>OFSB01000042.1_pt1 | contig 23593 bp, 27 predicted proteins | sample 1543251 | NCBI WGS metagenome assembly OFSB01 (sample SAMN05442521, study PRJEB24371) | freshwater metagenome | isolation source: Freshwater Lake | place: Canada: Niagara | collected 2012-08-03
GGCCTTGGCAATCCAGGCGCTGAATACGAAGACACCCGCCACAACGCTGGCTTTTGGTGGATAGACGCCTTGGCGCGTGATCTGAATGTGAACCTGGTGCCCGATAAAAGTTATTTCGCCAAGGTGGCTCGCACACAAATTAAAGGCCAAACCGTTTGGCTGCTAGAACCTCAAACTTTCATGAACCTCTCGGGCAAGTCGGTGGGCGCATTGGCCAAATTTTTTAAAATTTCGCCGCAAGAAATACTGGTGGCCCATGACGAGCTCGATGTAGTGCCCGGTGAGGCCAAGCTCAAATTTGGGGGCAGCCATGCCGGCCACAACGGCCTTCGCGACATTCACGCCCAATTGGGTACAGGCGATTATTGGCGCCTGCGCTTAGGCATTGGCCACCCTGGCGTCAAAGCTGAGGTGATTAACTGGGTGCTCAAAAAACCCATGGCAGAGCAACGCAATCTCATTCAAGAAAGCATTGCCCGCTCGGTGAAAGCGGCTGACATGCTGATGCAAGGCGAGATGGAAAAAGCCATGGTGCAAATTCACACCAGCAAGCCGCCAAGGCCTAAGCCTCCCCGCCCGGAAGGCGTCTAAGGCATTACTTTGGCCAGCGCCCTGGCTGGCACCTTAACCGGCACTTTGAAGCCGCAAGTATTTTTGAAACAAGGTCTCTTTGGTTTCAATATGGGCTGGGCTGACAGGAATACAGGCCACAGGGCACACTTGCACACATTGGGGCTCATCAAAATGGCCAACGCATTCTGTGCACTTGTTGGGATCGATTTCATAGATTTCAGGCCCGAGGTAGATCGCCTGATTGGGACACTCAGGTTCACACACATCGCAATTGATGCATTCGTCGGTGATCATCAAAGCCATCAAAACCTCACTTAATTCAGTTGGAATTATGGTGCAACGGCGCAAGCCAGCCATGCAGCACCTAAAATACCCTTGTGGAACCCTTACTCAACGCCGACCTACATTGCCACTCCGTGGTGTCCGATGGCACGCTCACGCCTGAGGCTTTGGCTGCGCGCGCTAAAGCCAATGGGGTTCAGCTTTGGGCCCTCACAGACCATGACGAAATTGGGGGCCAAGAACGCGCCATCGCTTCGGCCAAAGCCTTGGACATGAAGTACCTCACGGGCGTTGAAATTTCCATTACCTTTGCAGGCAAAACAGTCCACATTGTGGGTTTGGGCTTTGATCACACCAACACAGACTTGGTGCAAGGCCTGCGCAACACGCGTGGCGGCCGAGCCGAGCGCGCCAAAGAAATGTCAGAAGGCTTGGCCAAGGTGGGCATACACGGGGCCTACGAAGGTGCACTCAAATATGCAGGCAACCACGAACTCATTTCGCGCACGCACTTTGCGCGGTTCTTGGTTGAGTCTGGTGTCTGCAAAGATACGTCTGAAGTGTTTCGCAAGTACCTGACTGAAAATAAACCTGGCTTTGTGCCGCACCGCTGGGCCTCGCTCGAAAATGCAGTTCATTGGATTACAGGTGCCAGTGGCATTGCTGTCATTGCGCACCCTGCCCGCTATGGCTTTACGGCCAATGAAGAGTACGCACTGTTTACCGAATTTAAGAACCACGGCGGGCGTGGGGTTGAAGTGATTACGGGCAGCCACTCCAGTGCAGACGCCTTGCAATACGCCGACACAGCACTCGAATTTAATTTAGCCGCATCGCGTGGCAGCGACTTTCACAGCCCCGACGAAAGCCACACCGACTTAGGCACCCTGCCCTGGTTGCCTGGCCAACTCACGCCCGTGTGGGAATTGTTGTCAGACCGCATCCAGTGAACCAAGCCCCTGCTCAAACGCTGGCTGGAATTGGGTTTGTCATTCTGTCAGTAGCTTGTTTTGCAATTCTAGACACCACCACCAAGCACATCAGCGCCAGCGTGCCCATTCTATTGGCCTTGTGGTTTCGTTATTTCATTCAAGCAGTTTTTAGCACCGTGTTTTTTTTACCCAAGCGCGGCATAGCGCTGTTTAAAACAGAGCACCCCAGATTTCAAATGGCGCGAGGCGCGCTTTTATTTAGCAGCAGTCTTTGTGCTTTTTACGGTTTGAAGTACTTGCCAGTGGGCGAATTCACAGCCATTGTTTCTATCACGCCCCTCGTAGTGACGCTCATGGCAGCCTTGTCTTTGGGCGAAAAAGTGAGGAAGTTGCGTTGGGCTTTGGTGCTGAGTGCATTTGCTGGCACCATGGTCATTGTTCGGCCAGGCAGCCAGAACTTCGATTGGGTCCTTATTTTTCCCTTCATACTCATTGCGACCAACTCAGGCTTTCATTTGCTCACCAGCAAAATGGCGAAAACTGAAGACCCCGTGACGATGAATGTTCTGACAGGTTGGGTGGGGACAGCGCTGGGTGCATTTTTGCTACCGTTTGTTTGGGAATTGCCTACTGACTGGTTTGTGTGGACTCAACTGCTTCTAATGGGAGTTTTTGCCACCATAGGACATTACCTTTTGATCTTGGCGTTTACCAAAGCACCGGCCACTGTGCTCACGCCCTACTTTTATACACAAATTATTTTTGCCATGTTGGGTGGTTGGCTCATTTTTGATCACATGCCAGACCACTGGACGCTTGTGGGAATAGGCGTGGTGACCTTGTGCGGCGCATTGGGGGCTTGGCTTACAGTGCGCGAAAGCCGAGTTCAAATCATGCCTGTTGAATCTTGATCGATTGAATTTTTATGGCTCAATATTTTTCCGTTCACCCAGACAATCCTCAGCCACGTTTGTTAAAACAAGCTGTGGCATTGCTCAATCAGGGCGGCGTATTGGCCGTACCGACAGACTCCAGTTATGCGTTGGTTTGTCACATGGACGATAAAACGGCCGCCGATCATTTGCGCAAAGTGCGAGGCGTGGACGACAAACATCACCTGACCTTGCTGTGCCGTGATTTAAGTGAATTGTCCAACTATGCCAAAGTAGACAATGCCCAGTTTCGCATGCTGAAGCAGGCCACACCTGGTGCCTTTACCTTCATTTTGGAAGCCACCAAAGAAGTGCCCCGCAGAGTGAGCCATCCGCAACGTAAAACCATTGGCCTGCGTGTACCTCAGCATGCTGTGTTGCAAGAGCTGCTGGCCTTGCATGGCGCGCCGCTACTGGCCACCACGCTGATTCCAAACGGAGAGTCTGACCCTCTGAACGATCCCGAAGAAATTCGCGACCGCTATGAAAATCTCATTGCTGGCGTGATTGACGCAGGTGCTTGTAGCCGTGAGCCCACCACGGTGGTGGATTGCACCGGCGATAGCATCGAAGTGGTGCGCCAAGGTTTAGGCGATGTTGCTCTTTTGGGCTTGTAGATCAAGCTGAGAAAGTTTTAGAAATTTCTAAAAACCTCATGACTCTTTGAGACAATGCGCTGTGGACACCTCTAACCTCATTCAAACCGTTTCGGTCTATGCCATTCCGGTGATTTTTGCCATCACGCTGCATGAGGCTGCGCATGGCTATGCTGCCAAACATTTTGGCGACAACACAGCTTACATGATGGGCCGGGTGACGCTCAATCCGTTTTCTCACATTCATTTAGTAGGTACCATTCTTTTGCCCTTGCTGCTTTACTTCAGCACCAATGGTGCTTTGCTCTTTGGTTTTGCCAAACCCGTTCCAGTAGATTTTGGCAATCTGCGTCATCCCAAACGCGACATGGTGTGGGTGGCCTTGGCTGGGCCAGCGTCTAACTTGGTACAAGCCATTGTTTGGGCACTTCTGTACGTGGTCTACACTGACTTTGGTGTCTCAGAAAAGTTTTTCTTGGCCATGTGCAAAGCCGGCGTTTTAAGCAATGTGGTGATGTTTGCTTTCAATTTATTCCCACTCCCTCCTTTAGATGGCGGCCGCATTGTCGTGGGCCTGTTGCCTTGGAAGCAAGCTTATCAATTTTCTCGCATTGAACCCTACGGCTTCTACATTGTCATGGCCTTGGTCGTCACGGGTGTGGTCAACCACTTGTGGCTAGACCCCGTGATGAACGCCACGTTTGGACTGATTCAACTCATGTTGAAATCTATTTCTTAAAGCTGATTGATATGACGACAGACTCAAACAACACTGCGCGCACTCGCGTTTTAACGGGCATTACCACCACCGGCACGCCGCACTTAGGCAACTATGTGGGAGCCATTCGCCCTACCGTACAAGCCAGCCTCAACCCTGCCACCCAAGGTTTCTACTTTTTGGCAGACTACCACGCGCTCATTAAGTGCGATGAGCCTGCCCGCATTCAACGCTCTACTTTAGAAATTGCCGCCAGCTGGATTGCCGCAGGCCTTGACCCCGAGCGCGTCATGTTTTACCGTCAATCTGACATTCCAGAAATTCCAGAGCTCACTTGGTTTCTTACCTGCGTCACGGGTAAAGGGGTCTTAAACAGAGCACACGCTTACAAAGCCTCCGTCGATAAAAACAATGCCGCCGGCAATGACCCCGATGCCGACGTATCTGCCGGTTTGTTCATGTACCCCGTGCTCATGGGCGCAGACATTTTGATGTTCAAGGCGCACAAGGTGCCTGTGGGCCGCGATCAAATTCAGCACATTGAAATGGCCCGCGACATGGCGTCTAGCTTCAACCACTTGTATGGCGAACACTTGGTATTACCTGAAGCGGTCATTGAAGAATCTGTGGCGCTGCTGCCAGGGCTTGATGGCCGCAAAATGAGCAAGAGCTACGACAACACCATTCCGCTTTTTTCTAGCAGTGCGCAGTTGAAGAAATTGATCTCTGGCATCGTGACCGATTCACGCGCCCCCGGAGAAGCCAAAGACACTGAGGGCTCTGCACTGTTTCAAATTTACCAAGCATTTGCCAGTGCCCAAGAGACCACCACCCTGGCCAAGGCTTATGCCGATGGCATCGGTTGGGGTGACGCCAAGCAAATTTTGTTTGAGCGCATTGACCGCGAAGTGGCGCCTATGCGAGCGCAATACGAAGAACTCATCAGCAACCCGGCCAAAGTAGATGCCATTTTGCTGAAGGGCGCGGCCAAAGCCCGAGAACTGGCCACACCATTGATCAAAGAGCTGAGACACGCGGTCGGCCTTCGATCCCTGGCCAGTCATGGTGGTACTCAAGTTTCAGCAAAAGCTTCGCGCGTCGCGGTGCCTTCCTTCAAGCAGTACCGCGAGAAGGATGGTCAGTTTTATTTCAAACTCGTCGACCCTCAAGGAAGCGTGCTGCTGCAAAGTTTGGGGTTCAGCTCACCCAAGGATGCCGGCTTGGCCATCGCACAATTGCAGCAAGTTGATGCCAAAGCCATAACCGACTTAGGAACGCAAATTGGCTTAGGCGAGGGCGTGAAGTTGGCGGAAGTGGCCGCAGCCTTAGAAGCACTGCGTACTGAATTGGCAGAAAAAGCCAAGGCCAAGGGCTAGTCCTGAGCAAGTTAGAGGGGTTGTAACCCTAAGGCCTTCTGGATGAATTTGAAAAATCTGTAATAAGTGTTCAAATTTCACAAAAGTTGCTTGATTTGTTGCAGAGTTTGCTGATACTCTCATACTTTAAGTTTCATTCCTGAGCACACCATGACCGTTTACGTCATTGACGACCACCCCCTGATGCGCGACGCCCTCACCATGCTGGTTCAACGGGTTCGCCCCGGATTGAAGGTGGTTTCTGTGGCCAAACTGAGCAGTTTGGAAGCCACGGTTGAACGTCAAGGCACCCCCGAATTAATTTGTCTCGACCTTAAATTGCCCGATACCTTGGGCTTGTCGGGCGTACATGCTGTGAAGGCCAAATTCCCCGATGTCCCTTTGGTGGTGGTCACAGGCTCTGAAGCCAGCGAGTGCGAAGCTGCTTGCCTTGAAGCCGGTGCCAATTTATTTTTAGAAAAAGCCAGCCCACCCAATACCATCATAGAGGGCCTGCGCACTTTCCTTCCTTCGCCCAAGGAAGAAGCTGCAGCCGAGGGCACGGTGGCTGCGCCCACCAAACTGTCTAAGCGACAGAAGCAATTGATTTTGATGTTGGACCAGGGCCTGAGCAACAAAGACATTGCCGATAAGCTCACCATCAGCGAGCACACCGTCAAGGTTCACTTCTGGCGTTTGTTTAGAAGACTTGGCGTGAACAGCCGCACGCAGGCTTTGCACTTTGCCCGCACCAACGGCTGGCTTGGTATTTAGTCTTTTTTCTTTTTGTTGACGATGTCAGGTGTGACAGCGTCAATCACATTGATCACCGTCTTGCCGGTGTAAATGACGGTAGAAGCCACTGCATCGGCCACGGCCACAACGGCACAGCCTTGAAGGCAAAGACAAGCAACAATGGCTAATGCGAATTTCATAGACTGTCTCTCCATCGAATTGAGTGCGTTGCACCAATTCTAAGGGTTTAACTTTCTACAAATATTCTGGCCTTGCGCGGTGTGAGCACCAAGGTCTCGCCTTCCTTGTAGGCATGCTCAGCAAAAAGGTGCGAAGACAACTGCGCTTCAATGACAGTGTCTTTGGCAAAGTCATGATGGTCTACGGGCTCAAACTCTAAACGCGCAATGGGGCCCACCACAATGGCGCGGGTGAGTTTGGCCTTGATGCCGGCATCGCCGGTGCTGTAGCGTTTCACTTCAATGTCATGCGGGCGCACATAGGCAAAAGCCTTGCTGTCTTGCACGTTTTGATGCTCGGGGCTGTTAAGGCTCACAGCGCTATCGCCACCAATCAGCATTTGTCCTTGGTGCGCTCTGCCATGGAACAAATTCACATCACCTAAGAAGCCATAAACAAAGGGGCTTGCAGGATGGTCCCACACTTCTTGAGGCGAGCCAATTTGCTCAACACTGCCGCTGTTCATGAGCACCACGCGGTCGGCCACTTCCAAGGCTTCTTCTTGGTCATGCGTGACAAAAATACTGGTGACATGCAAATCGTCGTGCAGACGGCGCAACCAGCGGCGCAACTCTTTGCGCACTTTGGCATCTAGCGCGCCAAAGGGCTCATCGAGCAACAACACTTTAGGTTCTACCGCCAAGGCACGCGCCAATGCAATGCGCTGACGCTGTCCACCAGAGAGTTGTGAAGGGTAGCGATCGGCCAGCCAATCGAGTTGCACCAAATTCAACAGGTCGTGCACTTTTTGTTGGATGACTGAATCTGTTGGACGCTGATTTCGGGGCTTCATGCGCAGGCCAAATGCGACGTTCTCAAACACCGTCATGTGGCGGAACAGCGCGTAATGCTGAAACACAAAACCCACTTGGCGCTCGCGCACATGCACATGGGTTGTGTCTTCACCACTAAAAGCAATGGTGCCGGTGTCGGCTGTTTCTAAGCCCGCAATGATGCGCAGCAAGGTGGTCTTGCCGCAGCCAGAAGGGCCAAGCAAGGCCACCAATTCGCCTGAGTCAATGTCAAGGCTGACATCACGCAGTGCGTGAAAATTGCCAAACTGTTTGTGGACATTTCTAATTTCGATGCTCATGATGCGGCTTTCACTGACAGTGTTGTAGAAGCTGTCTGGGTATTTTCTGGTGATAGTTCGCCGATGGCTTTCATCTCGCGTTCGTGGCGCCACTCGGCCACCGACTTGATCACCAAGGTGACCAGCGCCAGCAAAGCCAACAAAGACGCCACCGCGAAAGCGGCCACCGATTGATACTCGTTGTACAAAATTTCAACGTGCAAAGGCATGGTATTGGTCTGGCCACGAATATGACCCGAGACCACCGACACCGCACCAAATTCGCCCATGGCGCGCGCGTTGCACAAAATCACGCCGTAAATCAAACCCCACTTGATGTTGGGCAGCGTGACATACCAAAATGTTTGCCAGCCTGTAGCACCCAACACAATGGCGGCCTGCTCCTCCTCGTTGCCCTGTGCTTGCATGAGGGGAATGAGTTCGCGTGCAATGAAGGGAAATGTGACAAAGATGGTGGCCAACACAATGCCTGGCACTGCAAAGATCACTTTCACGTCATGCTCTTGCAGCCAAGGACCAAACCAGCCCTGCGCACCAAACATCAACACATACACCAAGCCAGCCACCACAGGTGATACCGAGAACGGCAAGTCCACCAAGGTGGTCAGCACCGATTTACCTTTGAATTCGTATTTGGCAATGCACCATGCGGCAGATACACCAAATACCAAATTGAGGGGCACTGCAATGAACGCCGTGATCAGTGTGAGTCGAATGGCCGACCATGCATCGGGTTCTTTAAGCGCTTCCCAATAAGCGTCGAAGCCTTTGCGCAATGCTTCTGCAAAAACTGCAGCCAGCGGCAAGACTAAAAATAAAAACAAGAAGACCAGCGAAATACCAATGAGCGTGTAACGCACCCATGCGGCTTCAGTGGTGCCTGCTTCTGCGCGGCGAACGATGGGCGTGCTCATACAAGCGCTCCTGAGCGACGTCGCTGCCAAGTTTGCAAGCCATTGATGACCAAGAGCAAGATGAAAGAGATGACCAACATGACAGTGGCCACTGCCGTAGCACCGGCGTAGTCGTATTGCTCTAACTTGCCAATGATGATCAGCGGTGTGATTTCAGAAATCATGGGCATGTTGCCCGCAATGAAAATGACGGAGCCGTATTCCCCAATGGCCCGTGCAAAGGCCATGGCAAAGCCTGTAAGCAAGGCTGGGGCAATAGAAGGAAAAATAACGCGCGTAAAAGTTTGCCAACGTGAAGCACCCAAACAAGTGGCAGCTTCTTCCAATTCTTTTTCAGCATCTTCCAGCACAGGCTGCACTGTGCGAACCACAAACGGTAACCCAATGAAGATGAGCGCAATCACAATGCCGTTGGCGTTGAAGGCCAGTTGAATGCCCATAGGCTCTAGGTACTGCCCCACCCAACCATTGCCGGCCAATAATGCCGTTAAAGAAATACCAGCCACTGCGGTGGGCAATGCAAAAGGCAAGTCCACCAATGCGTCAACAATTTTTTTGCCAAAGAACTGATAGCGCACCAACACCCAGGCTACCAGCAAGCCAAAGACCACATTGACCAAAGCAGCAATCAAAGATGCGCCAAAGGTAAGGCGATATGACGCCATGACACGTGGGCCAGTGACAGCATCCCAAAACTGATCCCAAGTGAGCGTGAATGTTTTGAACACCAGCGCCGACAATGGAATGAGCACAATCAAACAGAGGTACATCAAGGTGTACCCCAAGGTGATCTTGAAACCGGGCAAAACTCGGGCGGGCGCCCTGCGCTTGACAGGGGCTGCCGCTGCGGAACGAGAGAGCATGAATTACTTAACGGTGTACAGCTTGTCGAAATTGCCACCGTCGTTGAAGTGCACTTTTTGCGCTTCAGCGAAAGAGCCAAACACTTCGTTCACAGTGAACAACTGCAAAGGCTTGAAGGTCTTGCTGTATTTTTTCAAGATGGCAGGGTTGCTAGGGCGCAAGGCGTGCTTGGCGGCAATCTCTTGTGCTTCATCAGAGTAAAGGTAGTTCAGATAGGCCTTGGCCAAATCGCCAGTGCCTTTTTTGTTGACAGTGCGTTCCACAACTGCCACGGGGTTTTCTGCCACGATGCTGATGGAAGGATGGATGGCATCCACTTTGCCGGTACCAAATTCGTTGTCGACAGAAATCACTTCAGATTCAAACGTAACAAGCACATCGCCAATGTTGCGTTGCAAGAAGATGGTGGTGGCATCTCGGCCACCCTTGGCCAATACAGGCACGTTTTTGTAGAGCTTGGCTACGAAGGCTGCAGCATCTGCTTCAGTGCCGCCCTTTTTGCGGACATAACCCCAAGCGGCCAAATAGGCCATGCGGCCATTGCCACCTGTTTTGGGGTTGACCACAATCACTTGAATGCCAGGCTTGATGAGGTCGTCCCAGTCTTTGATGTTTTTGGGATTGCCGTTGCGAGTTAGGAACAGCATGGTGGAGCTGGTAGGCGATGCGCTATGCGGAAATCGTTTGGTCCAATCTGCCGCCACGATGCCTTTGCTGGCCAAGAACTCGATGTCGGTGGTGGTGTTCATGGTGACCACATCGGCATCGAGACCGTCATTCACGGCGCGGGCTTGCGCACTAGAGCCGCCATGCGCTTGGTCAATCTTGAGGTCTTTGCCAGTGGTCTTTTTGTAGTTGGCCACAAAAGCCGAGTTGTATTCTTTGTAAAACTCGCGGGCAACGTCGTAGGAGGCGTTCAGCAATGTTTGGGCGGAGCCGTTGAGGCCAGAAACGGCCAGCAAAGCGGCTGCGGCGATGGATTTGATGTTGTTCATGATGCGTCTCAAATGAGTAAGGACGCGATTGTGAAACCCATCCTTCAAAACTCAAACGAATCATTTGTTGTTTGTTTATGCTTTTTAAGTATATCAATTGACTTGAAAGAGATTGAATGACCTGAATGGCTTTAAATCGAATATGATGAATACCAATGATATATATCAAATTGATTTGAAGACAGGAATTGCCATGGACACCGCAAAAATCTTTCAAACAGGCCGCAGCCAGGCCGTTCGACTGCCTAAGGAATACCGTTTCAACGGCAAAGAGGTCGTCATCAAACGTGTGGGCGATGGTGTTTTATTGATGCCCATCGAAAATCCTTGGCAAATGCTTGAAGCGGCATTGGACTCATTTGAACCAGGATTCAAGATTGAACGAAAACAACCAGAACACCAAATTCGACCTGAGGTTCTGCCGTGATCTTGCTAGACACGAACACGTGCATCTACATCATCAACAACAGGCCACCAAAGGTACTGGAACATTTCAGAAGTTATAAAGCAGGCGAGGTTGGCATCAGCAGCATTGCCGCATCAGAATTGGCATACGGGGTTGCAAAGTCAGGATCGATGAAGAATCGAAAAGCGCTGGACATGTTTCTGGCACCGCTTCAAATTCTTCCATTCGACAGTGAGTGCCTCTGGTTTTATGCAGAGATCAGAGCCTCGTTAGAAAAAAATGGCCTGTCTATAGGCCCCATGGACACTTTGATTGCCGCTCAAGCACTCAGCATTGACGGAACGCTGGTGACAAACAACTTAAAAGAGTTTTCGCGAGTGCCAAAACTAAAGCTTGAAAATTGGTTCGAGGCAACTTAGACGAGTAGGTCACGCCACCAAAGCCACAGACTTCACCTGTGCCCACAAAGGCTGTCCCACTTGCAGATCCAGCTCGTCGACAGCTCGCTTAGTAACGCGGGACAGCACCTCTTCAGCGCCACACTTCAAAACCACCATGACTTGAGAGGGATGTGCATCTGGGGTGATGCTTTGAATGCTACCGCGCAGTTGGTTTTGAATACTGGTGTTTTGCGGCTCGGACGTGGCCAAGCTTACATCACGCGCCAAGATTCGAATGCGCACCGTTTTGCCAACAGGCAGTCCAGCATCGCGCATCCAAATGCAACCGCCGTCAAAATCGACGCGTGACAAATGCCACTGCGCATCCACCGCACCGATGCAACCCGCAATCAGCGCGCCAGCATCTTCTCCCACAACCACTGGGTTCACAACCCGGGTCAGCACCGCGCTCACAGAACCTTGTGCTTTGACATGTCCTTGGTCCAACACCACCAGGTGATCGGCAAGCCGTGTCACCTCTTCAGCAGAGTGAGTGACATACAACATGGGTATCTTCAACTCATCACGCAACCTAGCAAGCCAAGGAAAAATTTCTTGACGACGCGCAGCGTCCAATGAGGCCAAAGGCTCGTCCATTAATAGCAATTGCGGCTGCATGGCAATGGCCCGCGCAATGGCAACGCGCTGACGTTCACCACCCGATAGTTCAGCGGGCATTCGTTGCAACAAACTGCCAATGCCCAAGAGTTCAATAGAAGCCTGCAAAGCTTTCTTCGCTTCTGTCTGCTCACTGCTTGCAGACTTCCATGCGCGCTTCAATCCAAAGTTCAAATTCTCTGTAACGCTTAAATGCGGCAACAGGCTTGATTCTTGAAAGACGTACCCCAATGGCCGTTGCCAAGTGGGAATGCAGATTTTCTGCGGAGTGTCTAGCCAGATAGAAGTACCCACTTGAATACGTCCTTGCCGGATTTTTTCCAAACCAGCAACCGCGCGCAACAAACTCGTTTTGCCTGAACCTGAGGGACCAAATATGGCCGTAATACCTTGCTCCGGTAACTGAAGGTCTACGTCCAGTTGAAACTCTTTGCGGTTCAAATTAACTTGCAGGTGAAGCATGTCTAAACCACCTGCCTTTGCCGCCGGTTCATCAAGGCCAAGGCCAACAGCACCACAAAAGAAAAGATCAACATGCCGGCAGCAAGCAGATGCGCCTGAGCATATTCCATGGCTTCCACATGTCCATAAATTTCAGTTGAAACCACACGTGTTTGGCCGGGAATATTGCCGCCGATCATGAGCACCACCCCAAACTCACCCACGGTATGCGCAAAACTCAAAATGGCCGCTGTGACCATGCCGGGTTTGGCAAGAGGCAAAGCCACCGAAAAGAAGGCATCCAAGGGACTGGCCCGCAATGTGGCCGCCACTTCCATTGGCCTTGATCCAATGGCGTCAAAAGCGTGTTGAAGCGGTTGTACTGCAAAGGGCAAAGAGAAAAGGATAGAACCAATCAGCAAGCCTGTGAATGTGAAAGACAACACGCCCCATCCCATAGACTGGGTGAATTGACCCAGAGGCCCTTGCGGCCCCATCACAATGAGCAAATAAAAACCCAACACAGAGGGCGGCAAGACCAAGGGCAAAGTGACCATGGCATGAATGGGCGCGCGCCAAGCAGATTGCGTTTGCGAGAGCCACCAAGCCAAAGGCGTGGCCAAGACCAGCAGCAAAAGCGTGGTCAGCGTGGCTAACTCGAATGTGAGTTGAATGGCTTGCCAAGATTCGGGCGTCAAATTCATGCGTGCAAGTTTACGACGAAGTGCCTTTAACTTGGTACTTTGCCTATATTCGACATGTGTTGGAAATAACCGACACCACAAATTCCTGAGCGCGCTATCTTTGCGCCTGATGAAAAAAATTTGGGATATTTCCCCACCCATTGACGCTAGCAGCCCGGTCTTTCCAGGAGACACGTCCTTTCAACTGAACTGGACAGCCGAGATTTCGCCGCAATGCCCGGTGAATGTGAGCGCCATCACGCTGTCCCCCCACGTGGGATCGCACGCCGATGCGCCTTTGCACTATGACCCTTGTGGCGTTGCTATTGGCCAAGTAGATTTGCAAACCTTCATTGGGCCTTGTCGGGTGATCCATGCCATGGGGGCTGGTCCACTCATTACGATGCAAGATTTAAAGCACAAAATCCAACATCTGCCAGAACGCGTTTTAGTGAGAACCTATGCCAAGTTTCCCGAACAAGCGTTTGATTCACAGCTCAAAGGGTTTTCGCCCGAAACCCTGACCGCTTTAGCAGATTTGGGCGTGAAGTTGGTTGGCATCGACAGTGCCAGCATTGACCCTGCCGACAGCAAAACATTGGACAGTCACCAGATCATCAGACAGCGCAACATGCGCGTCCTAGAAAATCTGCAACTCGACCACATTGAAGAAGGCGATTACGAACTGATTGCTCTGCCCCTCAAACTCATGAGCGCAGATGCTAGTCCTGTGCGCGCCATACTGAGAGAACTCTGAAAAGCCTTATGACTAAGACAAATACCGCTAAAACCCTCGCTGCATGTCAAGTGCTGGACCAAGAAGATCCTCTGCGATCGCTCCGTGATTTATTTCAGGTGCCTAAGGGCATGATTTACCTTGACGGCAACTCCCTTGGAGTATTGCCCAAGGCCACGCCCGCTCGCGTCGCAGCGGCAGTGGCGCAAGAGTGGGGCCAAGACCTCATCAAAAGTTGGAACTCTGCAGGTTGGTTTCAGATGCCCCTTCAAGTGGGCAACAAGATTGCAAGGCTCATTGGCGCAAAAGATGACGAGGTGGTGGCCGCCGACAGCACTTCTATCAATTTGTTCAAAGTGTTGAGTGCGGCGCTGTCCATTGCACAAGCAGATCATCCAGAGAAAAAAGTCATTCTGAGTGAGCTCACCAATTTCCCCACCGACCTCTACATTGCAGAAGCTTTGTGCAAAGAGCGCGGCTTCAGCTTGAAATTGGTCGAAGCAGAAGCGCTACAAACTGCATTGCAACAAGATGTTGCTGTACTGATGTTGACCCATGTGAACTACCGCACAGGCGCCATGTTGAACATGAAAGCCATGACGGCTTCAGCGCACAGCGTGGGTGCCTTAACCGTGTGGGATTTGGCACACAGCGCAGGTGCTGTCCCTGTAGATTTGAATGGTTCGCAAGCAGACTTTGCCGTAGGTTGCGGCTACAAATACCTGAACGGCGGCCCTGGTGCGCCTGCTTTTGTTTGGGTTCATCCAAAGCACACAGATCGTTTTTGGCAACCTCTGAGTGGCTGGTGGGGGCACGCTGCACCGTTTGAATTCACACCCGACTACAAACCTGCTGCAGGTATTTCGCGGTACCAATGTGGCACACAACCGGTCCTTAGTCTGACCGCGCTTGACACTGCTCTAGATGTATTTTTAGAGGTAGAAAAATTGGGTGGCATGCAAGCACTGAGAAAAAAATCATTGGCGCTTACAGGCCTGTTTATGAACTTGGTCCAAGCGGAATTGGCTGGCCATGGTTTTGGCATTGCAACGCCCCATGAAGAAAATTTGCGTGGCTCACAAGTTAGCCTGACTCGAAGTGAAGGCGCTTATGCCATTGTGCAAGCCTTGATTGCACGAAGTGTGATTGGTGATTTCAGGGCGGGCGATGGCAAAAGCCAACCCGACATTTTGCGATTTGGCCTGACGCCTTTGTACACAAGATTTGTCGACGTATGGCATGCCGTGCAGCACTTGAAAGAAGTGATGGACAGCGGCGAGTGGCAAGCGCCGCGGTTTTCACAAAAAAATACCGTCACCTAGTTCTTTGAAAGTCCACCATGTCCGGATGTCCTTTTAGTCCAAACGCCAGCGAAGGCACGCTCGACTTCAGCCAATCCATGAGCTATAGCGATTATTTGCACCTGGATGACATCTTGAATGCGCAGAAGCCATTGTCGCCAGATCACAATGAAATGTTGTTTATCGTGCAACACCAAACCAGCGAGTTGTGGATGAAACTCATGCTGCATGAGTTAAGTGCCGCAATTCGACACATTGACTTGGATGAATTGCCCGATGCTTTCAAGATGTTGGCGCGTGTATCGCAGATCATGTCGCAACTGGTTCATGCGTGGGATGTTTTGGCCACCATGACACCCCCCGAATACAGCGCCATCAGACCTTACCTGGCCCAATCAAGCGGTTTTCAAAGCTGGCAATACCGATGCATTGAATTTGCAATGGGCAATAAAAATGCTGCCATGCTACTGCCCCACGCGCATCGACCTGATTTGCATGCCATTGTGGAAAGCGCCTACTTGGCTCCTTCACTTTACGACGCCAGCCTGAAATTGCTTGCTCGCAAAGGCTTGTTCATTCCGCCAGATTACCTGGAGCGTGATTGGCGACAACCCTATAAGGCAAGCGCCCAAGTGGAAGAAGCTTGGTTGGTGGTTTATAGAAATCACAAGGCGCACTGGGATTTGTATCAATTGGGCGAAGAATTGGCCGATCTGGAAGACGCTTTTAGACTCTGGCGTTTCAGGCACGTGACCACCGTTGAGCGGGTTATTGGCTTTAAAAAAGGTACGGGAGGCACTGGTGGCGTCAGCTATTTGCGCAAGATGCTTGATGTGGTTCTCTTCCCCGAAATTTGGTCTCTCCGAACAAGCCTTTAAATATAAGCAATTGACATCTCATGATGTAATACGCTTACTTTTTTAGCAGTTGGAGTTCCCATGTCGCGTTCCCCTAGTTTGGATCGTTTTCCCTTTGCTTATTCCACTCTTTTTTCTGTGGCACTTTGCCTTGGTCTGAGCGGTGCTTTGGTTGCCTGCAAAAAACCAGAATCAGACACCGACAAAAAGCTCGATGCTGTCTCAATCAGCTTGGGAAATGAAGACGTTTTGCAGTTAGGCACTTCGGATCACGGCACAGGGCCTGTCATTTCAGGCTCACTCCAACCGCAAATTCGAGCCGACCTGCGGGCCGAGGTTGCTGCCATGGTGATTAAAGTTCACAAAGAAAATGGTGAGCTTGTCCGAAAAGGCGATTTACTCGTTAGCTTAGACAACTCGGTTTTGCGCGACAACCTTAATTCTGCTGAAGAATCGATGCGTGCTGCTGCCCAATCCTTTGATGGTGCAGAACGCCAATATCAGCGAATCAAATCTCTTCAAGCCCAGGGTATGGTGTCCATGCAGGGATTGGAAGAATCTGAAATTAAACGAAACAGTGCCCAGAGTGAATTTGTGGCCAGCAAGGCGCGCGTAGCTGCCGCCAAGCAGCAGCTTGATCGAACAGAAGTTCGAGCACCGTTTCAGGGTGTTGTGAGTGCCCGCAAAGCTTCAGCTGGCGACACTGCCCAAATTGGCAAAGAGCTGATACAAGTCATTGACCCCAGCAGCATGCGATTTGAAGGCCAAGTCTCTGCCGATCAAATGAACAATTTGAAGGTGGGCCAGCGGGTTAATTTCCGCATCAATGGTGTGGCGCAAACGGGCGATCAATTGGGCAGCAGCGGCACCATTAAACGCATTGACAGCGCAGCCAACCCCATTACACGACAAGTGTCTGTGATTGTGGAAATCAACGGCAAAGATCGTCCGCCCGTGGTGGGTTTGTTTGCTGAAGGTGTGATTGAGACCTCTACCAAATCCGCTTTGATGATTTCTGAAAGCAGTCTGCGCAGAGAAGGCGACAAAGTATTTGCATGGGTTTTAGATGGCAACAAAATTGTGAAGCGCAATATTCAATTGGGAGACCGCGACACACGCCTTGGTGAATGGGTGGTGAACTCAGGCTTGGTGGCTGGTGAAAAAATATTGCGCAACGCAAGCAGTTCTTTGAAAGACGGACAGCCCTTTGCGATGCGTGCAGACACTGCTGCCAAAGTAGGTCAATAAAACATGTTTTTGTCTAATTTCAGCGTTAAGAAGCCGATTGTCACCATCGTCATTTTGATCATGCTCATGGCCATGGGGCTGTTGGCATTGAAGAAACTCAAAGTCAATCAAATTCCCGATGTCGATTTGCCATTGTTGGTGATCGATATCAATTACCCCGGCGCATCGCCTGACACGGTTGAACGTGAAGTGCTTAACCGTGTTGAAAAGGCCATGCAGTCGGTCAATGGCATCAAAGATTTGCGGGGCACTGCCAGCGAAGGCAACGCCAACATACAGGTGTTCTTTGAATTCAAAAAGAACATGGTGGAAGCCACCGATGAAGTTCGCAACGCCATTGGCAAGGTTCGCTACAAGCTTCCCACCGAAATTCGCGAGCCTGTCATTCTTCGAATTGACCCCGGCTCTCAGCCCATCATGCAATTGGCTTTGTCTTCTTCAAGTCAAAGCCATGCTGAAATATCACGCATCGCAGAAGATCAAATTGCTGACAAGTTTCGCGGTATTTCTGGGGTGGCTCAAGTCAATGTCAACGGTGCACTCAAACGTGAATTGAGTGTATTGCTGCACTCGCAAAAACTTCGCGAAGTCAACCTTTCAGTCACCGAAGTGGTCAACGCCCTCCGAACTCAAAATGCGGCAGCACCCGTTGGCAAAATTCGAGGCGCACTGGAAGATCAAAGCATTCGCTTGCTAGGCCGCATTGAAACACCTGCTGAGTTCAACCAAATCGTCATCAAGCGCAGCGGCAGCGACCTCATTCGACTGGGTCAGGTAGCCACCGTGTCCGATGGCTTTGCTGAACTAGCCACCATGAGTGTGCGAAATGGCAAGCCCAACGTTGGATTGGCCATCACACGCTCTCGCAACGCGTCAACTGTGAGTGTTGCCAATGAGATCCGTGCATTGGTGGCAGAAGTTAGCAAAACACTGCCTGAAGGCACGAAACTTGAAATTACACAAGACGGTGGTGTTGAAGCGCGAAACAGCCTGAACAATGTGGTGGATGCACTGATCTTTGGTGCAGGCCTCACAATTTTTGTGGTCTATGTATTTTTAAATTCCTGGCGGTCCACGCTCATTACAGCGCTTTCTTTGCCTACCTCTGTGATTACTGCTTTCATAGCCGTTTGGCTGTGCGGCTTCACTCTGAACTTTATGAGTTTGCTGGGCTTGTCTTTGGCCATTGGCGTGCTCATTGACGATGCCATTGTGGTTCGAGAAAACATCGTGCGGCACATGGAGCGAGGCTCAGACCGACGAACAGCAGCATTGGAAGGCACCTCTGAAATTGGCATGGCTGTGGCAGGCACCACGTTCTCCATTGTGGCCGTGTTCATTCCTGTAGGCTTCATGCCAGGAGTCTCTGGCGAATGGTTCCGACCTTTCGGTCTCACTGTGGTTGCATCGGTTTTGGTCAGCTTGCTAATTTCATTCACACTCGATCCTATGCTGTCTGCCTACTGGGGTGACCCACCTGGTGAACACCTCAAGCCTAAAAAAGGCATCAGCCTGAAACTTCAACAATTCAATGCCTGGTTTGACCATCAGGCCGATCGCTATGGCAATGTCATTGCTTGGGCATTGCACCATCGACGTTGGATGATCACGTTTGCCGTGGTCAGTTTCTTTGCTGCCATCTTTTTGCAATATCAGTTTGGCGGCTCTAGTTTCTTACCGAAATCAGATGGTAAAACTTTGGCCATCGATGTTCGAACGCCTGCCAGTAGCAATCTAGACTATTCTCGCCTGAAGTTAGAAGCTGCTGCCGTCATGGCCCGCAGCTTGCCCGAAACCAAGGCCACAAACAGTTATGTGAACCCAGGTGGCGGTCGCATTTATGTCGACATTGGCAAAAGCACCGATCGCAATCGCACAGCACAAGACATTGCCATTGAACTGCGCAAACGAACCTCACAATTGGTGGGCGCTGAATACACTGTTCTAGACGACTTGTCCAACGGTGCATCAAAGCCCGTGCAAATTCGATTCAACGGCACAGACTCGCGCAAATTGCTGGCCATCACCAGCGACTTCATGGCACAACTCAGGGAAGTGCCTGGCGCTGTTGACGTGGGCTTGTCACAACAAGACCCGCAGAACGAATTACAAATTGAATTGGACCGCGGCTTGGCCAACTCTTTGGGCATTTCAGTCACCGACACAGCCAATGCATTGCGCGTTGCTTTTGCGGGCATAGAAGTTGGAGACTGGGTCGACCCTACAGGTGAATCACGCGATGTGGCTGTTCGCTTAAGCCCAGAAGATCGCATGAGTGCAACCAACATTGAACGCTTGCCCATTACGGTCAGTGGTATGAACACAGTTGTGCCTTTGGCCCAAATTGCCAAAGTCTCGATGGGCAAAGCACCCTCCAAAATTGAGCACTCTGATGGCAAGCGAACCATTGGCGTTTCTGCCAATGTCCAAGGCCGCTCTTCGGGTGAAGTCACGGCAGATGCCCTGAAGATTGCCAAGAACATCAATTTTCCAGAAGGCTACGGCATTGAGCTTGATGGCGCCTCAAAGGATCAAAAGGAAGTGTTTGCCGAGATGGGTATCGCCTTGATTTCCGGTATTGGTTTGATGTACTTCATTTTGGTCATGCAATTTGGTTCATTCACCGCACCCTTGGCGGTCATGTTTTCCTTGCCCTTGTCGCTCATTGGCGTGGTGTTGGCTTTGCTCTTAACGGGCGGCACATTGAACCTCATGAGCCTCATTGGCGTGATCATGCTCATGGGACTGGTGGCCAAAAATGCCATTTTGTTGCTGGATGCTGCGCGCGCATCAGAAGCCAACGGCATGGACCGCGAAGAGGCTCTCATGGCTGCAGGCCGCAAACGTTTGCGTCCCATCATCATGACCACTTTTGCCTTGATTGCTGGCATGCTGCCAGTAGCCATTGGCATCGGCGAAGGCAGTGAGTTTTACAGGCCCATGGCCACGGCCATCATTGGCGGCACCATTACTTCCACCATTCTCACGCTGTTGGTCATTCCCAGTTTCTATGACAGCATTGAATTGACTCGCGAGGCTTGGGGTAGGCGATTTCAGGCCTTGGGCTCCAGATTGAAGTCTTGACTGCTCTGTTGCATCACCGCAGCCACAGGCGGTGATGCATATCCAAATCGTCTTGCATACTGCTTGCGCCAATTCGGCTTACAGTGAGTTGCAAAAGGTAAATGGCGCATTTGATCGATATATAGTGCAATAGTTGCACTATATCTATTACAATGCCTACATTACATATTCTCCCCAACTGTCGCATCTTGATGTTCTTTGGCGATCATCCTCCGCCTCATGTACACATTAAGCATGTAGACGGAAGAGATTGCATAGTAGAAATTAAATCCCTCAAGATCATTGGAAAAGTTGCTGCGCGAGAAATCAAAGATGCAATTTTCTGGATTGAATTTGAGCGTGTATTTCTATTCAAAGAATGGCTAAGGTGCAATTCATGAGCGAATTTTTTTACCCAAAAATTAAAAGTGTCATAGCACTTACACCATGGACCGTTCGAACTGTTTGGAGCACTGGCGAATCATTTGATGTTGACCTTACAAAACAAATGAAGCTGAAGGCCTTTGCAGAAATTAGGAAACCTGAAATTTTTAAAACAGTCCATCTGCAATATGGCTGCATTGAATGGTTTGATACTGAACTCGGCGCTGACAATGTCTATGCCTGGGGTAAGGAGCAATCCGGAGAAGTCAGTCATCAAATGTTCGAGACGTGGATGACAAGAAATGGCTTGTCTCTCACCACAGCCGCCGAATCTTTGGGTGTCAGTCGAAGGATGATCAGCTATTACAAAACAGCCACTAAGCCCATTCCGCGGGCCATTTGGTTAGCTTGCCTAGGCTGGGAAATCACAAAGCCGAAAAAGGCTCTACCAAAGACACTGCCGAGTATCAAGGAATACGCTTCTCTACATGCTTGAGGAATAACCCCACCAGTGCCGCGCTTGCTCGGCGATAATCGAGCCTTGCTTCTTCGTCCCGAATGGGCGCTTACCCCTTTAGGATCTCACCATGAAAAAGAACTTCCCCCTTCAAATTCAAGGCAAAAACCCAGAACGTACCTTGGAAGCGGTCAAACACGAGATTCGCAAGTACTTCAAACGCGAACGAAATCGTGCGCTGCCCAAAGACGTTGACTTTTGGGACTTTGACTGCAAAGTGGGATTAACGGCAGAGTCCGCCGAAGTGGTCAAAGTAAGCGCTGTGGTTGAAAGCTTGGGCACTTTGGCCAAAGAAGGCGCTACTTCAGTTTATGTTGAGATTTTGAGCAAGCATGGTGTGCGAGTCATTCGGCCTGAAAACGACCCGGTCATCATTGAGCGGGTTGACGACGCTGGTTTTGCCAACCGATAAACAGCCCAGCGCCAATCACAATAGCGCAACCCAAAAGCATGGGTGCATCCAGTTGCTCGCCGAAAACAATCACGCCAATAGATATTCCAAATAGCAGGCGTGAATATCTGTAAGGGGTAACGGCCCCAATGGAGCCTGTTCGCATAGCCGTCATCAGGGCAGTGTAGGCAAACACACCCGCCAATAAAGCGGCAGCCAGCATCAAAAACTGTTGCGCCTGCAAAGACACAAAAGGCTTGCCATCCCAAACGGCATAGCATGCGCCAGCAATCATCATGGTGGTAAAGCCATAAAAACCAAGCACCTCCTTGGTCAGGGAAGATGGCGCTGTGCGGGAGAACAAATCACGCCCCACAAAACCAAGCGTTCCAATCAAAGCAAGTAAGGACAGCAAAGAGAAGTCTGCCGCAGAGGGCCGAAGAATGATCAGCACCCCAAATAAACCCAGAAAGATGGCAATCCAAGTTTTAGCATCTACTTTTTCTCGCAAGAAAATACGCGCACCTAAGACCACAAACAACGGCGCTGATTGCAAGATGGCTGTGGCGGAGGACATGGGGGTTAAGGCAATGGCCAAGACATAAAACAGCCGTCCAAAGAACTCAAAAACTGCCCTGAACAGCATGTTCTTGGTCAAAACTTGGGCCTGAAAAATGGAGGCGCCAGCTCTCCTTGCCAAGAGTGCGAAGACGCAAAGTCCCCCTGCTCCAAACATCATCAATACTTGCCCGACTGGCAATTGCTTGGTTACCGTCTTTAGGAAGGCATCTTCAATGGCAAAGGCTGCCATGGATGCAATCATCCAACCAATACCTCGCAAATTTTCTTGTCGCAAATGATTCCGTTCACTTTAAATCGCAAATGCGAATTGTTCTTATTAAAATTTTACGACATAACAAGCGGCGACTTGCCTTAACATGCATTTTTTGCATTCGCATATGAAACTGATTAAGATCAACGACCTAAGCGCACAGGACATTCGCTCTATTTGGAACTTGGCCACAAAACCAAGTACGCCTCCAAAGGGCAATGTCGCTTGGTCGTTCGAAGGCAATGGCATCCGCACTCGCACAACGTTCATTCAAGCCTTTCGCGAATTGAACCTCAGCTTTGTAGAGCTACCCAATTTCCTAAAGACCAACGAAAGAGTGGCCGACTTAGCTGGCTACCTCGATCCGTTTTATGACATCTATGTCATTCGCGATTCAAATCACGAACGGTTGACGGAGTTTGCAAATGCCTCTCACAGACCGGTTGTGAATGCCATGTCGTCCCAGGGCCATCCCTGTGAAGTTCTGACAGATGCTTTCTCAATTGAAAAAACAATGGGCCTGCTTTCAAGTGTCAAAATTTGCTTGTGGGGTCCAACGACCAATGTTTTCAGGTCTTGGCATGAACTGGCTCGCTTTCTTGATTTTGAATTGGTTCACCTGTGCGGTGCTCAATTTCATGAAACTATTCCGAATGTTCATTTCAGTGAAAATAATGACAAACCAATCGATGTGATCGTGACTGACTCTTGGCCTGCTGGTTTTGACAATGTTGCGTGGTCATTAAGCCTTCATCACTTGGAAGCCATGGGCCATCCGAAACTGCTGCCCACGCCACCGTTCTCTATTGGCCGAGAAATTGCCTTCGATCCAGTTCAGTACAAAGGATTTATGGGCTATGAACAGAAGATTGATTTACTGGCTGTTCAGAAAGCCATCCTGAGCTATCTGATGACAAAGTGAATAACCCTCAAGATGCCCAAGCGCATCAATGCAAGTTACGCTTGCCAGATTCGCTGCTAAGGGCATCCAACACAAACATCGGTATGTCTGCATCAAATTTTTCACCATCTTCGGCCACGCAAAAATAGCTGCCGTGCATGGTGCCTGTAGGTGTTCTCAAGCGAGTGCCACTGGTGTACTGAAATTTTTCGCCAGGTTGCAGCAAAGGCTGATACCCCACCACACCCAAGCCTTTGATTTTCTCGTGCTGGCCATTGGCATCGTTCACGCTCCAAGATCTTGAAATGACTTGCGCAGCAATATTGCCTTTGTTCGTAATGGTGATGCTGTAGGCAAATGTGTACAGATCGCTGGCAGGATCAGACTGCTCAGGCAGATACTGGGGGATGACTTCCACTTGGAGTTTGTAGTTTGGCATGTTGTTATTTTGCCTGAATTACAAATCCAAGCATAGCAATAGGATTATGAATTTATAGGCAAAGAGAGAACTCTTTGGTCCGTAAGTTTGTACATGGCATTGACCAC
>OFSB01000049.1_pt1 | contig 22645 bp, 19 predicted proteins | sample 1543251 | NCBI WGS metagenome assembly OFSB01 (sample SAMN05442521, study PRJEB24371) | freshwater metagenome | isolation source: Freshwater Lake | place: Canada: Niagara | collected 2012-08-03
GAGAGTAATTGTGTTCTTATCAATACTTTCCCTTTCCTTATCTACCCTCCTGATCCCAGCCAATGCTGCGGCTAAAGCAGGTGCTAAGTGTAATAAAGCAGGAATTACCACTGTTACATCTGGTAAGACTTTTACATGCATTAAGTCTGGTAAGAAACTGGTTTGGGATAGAGGGATAAAATTTGTTGCTGGTTCAAACCCTACCCCTGCATCTGCGCCAACCAATATCACTGATTGTAAATTACCGGTTGCTGATGGCCGAGGTGATGTCTCAATCGGTGGCTGGCCACGGATTGATGAAAGACTAAAATCAACTGGAGATGTAACGGCAACTGTTGTAATGGTTGATTTTCCAGATGCACCAGCGAGCATGACGCCTACTGATGCCTTTGCTCGAATATCTCCATCTGCTGATGTATTTAAAGAGATGTCATATGGAAAGTTAAATTACACATTTAAACCACAGTTAAAGTGGTATCGCATGAGTAAAAACTCAAGTGACTATGTTGCAGGTGGTTGGACATTTATTAAACATCGGGATTACATCACCGAAGCTGCAAAGTTAGCTGATGCTGATATTGATTTTAGTAAGACTGATAGCTTAATTATTTTAGCTAATCCAGATGCAAGGGGAATGGGATACTCCGGCCCTGCTTTTACAGCAATTAGAAAAAATGGTATTACTCTTGATGGTAAATACATTTCTAATGGCGCAACCTCGGCCTATGATTTAAATGACTGGAAATCAATCTGGTTAAATCACGAAGTTACTCACACTCTAGGTTTAGTAGATCTATACGCATTTACTCAAAGCAACCCGGCTAATCGCCATGATGGCCTTAGATATACAGGTGAGTTTAGTTATATGGGCTTGAGTAGTTATGAGAGCAATGCGCCAAGTTTATTTGCATATGAAAGATGGAACTTAGGTTGGATTGATGACTCTCAAATTAAGTGCTTAAAGGATGTTAAATCAACTGAATTAATCTCACCAGTTCAAACTTCTGGTGGAGTTAAAGCTGTGATTATTCCAATATCTAGAACCAAGGCAGTTGTAATTGAAAGCAGAAGAGCACTCGGTATAGATAAAAATATTGCGAAATCTGGAGCTTTAGTTTATGTAGTTGACTCGTCAATTCAATCTGGTCAAGGTCCGGTAAAGGTATTTCCATCTGATGTAAGCAGTGACCCTCGTTATTTGAAGGCACCAAGAGCACTCGGTGAATCTATAACTACTGAGGGCATAACGGTTAAAGTTACTAAATCAGATGATTCTGGGGATACGGTAGAAATAACTAAATCATAATTAATTGTGGGCGGTGAGGGTTTCGAACCCCCGACATCCTCGGTGTAAACGAGGCGCTCTACCACTGAGCTAACCACCCGGTGAGATTGAGAATATTACTAGTAGATCAGTATTACTCCCAATTATCTCTGTTTAAAGCGCAGATAATGCCGCTTTGTACTCAGAGATATTTCTAGCATCTCCTAGTCCGTTAACTACCATCCACTTAATGTTTCCATCTTGACCAATAATAAATGTGCCCCGCTTAGCGCATCCTCTACTCTCTTCAAATGTTCCATAAGCTTTTGCAATCTCACCATGTGGCCAAAAGTCTGAAAGAACTTGAAACTTATATCCTTCTTGCTCAGCAAAAACCTTATTTGCATACATCGGATCACATGAGATCGCAATTAGTTCAACTTTATCATTATGAAAAGCAGATAAGTCATCGCGCAGAGCGCAAAGCTCGCCTGTGCAGATGCCAGAGAAGGCAAATGGATAAAAAATAACTACAACATTCTTCTTTCCCTTATAGGAAGATAGTGAAATCTTCTCACCATGTTGATTTAATAATTCAAAATCAGGTGCAACAGATCCAATTGCGAGCGCCATTTACTTATCTCCTCTTGTTATTACTTAGTTTTAGGTTTCTTTTTATTACTACCAGCATGCCGTGCTATTAATCTTGTAGCTGTCCAATCAGGTGCTGCTGGAAAAGAGGTAGTTTGTGACATACCTGCAGTTGGGGCTGCATCTTGAATCTCACTTGCCTCAACGTAGCCAGGGCGTCCAACCTTTGGAGTGAAGAGCCAAATTGGACCATCTTCAGTTAGATAAGTGAGGGCATCTACTAACTCATCTACTAAATCACCATCACCATCTCGCCACCAAAGAATTACTACATCTACTACCTCTTGCGCAGTTGCATCTAAAAATTGTGTGCCAGATTTAGCTGTAATTGCATCACGCAGTGACTTATCGCAATCGCTATCGTCAAAGCCAACTTCAAGTATGAATTGTTCGGATCCAATGCCAAGGCGTTCAACAGTGGCCGCAGGTGACTGGGCTGAGTTCATTGGGAGTAGTCCACCCAACTTTTGCACTTGGTGCAACTTAAGAATGTGGATTTAGGCCATATTGCGCATACTTTCGTTATAAATATGACCAAATGCCCCTAAAGGAGAGAGAATATGCCCGTGAGTGAAAACTTTAAGGCCCCAGACCACTTAGTGGACCAATTAGTTGATACCGACCCAAATGAGAGCACGGAATGGCAACAATCATTTGATGCAGTCTTAAAAAATGCCGGCCCAGTTAGAGCTCGTTATTTAATGCTCTCACTCTTGCAACGTGCTAATGAAAAAAATGTTGGTGTCTCAGGTCTTCGCACAACTGATTACATAAATACTATTCCGCCCGCACTTGAACCAGAATTTCCAGGAGATGAATATCTAGAGCGACGTATTCGTGCTTACATCAGATGGAATGCAGCAGTAATGGTTCACCGCGCTCAGCGCCCTGGTGTTGGAGTTGGTGGACATATTTCAACTTATGCCTCCTCTGCTTCTTTATATGAAGTTGGTTTTAATCATTTTTTCCGTGGCAAAGAACATTCAGGAGGGGGCGATCAGATATTTTTCCAAGGACATGCCTCACCTGGTATGTATGCAAGAGCATTTATGGAAGGCCGGCTAACTGAAAAACAATTAGATGGATTCCGCCAAGAGTTATCTCATGATGGTGGCGGCTTATCTTCTTATCCACACCCACGTCTTATGCCAAACTTTTGGGAGTTTCCAACTGTATCAATGGGTATTGGCCCAATTAATTCAATTTATCAAGCAAGATTTAATCGATATCTGCATGCTCGTGGTTTTAAAGATACCTCTGATCAAAATGTTTGGGCATTTTTAGGAGATGGCGAAATTGATGAACCAGAGACGCTAAGTGCTATTTCACTAGCAGCGCGTGAAGGATTAGATAATTTAACTTTTGTTGTTAACTGTAATTTACAAAGACTAGATGGACCAGTTCGCGGTAATGGCAAGATTATTCAAGAGCTTGAATCTGTTTTTGGTGGCGCAGGCTGGAATGTAATTAAAGTTGTGTGGGGAAGAGAATGGGATCCACTCCTTGCAGCAGATCGAGAAGGTGCGCTAGTTGATTTAATGAATAAGACTCCGGATGGAGATTTTCAAACATATAAGTCTGAAAATGGCGCATTTGTGCGAGAGAACTTCTTTGGCAGAGATCCTAGAACTGCGGGAATGGTTTCATCTTGGAGTGATGATGAGATTTGGAATCTAAAACGAGGTGGGCATGATTACCAAAAACTATACGCAGCATATAAGGCAGCTAGTGAACATAATGGGCGCCCAACTGTAATTTTGGCAAAGACTATTAAGGGCTGGACTCTTGGTTCACATTTTGAGGCAAGGAATTCAACTCATCAGATGAAGAAGATGACATTAGATGATCTTAAAAACTTTAGAGATCGCTTATTTATTCCGATTAAAGATGAAGATTTAGATGCCAAGCTACCGCCATATTGTCATCCAGGTGTTACTTCCCCTGAGTATGCATACATGATGCAGAGACGAAATGAGTTAGGTGGCTTCTTGCCATCTAGAAGAAGTGTTTCTAAACCTTTAGCGCAACCAAAGGATGAAAGCTATGAATCAGTAAAACGTGGCTCTGGCGCCCAAGAGGTTGCCACAACTATGGCTTTTGTTCGATTACTTAAAGATTTACTTAAAGATCCAGGTATTGGTAAAAGATTAGTTCCAATTATTCCAGATGAGGCAAGAACATTTGGAATGGATTCATTATTTCCAACTCTTAAAATCTACTCACCGCAAGGTCAGGGATACACAGCAGTTGATCGAGAGTTAATGCTCTCTTATAAGGAATCTAAAGAGGGTGTGATCTTGCATGAAGGAATTAATGAAGCGGGCTCAGTTGCCTCCTTCACAGCCGTTGGCTCCTCATATGCAACCCATGATGAACCAATGATTCCAATTTATATTTTCTACTCAATGTTTGGTTTCCAAAGAACTGGTGACTCATTTTGGGCAGCCAGTGATCAATTAGTTAGAGGCTTTGTATTAGGCGCCACAGCTGGGCGTACTACTTTAAATGGTGAAGGTCTGCAGCATGAAGATGGTCATTCAATTTTGCTGGCATCAACTAATCCAGCAGTAATTTCATATGACCCAGCTTTTGGTTATGAATTAGGCCATATTGTTAAAGATGGACTTAATCGTATGTATGGTGAAAATAGTGAGAATGTTTACTACTACTTAACTGTTTATAACGAGCCATACCAACAGCCTGCTGAGCCTGAGAATTTAGATGTTCAAGGATTACTAAAAGGTATTTACCTACTTAAGAAACCAATTAAGCGCAGGCGCAAACAGGTGGCAATCCTTGCCTCTGGTGTTTCAGTTAATTGGGCGCTTAAAGCACAAAAGCTTTTAAATGATGATTTTAAAGTTGCGGCAAGTATTTACTCAGTAACATCTTGGAATGAGCTTCGCCGCGATGGACTAACAGTTGATAGACATAACTTATTAAACCCAGGTAAGAAATTAACTGCATTTATTACTAAACAATTAAAGCGAGAAAAGGGTCCAGTAATTGCAGTCAGTGACTTTATGAGATCAGTTCAGGATCAGGTTGCACCTTGGGTTAGTCAGCCGTTTTACTCTCTCGGCACAGATGGCTTTGGTCTATCTGACACAAGAGGTGCCCTACGCCGTCACTTTAAAGTTGACGCCGAATCAATCGCTGTTGCAGCACTTTCTCAATTAGCTGATGAAGGAGTAATTAGTAAAAGACAGGTTAAGAAAGCAATTGAGAAGTATCAGATTAATGATGTTAAAGCAGCCGATGCTGGAAATACTGAAGGTTCTGGATAAAAAGTAAGATTAAACAAATCTGTGAAGAACTAAAAATAACTACTCATAGTAATTATGAACAGCATTAAGTAAGTAGATTTTATGCTATATTATTATTGAGTTAGTCAATCTCGGATAAGTATATTTAAACGTATACTTAAAATAATTCATCAATTAGTGCTTACAAAAGGACTGAGAGAAATCTCAGTCCTTTAATTATTGATATCACTATATGGGTTTAGATAGTAAGCAGATACTCTTAAGCCATGGAATCACTAGCTTTATTAGCAGCTCTAATTGTTTCTCTAACAGTACTCGGTGGGCCAATCTCGTTAGCACTAACTTTTCTGCCACAGCGTTTACTACCGCTTGCAATAATAAAGCTATTAGCTCTTGCTATCGCATTAATTGCGATTTTTATTGGAGTAATGCTGATTATTAATGTGAATTCAATTGGATCTAGAGTTATGGCCATTTTTGGAATAACAACTGCAGCGATAGCGATATATCGGATTATAAAAATAATCCCAAAGATTAAATAAAGTGGAGGTGCCGGGAATCGAACCCGGGTCCTCTAGCACTGCTTCAAAGTTTCTACGGGCGTAGTGCAATTAACGCTTTCTCAGTCCAAACTCTCACATGCACAAGTAGTTTGCGGACTCAGTTACAGATTTATGTCCCCATTAACCTCCGTAACACGGTTAGGGGTAAGTCCTCTAGCGACGTTAGATCCGAAGGCGAGAACAAACTTCGGGTAACGGATAACAGAGCTAGCTTAGGCAGCTAGTTGATAATCAGCGGCAGTTTTACTTGCGCTTATAGTTTGCCATGTTTTTGTGGTTAACGAGATCATCACGGCTTCCTCGGCCCGCTTGCCTTGAAGTAACGACTAAAGTCGAGACCGTTCACCCCCAAGATTAAGCGATTTATTTTTTCAGTATTTAGTTGTGAAGGAGTTATTTTACAGGCTTATTTTAAATACTGTTAATTGGTATTAATCGTAATCTTGATCAGAGTTTTTGCGCTTGCTTGGTGTAGTACTTTTGCCAGATTTACGCCTTGATAACTCTCGGTTAACCTCACGAGTAACTTGTTGCTCCATTAAAGTATTGCGCTTATCGTGGGCTTTCTTACCCTTTGCAACTGCAATTTCAACCTTTGCCTTACCATCTTTAAAGTAGAGTGAAAGCGGAACTAAAGTTAAACCGCCTGCCTTAATTATCCCAGCGATCTGAGCAATCTCACGTTTATGAAGTAATAACTTTCGATCACGACGAGGCATGTGGTTAGTCCAACTACCCTGGTTGTATTCAGGGATATGAATACCACTAACCCAAATTTCACCATCTTTTGCCATGGCATAGCCATCAGTAAGTGATGCCCTACCTGCCCGAAGGGATTTAACCTCTGTGCCTGTTAAAACCAAGCCACACTCATAAACCTCTTCAATAAAATAATCATGACGGGCACTTTTATTTTGGGCAATGACTTTTTTGCCAAGCTCTTTAACCACAAGTTACCCCCAATCTTTTTTGAGGAAGTTGCTAAACCTTTAGGTATTTACGAAGAGTTATAAATGAAGCAACACTTGAAACAACTAAGCCAGTTAGTAGTAACCAAGCGGAGGCAACCCAAACATCTTTCCAGGTAAAGAACTGAGTAAAGGTTAAAAGAGGTGCAACCCTTGAATCAACTACCGCTTTAAATCCGGCTAATACTCCAGTTGAAACTGCCCAACCAGAGAGGGCAGCAAATACTCCCTCAAGAAGAAATGGTAATTGAATAGAAAAACTTGAGGCGCCAACTAATTTCATAACCCCAGTCTCTCTTCTGCGATTAAATGCAGCAATTCGCAGTGTGTTACTTATTAATAAAGATGCCGTGAAAACAGAGGCGGCGCCAATGACTAGCGCACCATTTCGAAGTACTGCTAATAATTTAAAAAACTTCTCGAGTATTGCCCGCTGATCCTGCACAATATCAACACCGGGCCGGCCAGCAAAAGCGCTTTCAATTACGGCAAACTTTGTGGGATCTTTAAGTTTTATCCTAAAAGATTCTGGAAGTTGATCAGCAGTTACATTTTGCGCAATGGCAGAGCCTTTAAATCTTTCTTGAAAACGCTTAAATGCTTCACCCTGTGATTCATAGTAAACCTCGGCCACAACTGGCAGGGTCTGTAGATCTTTTTGAATATCTATTTTTTGCTCCTGCGTAATTACGCCCTTGCCACATGAAGCACCTTCAGAGAGTGAGCCACATAAAAAGATTGAGACCTCGATCTTGTCATACCAGTAATCCTTCATCACGCGAACTTGTGAGTTAGCTAGTAAGCCAATACCAAGTAAGGAAAGTGAGATAGCAACAGTAATCATTACGGCAAAAGTCATAGTTAGATTTCTGCGCAGGCCAATGCCCACTTCACTCATTACAAACTTAGCGCGCATCAGGTAACCCTATCTTTTTCATCACTTTATTAACCCGTATATCCGTAAACACCGCGAGCCTGATCACGTATTACATGACCACCCTCTAACTCAATAACACGTTTGCGCATTTGATCGACAATTCCAGCATCATGAGTTGCCATCACCACGGTGGTGCCCTCACGGTTGATGCGGTCTAGTAATTTCATAATTCCAACTGAGGTTGCAGGGTCAAGGTTTCCAGTTGGTTCATCAGCAATTAAAATTGTTGGCCTAGATACATAAGCTCTGGCAATTGCAACTCTTTGTTGCTCACCACCAGATAATTCATTTGGCTTTCGATCCCCTTTTTCTTCAAGTCCAACTAACTCTAAAACTTCAGGAACTTCGCGGCTTATTTGTTTATTTGAGTAACCTAAAACATGTAATGTGAAGGCAACATTTTCGGAAACAGTTTTATTTGGAAGTAATCTAAAATCTTGGAAAACTGTGCCAACCTGCCGGCGTAGCTCAGGCACTTTATGAGCAGCTAATGTACTTAAATCTTTACCTGCTACATGAATAACACCTGTGGTTGGTCTTTCTTCACGAAGTACTAATCTTAAAAATGTTGATTTACCAGAGCCAGATAGGCCAACTAAGAAAACAAATTCACCCTTACTAATATCAAGGTTAACCCCATTAAGGGCGGCTTTCTCAGTCTTTGGATACATCTTTGTTACATTTTCAAACTGAATCACAGCCTTAAACCCCTTTAGTAGATCAACTCAAGTTTCTGATAGTAGTTTAGATAAGTAATCACCTATCTGTGGTGATTTAACGCTAATTTCAGATAATTATTGCTGGGAATTTAGCCAAATTGTGAGATTACTCGCGCTCTTTGCGCCACTTAATACCTGCTTCAATAAAACCATCAAGATCACCATCTAGTACCGCAGATGGATTACCAACTTCAAAATCAGTTCGTAAATCTTTGACCATTTGATATGGAGCTAAAACATATGAACGCATTTGATTACCCCATGAACCAGTGTTATCACCTTTTAACGCATCCATCTTTGCGCGCTCAGCTAATCTGCGTCGTTCTAATAATTTAGATTGCAGAACTGCCATTGCAGTTGCTCGATTTTGAATTTGTGATCGCTCATTTTGGCAAGAGACAACAATTCCAGATGCTAAGTGAGTAATTCTTACCGCTGAATCTGTGGTGTTAACTCCTTGACCACCAGGGCCAGATGAACGATAAACATCGATTCGTAAATCTTTTTCCTCAATTTCAATGTGATCACTTTGCTCAACAACTGGTACTACTTCAACGCCAGCAAAGGAAGTATGCCTTCGAGATTGTGAATCAAAAGGTGAAATTCGAACTAAGCGATGAGTTCCTTGTTCAACACTTAAGCGGCCATATGCATATGGCGCACTAATTCGAAAGGTAGTGGATTTAATACCGGCTTCTTCTGCATATGAAGTTTCTAATACATCTATTTTGTAGTTATGACGTTCACAAAATCTAAAGTACATCCGCATTAACATCTGCGCCCAATCAGCTGCTTCAACTCCGCCAGCCTCTGATCTAATTGTCATTAAAGCATCTCGTTCATCATATTCACCACTTAATAATGTCTGCACTTCAAGTTCATTAATTACCCTAGTTAAATCATCTAATTCTTTATCGATATCTTTAAAGGCTGATGCTTTATCACTTTCAGATCCTGCTAGTTCAATCATTACAGGCAGATCATCTAATCTAGTTCTGATTGAGCTAATTTTATTTATTGTTGATTGCGCCCTAGATAACTTACTAGTTACCACCTGAGCTTTAACTGGATCATCCCAAAGATTTGGAGCACTTGCCTGCTGCTCTAGTTCATTAGCCGTAGTGATTAATTTTGGCAGGTTTAGCACCTGCTCAATTGATTTAAGAGTGATATCGATCTTTGCGATCTCATCTTGATACTCACGGGCGGCCATAGGCTAGAGGATAATCTAATTAGGGATGTATTCCGAACTTGCGCCGATACTGGTGGTGATCTTTAACTTATCTAACTCATTTAGGTGAAAAAAAGGGATATCAATTGGTAGTTGAGCAGTAACATTTTCTCATTACTTAGATGAAAATATTAATAATACTTACTTATTTATACTATGTTTTATACTCTCTAAATCAGAGGCTCTCATGGTATCTAGTAGATAAAAATCAATATTAGATATTCCTAAATCAACTAAAGCACTTACTTTATTTATAAGATTTTCAGGGCTAGTGCTATCGGGATAAGTTGGTCGCAATATCGCAGTAATACCAGCATCTGTACCCTCTAAGTAATTCTTAGCTAAATCTGCTACCGCCGTAACATCTTGTCTATAAATCAATGGTTCAAAGCAGTCGATAATCTGGTTAATCTGCTTTGTATCAATTCCTATTTGCCAACTACTCTCAATTGCTTTTGCAGAGTTCATATCAAGAAGAGGTGATTGGTCTACATACTTAAAAATAACCCCAGCTGCTTTTGTTACTTTTGATATATCTTTGTAAACAGATGCAATTTTATTCTCTCGGTAGGTCAAATATGTAAGAATGTCTGGACCAATAATTTCTGCAAGTAGCTCTTTAGTTAATCTCTTTCCTAGCCATGGATCTACTTTTTCAAACACCATAGATAATGAATTCTTTACTTTACTCATAAGTGGGGCAATATCGGATCCATTATCTTGATAATTTTTAACACAATGTGGACAAAAGCAAAGTGAAAATAAAAATTCAGATACTGGACTTAATTCTATAAAAAAGCGCTCATGATGTTCACCATGTCGCGCCCCATGAAAGTGTAGAGACTCAGCAGTAATTGCATTAATACCTCTACTCACTAAGTCTTTAGTTAAGCCAATTGCATATCCAGCAACGGCAGGATTAATTGGACAAAGTTCAGATAAAAACTTATTACCAAATACGTTTGTCACAGCAGCCTCAGGATTAGCCATCCCAATAGCGGAGTTATGCATATAAACAGCCCAAGCATTTACTTCAAATTGATTATTTTTTGCTACCTCAATCACAGAGTCAAGAAGTTCATTATTTGGAAGTTGATCTATTAAAGCAGGCTTGAATGCATAATCTTCATACTTGCTGTAATCAGTTTTATAGTAGTGAAATCCATCTGATAAGTACTCAAGTTGTGGGCCCTGCCGCAGGAGTAAGTCTCTACTGCCATGATAGTTCAATGCTAAATTGATTCCAGATAGCCCATAACTTTGTAGCTCTGGAATTACTTTATTTGCTGGCTCTCTAAAAAAAGTATATGGAAATGTAAATGCGTTAGATTTAATTGCACTCATTTAACACTGCCGGCTGTTAACCCACCTACTAAATATTTCTCAATTGAGATAAAGAGAATTACTACTGGAATAATCGCAATAATTGTGGATGCAAATAAGTACTCCCAAGCAATGTCATATTGACCAATAAATTGTGTTAATCCAACTGGCAATGGCTTTTTATCAACTGAGCTAATAATCGTTAGCGCGATCGTGAACTCATTCCAAGCCGCAACAAATGTAAAGATGATTGCCGTAACTACGCCTGGTAGGGCAATTGGAATAGTAATTTTGCGCAGCGCTTGAATTCTTGTGCAGCCATCAATTAAAGCTGCCTCCTCAATCTCTGCTGGAATGCTGGAGAAAAAGCCGGCTAGCAGCCAAACCGAAAACGCTAGATTGAAGCCAGCATTTAAAACTATTAAGGCAATATATGAATCTAATAACTTAAAGAAATCAACCTCTCTAAATATTCCAATAATCAAGGCGGTTGGTGAGAACATCTGAGTTGCCAGAACTAGAAGTAAGAATGCACCTCGCAGTTTAAACTTATACCTTGCTAGGAAGTAAGCCGCTGGCAGTGAGACCAATAAAACCAAAATGGTGGCTGAGATTGAAACAATTAAGCTTGACTTAAGGAAGCTGGCAATTGGTGCATGTGACCAAACATCAATGTAGTTTCGCCATTGCCAAACTTGCGGGAAATGTGTGCTTGGTGTTGCATATAACTCATCATGGCTTCGCACTGATGTTAAAAACATATTTATATATGGGTAAACAAAGAACCAGGCTAAGAAATAAGCCCCCGCCATGGTGGCTGCTTTCTTGACTGTAAACTTCCTTTCTTTTAAGCTCTTCATATCTCAGTCCTGGTTGCCTTGGTCACTCTTAAATAAAGTCCAACAATGATCATGATTACAATAAAGTTGAATACACCAAGCGCGGTTGATTGGCCCATATTTGACTCAATAAATGCCAATTTATATGCAAGAGTTGTAGTGGTATCGGTGTCATAACCAGGTCCACCACGAGTCATAATCCAAATAATAGGGAAGGAGTTAAAGACATTAATTAAGTTGATAATTGTGGCAATTAAAAGAGAGTTTCTTAGCAATGGGAATTTGATTCGACGGTAGATCTGCCAGTTAGTAGCGCCATCAACTGAGGCTGCTTCAATGATGTCATTCGGTATTGATTGCAATCCTGCTAGCAACACAAAAGATGTAAAGGGAATTGATACGAAAACAGCAACCGCCATTAGAAAATAAAATGAACTACCTGGATTATTTATCCAATCAACTGGCTCAGAGATTAGTCCTAGTTGAGTAAGAGTTAAATTCAGTTCACCTGAGTAGGCATCTAAGATCCAGGTCCAGATCATTGATGTCATTACTACTGATGCTGCCCATGGGAAGATTAATGCCCAGCGGACATATTTCCTACCTGGAAAATTTTGATTTATCAACTGCGCCATTGGCAGTGAGAGAATTACTGTGAAGAAAACAATTCCAAAAACCCACAACAGAGTTCTTCGCGCTACCGGATATATATCAGGGTTAGCAAGTAATTCGCGGTAATTTGTTAGGCCATTAAAATCTAGCAAGCTACCCGCTGCTGAAATATCGGTAAATGAAATCCGGACTAATTCAATCACCGGCCAGATAACTACCAAGATTATTAAAACTAATGCCGGCCCAATCCAAGGCAACGCACTTACTAGTGAAACATCATGAGTCGCAACCTGTTTTTTAACCTTAGTTGCGGTGCTTTTAACAAGCAATCTGTTACTCAAGGCTCCTCATTTCAATATTTACATCTACTTGCAATCCTACTAAATAATTTATAAGCGGGACCTGGGAGATTTCCCCAGATCCCGCTTATAAGAGCTTTACTTATTAATTACCTAAAGGTAATTACTTTGTTCCAGCTGCTTCTGCTGTCTTCTGTAATGAATTCAAAACGGTCTTTGAATCCTTTGTAATGCCAGTACCAATTTGTGTGGTGATCTTGGCAACTACTGTTCCCCATGAACCTAGAGTTCCTGGGTAGAAGATAGCGTTTGGAAGCTGCTCAATGAATGGAAGCAATGATGAATCCACTTCACCTGATGCTGACTTCGTTGCAGGAATGAAACCACCGGCAGCCTTTAGGAAGCCTGCGTAGTTCTTGCCCTCGAACAAGAAGTTTAGATACTTAGAAACTGCATCTTGGTTTCCTGTCTTCTTAAATGCCATGAAGTAATCTTGAACGCCAAGAGTGATTGGCTTCTTACTTGCAGTAGCAGCTGGGAATGGTGCAACACCGTAGTCAACCTTGCTCTTGTAATCCTTCAGTGTTGAAGGGAAGAACACTGATGCGTTGATCATTGCAACTTTACCTTGGCTAAATAACTTAAATGCATCGGTACGGTTTGTTGATGCAGGGTTTGGTTGTGTATAACCGGCTTTTACCCATGCCTTAAGTTGGTTAAGTGTGTCAAGGTTTTCCTTTGAGTTAATAACCCACTTGCTTGTCTTCTCATCAAAGTAACGTCCACCGTTTCCGCCTGCCCAGATTTGAAACTCAGCTTGAGCTTCCTCTGATCCAAGTGGAATTGCTAGTGGATAAACTTTTGATCCGTACTTTGCTTTAATTTTCTTTGATGCTGCAGTTACCTCAGCCCAAGTTGTTGGGATCTTGGTATTACCAGCGCCGTAGAAAAGAGCCTTGTTAATAAAGAACATACGTGCAGATGCTAGATCTGGAACAGCATACTCAACACCGTTGTACTTTGAGTTATCGCGGAATGCGGTAACAAAGTCAGAAAGCTTTGCCTCAGTAAATAAGTCGCTGGTCTTATATAGCAGACCTTCAGCAGCAAACTCTGAGAATGTATTTAGGTTTAACACATCTGGATATGACTTGGTTGAGATATAAGTACGTCCCTTAACCAAAATGTCATCCCAACTTAGGTTCTCATGTTCAACTTTGATGGTTGGGTTAGCAGCCATAAAGCGAGCATTTAGATCCTTGTAATAAGCAGGCATATCATCTGTGTAGTTAGGTGTAACAACTTTAATTGTTACAGTATTAGCTTGTGCTGGTGCAGCTGCCAAAGCACCTGCTACCAATCCAAGTGATGCCAGCGCAGCAAAACTGCGTTTTGTAAGTTTATTCATTTATCTATGCTCCTCCTAGGATCCCATCTAGCGACGGGAAGATAACCTCATCAGTTATTGCCAGTACTTGCAAGGTGCTTCCTTGCGGGTGAATATAACTATTTGGTCTCATTGGCTTTATCAGCCCAGTGATTTTGCTATCTAGCCCTCAGGCCCACCCCAGGCAATGCTTGGGTTCGAGTAGCGGCCTTTAATGTCGCAATTCCTGAGATCCAGACCATTTCAAAGCCTTTTGCAGCAACCCTTGGTGATTCATATGTTGATGAATCAATCACGGTTTGTGAATCAAATAAAACCATATCTGCTTTCATACCTTTGGAAATAAAACCTCGGTCTGTTAATCCCAACCGCTTTGCCGGTCTTCCAGTCATGCGTGCAATTGCACCCTGCATAGTTAAAACTTTCTCTCCCCTTGCATAAACTCCCAAATATCTTGCAAAAGTTCCATAACCTCTAGGGTGAGGTCGGTTTCCGGTAAGAATTCCATCACTACCGATCATATGTCGGTGATCTTTCATAATCGCTCTTACATTTGGCTCATGACCAGCAAAAATTACACAGGAAGCTTTTAACTCTTCATCAATAATAAAGTCTAAGTAAAAGTCTTCTACTTTCTTACTCACTGAATTAGCTGCGCTTACTAGATCTACTCCAATAAATTTATGGTTGTGTAGCTTTTCAACTCCAGCGATAGTGATAGCTGGCCAATTAATAACTCCGCCATGATTACCATCACTACCAGTGACTGTTAATTCATGAATTACTTTATTTCTACTATCTATCGTACTTAATCTTTTTATAGTTTCACTCTTACCACCCGCTTGAACCCATGATGGTAGTAAGGCATGAAGATAAGTTGAACCAGCAAGATATGGATAAGTATCTAGTGTTACATCTATTCCATCTTTTTCAGCACGATTTAATTGATCAAAAAGTAGATCAGTTTTTCCATGATAATTTGGATGACTCATATGGCAATGAGTTAGGTGCAGAGAAGAATTTGATTGACGCGCTATTTCTATACAGTCTGATACTGCATCTAAAAACTTTGCTCCATAATTTCTATGATGAGGTGCATAAAAGCCATTATATTTTGAAACAACCTTACATAGTTCAATTATTTCTTGATCATTTGCATACATTGCAGGTGTATAGGTAAGCCCCGCGGATAGACCAAAGGCACCTTCTTTCATGCCTGTTTCAGTTAGATTGATCATTTGTTTTAATTCATCAGCATTAGCAATACCTGGTTCATTTCCTCTAACTAACATACGAACTGAGCCATGTGGAATTAAATATGCAATATTTACTGCAGAGCCTTTATCCACTTCAGTTAAATAATCTGAAACTGAATGAAAGTCCCATTTCAAGCCAGCTGGATCAGCATTCCAACCAAATAATTGTTCTCTTAATAAAAGTAAGGTCTCTGGATTACTTGGTACGTAGCTAAGTCCATCTTGACCAACAACCTCAGTTGTTACACCCTGAGTAACTTTTGCTAAATGCTGTTTATCAGTTAGAACTGCTAAATCTGAATGCGCGTGCATGTCGATAAAACCAGGAGCAAGCGTTAAACCTGAGCCATCAATTATTTTTCCTTCTTCCCCACCTTTTAAAATATCGCCAAGCTGGCTAATAACACCATTAGTTACAAGCAGATCTTGGCGCTTAGCTGGTTTATCATTTCCATCGATTACTTCTGCGCCACGAATAGTAAAAGTATTCTCAGCCATTAATTTTAATCTGATCCTTCTACCATTTTGTACATTGGGGCTAGGCCAGCTAATAAACCACCATCAACTACAAACTCACTTCCGCTAATCCATTGTGCTTTATCGGAAAGTAAAAATAGGACAGCCTCAGTGACATCGACAGGCGTTCCAACTCTGCCTAGTGGGTACCAGGGTTTTAATTTTTCAAATATTTGTGGATTTCGATCTACTCGCTCTTGCCAAGCATCTGTCGCAATTGTTCCAGGTACAACAGTTGTGCAGCGAATGCCGTCTGGTCCATATCTAACCGCTACGGTTCTAGTTAATGCATGTATTCCAGCTTTTGCAATGCTATATGCGTCACTACCGATCATTGTTTTTGCATTTACGGTGCCGATATTTATTATGCATCCTTTTTTACGTTTAATCATGCCAGGAAGTGATGCACGGATTGTCAAAAAACTTCCAGTTAAAGTAACGGCTAATGAACGATTCCATACCTCAAGAGAAGTTGAAAGTAAGTCCTGTGGGTCATGAATCATTGCGTTATTCACCAGGCAATCAATTTGACCAAAATCTTTTTCAATTTTAGCAAAATTATTTACAACATCAGACTCTTTTGATAAATCAGTTAGGTAGCCCTTTACATTAATACCCATCGCAGAAATTTCTTTAGAAGTCGCTTCAAGATTTTCTTCGATTACTTCTACTAAAGCAATCTTTGCACCACGTAAACCGGCGCCAATTGCAATCTGTTTTCCGATTCCTCTGCCAGCACCAGTTACTACTACAACTTTGCCAGCTAACTCTTGGTTTGATTCCATATTGATTGCCTTAAAGGGCTACAACAAGATCAATCTCAACTAATATATTGATTAAATCAGATCCAACCGTTGTCCTAACTGGAAATGGAGCTGAAAAAAATTCACGATAAACCGCATCATAAGCAGCAAAGTCCCGATTCACATCCTGCAGGTGAGCAGTAACTTTGACTACATCTGCAAATTTGGCTCCCTTTGTATCAAGAATTTTTTGTAGGTTCTTAAGCGTCTGTCTAGTTTGCTCAGCAACACCACCATCAACAATTTTTCCAGTTGCTGGATCAACTGGACCCATTCCACATGTATACAGAAAACCATTTGCTGCAACGCCATGTGAATACGAGCCACCAGGAGCTGGGGCATCTTTTGCTTGTATATGTTCAACCTTCATCGCTTCTCCCTCATTAGAAAAATGTATGAATGCAATCTACAACATCATAGTTGTCATTGACTAGCGGGATTAACCGCCATTTATCAAAAGTAGTGCATGGATGAGAAATTCCGAGGCCAATTAACTCTGATACTGCAAAATTTTGATTACTTCGCAAAAATCCGTGCTGATCATTTAACTTCTCAACTTCACCAGAAAACTTACTTAATTTTCCATCATATTTAAGAATCGGTATTGGGTTGTGTAGATCGCACCCAACATCTCTTTTACCTAGATTTAATACACCGAAGCCTTTCTCTGGAGCACTAATTAATTGAGTCCAAACCTCAATTGCAGGGATAAATAAATCATTGGAATCTTTAAAAGGATAAACCTCTTCATAGTATTTACTATCGTGTGTTACATAACCACCGCTTCGGAGCAATAAAATTTTAGGTTCTTTAAATTGACTTAATTCTCTAGCTACGATGTCAAAATAAGCACTACCACCCGCACTAATTATGAATTCATGATTTGATTTATATGAGTATACTTTTTTAGCAGCTTCGACAATTTTTTTACAAAAATTTGTTACGGATTCTTCTCCTTGTACTGTTCTTGCAGCATTAGGAACTGCTCCTTCAAAGCCTGTCACTCCTCTTAAACTTAATCGATCATCTTCTGAAATATTTTTAGCAATTGCCAACGCAAGATCTAAATCTCTTACTCCACCTCTGCCATTATCTGTTCCAATTTCAATAAATAAGTTATGCTTGCCGTTACTTGGGGTGTACTTTTTAATAACCTCTAAACCTGCAATTGAGTCGACGTAAAATATAATTTCTGCTTTATTTTTACCATTCAAGATAGATATTGCTTCAATAGCTGCGGGGTCTAGTATTTCATTTGCAATAATAAGTTTTTTGAAACCATGGTTTCTAAATATTTCAGCTTGCCAAAAATTTGCAATAGTTAACGCATATGCACCTGCACTTACCTGCATTTGCGCAATTTGAGGTGACATAGTGGTTTTTACATGTGGAGCTAGCTCTGCACCAACTGATTTACAAAATCGAGCCATTCGATCGATATTTTGCTTTAAAGCAGTTTCTTTTAAAACCATGATAGGAAATTGAAATCTGGAAGAAAAAATATTTGGTTTTGCCCTTAAAAATTTATCAATTGTTTTTCCATAGGAATCTAGCGGAAATCCTTTACTAGAGATCTCAATCGTTTTTTTACCAAGATTATGCTTCATCACGCAACGGTATCAAAGATGTTAGATTGCCGGAAAATTAACTGCTAAAAGTTAATACAGATGCAGGATTTGAAATAAATAGCTTATTAAGTTGCTCCTGTGAAATACCTAGTTCTTCAAGTTTTTTGCTCCAGCCAGAATATAGCCAACTTAATCCTGGGGTACCCCCTAAAGAACTCCATAAAGATCTTCTTGCACCGTCAGTGCCCAGCATTATTTGACTGACGTAGCCGGCATTAATCATTGCAACTGTTAGTTGCGCGCTCTTAGGTTCAACTTCAGTTCCCTGCCGCAAAGATTGGTCATACTCAACATTAATTCCAGAACTTAAAATCTCTCGATGATAACCATGGTCGTTTTCTTTATCGGTATGTGAAAGAGTTACTTTACTTAAATTAACTCCTAATTTTTGGAACAAACTTATTTGTTCCAAAGCGCCAGTCCCATGTTCACAATGAGAAATAATTGGGGCACCTGTCTTCTGAGTTGCAATAGTTGCTGCTTCAAATAGTTTACTCTCTCGATCTTTAATTTTAGGACCAGAGGTAGAAACTTTAATTATTCCAGCTTTAATATCAGTATTATCCATACCGTTTTCAATTTCTGTAATAAATAATTGAGCAAGTTTTTCTGAATTTAGTTTCTCAATTGCATCATCTTGATTGTAATAGCGATCATGATGTAGACCAGTTGTTGCGATAATATTCATGCCAGTTGCTTCTGATATTTTTTTCAACTTTTCAGCATTTCTGCCAGCCCCAGTCGGCATGCAATCGACCATACTTTTTACTCCAACTTTTTTACATAATAAAACTTCTGAAATAGCATCCGTAACACTTGGTAGATAAATATGCTCGAAATCTTTTTTTACTATCTCTGACTCAATAATTAGATGCTCATGCATATAAGTAATTCCGAGATTCTCAGGTGAAATATCCCCTAATACTGTTCTTATTATCGAATGCATTATTTTGGTACTTCTAAAATTGCTCCAGTATCAACAATTTTTTTACGAATTTCTGAAAAATTAACGGATCTAATCTCTTTCTTGCTCGATAGTGCAACTGAGCCAGCTACTCCTGCGGCAACTCCCATTGCCATGCATTGAGCCATTGATCTAATTGAGGCATGTGCATCATGGGATGCAGAGAAGCATCTACCTATAACCAAAGTATTAATACTGTCTTTAACAATTAGAGATCTAAGCGGAATTCCAACTGCTGAACCTGCTGGTAAATAAATCCAGTTAGTGCCATCACCACTATGGTGATCCTCAATTGGTGCACCACATAATCCAACTTGGTCATCAAATTGTTTTGCCTCTAAAACATCTTCTTTTGTAACACGGTAGTCACCATAAACTCTTCTAGTCTCACGAACCCCAATTAATGTTGAAAATCCATAGATTGAGGAATTCTTATACCCCGGGACTTTATCTACTAGAAATCTTGCATACTCAGCAGCTTGCTTTCGACCTGCAATCTCAGATTCAGTAAGAAAAAACGGATCATCTAAGACAGATTCTATTTCGCCTTTGCTATTTTTTCGAACAGAATCTAATCTGGTCATAACAGTCGCAGTGGTATTAGCTACTGGTGTTATATGGTCTGATCCCTCTTTTCGGGGTAGTTCATAGCCATTATCAGTAGCCTCTTGCATTAATTGATGTAATTGTTCTTTTTGAATCTTTTTTCGCTCAACTAAATCAACATTAACCATTTTAAAGGTTGTAGTTAGAGTTTGTGCTGGTGCAATCTCACCGGCTTTCTCATACCCAAATCCAGCAAAATTTGATAGATCAGCATCCCCAGTTGCATCAATAAAAAAATCTCCAGTGACAGAACATAATCCTGCCCTAGTAGCAAGAATTAGCTCTTGAACTCTGCCATCTAAAACTTTTACTTGTTGCAAGAGCGAGTGCAGTAATATCTTCGCGCCGGATTTAATAATTAGTGATTCCCATACAACTTTTAAATGCTCTGCATTGTAAGTTACTCCAGTACCAGCGCCATAAGTATTTGGTCTTTCAATCATTGAACCAAATTTTTTCAATCCATTCACAACATCATCTGGAATACCGCCTACTATTTTTTTTGCTTTCTCCCCTGGTGTATAAAATCCATAGAAAGTATCAAGTACTGCGGTACTGGTTCCACCTATAAATGGCAGGCGATCAATAACTAGTACTTTGCTGCCAGATCTAGCTGCTGCAATTGCTGCGCATGCTCCGGCAGAGCCAGCGCCCATGACAATAAGGTCGAAATGACCAAGTGATCGATTTGGCATTACTACCCCCTTTTCAGAGCATAGTCCAAATGTCTATACTACTTAAACTATTTCTACTCTTTGGAGGATCTGTGAAATCACATCGCATAACAATGTTAGGTACCGGCTTAATTGCTGACTTCTACACAATGACGCTACATGGTCAGCGCAATCGAGACTCTGTTGCTGTTGTTTATTCTCGATCAAAAGAGCGCGGTGATACCTTTGCAAAGCGATGGAATATTCCAACTTACACAACAAGCATTGAAGAAGCGATTAATCATCCAGATACAGATGTAATTATCGTTGCACTACCAAATCACATGCATGAAGAAGCCATCACGCTAGCAGCAAAAGCAGGTAAGGCAATTCTTTGCACTAAACCTTTAGCAAGAAATGCTGCAGAAGCAAAAAGAATTTTAGATACCGTAGAAAAAGCTGGCGTATTTGCTGGCTATTTAGAAGATCTTTGCTACACACCAAAAACTTTAAAAGCTGTTAAATCAGTGCAAAGTGGCGCAGTTGGTGATGTGCTCTGGGTTAGGTCAAGGGAAACTCACCCTGGACCTCACAGTGCCTGGTTCTGGGATGACAAACAAGCTGGTGGCGGTTGCATAGTTGACCTTGGTTGCCACTGCATTGAAATTATTAGAAACTTTGTGGGTAAAGGAAATCGCCCAGTTGAAGTATTGTGTTGGAAAGACACATTAGTTCATCCAATTAATGCCGAAGATAATGCGATTGCATTAATTAAATTTGAGTCTGGTGCGATTGGTCAATTTGAGGTTTCTTGGACCTTCCGTGGTGGTATGGATCTACGTGATGAAGTGGCTGGAACTCATGGAACAATCTGGATGAATCATTTCTTGCGCACTGGATTTGAGATGTTCACTGCCGCTGAAGGTAATTCATATGTTGCAGAGAAATCTGAGTCCTCAACTGGCTGGCTATTCCCGGTTGGTGATGAGGTTGCAGAGCTTGGTTACGTGGACATGTTCACGGATATGTTTAATTCAATGGAAAGCAAAAAGGATCCGATGGAAACTTTCTATGACGGATATGTTGTTAATGCAATTATGGATGCTTGCTTTAAGTCAGCTGAAGCTCATGCTTGGGTTCCAGTTGACCTTGATTGGCGTGGTGGAAAAACTCCACGAATTCAAAATAAGCCATCAATGTTTGAAGGCCAAGTAATTATTAAACAGGAAACCTTGCCAGATGGCAGAGTTAAATTGATCCTAAAGGATCCAAAGACAAATGAATTTAGTGATCGAGTAGTTGCAACTGTAAACGCTTAAAGCAACTACAAGCTCATTGGCAGCAGGGCAGCAATCTGATTGCGTGCAATCAAAAAGCCCTGCTTAACTTTTTCATTTGTGCCTTCAAACCTACGATCCTCATGTTCAATACAAAGCACTCCTTCATAGCCAACTTGTGACAAAGTTGCTACAAAGTTTGCCCAATTAATCTCGCCATAACCTGGCAACCTCGGCCTTTGCCAACCAATTCCAGCAGACATAATTCCGTTGTTATATAAACCTTCTCGATCAATCTCCAAGTCTTTAACATGTGTGTGATAAATGCGAGAAGCAAACTCACGAATAACTCTTTCAATATCAATCATCTGCCATAGTAAATGTGATGGATCAAGATTTAAGCCAACTGTTGGTCCAAACTTATCAAACATCTCTCGCCAAATTCTTGGAGAGTAGGCAACATTGTGTCCGCTTGGCCATTCATCTTTACTAAAAATCATTGGACAATTTTCAATAGCAATCTTTACATTGCTATCAGTTGCTACCTTGACAATATCTGGCCAAACTTTTTGAGCATCCGCCCAGTTTTCATCCTGTGTTTTTGACGCGTCTGCCCCAATGAAAGTACTGACTACTGGAACTCCCATTACACCTGCTGCTCTAATTACTTTCTTAGTATGCTCATTAACTAATTTCCGCTGCTCAGGATCTGGATGCAAATTATTTGGATAGTACCCAAGTGCTGACATTTCAATCTTGCGCTGCTTTAATTGGCCGACAATCTCTTGGCCTCGGTCTTTACTTAAATCCTGTCTCTTATACACATCTCCGAGCCCACGAGACCTCTCTACATCTCGTATGCCGTCTTCTGCTTGAAAAAAAA
>OFSB01000054.1_pt1 | contig 22182 bp, 20 predicted proteins | sample 1543251 | NCBI WGS metagenome assembly OFSB01 (sample SAMN05442521, study PRJEB24371) | freshwater metagenome | isolation source: Freshwater Lake | place: Canada: Niagara | collected 2012-08-03
GCTGTCACGCCATCACGCCTGCCGTCACTGCCGTTAATTTGCAGCAAGTCCAAATTAACGCAGGCTCCATGTCTGGCGTTAAAAAAGGGGATGAATGGCTGATCGCCAATCCAGCTCACTTTCCTGCAGCGCTTGTCAGCAAAGACGGTGCACCCCAAACATTGCTTGCCAGAGTTCAAGCAGTCACCCCCTTCAATTCTCAATTGCTGGTATTGGCTGGCCCCGTCCAGTCTGTGCAGGCCGATTGGCGTGCTTGGCCAACCGAGACACTGGTTAAAGAGCCTAGCATTCAACCGTCAAAGGGATCAGTCTCATTGCCTCCCGCGAAAAGAAATGTTAAAACTGCAGCGTCTTCAAGCAACAACTTGACGATGACGCCATTCTAATTAAACTGAGCACGCCATGAAAATTTCTACACGCACTCAAGCATCAACCGCATTGACTCAATTCGTTTGGTTGATAGCGTCTGTAGTGTCATGTCTAGTTGCTTCACCACTGAATGCGGCTGAACCTGCCAAAGAAGCGGCTGCACAAGCTGTCAGATCCAATTTCACTGTGGCTCAAAGCACGCCAGTTGATAAATTGATTCAAAAGTTTTATGCCAATAGTCCGTTAAGTGTGAGCGTTCTCAGAAAAGCCTTAGTGGATGCCAATCCCAAGGTCATCACGGGCAATCCACAACAACGCGTGAAGGCGGGTACAGTCATTGTGGTTCCTGACCATGGTGAAGTTGTTAAGCATGTCTTAACACCCCATGTTGTAGCGAAAAATGTCATTTTAGAAGAAAACCCAGCTGTCAGCGACCACCAATCGCGCAAGCATTGGGTTCGCTTTCCATGATTTCCGGCGCCGAGGCGCTGCTTGCGCCCGGCCGCATCAACCCCATCTATTTGGAAGGCAAGTTATTGCCTTTGCAGGCCAGTACGGCTGCCGAATTGGGTTTGAAAGATGGGCAAGTGGTTCAAGCCTCGGTCAAATTGCAAAATGAACAGCCGATGCTCATTTTACAAGGGCGAACTTTGCCTGCGCCTGGCATCCAAGCATCGCAAGTGGGTGAGTCCATTTGGCTCAGAGTTCAAAACGGCGCACTGGTCCCTATCAGCTCGCAGCCCGTTGTTCCCAGAATTGCCACATTGCTTTATCGGCCAGATGTCAGCACAGAGTTGTCGCAGTTGTTTCAAAAAGGAACCCTAGACTCATTGCTCAGTACTGTTCAGCGGCCAGATTTGCAAGCCCAGTGGCGAGGCTTGCAATTGTCCATGGCCCAACTGACACCGATGGCACTAAGGCAAGCAATGATGGGTGCAATGGGGGCTGAGGTCTGGCTTGCAAGAGGCCTGCAACCACCCTTTCAAGATGCCAAACAACTGTTAAGAAGAATCATTGCTGAGCTCAATCTTTCTAATTTGGAAGAAACAAATGATGGGGGCCTGATTGAAAAACTCACCAGCGCCATAGACGACATTGAAGCTAGCCAAGTTCAAGCCGTTCAAGCACAAGCACAACAAGAGATTTTGTTCAGCATGACACTTCCCTTTGCTGATGCCAATCCTGTTGAGCTCACTGTTAGAAGGGGCCCAATGCAAGAAGGTGAGCAACCTGTACTGACCATCAATGTGCATTCGAAAACAGAAGACTTGGGTCCTGTTTGGCTTAAAACACAGCTCATGAATGCCCAGCAGATCGAGCTCACAATGTGGGCAGAACAAGCAGCCGTTGTTGCACAAGCCAGGTCACGTTCTTATTTGTTGGGCGATGAACTTCGAGCTGCTGGGCTCAATATGCGCTCATTCAATGTGGTTCACGGTGCCAGACCTGCAGAGGCCAGTGACTGGGCTCCGTCGGGCCGCGGCTTGGTTGTGGACGTTTCAGCATGAGCCGATACATGCGTCAAGCTGTTGCGCTTGCATATGGCAAGAACCCCATTCCAGTGGTCACGGCCAAAGGTGATGACGACTTGGCAATGCGCATCATTGATGAAGCACGCAAACAAGGGGTGTTCATTTCTGAAGACCCTCAATTGTTGGCGCTGCTCAGTAGGCTTGAAGTAGATCAAGAAATTCCGCAAGAGCTTTACACCGCCGTGGCAGTTGTTTTGTCTTGGGTTTACTGGCTGAAGGGCATGAGCCCCGGAGATGAAAAAGCTGAAGTGTCTGAAACCCAGCCAATGAATGAGGCTTAAACCTCTTGGTAGCCACGGCCCCGACTGAAGCGGGCTACTTGTCCAAGTCGATCGTAGACTTCCACCGGACTTCCAGAATCACCAACCCGCAAACTGTGAAGCGCGCCTCGGATGGTGTCTAATTTTCGTTCAATGAGCACTGCGTTTCTACGATGCAAGTCTCTGCACTCTATAAGTAGTTCACGCAATGCATCCCATTCGGGCATTTTTTGCAGGTCCTCTGCGGGCGGGCAAATGTCTGTCAGCTCTGCCAACAAATCGTTTTTACCAGGCTGCAAAGACTCAAACCGATCCAGATCTTGGCTCTTTAGAGCATCAAACTCCAAAGCCAACATCTGGATCAGCTGGGTACAAACCGAAAGTGCTCGCTCACTCACGAATCATTTGCTCGATGGCGTGGAAGCTTTCAGCAATTTTTCGTGGGTTCAATGGGTATTGACCATCTTGAATTGCTTGCTTAATTGACTCAACCTTCACGCGGTCAAAATCTGGCTCGGCCATTGCGCGCGAAGCAACATTGCTCAGGTGCAGTTCGTCTGCACCTGGTGCACGGGCGCTTGGCGTGGCAGGCGAAGCTGGGTCGCTTGAAACATTACCTTGAGGTCCGCTTTTGCGGTTGGCTTTGTCCAATGCGTTGCGCAACGACGCGTCAGACTGAGCGCGTTGTGCGGAGTTTGAAATTGCATCGGTCATACGAAGCTCACTTTCTTGTATCTTTTCACATCAACCCACAAAAGAGGGTTGGACATGCTCAGTATCGACAGCTCATTCTAGAACTTGAATGGTTTTTTTAAAAATATGTGGGTTTAAATGCAAAAAACACCCTATTTTGAATGTCCTATAGCCCTTTTGCACTGTTCAGGCCCGTTACGACCCCCGAAACTTGCCGCCCAGACTCTGGATTTTTGAGCCTCACCTGCTCGCCCAATCGCCCATCTTGCATGGCTTCCATTCGAATTGAAATTTGAAACTCTTTGCCATTGCCCACAGAAAACATGACCGATTGGCCCTGCTTAACCATCACAGCACGCCGAATGTCAGAGATTCTCAAAGCTTGTCCCGCTGCAATATCTCGAGTGAGCTCGGCGTTCTGGGCGTCTTTCAATGAACTTAGTAACTGTGTATCGGCATTTCCAGGGGAAGCTTGAACCTCTTCCAGCATATCGGGCTGCAAAATTGCGCCTCTTTGGATCAATCGTCTTGCTACCACCACTGTTTTAGGAACAACTCCCGGATTTTGGGTGGTGGCCCCATTTGAATTGTTAGTCGTGCCATTTGAACTGTTAGCCGCCACAAAACTACTATTGGGTATTTTCACTTGTAAATAGAGTTGCCAAGTAGGCTCAGCACACCTGACTCGAACCGTTTCTTTGGACTGAAAAGGGTGATCAACATTCAAGGGCTTTGCACAAGACTGAACTTTCAGGCGCTCATCCAGCGGTGCAATAGTGACTTCTTTAGAATTAATACTGTGTGTTTGTGATAACCATTGTTTAACTTGTTCGGCCATGGTTTCAGCTGGCGATGTCGATTTTCCATGAGCAACCGATGTCATGGCAGAAATGAACAGCCAAAAAACCGTCAGGCACAAGATTTGCATCATGCCTTGGGCAGGTGTAGAGGTTTTGACACTTGTTTTGAACATACCGGAGTTCATGCAATAAAGATGCCATCATCATGAGAATTGAGTCAAATTTATCAAATGCCCCAATTGGCAATGCGCCCAGCAGCACGGTGGCTTTGTCGCGCCCTGGTTTCTCAAAAGCCATGGAACAGGCTCAACAACCTGCAACGCCAAGCGTTCGCAGTATCAAGCCGGGCGACACCCTGACGGGCATTGTCAGAGAGCAAGCCCAAATCAGTGGGGTCAAATTGACACCCTCTGAAGAGTTCAGATGGACTCAGGCCTTGGCAAATGACAATGGCATTCAAAACGCGAATGCCATTTTCCCTGGGCAAAAAATTCAACTGCAAAACATGCTGAGTCAGTGGCAAGCTGGACAAACTCAACCTCAAGGCTTGGCACAAAACTCAACCAGTGCAAGTGCCAGCAACACCAAAACTGCCAAAGCCAACGAGGCCATTCCAACGATCGTTGTCACGGCAGCTCGGCCAACCAACAGCTTACACAAACCCAATTACATCAATGCAGTGGCCCATCCGGTTTTGAGCAAGACGCTAGACAGAGCTGTGGCCCGTGGCTTCATTCCCAAAGTTGAGCAGCAAGACGTTTACAACAAGGTCTTGCAAGTTGCCAACAAACACAAGTTTTCGCCAGATGATTTTGCACGCTTAACCCTCATGGAAAGCGACGGCATGAATCCGCAGGCCAGCAACACCCGATGCCACGGCATTATTCAGTTTTGCGATGGCCCTGCACGAGGCGCAGCCGAAGTGGGGTTTGGCAACTCACCCAAGTCCATCTTGGGCCTTAGCGTTTACCAACAACTCCACTTGGTCGACACCTACTTTGACAAGGTGGGTTTAAAGAAAGAAGGCTCGGTCCCTTTGGATGAGCTCTATTTGGCCGTCTTACAACCTGCAGCTAGAAGCGAGAAGCGTCCTGAAGAACCCTTGGGCATTCCTGGCAAGCAAGCTAAATACCTGTACGAAGGGCGCGACCCCCAAGCCCCCATGACCCGAGTTTCCATTACCCAAGGCTTGCTGCAAAACGCTGCAGATCGTTTGGGCTTCAAGAGTTTAAAACCTCAACCCATGGGCCTCCAGTCAAGCGCAGCAACAGGCCTAAGCGGCACTGTGGCGAGCGATCCCGTAAGCGTAGCCATTAACAATGCGTTAAATCCAACTTCAGAGTCTCATGCAAATTCTGCAGCTCGCATTCGATTGCAAGTGCAAAAGGCAGCAGACTACGAAGCCTTGGAAGCCCCTAAGGTTTGGTTGCGCTAAGCGCAAAAATTCACGGCACTTTTGAGAAGCGGCAAAACATTGCCGCTTTTCCTCTTTTCAGGGTGTGTGCCTGAATGACCTCATAAGCCCTTGTTTTCATTCGCAACCGCAAGCAAGGCCCGTCAAATTTCCATCGCATATCGGCAAGAAAAGCATGGCACGGCTCTTGCAATCGAACTCTTTGCAAAGAACTTTAATTCTTTGGGCTGTCGGATATTTGGCATTAAGAGTTTTGCGAAAGGAAGCACATCATGAACATGCTCGACAACGCGCTGGGTGTACACGCTCAAGCCTTGGGATTGCGCAGCAAGCGCATGGAATTGCTTGCGCGCAACATTGCCAATGCCGACACCCCTCACTACAAAGCCAAAGACCTCGATTTCGCATCGGTCTTGAAACAAACACAAGATGCCACTTTAAACACCACCAACAATCAGCATATGCGTTTGCCCATGGAAGAGAACCCGAGCGGCGAAAAATACCGAGTGCCATTCAATGCCGCGTTTGACGGCAACACGGTTGAGATGAACGTCGAGCAAGCCAAGTTTGGTCAGGTGGCTGCCGACTACCAAGCCACTTTGAATATTCTTGAAAACCGCGTCAGCGGTATTCGCCGTGCATTGCGTGGAGATTAATAAACATGGCACTTGATCACATTTTTAACATCGCGGGTTCTGCGCTCAATGCGCAAACCACACGCATGAACACAACCGCTTCAAATTTGGCCAATGCGGGTACCGTATCTGGCAACGAAGGCGACGCATTTCGCGCCAAGCGCGCTATGTTTAAAACCATTTTGCAAGAACAGCAAAAGCCACATGAGCAAGGCTATGCGGGCGGCGTGCGCATTGAAAAAATCACAGACGACCCCTCTCCCATTCGAAAAATGTCAGACCCTGGCAACCCCATGGCCGACGAAGAAGGTTATGTGTACTTGGCTAACGTGAACGAGATGACCGAGATGGTGGAGATGATGGCTGCGGCCCGCTCTTATCAAAACAACGTGGAAGTGGTGAACACCACTCGCCAGATGTTGATGCGCACCATTGACATCATCAAAACATAACGCGCAGCTTTGATTTAGGAAACACCTTCATGTTTTTATCCACCAACAACAGCCTGAATGCAGCTGCAGCCACCGCCAACGCAGGTAGCAATATCAAAGCACCTGCAGGCGTTAAAACAACTGCAGATGCGGCCAACGAAGCTTTAACTGCAAAGTCTGACAGCGGCATGGGCCAAAAAGATTTTCTCACTTTGTTCACAACACAACTGAAGTGCCAAGACCCCCTAGACCCAGTCAAAAACGAGGCCTTTGTTGCTCAGCTCGCCCAGTTTTCGCAGCTTGAAGCTACGACTTCCATGGATGAAACTCTCAAAGCTTATGTGGCAAGCATGGCTGGCGAAAGAATGATGAGCAGCACCAATATGATTGGCAAAACAGTGGCCGTGCCAGGAGCAGCTGCTGTGTACACAGGTGGTAAAGCGGTTCAAGGTCTGGTATCGCTGCCACAAGGTGCAAGTGGCCTCCAGCTGCAGGTTACCAACGACAAAGGCCAAGTTGTCGCCAAACAAATTCTGGGGCCCCAGCAAGTTGGCGATATGCCTTTGTATTGGGATGGCTCCGATGATGCTGGCAACAAAGTGCCAGATGGCAACTACTCGATCACTGCAACAGCGGTGGTGCAAGGCAAAACAGCCAACCCTACAGTCAGCATTTTGTCCACCGTAACCGGTGTCAATCAAGCAGCAGACAAATCCATCATGTTGGAAGTCGCTGGCGGCAAGTCCGTCAAGCTCAATGACGTGAAACGAATTGGTGGCTAAGCCACTGAACCCCATTTTTTATCAAGCCAAACACAAGCCCAAATAGGAGTTTTCCACCATGTCTTTCTATACCTCGCTAACCGGACTGAACGCTGCCACTGCCATGTTGGGCGTGACCAGTAACAATATTTCCAACGTGGGTACAACCGGCTTTAAACGATCACGCGCCGACTTCGGTGATATTTTTGCCACATCGCCTTTGCAAAAAGCGTCTTCAACAGTGGGTCAGGGTGTGTCTCTGAAACAAGTGTCGCAAGAGTTTAGCCAGGGTAACATTTCTTTTTCATCCAATGCTTTGGATTTGGCCATTACCGGTGACGGCTTTTTCCCGTTGCGCTCCGCAGATGGTTTGCAAGAACTCTTCACACGTAACGGCTCGTTTCTGCTGAACGAGCAGTTTAATGTGGTCAACTCTTCAGGCCAGCGCTTGATGGCTGCAACAGTTGACTCAACCGGTAGTGCGAACGTGAATGAACGTGTGGTGCTAACCATTCCACAAAAAACCTCTGGTGAAGCCAAGCAAACATCGCTGGTGCAACTCGGCTTGAACTTTCCAGCCGATGCCGAAGTGATTTCAGATAACTTCAACCGCTCCAACCCAGCCACCTACAACAAGTCAACTGCATTCACGGTTTATGACAATGGTGGTAACGGTTATTTGGCCACCATTTATTACGTCAAAACAGCTAATGCGAATCAAAACGTTCCTTTTAACAAATGGCAAACCCATGTGTTTGTGGGAGAGGATGCGGTAGAAGCTTCTTTGGTTCAATCGACAGACAACAACGGTGAAAAACTGTATGTTAATCAGTATGGCCAAATTCAGCCCTACAGCGTTGTCAAAGACGAGTTAACCACGGCTAAAACACAATTGTTCAGTTTGGATGAACTTACAGACAAGCGCACTTCGTCGCGTGCGGCCATTGAAGGTGCGTCACTTACTAGTTCATCGCTTGATTTTACTAACGGTATCAACTTCAGCAAACTGTCAGATCTCTTGCCAGCACAACCCAACTTAACTGAACCCAATGCATTGAAAACCCTGTTCACAATCGATGTGGATGGCTCTAACAACCCAGTCACTTTAAATCTAGACCATCTAAAGAACGTCACCACTCCATTAACAGGCAGCCAAATTGCAGCTGAAGCAACCGCTGTTTTGAACAGGAAATTTGGTGACGAAGCTTACTTTGACTTTACTGGCACAGGAGCCGATGAATTTAAAATCTCATCATCACGAGTTGCTGCTACAGTGTCAACACCCATCACTGTGAAGCTTACGGCTAGCCCGACTGGGATTATTACCAATCTTAAAGAAGTCACGATCGATCAAGCCGTTGCAGCCATTCAAGAGCAAATTGATCTTTCCGCATTGAAAGTAACCACAGGTACCACACCCGCACCAGGTAACGTTACAGTTTCTTACGATTACTCGACACAAAGCTTCAAGTTTACAGACAGCACATATATCATTTCTTTAAAATCAGGGAGTACGAAAAACGAAGTTCTTGGACTCACACCAACAGCCGTAAAAATTGACGATTCTGGCCACTATCCAGGAAAAGCCATCCCAAATGGTGCCCTCATAAGGCCAGCCTCTGAACAACGTTTTGGTATGAAAATCACTTTTGACTCAGTGAATAAGGTGTTCAAGTTTGAGTCGGGTAAAACGGGTGACGCTTCTGGTCTAGCCATCACCAATGTCAATGCGGCTGGCTTGACCTTGTTTGGATTAACCGCAGGGTCTGTGAACAAAACTGATCTGGCCACTCGCGGTATTGCATCACAGCCTGGTATTGCCTATGGTGCCACACCCACCATCAACTTAACCAATAACTTTGCAGTAGATGCAACTAACAATAAATTTGTGGTGACGGTTGATGGCATTAAAGGAACGGTGGAATTGCCTATCGACTCCAACTACTCCTTGTCAACTTTCATGTCAAAGTTAGAGAAGGGCATTAACGCCATGGGCTCTAACAGCACCACAGGCGGCACACCCTCCACAGTCAATGGTGTCAAGGTGTCTTACGATGCTACAAAAAATCGATTTGTGTTCACCACGGGCACAACAGGCGCTGATTCATTCATCAAAATTTCTGGTAGCTCCAACTGGGGCCTTGAAACAGTTGAGGCTGGTCGTGGCACAACATCTACATGGATTAAACCTACACAGCACTCAGACTTTGTAGGTGGCGCCGTTCAGCCAAAGTACATTGATGGTGAAGGCAACGAAACAACCAACGGCGATGGTTTTACAGTCTTACCCGCATGGTCTCCCATCTTCTTAGACAAAGGTGAGCTAACATTTGACACCGGTGGTAACTTGGTGTCGCCAGTGGAAGGTACTCAACTTGAAACCGTTTACCTCGAAGGTGGTAAAGGTGCTTTGACCATCAACATTGATTACTCTGCTTCAACACAGTTCTCATCAGCATTTGCTGTTTTGTCTCAATCACAAGATGGCGCCCCCGAGGGTGACTTGGTGGGTGTGACCATTGCCAACGATGGCTTGGTCAGTGCATCATTTTCTAACGGCACACAGAAGTCATTGGCCAAAATTTTGCTGGTGAACTTCTCAAGCCCGGCAGGCTTGCGCCAGATTGGTGACTCAAGCTTCTTGGCTTCTGCTGCCTCTGGCAATCCTATTTTAGGAACTGCGGGTAGTGCTGGTTTCGGTACTTTGCGCGCTGGTGCCACAGAACGAGCCAACGTGGACTTGACGCAAGAATTGGTGGACTTGATTACGGCGCAACGAAACTTCCAGGCCAATGCCAAAGCCATTGAGACATCAAGCACCATGACGTCGGCCATCATTAACTTGCGCTCTTAATTCTATTTTCTGAATTAAAACCAGGACCTCACCATGGATCGTTTAGCCTTTAACGCCGCGGCCGCCATCAATGAAGGGCGTACAGCCCGTCAAATGACGACCAATGAATTGGCCAATGTGGCAACGCCGGGCTTTAAGCGAAGCTTTGAAGCCGCCATGCTGACTTTGAAAGTTAAAGGTGCTGGTTTTGAATCACGCTTGCAACCTCAAGCCTTTAGCACAGACAACATCAACATGCGTCCAGGCGTCATCGTTAAAACGGGGCGCGAACTTGATATTGCAATGGATGAGCAAGCTGTGATGGGCGTCACTGCAAAAAACGGTGAATTAGCCTTCACGCGTCGTGGCGATTTAAAGGTCAATGGAAGCGGTGTATTAGAAATGGGTACAGGCGCTTTGGTTCGAGGTCAAAATGGCGGTCCCATTACCATTCCACCTGGGTTCTTTATTGAAATTAGTAAAGATGGCTCTGTGTTTGCGACCAACCCCGCTCAAGTTGGCGTGGCTGCACCTGTGTTGGTAGACAGAATTTTGTTGCGCGATGCCAGCCAAGTATCTTTAGAGCGCCGCGAAGACAGCCTTTTTAGAGTTGTTGGTAAGCCCAACGAAGACATTCCTGTCACTGGCAAATTGGTCAGTCTTACGCCTGAAACCTTAGAAGGCTCCAACGTGAACGCCATGGAAGTCATGGTGAAACTCATGGACCAAAGCCGTTCATTTGAAATGCAAGTGAACGTGATCAAGCAAAGCAAAGACGTTGATGAATCTGGCGGCAGCATGATGCGCGTCTCTTAACGTTTTAACCATTTACTGAACATTTAAAAGGAGCTCGCCATGGACGCTAGCATGTGGGTCGCCAAAACTGGCTTGGATGCGCAACAAACGCGCATGAACGTGATTTCAAATAACTTGGCCAACGTCAACACAACTGGTTTCAAACGCGACCGAGCTGTGTTTGAAGACTTGCTCTATCAAAACATTCGCCAAGCTGGCGGTCAAACAGGCGCCAACACCCAAGCCCCAACTGGCTTGATGCTAGGTACCGGAGTGCGCGTGGTTTCTACAGAAAAGCAACACTCCCAAGGCAACATGGTCAACACGCAAAATCCATTGGACATTGCGATTACTGGTGAAGGCTTTTTTCAAATTGCACAGCCCGATGGCACTATTTCTTATACACGTGATGGTAACTTTAAGCTTTCCAACACAGGGCAAATTGTGACGGCTTCAGGCGCGTTGTTGCAGCCTGCCATCACCATTCCGAATACTGCTTCCAGCGTTACCTTTGGGCGTGATGGCACAGTGTCCATTGAACTGGCGGCTGGCGGATCTCAGGTGATTGGTCAGATTCAGTTGGCACGTTTTGTCAATCCTAGTGGCTTGGAAGCCAAGGGACAAAATCTGTTGAAAGAAACGCCTGCATCTGGCGCACCCCAAATATTGCAGCCTGGCGTCACAGGCGCTGGCACCCTTATGCAAGGCACCTTAGAAGCATCTAACGTGAACGTTGTGGAAGAAATGGTCAGCATGATTGAGACCCAACGTGCTTACGAAATTAACTCTAAAGCAATCTCTGCTGTTGACGGCATGCTGAAGTTCATTAACAACAATCTCTAATTTTCAACATGACGAACTTAAACGCAAACACTAAGCCCTTGGCCAGTTCGCTGAGCAGACCTTGGCTTGCAATCCTTGGCATTGCATTTTGTGCTGCCAATATGACAGCCTGTACCAGTGTCATGCCCTCACAAGCAATGACACATTCACCCCAATTTGAACCGGTCTACCCAGTTCATAATGCGCGCGAAACCATGGCAACTGGCGCCATCTATGTAGGCCGTCAAAGCGACAGTTGGTTTGGCAAAGGTCGCAATTTTCAAGTGGGTGATGTGATCACGGTCTTGCTCAATGAATCGACGCAAGCTGCTCGCACTCAAAACGGCACCATCACCCGCGACTCTAGCAACACCCTGGTTCCAACAGGCCTGCAAAACTATGGCGCAGGTTTAGGTGGCCTAATGAAGGGCATCAACATGACTGGTGGCTCCGTTTCCAACAAAGGCACTGGGGCAGCAGATCAGCAAGCTAGTCTAACCGGCTCGGTAGCTGTGGCTGTGGTTGACATCATGGCCAATGGCAATTTGGTTTTGCGCGGCGAAAAACAACTGGCACTGACCGAAGGCTCTGAAATCATTCAGGTGGCCGGCATTATTCGGCCCGATGATGTAGCGCCCAACAACACAGTGCAGTCTCGCCGCTTGGCCAATGCCCAAATTGCCTACAAAGGCACAGGCGACTTGGCCAATGCCACCAAAGCTGGCTGGGGCACCAGTGCTCTTTTGAAACTTTGGCCTTTCTAATTTTGGACTCAGTCCTTGCCCATTGAACTCAGTTTAAAGATTGCCATGAAAAACATATTCAAAACCTGGACAGCCGCCTGGACTGTTCTATTGTTGGTGCTCTCTTTAAGCGGCACATCGGCTTATGCCGACCGCATTAAAGATCTGACCACAGTGGCAGCCATGCGATCTAACCAACTGATTGGCTACGGCTTGGTTGTTGGCTTGCAAGGCACGGGTGATGGTGCCGATGTTTCCTTTACGGCCCAAAGTATGAAAACCTTGCTAAACCGCTTAGGCGTTAGCATGGAAGGCCCGCTGTCTGACTTTGAAACAGCCACCAGTTCTGGCAAGTTGGACATTAAAAACGTGGCCGCCGTGATGGTCACAGCTGAGCTTCCCGGGTTTGCAAAACCCGGTCAAAAAATTGACATTACGGTGTCCGCCATTGGCAAAGCCAGCAACTTGCGCGGTGGTACTTTGCTACTGAGCAGCTTGCGCGGCGTCGATGGTGAAATTTATGCACTGGCACAAGGCGCCCTTACCGCCACTGGCATTGATGCCGCTGCGGCCGGCTCTAAAGTGAACATCGGTGTGCCTACAGCTGCACGCATTCCTTCAGGTGCTACGGTAGAGCGCGTGGTTGACAATCCATTTGACAAAGCAGACCGCATTGTTTTGAATGTTCGCGAAAGTGATTTCACCACCACCAATGCCATAGTGAGCGCCATCAATGGTCGCTTTGGCGCAGATGTGGCGCGCGCGCTAGACGGCGTTTCTATTACTTTGCAAGCGCCGCAAGACCTCACACAACGCGTTAATTTTATGAGCATGATCGAAAACATGGATGTCATGCCAGGCGAGCCACCTGCGCGTGTGGTCATCAATGCCAAAACAGGCACAGTAGTCATTAGCCGCAATGTACGCGTGACCGCAGCTGCCGTCACACATGGCACTATTTCAGTCGCCATTTCTGCGACCAATGAAATATCGCAACCCGGCGCATTCAGCCAAGGTCAAACAGCGGCGGTTCAAAACGCCGAAGTGAACGTGAGTGAGCCCAACAAACCCATGTTTTTGTTTCAGCCTGGGGTAGACCTTCGACAAATTGTGGATGCAGTCAACCAAGTGGGTGCATCGCCCTCCTCCTTGATTGCAATTCTTGAAGCACTCAAGACTTCAGGCAGTTTGCGAGCCGAGTTGATTGTGATCTAACTCTGGCACGAGTATTGCTCGTCTTTATGAAAAGCAATTCTGAACACACATCATGGACGCTGTTAACTCACCCTCAACCAATTCTTACCTAGACTTCGACGGTCTTGGTCAGTTGAAGGGACAGGCGCGCAAGGATGCAAAAGGCGCCCTGCGCGAAACTGCACAGCAATTTGAAGCACTTTTTCTTCAAATGATGATGAAGTCCATGCGCGAATCCATTGTGAAGAGCGAAATGTCTGAGTCGAACACCATGGAAACCTTTGAAGGCATGTTCGACAAAGAGGTTTCTGTGCAGCTGGCCAAAAAGAACAGCATGGGCTTGGCCGACATGTTGGTCAAAAACTTAGAACAACAACAAGCCAACATTGCCACTACGGCAGATATTTTGAAGCAACGGCAAGATCCTGCCGCTTTGAACGCTACAAAGCCCTTCCCTCTGAACCCACAGGCCGTGGGTATGCCGTTAGACAAAGTATTGAATCCAAAACAAAATGGATTTACCCTGCCTAAAGCGGCTTCGGGTTACATGCTCACCGCACCCCCCAAGTTCTTGCTGGGAGGTGACAAATGACCGATTTGGTAGGCGTAGCAGCCAATGCAGTTGCCTCTTATCAGCGCGCCTTAGGAACAGTCAGCAACAACATTGCCAACGTTTCAACCGATGGCTACTCGCGCCAAGAAGTTGTGCTGCAGGCCAACCCCGTTGCCAAAGTGGGTACGGTTTATTTGGGCACAGGTGTGGCCCTCAACACCGTCAAGCGCCAATACGACACCTTCATTGAAGCCAACCTGCGCAACAGCAACAGCGACCTTGAAAGCCAAGGCCCCATGGTGAACTATGCCAACCGCGTGATTGACATCATGGGCAGTACCTCCATGGGCTTGAGCGGTGCATTAGATCAATTCTTTAATGCTGCGCGTGATTTGTCTTCCGATCCGGCATCCACCGTGATGCGTGGCAGTTTTGTGAGAGATTCAGAAAACTTGGCTTCTCGCTTTGGAGAGTTGTCTGCTCAGTTAGATTTGGTTCAAAGTGAAACTGACGAGGCTACCAAGGGCTACGTCAATTCAATGAACACCATTTTTTCGCAGTTGGCGGCTGTTAACACACAGTTGACCAAGCAAAAGTTCGCAAGCGATCAACCACCCGATTTGTTGGATCAACGCGATGTTCTTTTAAAAGACCTTTCAAGCTACGTCCACATCAATACGTTCTTCACTGAAAACGGCTCTGTCACAGTCAGTCTTGGACCCTCCATTACCCGAGATGTGGTTGTCAATGGCATCAAGTCATACATGGTGGGCACAGACTTCAACTCGGCCGCGCCCGAAAAAGTCAGCCTGGTACTTGACCCCTATGGCACACCCACTCCTTTGTCTGGTTTAAGTGGTGGCAAGCTGTCTGGCCTGATGTCATTTAGAGAACAAGTTTTGGGCAGCAGCCGAAGTGCGCTTGATGTATTGGCAACAAGCTTTGTAAAAGAGACGAATGCCATTCACCAAGGTGGTATTGATGCTTATGGCAATCCAGGCACCGCTTTGTTCTCAATTGAAGATACGACGGTGGGTGCTGCTGGCACTGTAAAAGTTGTATTCAAAGATGCATTGCGTGTGGCTGCTGCCGCACAGTTTCGTGTCATTGAAGCCGCCAACAACACCGGCGATGTAGATGCTAGCATTACGTATGTTCAACCGCAAACAAATGGCCCTGCCACACTCACCAAGGTGCTGGCCAATAACCCAAGCGATGCCTCTGCCATTGCAGTCCGCGCCACCGTAGGTGTGCCGTTTACAGGTGTTACCACCATTCCAAATGGTTTTCAGAATATCAACCTGCTGATGGGCGAGCCCGATCCTGGGCAACAGTTGCAAGTTTTTACGCGGGATGGACGCCAATTGGTTGGTGCCGCCATTAACAGCGACATGCAAAGCCTGATGCTCAAGCCTGAAAATGGTTTTGCTACTAACGCAACCTACAGCAATGCCTACCTGAATGTCACAGGCACCGAGAGCTACAAAGACCTTTCTGTGTTTTACGGCGCCAAGGCAGAGGTTGGCAAGCAGTTGAGATGGGACATGGCAGAAGCCGACCCAGCTAAACACACAGCTCTGGCCTCCGCCAACTTACCGGCACAACTGATTAGCACCAGCATTCAAAGTGGCATGACCAGCATTGCGAGTGGCTTGTTTACGCTCAATGGCAAAAGCTTAACGGCGCTAGATAGCTCGGCACAACAATCGGATGTGGTCATTGCCTCTACTGTTGGCGCCTCGACCAACACAAGCCAAACAGCTACCGGCAACTACAATTTGTACATCAATGGTACGGCTGTTTCTGTGGGCTTTGTTCAAGGCGAGTCTGTCACAGACAGGCTAACCAAAGTGGCCAACGCCATCAATGCCAAAACGAATTTGCATGGCACAACGGCCACCTTGGGCATTGACGTTTTAGATCTGAAAGCCACCGCAGCCAGTTTATCGGTTTGGTACGACTCGGACGTTCAGGGCTTGTCGGCTGCCAGCTTTGGCCTGGAAAAAACTGGCGCGGTAGCTCAAGTTGCTAAGGTATCTATTGCAGCCAACGTACCCCCTACACTGCCCTCATTTACAGAGTCAATAAATTCCCATTTGGAGTTTGGAAGTTTAGGCACTTCGTCTGCAAGTCTTCGACCTATTGAGAGTACCAATGCCGACATCACCAATGGCAAGCTGTCATTTTTCAACAACCAGTTGTATCTGGGTAACGGTACATCGGCCAATTTAATTGGACAAATTGACAGTACGTTCAATGGACTTAATGGTCAGGCATTGCGAATCAATTATCCTGCGCCGTTTGTCAACGCTGATTTCAGCGCTGACGCTGTTGGCTCTAACAGCATTACAGGATGGACCACTGTCAATAGCCGAGTCAAGCTTGATGGCACTAGCACTTTGGCTGGTTGGCCAACTCCCATCGACAGCACAACCACACCAGGCGGGGGGCTTGAAGCCGCCAACTTAAGTACTGGCACTTATACCTCTGTCATTTCTTCAGACAATAGTACCTTGGGCGGCAGTGGCTCCTCTGTGCAACTCTCTTCTGTATTAAATGGTGTAATCAACACACCTGAAGACATCGGTGGCGTTGTACATGGGCCCGCCCTGGTCAGCAATTCAAGCGTTATTTTGAATGTTGGAGACACGGTTTCTTTTGACTGGAAAGCATCGGGCGGGAGTGATGCCTACGACGTTTATGCTTACTTGGTTGACATCAACACAGGCACTAAGGTTCAGCTCCTGAATCGAACGGGCGCTAGTGCTACCGACTTCACAAGTTGGGCGACTCAGTCAACTGTCGTGCCTAATGCTGGCAATTACAAGTTTGTGTTTGTTTCAGGTAGCTGGGATTCAAATGGCGCTCAAGCAGCAGGTGCAAAGTTGTATATTGACAATATCACCACCACTGCCACCACCGTAGCCGCTCTAACCAACAATCAAATTACCGATTTAAAAAGTGCTGTGGCTTACAACTACTCTCACAGTGCCAGCACGGTGATTAACGGCACAAGCATTTCAGCAACGGCAAACAGTGCCATTGGGACTGCAGCTTCAATTAGCAACGCAGCATCAATCATCACTGCCAACGCAGCAACTGCACTGGCCAATGCCATCAATACAAGCGTGAGCCAAGGCGCTTTGAAAAACGTCACAGCATCTGCCAGTGGCAGCGATGTGCAGATTACTTCTAGTGTTGCAGGCACTGGGTTTGCTTTGACTGCTGCTACCTCTGGCATAAGCAATGTGAGTTTGACCTCACAAGATATCACATCCAACTCCAGAGGTACCAATAATGTTTGGGGCTTGTCGGGCGCTACATCTGCCACCACAGGTGCCAATGCCATTGCGGGGGTTGCTACGGCTTCTGCTAGAAACTCTATTCAAGCAAATGACTTGGCGAAATGGGTCAATGCAGCCAACGTAGATGGTATTACCGCTACTGCCAAGAATGAACTCAGAATACCGGTCAGCCAAATCAATTTGAGCTTGCCTTTGTCAATTACACAAACAGGCATTGCCACGCCCGCCACCACACTCATTGTCAACGGCGCAAGCCCTTTGGCCAATGTCAATGCATTGGTCACTGCCATTAACAATCAATCGGGCGTGACCAAAGTCATGGCCAAATTGACCGATGATGGCCACTTGATTTTGACCAACACCGCAGGGTTTGAAGGTCAAGACATTAGCATTGCTGCCACTACCGCCACCAACGCACTGGGTTTGAAGCCGCAAACGTATGGCGGTCAAATTACCCTCACCAGACCCTTGATTGATGGCAAAGACACCCCCATTGAATTGGGCTTTGGCACCGGCACACCCGCAGATTTGGCAAAGTTGGGTTTCAAAACCGGCGCCTACATCAAAGGCGCAGCCAACGAAGACCTGCTTGTTTTCTTAACCGGTGCAGGCGATGCCAAAATTTCAGCCAGCTACTCGGGCGCGGCTGTAGACGCCAAACAAGCCATGCGGACCAACCCGTTGGAAGTACGGTTTGATACGGCCACTCGCTTTACCATTTTGGACACCAAAACAGGCACCAAGGTGGCCGAGCGCAACTTTGACCCGCTGCAACTTGAGCCTGCCTTTGTATATCAGGGCATTCAGATTTCATTTTCTAGCCCACCCAAAGCAGGCGATGTTTACACGATTGATGGCAACCGCGATGGCACTGGCAACAATGAAAACATGTTGGAAATGATTGACTTAGAAAGTGACCCTGTCATGGGTGGCGGCAAAACTTTTGCCGCCTCCTACATTGACACCGTGAACGACATGGGCAACATCGCCCGTCAAGCCTCCATTGCCCAGTCGGCCTTGCAAGTGGTCTACGACCAAGCCGAAACAGCCAGAGACGGCGTGTCGGGTGTGAGCTTAGACCAAGAAGCCGCAGACTTAATTCGATACCAGCAAGCCTACCAAGCTGCCGCCAAAATTTTGCAAATCAGCAGCCAACTGTTTGACAGTGTGTTGCAAGTGCGTTGAAGACAGGAACCTGAATCATGATGAAAATTTCAACTCAGCTGATGTTTGACCGAGGCTCTGCTCAAATGAGCACCGTGCAAAACAAGCTGACACAAACTCAGGCCCAACTGGCACAAGGCAAACAGGTGATCAATCCCAGCGATGCGCCCGACCAGGCTGCCACCATTCAGCGCCTTAAATCTATTTTGAATCGGCAAGACAGCTACCAAAGCAGTTTGAACACAGTAAAGAGCCGAATGCAAGGTGAAGAAAGTACGTTGCAAAGTGTTGGCGATTTGCTGGTCCGCGCCAAAGAAGTTGCCGTGCAAGGCGCCAATGACACCCTCAACCCAGGTGATCGCAAAGCATTGGCAACTGAGATGCAAGCGCTACGCGACCAAATGCTGAGCTTGGCCAACACCAAAGACAGCAACGGCAACTATTTGTTTGCCGGCAGCCGCGTGAAGCAGCCCGCCTTTGCAGAAGACTCAAGCGGCGTTCCTATTTACAAAGGCGACCAAACTCGCATGAATGTGCGTGTGGGCGAGCAGCGCAGCATTCCAATTAACCGCACCGGTACCGATGCGTTTGTTTCTGTCGCTCGAATGGATACCGACGGCACCAGTGTGGGGGTTGGGTTTTTTAAAGTGATGGACGATTTAATTATTGGTTTGAATGGCTCTAAGGGCCCGCTGGTGAGACGCGGTGTGGGAGAGCTAGACACATTGCATCAAGGTATTAGTTTAGCGCAGGCTGAAGTGGGTACCAATTTGAATGTGGTGGACCAGCAAACTGCTGTAATTGAAGACACGACGCTCAATCTTAAGACTACCTTGTCTTCCATTGAAGACTTGGACTATGCCAGCGCCATAACCAAAATGAACCAACAAATGCTGAGCTTGGAGGCTGCGCAAAGTAGCTTTGCCAAGGTGAGTCAGTTGAATTTGTTTAACTTCATTAACTAAGTTTAAACTTAGCATCTCATGGTCACAGCCACTACTTCAACCACTGCTACCTCGGCTACTACCTCCTCGGCCAAAGACGCGGCAGGTAAGATTATTAGCACCTTGAGTGCGGGTTCGGGTGTAGACGTTAATACCTTAGCCAATAGTTTGGTTGAAGCTGAAAAAGCGCCCCGCAAAGCAGAAATTGATGCCAAGGTTAAAAAGGCTGAAGGTGGTATTTCTGGCTATGCCGCCATAAAGTTTGTTTTAGGCGATTTACAAACAGCATTTACCAGCTTGAAGAACCAAAGTTCTTTCAACACCTTGGTGCCGCAAATTAGCCAGCCCAATGCAGTGAGCGTAACTACCACTGCCTCGGCTACCACAGGAAACCACACCGTATCGGTTACCCAACTGGCTCAGCAGCAAAGAAGCATTTCTGCAGACAGTGTGCCTGGCTTTGCAACACCGCTTTCTCAAGTCAACGGAGGCGCAGCTTTTAGCCTCATCTTTAAAAATGGCATTGACCCAACGCCTGCTAAATCTTTTACTCTTGGCAGCTCTGCGCCTTCCACCTCGGTCATCACCTTCAAGGCCATGCACAAAGGCGATACTGTGACCGTGAACGGCCTCACCTTAACGGCTAACAAGTCTTTAAGTGCCTCGGAAGTCGGTGAGTTATTTGATGAGTTGAGCACCACCAGTGCAGGTGCAGAGGCTGCGGGTGGGATAGAGGCAAGCGCCATTAACAGCACCGCGTTGGCAACTTACGGCACCTTTTCAGGAAAATTTTTGACAGGTTACTCCTCGGGCGTGAACAACAACGGAGTCGTCACACTGACGTCCACCACTAACAATGCGACAGATATTACGGCGCCCGCAGGAACCCAGTTTTCAAACACCATCGATGTGGCCGCTGCTTCAACCACGCCTGCCGGGATTGTGGCAGCCATCATCTCTGCAAACTTGGGTATTTCTGCGCAGCTCATCAATACGGGTAACATCGCTACGCCATATCGAATTATGGTCACTGGCGCCACAGGTGCCAGTAATGCTTTTTCATTGGCCAGCCTGAAGGTAGGCGGTGGGGAAGTCACGGAAGTAAGCTTTGGAAAAAATTTGCAGTCCGCCCAAGATGCTATCTTTAATGTAGATGGCATGGCCATGACGTCAAGTAAAAATACAGTGACCGACGCCATAGCGGGCGCCACACTGAATTTGACGGCAACCACCACCCCAAACGTACCTGCTAATTTGGTTTTCTCAAGAGACACATCTTCCATTTCAACCAAGTTGAACGCACTGGTTACCGCATACAACGATGTCAACACCATGCTGGGGGTGGTGTCTGACCCCAAATCAACTGTGGAAACGTATGGCGCTACGCTGGTTGGCAACTCCGTAGTGGGCTCGGTACGCAATCAAATACGACAATTTATTACCGGCAATTCGACTACACCTGCGGGTGGTTTAAGCGCTTTGCGAGACATTGGTTTTAACATCGATCAAAAAGGTGTGCTGTCAATAGACAAGACCAAACTTGACAACTCGCTTAAAAATAATTTTGACAGCGTAGTAACCTTGGTAACAGGTAACCGGGAAAATCAAAGTAACTTTAGCGTATTGCCATCAGGAGTAGCGGGAGAATCCGTAAAAAAACTGACTGCCCTGCTGGACACCACGGCCCCACTGACTACCCAAAGCACCAGTCTCACTGCCAAGATAAGTGATTACAAAAAGCAGTTGGACAGGTTGGACAGCAGAATGACTGACCTTTTGGCTAGGTACAACAAGCAATTTGCCGCCATGGAATCCTTGGTCGGCAAATCAAAGAGCCTGCAAACCAGCTTAAAGAGCAGCTTTGAAGGCATGATGGCAATGTATACCAATAAATAATTGGCTCCTAAAAATTCATTTTGCGATTGCAGTTTGTTAGTCGTCCCTTAAATGCAAATCGGTATATCTCAATCAGCAATCTGGAGACGACCTCGATGAATCTGTCTGCATCACGCAGCCGTATTCTGGACACCGACTACGCCAAGGAGACCACCAACCTGGCCAAGTCGCAGATCATCCAGCAAGCAGCCACCGCCATGCTTGCGCAAGCCAACCAGTCCGCCCAGTCGGTGCTGGCATTGCTCAAGTAAGCGTCTCGTAAACTGAAAAAACCGCCCTCGGGCGGTTTTTTTGCGCAAAAACTACATTTTCATGTACTCGTTTTACACTGACCCAAAAAACATAATCATGTAAAAGTATTTAACAGTAGCTCAAGCGCAACGTTGCTGACTTGAGCCAGGACAAAGCCATGCTGCAAAACGTCTTGTTAAAAAAAGCTTTAAAGCCTTCACGCAAGCGTGAGCTGGCCACCGAATTGATGGAGAGGTTTGGTGCCAGTATGCGGAAGGTTTGTGCTGTGATCAAGCTCAGCCGGGTTATGTATTTATACAAATCCAATGCTCGCGACAACTCTGCTCAGGTCATGCGAATGAAAGAGATTACGCAGACTCGCGTCCATTACGGCTATAGGCGAGTTCATGTCATGCTCAGGCGTGAAGGCTTTAAAGATAACCATAAGCGCGTTTATAGGCTGTACCGGGAGCAAGGTTGGTCATTGCGGCAAAAGCGGCCAAAGCGCAACAAGGCAGCTTAGCTCAGACAACCGAAGAAGTTGGCGTTGCACATCAACCAAATCTGGAGCATGGACTTTGTTGCAGATAATTTGTTTGATGGACGCAAGCTTCGAATGCTCACAGTGGTTGACTGCTACACCCGAGAAAGTCTGGAAATACATGTTGACCAAAGTTTAAAAGGCGAAGATGTCGTTCGGGTTCTGAACAACATCGTGGCGATCAGAGGCAAACCTATGACGATCAAAACCGATAACGGCAGCGAATTCATCAGCAAGGTGATGGAAAAATGGGCTTATGAAAGAGG
>OFSB01000056.1_pt1 | contig 21874 bp, 18 predicted proteins | sample 1543251 | NCBI WGS metagenome assembly OFSB01 (sample SAMN05442521, study PRJEB24371) | freshwater metagenome | isolation source: Freshwater Lake | place: Canada: Niagara | collected 2012-08-03
CGAGATCTACACCTCTCTATTCGTCGGCAGCGTCAGATGTGTATAAGAGACAGGTACTGAATTAATATTTCCATCAATTACTTTTTTTTGTTTGCTTAAGATTTCAACATTAAATCTTAATTTTTGAGGTTTAGTCTTTTCAAAAGAATGGTACCCAATAATTGCTTTACAGACATAATTTTTAATAAAAATTATTTCTTTAGAGTTTAATTTTTTTTTATCTTCGAAAAGTTTTATAATATTGTTCTTATTCATTGATCCCAATCATATCTGGCGTTTTCCAATTAAGACTCTGTCCGCTATCAACAGCAATGATTTGTCCAGTAATTGTTTCGCTATTTGCCAAAAGATAAGCGGTCTTGCATATATCTTCAATTTTGACGGTCTTACCAAGCAAAGTATTTTTTGATTGTTTATTAAAATGTTTTTCAGTTTGTCTTTTGTTTTTAAGTACTGGACCAGGAGCAATTGCGTTAACTCGAATTGTCGGTGCTAATTTCATGGCTGCAGTTTTTGTTATTGTCTGCAACCCTGTTTTACTAATAGTGTATGAAAAGAAATGTGGAGTTAGTTTAAATATTCTTTGATCAAGAATATTTATAATAGATTTATTTTTAGATAAATTTTTAATTTTAGAAAATTCTTTAATAAAGGCAGCCGGTGCCAAAAGATTAATTTTTATATGCTCGTTCCAACTTTTTTCGCTAAAATTTAAAATATTATCATTATTAAAAATAGAAGCGTTATTAATTATACAATTAATACTTCCTAAATTTTTATTTGCAGTAGCGACTATTTTTTTTATTATTTTTATATTTAAAAGATTGCCTTGAATACAAATGCATTTTACTCCGTATTTTTCTATTTCCTTTTTAAGAACTTTAGATTGCTTTTTTGACTTATTAAAATGAATTGCAATATTCCACCCCTTTTTTGCAAAATATAAACATAGTTCCCTGCCAATTCTTTGAGAGGATCCTGTAATTAAAATACCTTTATTCATTTTATCTTTTCTTTTTTGCAATCATTCCGGCTTTGCCCTGCGTTGATCTTCCTATTAATTCTTTTTTTACATCATCGTTATAAACTTTAATTTTGGTACTCATGTTAATTTCTAATTCTCTTTCCTGAAGCTTTCTTATTTCATCTCTTATTTTTGCTGCTTGTTCGAATTCCAAGTTTTCGGCAGCTTTTTTCATTTCTTTTTCTAGCATTTTTAAATGTTTTTTAAGATTATCACCAATAGGGACATCATTATTAAAAGTAACATAATCCTTCTCAAAAACTCCCTCTAAAATGTCGTTAATTTTTGATTTAATAGACTGAGCGGTTATTTTGTTTTTTTTATTGTATTCAATTTGTTTAGTTCTTCTTCTATTAGTTTCATTGATAGCTTTTTTAATACTTTCTGTTTCTTTATCTGCATATAAAATAACTTTACCGTCAATATTTCTAGCCGCTCTGCCTATAGTTTGTATTAAGGATCTTTCGGATCTTAAGAAACCTTCTTTATCAGCATCTAAAATTGCAACAAGAGCGCACTCGGGAATGTCCAATCCTTCCCTTAAAAGATTAATACCAATCAAAACATCAAAGACACCAAGCCTTAAGTCTCTTATAATTTCTATTCTTTCAAGCGTATCAATATCAGAATGCATATAACGAACTTTAATTCCATTTTCATCGAGATATTCTGTCAAATCTTCAGCCATTTTTTTTGTAAGCGTAGTAACCAATATTCTTTGGTTGTTTTTAGAAACGGTAATGCATTCATTCAACAAATCATCCACCTGATTTTTAGCGGGTCTGATAAAAATTGGAGGATCTATAAGTCCAGTTGGCCTTATAATTTGCTCTGCAAAAACACCTTTGCTTTGTTTTAACTCCCATTCACTTGGTGTTGCAGAAACAAAAACTGTTTGAGGTCTCATCATATCCCATTCTTCAAATTTTAATGGTCTATTGTCCATACAAGAAGGAAGTCTAAAACCGTAATCGGATAAAGTTTTTTTTCTAGTATAATCTCCTTTATACATTCCGTTTAGCTGAGGAATGGTAACGTGGCTTTCATCAACAAATACTAAACAATTATCAGGAAGATATTCAAATAATGTTGGGGGCGGTTCGCCAGGGTTTCTTCCAGATAAAAATCTTGAATAATTTTCTATTCCAGCGCAACTCCCTGTAGCTTCAATCATTTCGAGATCATATCTAGTTCTTTCTTCTAGTCTTTGTGCTTCTAAAAGTTTTTTTTCATTTCTAAATTTTTCTAAAGTAACAATTAGTTCTTTTTTTATTTCTTTAATTGCTTTTTCTACTGTTGGTCTGGGAGTGATATAGTGACTATTTCCATATAATTTTATTAAATTAATTTCTTTATTGTCAGCTCCGGTTAGTGGATCAAAAGATTTTATCTGAGTTATTTTATTATCTTCAATTGTAATTCTCCATGCCTCGTCTTCATAATGGGATGGAAAAACTTCTATATTTTCTCCTCTAACTCTAAAAGTTCCCCTATAAAAATTTTGATCATTTCTTTTGTATTGAAGCTCAACAAGTCCTTTAATAATCTTATCTCTTTCATAGCTCTCATTCTTTTTAAAAATCAAAGTCATTTTACTGTAAGAATCGACAGATCCTAATCCGTAAATACAAGATACGCTTGAAACAATAATCACATCATCTCTTTCCAAAAGAGATCTGGTAGCCGAATGTCTCATTCTATCTATCTGCTCATTTATAGAAGCTTCTTTTTCTATATAAGTATTCGATCTCGGAACGTAAGCTTCTGGAGTGTAGTAATCGTAATAAGAAACAAAGTATTCAACAGCGTTATTAGGGAAAAAATTTTTCATTTCACCATATAATTGGGCAGCTAAAGTTTTATTTGGAGCAAGAATTAAAGCTGGGCGATTTAATTCTTCGACAATTTTTGCCATTGTAAAAGTTTTTCCAGAACCAGTCACACCAAGTAAAACTTGATTTTTTTTGTTGTTTACTATTTCTGTTTTTAAAAAAGAAATAGCCTTAGGTTGGTCACCTGCAGGAGTGTATTCAGTTATTAGTTGAAATTTTTTTCCACCCTCTAATTTTTTTGAAGAAAGTTCTTTTGTATTTGATTTTTCTAATATATTAGTTTCCAAAAGATTTTGCATATTCCAAAATATAATTAATTTAGATGTCTATACTATCAACTTCTTTATCGAGAATAAAAGAATCTCCTACAATTGCAATTACTCAGAAAGCCAGATTATTAAAAGAAAGCGGAAAAGAAGTAATAGCGCTAGCTTCAGGAGAGCCAGATTTTGACACTCCGGATAATATAAAAGCTGCGGCAATTAAGGCTATTAAAGAAGGACAAACAAAATATACGGCCGTTGATGGAACACCAGAGTTAAAAAAAGCAATTGTTAACAAATTTAAAAGAGAAAATAATTTAATTTTTGATGTAGACAATATTACAGTTGGCACAGGAGGTAAGCAGGTAATTTATAACTGCATTCTTGCAACTATTAATCCAGGAGATGAAGTTATTATTCCAGCACCATATTGGGTTTCATATCCTGACATTGTTTTATTAGCTGGTGGAACTCCAAAATTTGTAGAGTGTGATGAACAAAGTGATTTTAAGATTTCTGCTGAACAACTTGAAAAATTAATAACAAACAAGACAAAGTGGTTTATTTTAAATTCTCCAGCTAATCCTACCGGAATGTGTTACTCGAGATCAGAATTAACTGAGTTAGTAAAAGTTTTAAAAAAACATAAACACGTTAACATTTTAACAGATGATATTTATGAACATATCATCTATCACGATGTCAAAAGTGCCAATGATCCAAAATTTGTAAATATTTTAGAAATAGACAACTCTCTAAAAGACAGAACTATAGTCATAAATGGAGTAAGCAAAGCCTATGCAATGACAGGCTGGAGAATTGGATATGCCGCTGGTTCGAAAGAATTAATAAAAGCAATGCAGAAAATCCAATCTCAATCAACAACTAATCCATCTTCTATTAGTCAAGCTGCTGCAGTGGAGGCTCTTAATGGAGATCAAAGTTTTATTAACACTAGAGCTTTGGAGTTTAAAAAAAGAAGAGATTTTATTGTTCATGCTTTAAATAATATTAATGGATTAACCTGTGTTAATCCTCAAGGTGCATTTTATGTTTTTCCTAATTGTAAAAAAACAATGAATAAAAAAACATCTAGTGGAAAAATTATTAAAAATGATACAGATTTTGCAACTTACTTATTAGAAGAAACGGGTGTTGCAATTGTTCAGGGTTCAGCATTTGGACTAGAAGGTTATTTTAGAATTTCTTATGCAACTTCTATGCAGATTTTAGAAAAAGCCGTAATAAAGATTAAAACTTTTTGTGAAAGTTTAAAGTAGTCTTAGTGATTAGATAGATATTTTTCAGATTCAAGAGCGGCCATACATCCCATTCCAGCAGCCGTAACAGCTTGTCGGTACAGTTTATCTTTCACATCTCCTGCAGCAAATACTCCAGGTATATTAGTCTTTGTAGAGTCAGGTTGAGTTATGATGTAGCCGCTACTATCCATATTAATTTGTTCTTTAAACATAGCTGTCGCCGGATCATGTCCGATTGCAACAAAAAGACCGTGTGTTTGCAGCTCTGTGACCGTATTTGTTTTGATATTTTTTAATTTAACAGCAGTTACCCCTTTAGGGTTTTCCGTTCCAATAATTTCTGAAACAACACTATCCCAAATTACATTAATTTTAGGATGAGAAAATAATTTCTTTTGTAATAATTTTTCTGCTCTTAATTCACTTTTTCTATGAACAAGTGTTATTTTTTTTGCAAAATTTGTAAGAAATAAAGACTCTTCAACTGCAGAATTTCCACCACCTACAACAACAACATCTTTATTTTTATAAAAGAATCCGTCGCAAGTTGCACAAGCAGAAACACCAAATCCTTTATATTTTTCCTCAGATTCTAAATTTAACCATCTTGCCTGTGCGCCAGTTGAAATAATAACGCTTTCAGCAAAATAATGAGTTCCAGAGTCTCCAATTATTTCAAAGGGTTTTTTATTAAAATTAACTGTAGAAATATGATCTTCAATAAATTTTGTCCCAACCTTTAATGCCTGCTCTTTCATTTGTTCCATTAACCAAGGACCTTGTATTACATCAGCAAATCCAGGAAAATTTTCAACATCATTAGTGATCGTTAATTGACCACCTGGTTGTGAACCTGCAATTAAAACTGGCTCAAGCATTGCTCGCGCAGCATAAATTGCCGCCGTATATCCCGCAGGACCGGATCCAATAATAATTACTTTATTTATTTTATTGATATTCATTGTAGATTTTAATTAATAGTATTTATAATTAATTATCATTTTAAACAATGAGATATTTTAGAGCATTATTATTAACCGAAGGCGCTCATGGTATGGTGAGTCAAGTAGAAGGCTTAGCAAAAGCTTTAAAATTAGATTTTAATCATTGTTTCGTAAATTTGAAAAAACCTTGGAAATACTTTCCCATAAACTTAGTTCCCGTTAGCAAATCTGTTATTGATGGAAAAATTCCAGATCAAATAGAGAATCAAGTCCTTATTTCATGTGGAAAAAATAGCATCATTTCCTCTTTGTTTTTAAAAAGAAATAATAAAAATTTATTCAATATTCATATTCAGAACCCCAAGATAAACTTTTCAAATTTTGATTTAATTGTTGCTCCAGAGCACGATCAAATAAAAGGGAACAATGTATTAAATACATTTGGAGCTCTTCATTATATTACTAAACAAGAGATTGATAATAGTAGTAATGTTTTCTCAAAATATAATCTGTCTGAAAATGATAAGATTGTTTCTTTAATCTTGGGAGGTCCTAATAGGTATTATGATTTTAACGAGATTGATCTTGGAAATATTTTTCTATTAATAAAAGATAATTTTTTAGATAAGAATTTTAAATTAATTCTTGTTAGATCAAGAAGAACACCAGACAACATTATTGATTTCGCTAAAAAGTTTTTTTTAGATTCAGCAGTTATTATTGATTTTGTTAGTAAAGAATTTTATTTATCAGCTCTTAAATTATCGAAAACAATTATTGTAACTTGCGATTCTACTTCAATGATTTCTGAGTGTGCGATCACACAAAAGCCAATATTTGTGGCTAAAATGAAGGCCAAGAGAAGAAATAACAGATTTGAGTATTTTCTTAATAGTTTTAGAGAAAAAGGGATTATCAAATTTTTAGGAGAAAATATTGATAATTGGAGTTATCCGGAATTAGATGAGACAAAACGTATTGCGAGAATAATAAAAGAAAGGTTAAATTAATATTAATGAGTTTTTTAAAATCGTTTCAAAATAAGTCAGCTCATTCGAACTATCCATTTGATCACTGGGAGTTAACAGAGCCCTTAACTGAAGAACAAATAAAAGAAATCTGCGAAGCGAAGGTTCCGGAAATTAAAATCGACTTTGATGGCACTAGAGCGGTAGATGGTGGCGCAGGGTCATATAGATCTGGAGATCCTACGGGAGGCAAAGCAGGAAAGATAAGAGAGTTTGTCACAAAAGATAATTATAAAGACTATCCACATTTAAAAAAATTTATTGATGAATTATGCAGAATGGAAACAGCTAAATATATTGGCTCAAAAATTAAAAAAGATTTAAGCAAAGCTTATGTACGAGTTGAAATCATTGCTGATAGAGTTGGTTTTTGGCTTAAGCCTCATTGCGATATTAAAGAAAAATTAATGTCATGTCTGTTATTTGCAAATCCAGATAATTATGAATCTGAAGAATTAGGTACAGATTTTTATGATAAGAATTTAAAGTTAGTAAAAACTGTGCCTTATAGGAATAATTATGGATATGCTTTTACAAGTGGTCCTGACACTTGGCATGGATTGGAAAAAAAAGAAATTAAAAGAGACAGAAGATGTCTTCAAGTAAATTATGTAACTTTTGAAACTGATTGGAAAGTTAATTAATTTATATCCTGCAAAGCAAGAACTTCAAATTTATAATTCTTTAAAGATTTAATAGCTTCAGTAATTGCATTGGCTCCAGCAATAGTTGTGTAGTAAGGAGTACCACTTGTAAGAGCCGCTCTTCTAAGAGAGAAAGAGTCTTTTATAGATTGCTTACCTTGAGATGTATTTATAACTAAAGCAATTTTTTTAGCGTTAAGAGAATCTTCAATATGAGGTTTTCCCTCTATAACTTTATTAATTTTTTTACATTCAACTCCTGATGAATTTAAAAAATCAGAAGTTCCAGAAGTTCCAATAATATCAAATCCTGATTTTTTTAGTTCTTGTGCAATTTTAAGAATATGTTTTCTATCATCTTTTTTAACAGACAAGAAAGCAACGCCAGATTTTGGAATTTTATTACCGGTTGCAAATTGACTTTTTGCAAAAGCAAGACCAAATGTTTTATCAATTCCCATAACTTCTCCTGTTGATTTCATCTCAGGCCCTAACAAGGTATCTACATTTGGAAATTTGTTAAAAGGAAATACAGCTTCTTTGACAGAATATAATTTATGATTTTTTTTATTTAAATTTAGATCTTTTAATTTTAAACCCGTCATTACTTTTGTTGCAATTTTTGCAACAGGAACTCCAATAGATTTCGCTACAAAAGGAACGGTTCTGCTGGCCCTTGGATTCACTTCTAAGACATAAACTCGATCATCTTTTACAGCAAATTGAATATTTAAAAGTCCCAATACTTTTAAACCAAAGGCAATCTTCTTTGTTTGTTTTGATATTTCATCGATAATATTTTGTTTTAATGAATACGGAGGAATACAACATGCAGAATCTCCAGAGTGAATTCCTGCTTCTTCAATATGTTCCATTATGCCTGCAATAAAAACATCTTTGCCATCACAAATAGCATCAACATCAACTTCAATTGCATCGTTAATAAATTTATCTATTAGAACAGGATCTTTTCCTGAAACTTTAACTGCTTCTTTTATATATTTTTTAAGATGATCTTCATCGTATACAATTTCCATAGCTCTACCGCCCAAAACATATGAAGGTCTAATTACTATCGGGAAATTTATTTTTTTTGCGATTTCAAGCGCTTCAGCCTCAGTTCTTGCAAGTCCACTTTCTGCCTGAAGCAATTCTTCTTTGATTACAAAATTTTTAAATTTTTCTCTATCCTCAGCAAGATCAATAGATTCAAGTTGAGTACCTAAGATTGGAATATTATTTTCATGAATAAATTTTGCAAGTTTTAATGGAGTTTGACCACCAAACTGAACTATAACGCCAAAAAGAGAACCGTTGCTTTTTTCTTTATTAATAATTTCAATTACATGCTCCTCAGTCAAAGGCTCAAAATATAATCTATCACTCGTATCATAATCGGTTGAGACTGTTTCAGGATTACAGTTAATCATAATGGTCTCATAATTAACTTCTTTTAATGCATAACTTGCCTGACAACAGCAGTAATCAAATTCTACTCCTTGTCCTATTCTATTTGGTCCGCTACCTAAAATAATAACTTTTTTTTTGTTTGTTGGCTCAGATTCGCAAGTACTTAGATCGCTACTTCCATAAGTAGAGTACATATAAGGAGTTTTAGATTCAAACTCTCCGGCGCATGTATCAATTTTTTTATATATAGGATGAATTTTAAATTTATTCCTAGCGGACCTGACTTCATTGCTTTTTATTTTTAAAATTTTTGCAATTTTTTTATCTGAAAAACCGATTGATTTAATATATTGGAGTTTTTCTTTATTATTTAAAACATCCTCATCTTTAATTTGATTTTCTACAATAACCAGTTCCTGTATTTGTTCTAAAAACCATTTATCTATTTTTGTCATATCATAGATTTCGTCTAGTTTTAGATCTCTTCTAAAAGCCTCTGCTACATAAAGTATTTTTTGAGGAGTTCTCTCTATAAGTTTCTTCTTTAAATCTTGCATATTTATTTCTTCGTTTTGATCAAAGCCATCAAGTCCAATTTCCAACGAACCCAATGCTTTCTGAACGGACTCTTTAAAGTTTCCTCCGATAGACATCACCTCACCAACAGACTTCATTGCTGTTCCTAGTATTGCCTCAGTATTTTTGAATTTTTCAAATGCAAATCGTGGAATTTTAGTAACTACATAATCAATAGTTGGCTCGAACGAGGCAGGGGTTGTTCCTGTGATTTCATTCTTTAATTCATCCAAAGTATAACCAACAGCAAGTTTTGCAGCCACTTTTGCTATTGGAAACCCAGTTGCTTTTGAAGCTAATGCAGAGGATCTAGAAACCCTTGGATTCATTTCAATAATAATCATTCTTCCATTTTTTGGATTGATTGCGAATTGAACATTAGAACCTCCTGTTTCAACTCCAATTTTTCTAATACATTTAAATGAAGCATCTCTCATGATCTGATATTCTTTATCAGTCAAAGTTAATGCAGGAGCTACAGTAATAGAGTCGCCGGTATGAATTCCCATTGGGTCAACATTTTCAATGGAGCAAATAATTATACAATTATCGTTTTTGTCTCTAACTACTTCCATTTCAAATTCTTTCCATCCCAAAAGAGATTCTTCTATTAAAACTTCTTTTGTTGGAGAAAGATCAAGACCATTTGCTATAATTTTTAAGTACTCTTCTTCAGTATAAGCAATACCACCTCCAGACCCGCCAAGAGTAAAAGAAGGCCTGATAATTGCTGGCAGGCCAATTGATTTTAAACTTTTCTTTGCATCTTCAATTGATCTACAAATTATAGATTTTGCACACTCAAGACCAATGTCGGTCATATTTTTTTTAAATTTTTCCCTGTCTTCAGCGTTTTCTATAGCTTCAGAATTAGCACCTATTAATTCAATATTATATTTTTTTAAAATTCCTTCCTTCTTAAGTGCCATAGCAGCATTAAGTGCGGTTTGACCTCCCATAGTTGGCAATATCGCATCAGGTTTTTCTTTTTTAATAATCTCTTCTATAATTTCAGTGGTAATAGGTTCAATATAAGTTTTGTCAGCAACATCAGGGTCAGTCATAATAGTTGCTGGATTTGAGTTGATTAGAATAATTCTATAACCATCAGATCTTAGTGCTTTGCATGCTTGAGTTCCTGAATAATCAAATTCACATGCTTGACCAATAATTATAGGTCCGGCCCCAATAACTAAAATTGATTTTATATCTTTTCTTTTAGGCATTAATTTTATTTTTTTCTATTAAATTTATAAAATCTTTAAAAAGATAATTGCTATCATGTGGACCCGGAGATGCTTCTGGATGATATTGCACAGAAAATACCGGTTTAATTTTTGATTTTATACCTTCAATAGAAGCGTCAAAAAGGGACACATGTGTAACTTCAACGTCTTTAGGTAGGCTATCTTTTATAACTTCAAATCCATGATTTTGACTTGTGATTTCTACTTTATTATTAGTTAAATTTTTAACGGGATGGTTCGCGCCTCTGTGCCCCTGATGCATTCTTTTTGTTTTTGCACCAAGACTTAAAGCTAGCAATTGATGTCCCAAACATATTCCAAATACAGGGGTATTTGAGGATATTATCTCTTGAATTATTTTAATTGCATATTTTCCTGTAAGATCCGGATCTCCAGGTCCATTAGATAAAAAAACACCATCTGGTTTTAAATCAAGTATATTCTTTGCGGTAGTTATTGAGGGGACAACAGTTACTTTGCACCCCAGTTCAGATAAATTTCTTAAAATATTAGTTTTGATACCGTAATCAATTGCAACAATATTGTATTTATTATTCTTTTGAACTTCATATCCTTTCGCATTCCATAATTTATTACCAATCCATTGATAAGATTTTTTGCAAGTAACTTCTCTAGTAAGATCTAAATTTTCTAAGCTAGGTAATTTTTTGGTAATCTCTAAAAGTTCTTTGACATTATGCTTGTACTCTTCTTTGAAAGCTATCGTTGCTTTTTTTGGTCCAAGTTTTCTTATTTTTAAAGTAAGTTTTCTAGTATCAATTCCATAAATTGCAGTAATGTTATTTTTTTTTAACCATTGATCTAAATTTTCTAAAGCTCTGTAATTAGATGAATGAGATACTTCGGCGCTGAATATTGCACCTTTAACCCAAGTTTTATCACCCTCTAAATCTTCATTATTAGCGCCGACATTTCCAATATGTGGGAAAGTAAAATTTATAATTTGCCCAGAGTAAGAAGGATCAGTTAATATTTCTTGGTAACCAGTAATTGAAGTATTAAAACATATTTCACCAGAAGAAATTCCATAAGCACCAATTCCAAATCCATGGAACTCTTCTCCATCTTCGAGAATTAAAATAGCATTAGGATTAATAGAATTTTTTATTTTGTATTTATTTTCTAAATTAGTTTCTTTAGACAAATACAACCCATGAGTTAAGAGCTTTTAAGTTATTTAAAAGTTGGCGAACATTATGAAAAAGTTAATCGCCAGTCAAGTTGGTAATATTTTCTTTTGAGCAATTGGATTATTTAGAGTAATTTAAAACTTATGAATTTATTAGATAAGGTAAACGCTCAATTAAAAGAATCAGCACTTAAACAAGATAAAGATAAGGTTCTTACTTTAAGACTCATAGTTTCTGCAGTGAAAGATAAAGAAATTGAAAAGAGAGGAGCCGGAGCAAAAGATACTTCAATTAAAGATGAAGATGTAATTACAGTTCTTAATAAGATGTTAAAACAAAGAAGAGAATCATTAGAAATTTATAAAAAGGCTTCAAGAAATGATTTGGCAGAAAAAGAAGATAAAGAAATAAATATTATTCAAGAATTTCTTCCAAAGCAACTAGATGATAGCGAAACTAAAAAAGCTTGCGAAAATGCAATCAAAGATTCGGGAGCGGCCTCAATTAAGGATATGGGTAAAGCAATGGGAATTTTAAAGTCTAAATATTCTGGGAGCATAGATTTTTCTAAAGCAGGAGCGTTATTAAAAGAACTACTAAGTAAATGAAATTTCCAAAAGAATATTTAGAAGAGATTAAACAAAGAATCAAAGTTTCCGACATAGTAGGAGCGTCAGTTCAATTAAAAAGAAGAGGCAGAGAATTTATTGGCCTGTCTCCATTTTCTAAAGAAAAATCACCATCATTTACTATCAATGATGAAAAAGGGTTTTATCATTGCTTTAGTTCAGGTGAGCACGGAAATATTTTTGATTTTTTAGTTAAGGTTGAAAAATTAAATTTTGGTGATGCTGTTAGAAAATTAGCAGCAAAGGCCGGGATGCCTGCATTTAAATTTACTAAAGAAAATATTGAAGTAGAAAATAAAAGAAAAAAATATGATGAAATATTAACAATTGCTTTGAAGCATTATCAAAAAAACTTTTCTGAAAATGAAAGCGTAAAAAAATATGCTCTTGGCAGGGGCTTGACTCAAGAAATATTATCTACATTCAAAATAGGATATTCCGGAGAATATGGTTTAAATGTTTCTTTGTTTAGTAATTTTAACCAAAAAGAACTTATTGAGAGTGGAGTATTTTTTCATGATGAAAAGAACAATAAACTTATTGATCGGTTTAAAAATAGATTAATTTTTCCAATCTTTGATTACAATAATAATGTTATTGGATTCGGCGGAAGAGCATTAAGTCAAAATTATTTAGCAAAATATATTAACTCGCCAGAAACTGAATTTTTTAAAAAAGGTTTTAATTTATATAATTTAAATAATGCAAAAAGTGAAAATAAACAAAGTGGAATTGTTTTTGTTGTTGAGGGCTATATGGATGCGATTAGTCTTTATCAGGCAGGTTTTAAAAATGTAGTTGCAACATTAGGGACGGCAATGACCGAATCTCATTTAAATTTAATATGGCGCTACTTTAATGATCCGGTAGTTTGTTTTGATGGTGATAGAAGTGGTCAAAACGCTGCTCACAAAATTTCCGAAAAGTTAATTGCTTATATGAAGCCAAATTATTCATTATCTTTTTTGATTTTGCCGAATGGTTTTGATCCAGATTCTTTTGTAAGAAAGAATGGAAGAAATAATTTTGAGAGTTTGTTAGATCAAAAAATTGATATTGGTAATTTTGTTTTTGAAAATAATTTACAAGAATTACAATCAGAGCAACCAGAAGAAAGAGCTGGATTTGAAAAAAAAATAATGGATTTATGTCAACTAATTCAAGATTCAACAGTAAAAAAACATTATATAAGTTTTTTTAAAAATAAAATTTTTGAACAATTCTCAAATAGAAAAGCTAAAAGTCTTAAGCCACTTAATAAAACTAAAGAACTTACAAGAAAAATTACAAGGTATTCATCTTTTGAACTTAAAGAATTTTCTTTGATGTATCTTTTTTTGAATAATATTCAAATTTTAAAAGATCAATCTGAAAAATTTTCGTCAATTAATTTTAATAATAAAAATTTAGAAGCATTAAAGAAAGTTTTGATAAATATTTTAGAAAAGACTGTGACTTTCAAAGAATTTAATTTATTAAAGCATTTAGAAGAAAATAATTTCGGTCAAATTATTAAAGATATAAACGAATTTTCATCTATAAAAGGAATTTCAGAAAATTTAAATGAAGAAAAATTTGATAATTTTTTAAAAGATCTGATTGAACAAGTCGATAATTTGAAACTTGAGAATAGATTAAAAGATGCTGAAGAATCATTATCAAAAAATATGAACGAGGCTCAGTATAATGAACTTTTATCCTTAAAAGATCAGATTGTAGCATCAAAAAAAGTCTAGTAATTTTCTATCCTAGTAAATATATATACTGCTCCAATAAACAGATATTAAAGTGAAAGCAGATAAGCTTATTTCAAAATCATTTGAAAAATTGCTTGAGCGTGGAAAGGCTCGAGGATTTATAACTCATGAAGAATTAAAAAAATCTTTAGGAAAAAGAAACAGTACTCCAGAGAGTTTAGAAAAAGCTGTTTTAAACATTTTTGATAATCTCATTACCTTAGTAAAGCAAAAATCTGACTTTAAAGTTAAGACAAAAGAAGAGGCACCAAAAGCTGAAAAAACTTCTGATAGAAGCGATGATCCAATTAGAATGTATCTTAGAGAGATGGGCGGCGTTGAGCTTCTATCCAGAGAAGGTGAAATCGCAATCGCAAAGAGAATAGAATCTGGAAAATATGTAATGGTTTCTGCGTTGGCAGAAAGTCCATTGATGGCAAAAAAAATATTTGAATGGAAAGATAAATTAAATGCCAGCGAGATGTTGGTTAGAGATATTATTGATCTTGATAGTAATTATTTAGAAGATGGGAATTTTACAAAAGCTTTAGCTGCAAAAAGTGTTGAAAAGGATGTTAAAGAACCTAAATCAAAGAAAGACAAAGAAGAAGATCCAGATAATAAGAGTGTTGAAGCTATCGAAGAAGAAAATGATGAGTACAATATTTCTTTAGCGGCTCTTGAAATTGAGCTTAAGCCAAAAATATTAAAAACTTTTGAAAAACTATCAAAAAATTATAAAAAACTTATTTCTTATCAGAAAGAAAAATTAGAAACTGTACTTGCTAGATCTAAGTTCAGTCCAAGCAAAGAAAAGAATTATCAGTTAATTAAAGAAGAAATTAGCCAAGATATTTTGCAATTGCAACTGAACCCAGCGACGCAAGAAGAGTTAGTTCAACTAAATTACGTTGAGAATAAAAAGTTAATCAATTTTGATGGAGAACTTTTAAGACTTTCTTCTAAACATGGAATTCCTAGAGAGGAATTTATAAAATTTTATGTAGGTAATGAAATTAATCCAAATTTTGAAAGTTTTTTAGGAGAGAATAAAAAATGGCATAATTTCTTTACTAAAGAAAAAAAAGAATATGAGAATATTAAAAGTAAACTAATTCAGATTAGTAAAGATGTAGGTTTACCAGTTTCAGATTTTAAAATCTTAGTTAACAAAATCAAAAAAGGGGAAAGAGAATCTAGAATCGCTAAGAAAGAAATGATTGAAGCTAATTTAAGATTAGTTATTTCGATTGCTAAAAAATATACAAATAGAGGATTGCAGTTCTTAGATTTAATTCAGGAAGGTAACATTGGTCTTATGAAGGCCGTTGATAAATTTGAATATAGAAGAGGTTACAAATTTTCAACTTACGCAACATGGTGGATTAGACAAGCAATCACAAGATCAATAGCTGATCAGGCGAGAACTATTAGAATACCAGTGCACATGATCGAAACAATTAATAAGATTGTTAGAACATCAAGACAAATGCTTAGTGAATTTGGAAGAGAGCCTACACCAGAAGAGTTAGCTAAAAAATTAGCTATGCCTTTAGATAAAGTTAGAAAAGTATTAAAAATTGCTAAAGAGCCAGTATCTCTTGAAACGCCAGTTGGAGATGAAGAGGATAGTAGTCTCGGAGATTTTATAGAAGATAAAAATGCGTTAATACCTGTTGATGCGGCAATCCAAAGCGGACTTAGGAATACAACTACAAAAATTTTGGCCACATTAACTCCAAGAGAAGAAAGAGTTTTGAGAATGCGTTTTGGAATTGGAATGAATACAGATCACACTTTAGAAGAAGTTGGTCAGCAGTTCTCAGTTACACGTGAAAGGATAAGACAAATTGAAGCTAAAGCTTTAAGAAAATTAAAACATCCTAGCAGATCTAGACAATTAAAAAGTTTTTTTGATAGTTAGAATTTAGTTAATAAACTATATTTTTAATGTTATATCCGTTTCAAACGGGCCTGTAGCTCAGCTGGTTAGAGCCCCCCGCTCATAACGGGGTTGTCCGGGGTTCAAATCCCTGCGGGCCCACCAATTTAATTTAATTCGATTTATTAAAATTTTCTAGAGCGCTAATTACGCCAACAAAACCTTTGCTTACTATTATTGAAGAAAATTCTTCCTTTTGTGTTCTTGCTAAACTTAATCCTTCAACAACCAGGTCTCTTGCAAGAAGTTTAGAGTCTTTTATGTAAATTCTCCACTCAACAGCAATCTCTTGAGCATCTTTTTTTGAAAAGACTTTAGTACTTACAATAATATTATTATCATTAATTTTTTTTGAATCTATAATTTTAAGATCTTGATCGGCAAAATCGTTTAATTTTGAAGACATATTTTTTATGAAATATTCTCTAAACAATTTATTAAAATTTTCTCTTTCAGAATTTGTGGCCTTTTCTCTATAATCACCAAGTGTATAACCAGCTAGAGCATCCAAATCTAAATATTTTGAAGAAAGATCATTGAGTTTTTTTAGTCTTGAATCTTTATTAAGTGATTTGTCGTTAAATATAATTTTTGCTTCATCCGTTAATTTAAGAACAAAAGCTTCAGCATTGCTTTCTGCTGAATTAGAATTTGAAGATATTAATAAGATAAAGCTTATAAAAAAAAAAATTTTTTTAATGAAAGTAAACATTCTTTAATTATTTAAGTAGAAATATTATTTAATTTTTTTCCACTCATCGTCACTTGCTCCGTACTGACTTTCTGATCTTTTAACGTTTTTAACTAAGTTCTCTCTTCTTTGTAAATATAAACTTTTATAAGCAGAATAAAGATCTAAAGAATTTTTTTCTAAATTTTCTGAGCTTTTAATATTTTGTGATCTAAAATTAGTTATCTCTGTACCTTTTGTTGCCCAGTAAACTGTGTCACCAAGATTTTCTCCAAAAGCTGTTCTATCGCCAGCTGACACCATATAGAAGTAATCTCCATAAACTCCAAGAATTCTTCCAACAGCATCTCTAGGACTTATAGGTCCAAGGAACGGAGCTACAGCATAACAACCATGATCAAATCCCCAAACTGCTAGAGTTTGACCAAAGTCTTCTCTGTTTGTTTTTTCAATACCAAGTGCTGTTGCTGGATCAAACAAGCCAAGAATTCCAACCGATGAATTTATTGCAAATCGCGAAACAGATATCGCTGCTTCACTAAAGTTTCCTTGTAAAATTTGGTTGGGAACAGAAAGAGTAGAATCTATATTTATCAAAGCATTATTTATTCCGACTCTAATTTCAACTGGTAGAACATTGTAAACTTCAGCAATTGGTTTAAAAAAATATTTATCAACTGTCATATTAAAACTAAATACAGCTCTATTGATACCTTCGTTGCAATCAGGAAGATCTGCAGCGTAAATGGTTTTTGAGTTAAATATTGTTAAAAAAGCTATAACTAGAATTATTTTTTTCATAATCGTAAAGTTGTCCTTATATACAGATTTTTCATAATTAAATATTAAAAACAACCAAGAAATTTAAAGTTTTTTAGTGTATTTTTAGAGTTTAATGATGAAAATTATACATTTAAAATCACCTAATTATATATCTTACAAGAAAAGACGAAATATTCAGTCAATCGTTATCCATTATACAGGAATGAGATCTTTGCAATCTGCGGTAGAGAGACTTATTTCAAAAAAATACGAGGTAAGTAGTCATTACCTTGTAAGCAGAGCAGGAAAAATTATGCAATTAGTTAAAGATAATAATATTGCTTGGCACGCAGGTATCTCAAATTGGTTTAATTTTAAAAATTTAAATAAGAATTCTATTGGGATTGAGCTTGAAAACAAAGGTCATCAATATGGATACCAAGATTTTCCAAATAAACAGATTACAGAACTTATCAAAATCTTAAAAAGACTAAAAAAAAAATTTAAGATACAAAATATTAATATTACTGGTCATTCAGATATTGCTCCGCATAGAAAAACAGATCCTGGAGAAAAGTTTCCATGGAAAAAACTTTACAAAAATGATTTAGCAATTTGGCATTCGCTAGATGAAAAATTTATTAACAATTTTAGATTAAAAAAATTAATAAATATTAACAAAAAAAATATGGTAAAGATGATAAAAAAGCTAGGATATTCAAGGGTTTTAAAGGCTGGTCACTTAGACAAAGATTTTACAAAAGCTTTTCAAAGAAGACATAGACAACAGTTGATTAATGGCATTTTTGATCAAGAATGTTATTTAATCTTAAATAGTTTACAAAAATTCATTTAATAGTTGAATTTTAATTTTGCTTAATATATATTTTTAGTGCCAGTTAGTTGAATGGTAGCTTTGATATTTTCAAAGAGGAAAGTCTGGGCTCCACAAGATAACAGTGCCAGCTAATAGCTGGCGAGGGTGACCTCAGGGATAGTGCCACAGAAAATAAACCGCCTTATCAAGGCAAGGGTGAAAAGGTGTGGTAAGAGCACACCGGGTTTTTGGTAACAAAAACCGCATGGAAAACCCCACTGGGAGCAAGACCAAATAGAAGCAACATGATTTAAATTTATTTAAATCTAGCCTAATCTTGGGTGAGTTGCTTGGGTTGGTTGCTCGAGTCTATTGGCGACAATAGACCTAGATAAATTACCGTTTTCAATGACAGAACCCAGCTTACAGACTAACTGGCAATTAAATTATCTTTCCTAAATTTTATCTGATTATTTTAACGGATATTTAATAATTTTTATTAGAACAAAATAAGAACAAAAATATTAAATTAATTATACTTTTAAAGCACTTCTCCATTGACTTAATATTATATACCATGTTATCCCATGATAACCCATAAATGCTAAATATTAAATATTTTATGAATAAATTTATAGGGAATTTTTTTTTAAAAAAAACAAATGTTTATATCGACTTACGAAAACAAGTTAGACAAGAAAGGCAGAGTGTCAGTGCCAGCTAGCTTTAGATCTCATTTATCATCATTAGGATATAATAGTGTTGTTTGTTACCCCTCATTTACAAACTCATCAATTGAATTTTGTCCTCAAAGTAGAATTGAAAAATTAAGTGACAGCATAGACAGTCTTAGTCCCTTTGAAGAAAATAGAGACACATTTGCAACTTCAATACTTGCAGATAGTTTTCAATTAAATTTTGACTCTGATGGAAGAGTAGTTCTTCCAAAAAAACTTTTAGATCATTCTGGAATTAAAGAAACAGTAGTCTTTGTAGGACAAGGAAAGACATTTCAAATGTGGGAACCTCAAAAGTTCTCAAAATTTAGAGAAGAGGCAAGAAAAAAAGCTAAGACATTAAGATCAGATTTAAAATGGTCTTAATGAATATTAATAAATAACAACAAAGGGAGAAAAAAATGACAATAAAAATAAACGTACCAGAATTAAGAGAATTAAAACCTAGAATAGTTGTTCTAGGAGTTGGAGGAGCAGGCGGTAATGCTATTAACAACATGATAGATTGTGGAGTTCAGGGTGTTGAATTTGTTGCAGCAAATACTGATGCGCAAGCTTTAAAGCATAATAAAGCTTCATGCAAAATGCAACTTGGCACAAATTTAACTAGAGGACTTGGGGCTGGAGCAAAATCTGATATCGGACAAGCAGCAGCAGAAGAATCTTTAAATGAATTAATAAATCTTTTGCAAGGTGCCAACATGGTTTTCATTACTGCTGGAATGGGTGGTGGAACAGGAACAGGCGCTGCACCTGTAATTGCCCGAGCAGCTAAAGATTTAAATTTATTAACAGTAGCGGTGGTAACAAAGCCTTTTATTTTTGAAGGTCCTGGTAGATTAAAAGCTGCTGAAAGAGGTTTAGAGGAATTAAAAAAATATGTTGATACTAGCATTATAATTCCAAATCAAAATTTATTTAAAGTTGCTAATGAGAAAACTACTTTTCCTCAAGCATTTAAAATGGCCGATAATGTTTTAATGCAAGGCGTTAGAGGAATAACAGATTTAATTGTTAAGCCAGGTCTTATCAATCTAGATTTTGCTGATATCGAAACAGTAATGAAAGGTATGGGCAAAGCTATGATGGGAACTGGAGAAGCAGAAGGAGATAAGAGAGCAATAATGTCTGCTGAAGCAGCTTTAGCCAATCCTTTAATTGACGAGTATTCATTAAAAGGAGCAAGAGGTCTTCTTATTAATATTACCGGTGGTAATGACATCACTTTATTCGAAGTAGATGAAGCCGCTAACAAAATAAGAGCAGAGGTTGATCCTTCAGCCGAAATTTTGGTAGGCTCTACTTTCGAAGATGCTTTAGATGGAAAAATGAGAGTATCAATTGTTGCAACTGGTCTAGGCGGAGAAGCTACCATTAATAATAATAAGCCAGTTGTTAGCATGATGAGACATATTAATAATAGAAACAGTGGGTACAGCACCGTTTACAACAAACCACAACAATCCTTTGTTCCAAATTATGTAACTCAATCAGCTCCCCAAGCAATGACTAATGGGGCAACAGCTCTTGATATGTACAAGGAAACTTCACATGTCGCTGAAATAAATAATCAAGCATTGAATCATATGCATGTTCAAGAGGAGGCGGTGAGCTCTAACGTTGCTCAAGAACAGAATATTTCTTCTCAGAATTTAAGCGCATTAAATGAAAAAGAAAATACGCAAATAGTTGATGAGGTAACATCTTTTCCGAAACTATTTTCTGAAGATGAAAATTTAAAAAATATTTCTGATGATAAAGAAGGTTCTTCTCAATTCTTTAAAGATTTGGGACATGATCTTACAGACGCAGAAAAAGCAGATTTAGAAATTCCTGCCTTTTTAAGACGTCAAACTAATTAGAGAATAATTAAAGATAAAATTTTCCCATGTCACTGGAATTTAAACACATTCCAGTGATGTCGGAAGACATTGATAAGATATTAACGCCTTATAAATCTGGCGTTTACATTGACTGCACTTTTGGCGGAGGAAGCATTACTAGAGAGATATTATCTAAAAAAAATACAAAAGTAATTTCTATCGACCGAGATAATTTTGTAGAAACATTTTCAAAAGAAATAGGCAAAGAATATAATAATAGGTTCGAATTTATTATTGACAGGTTCAGTAATTTAGAAAATATTTTAAAAGAAAGAAATTTACAAAAAGTTCCTGTTGCAATAATTTTTGATCTTGGGCTTTCTTCCTTTCAAATTGATAATCCCGAAAGAGGTTTTTCTTATCGACAAGATGGTTTGTTAAAAATGACTATGGGAAAAAATAATGTTACAGCGCATGATATTGTTAACAAACTTGATCTAAAAGACTTGAGAAATATTTTTAATTTATTTGGAGAGGATAAAGATTCAGGATTAATTGCAAAACTAATTGTCCAAAAAAGACAAGACAAAGAAATAAACTCAACAAAAGAATTAGCAGAGATTATTTTAAGAGCTAAAAGATATAAAAATAGTAAATACAATAAAGTAGATTCCTGTGCAAAAATTTTTCAAGCAATCAGAATGATTGTAAATCAGGAATTAACAGAACTTTATGAAGGCTTAATTTCTGCTATAAATAATTTATCTATAGACGGAAAAATAGTTGTTATTACTTTTCACTCTTTAGAGGATAAAATTGTTAAAAAAGTATTTGATTTTTTTTCAAATAAAAAAAAAGGAACCTCACGCTATTTGCCACAAAATAATGAAAATGAAAATTTTAATATATTAGAAATTAAAGATAGAAAACCGACTATTGCCTCTGAGAAGGAAATAAAAAATAACAATAGAGCAAGATCTGCAAAATTAAGATGCGCAACTAAAGTTCAAGATCATTCTTTTGAATTTAAAAGATCCTATCTAAATCTTGAAAAATATTTTCAATTAGAAGAGGTCATGCATGCGTAAAAAGATATCAATTGTGTTATTTATCATTATTTTTGGAACAATATGTGTGTCTTATATTAAGAACAAAACTCGTGATCTTGAAAAAGAAATACTAAAATTAAAGCAAGAACAGACAGATTTAGTTGAAAAGTTAAAGAATGAAAAGTTAGAAAATAATTATCTTTCTGCTCCAGAAAGAGTAAAAAAATTAGCAAAAATTCACTTATCGCAAGACCTGTCTCTTATACACATCTGACGCTGCCGACGAATAGAGAGGTGTAGATCTCGG
>OFSB01000064.1_pt1 | contig 20181 bp, 19 predicted proteins | sample 1543251 | NCBI WGS metagenome assembly OFSB01 (sample SAMN05442521, study PRJEB24371) | freshwater metagenome | isolation source: Freshwater Lake | place: Canada: Niagara | collected 2012-08-03
GCCGTTTTGAGCTGGCGCACGGCGGCACCATTTTCTTGGATGAAATTGGCGACTTGTCGCTCGACATGCAAGTCAAGCTTTTGCGTGTTTTGCAAGAGCGTACGGTCGACCCTGTTGGCGGGCTTAAGTCTGTGGCGGTTGATGTTCGCGTTGTGGCAGCTACGCACCGAGATTTGGAGGCGGAAATTGAAGCGGGCAGGTTTCGGGAAGACTTGTATTACAGGCTGAATGTTTTGCCACTGAATACGCCTGCTTTGCGGCAAAGGGCGCAAGACGTACCAGCGCTACTAACGCATTTTGCAGAGCATTTTGCTGTCAAAGGCCAAACACCCATTACATTCACAAACGATTTCATTGAAGCCTTGAAGGACTACGCGTGGCCAGGCAATGTTCGTGAGTTGTCAAATTTGGTCGATCGTTTTAACACCTTGTTCAGTGGGCAATTACTGAGCTTGGCATCGGTGCCATCTTCTTTGTTGCCCAAGGGGCTTCGAGCCATTCAGGCCGAACGGGTGAGCACACCCATTGTCGATTCACTAGAAATCGTGGCGCCCTTGAACATGAAGGATGCCTACCATAGCGCCAATGCAGATGTGATGAATCCGTTTGCCAATCCAGCGCCACCTTTGGCCATGGACTTGCACAATGAAGTTGAAGACATCATCATGTTGGCGCAGGGCTTGCCAAGTTTGCCACCTGAAGGGCTTTCCTTGAAAGACAGGTTGGCTGACATTGAACGAGATTTAATTGTTCAGGCTTTGGCCCGAACAGATGGCAATGTGTCTCAAACGGCCAGGCTACTTAACTTGCAGCGTACAACGCTGATTGAAAAGTTGAACAAGTACGACTTGCGTCAGGGCACCTTGCCTGTTGCCCCTTCCGAAGGTGACAAAGAGGCCGATTGAAAGCGGGCCTTAGGGCTTGGTGCTCAACACGCCACTGGCACCTGCGGGCGATAAGTCTTGCTGTGCTCGTGGGTACTGCACCATTTTTTCGCGCTGCTTAGCAGCCGCAACGGTGGCGGCACTTGAAGCGTTGGCAGTGGCTGTGGCTTGTGCCGCCGCTTTGGCAGCCAATGCATTTTCGGCAACTTGCCGTTCCCTTTGCAGGCGAGCCAAAGTTTCCATTTCCTTTTTAAAGCCACCTGTTTCGCCCACTGCGCCTTGCAGGCCTCCCACTTGATTGGCCAAAGCATTCAATGCTTTAGATTGCTGCATGAACCGGCCTTCTAAAGATTTGACCTGGGCAGCAAGTACCTGACCTTTTTCACCAACTTGCTGGGCTGTTTTTTCGGGCATGGTTTCGGCATTTTTGATGGCATCGCTAAGGCGAGCTTCCAACTTGCTTTGCATTTTGGTCATGTCGTCTTGTTTGGAGACCATTTCCTGCAAACCTTCATTCACCGAGCCAACCATTTCCATAGAGTCATTCAGATCAACAACCCGCTTGCTTAAAGAGGCCAACATGGCGTCCATTTGGCCAATGCGTGATTTCAAAGTGAAGATGGACGTGGCAAAAACAATGGCTGTGATAAACATCAAACCACCCGCAATGCCCAGCATGATTTGATGCTGTTTTTTGTTGGCTTTCATGAGCTGCTCTAAATTGAGCGTGGCTTTTTTCATGTTCTCGCCCGCGCCAACAGCCAAGTTGGCAGATCGCGTTGCCAACTCGGCCGATTCGAGGGCCACCATTTTGATGCCTTCTAATTCATCATTGTCCGAGACAATGGCTGCAGCTTCATGCGCGTCGTGCGAGTGTTTGCCTTGTTCTTCTGAAGTGGGCTGTGTGCTCATAAAGAGTTCCTTTACTCAAGATTGTCCAGACGCGCACGCAACTGGTCATTCTCGATTTTGATATTGATGACGCGAGCCGGAAAGTCCATTTCTGGTTGTGCAGCATGGCCTGGATTTGAATTTCCAGCAGCCACCTCTTGGGTGACAACTTTACTTTCATTAGTATCGGCACCAACAGCTTTCTCTTGAGGCTTTAGGATGCTGTCAAGCTTGGTGATATCGACTGATTTGCGTGAAGGTGGAGGAATGTCTGCACTTTTTTCATTCGAAACAAAGCGATCAGGCATTTCAGCAGCGCTCTGATACCCTTTGTAATTGGGGTCTTGGGCATTGACGCTTACATTTTGGTCGATGCTCTTGCTTACGCCACCATCCATCACAAGGTGCTCTACAACATGCTCGTTAGGATCGGCTAAGACTTTGCGAACCGCAGGCGTTCCTTCCTCTCCCTTTTTGCCAACAGCAACATTGGTTCCCTCTGGCATGGTGACCGAGTGCGGACGATCGCTCTTGATGATCAAGGGTTCGCTGGGTTTGTTATCTTCGCTCATATTAATTCCTGACATTAAGGAGTCATCAATTTGCCGTTGGCGTCAAATAGCATGGAAGCCGGCACTTTGGGTTGAGGTTTGAGCATCGGTGCAACACCAGGTCGGACATCGGCCAAGCTGAAAACATAGGCAATCACTTGCGCCACTGCCAAGTACAAAGACTCGGGCACAGCTTGGTCTACTTCGGTGCTGAAATAAAGTGCACGTGCAAGTGGTGGCGCTGCAAAAATTTCAACGCCATGCTTTTCAGCTTCTTCGCGAATGCGGGCGGCCATGTGGTCAGACCCTTTGGCCAGCAAAATAGGCGCGCCATCGCCTGTTGGGTCATAAGACAAAGCCACAGCAAAGTGCTCAGGGTTGGTAATGACAACATCTGCATCTTGAACTTTTTGAATCATGCGGTTGTTGGCCATCTCGCGCTGGCGTCTGCGAATTTGCTGCTTGACTTCGGGTTGACCTTCCATGTCCTTCATTTCATCTTTGACTTCTTGCTTGGTCATGCGCATGCGCTTGATGAAAGAATACTTTTGATACGGCGCATCAATCAGCGCAATAACCAGCAGGCTTAATGAAAGCCACAAGGCAGACTCGGCAATCATCCACCCAGCAGCCGCCAGTGCAGGCTCAATGGCCATTTGACCCAATTGAATCATGGGGTCCATTTGTCGGCTTACCAAAGCCCACAACACAATGGTCACCAATGAAAACTTCAGAATTGCTTTGAGCAACTCTATGGCTGCGTTAGCGCCAAACATGCGCTTAAAACCTGACAGAAGGCTTAGCTTGCTGAACTTGGGCAGCGTACTTTTTAAAGAGAAAAGGTAGCCGCCCGTAGCGCCACTGGACAAGATGGCCAAGACGGCCGTCACCAATAAAACGGGAACAATGAGCAAAAAGGCCTCGCCAATTTGATGGGCAAAAGCGGTCACCATCAAGTCGGGGTTGTCCAAAGTTTTGCGATCAAATTTGAAGCCTGACGCAAAGATTTCAGCCATTTGCTTGATCCAATAGCCACCCATGAAGAACAAGGTCAATATGGCGCCAATGGTGACTGCAGCCGCTGGCAGCTCTACAGATCTTGCGACTTGCCCCTCTTCACGGGCGTTACGTAGTTTTCGCTCCGTCGGGTCTTCGGTTTGTTCGGCACTGGAATTTTCAGCCATACGTCAAACCCCTTTAGGTAATTCCGACCAAGGTGCGGACTTGAAAAAAGCCTTGCATCCAAAGCCATTGAATGCGCGCGCCAATGCCGGGCAAAGCCAAAAAGAGAACGCCGAATCCAGCAAAAATCATGGCTGGAAATCCGACGGAAAAAATATTCAAACTTGGCGCCGCGCGTGTGGCAACACCTAAACCAATGTTGATGAACAGCAGCGCGACCATCACAGGCAATGCCGTAAGCAAGGCGCCTAAAAACAACATGGAGCTCCAAGCAATGACTTGCTTCATGGCCTCGGTGCTCATGAGGTTGCTGCCAATTGGCAGGCTGTTGAAGCTTTCAACCACCAAATTCAAAAGCAAAGCATGACCGCCCAGGCCGACAAAAATGAGTGTGGCCAAGACCAATAAGAATTGGGAAATAACAGGCACGTTACCCATGTTGGGGTCGATCATGGTGGCCATGGACAAGCCAATGGCATTGGCAATAGATTGGCCTGCCACCACAATGGCGGCTGTGACCACTTGGAGCATCAACCCCATTAGCAAACCAATCATGAGTTGGTTGCAAATTTCTAAAAGCCCGCTGGGTGTCAGGGGGTCAATGACGGGCCACTCGTGCATGGGATAAACCAACCAAGTGATGGCCATGGCCAAAACAATGCGAATGCGCAAGTTAAGCGCACGCAATGAAAAAATAGGTGCGGCCACCAACAGGGCCGATATTCGCAGCATCGGCCAGAGAAGCCCATAAAAGCGCTCCATCAGTTCGGTGACTGCGATGTCCATATCAGGTGAACAATCCTGGGATGCGCTGGAATAAAGCGCGGGTGTAGTCAACCAAAGTGGTCAACTGCCATCCACCTACCACCGCCAAGGTAATGGCCAGCGCAGCCAACTTGGGAATAAAGCTAAGCGTTGCCTCATTGATGGAAGTAGCGGCTTGCAGAATACCAATGAACAAGCCCACAAACAACGCGACACCGAGCAAGGGCGCAGAAATTAAAACTGTCATCCAGAGTGCTTGCCGGCCCAGATCAACAACGGTAGCTGTGTCCATTTGAATACTCCTAATTAGGTGGCAAAGCTGGCGGCGAGCGAACCTAAGATAAGACTCCAGCCGTCGACCAAAACAAACAACATGAGTTTGAAAGGCATTGAGATCATCATGGGTGACAACATCATCATGCCCATCGACATCAGCACGCTGGCCACAATGAGGTCAATGACCACAAATGGGATGTAAATAAGGAAACCGATGGTGAACGCGCTTTTCAACTCTGACGTGATGAAGGCGGGCACCAGTGTTGAAAAAGGTACAGCCGCTGCATTGACTGGCTCGCCTTTGTTGGCCATTTGCATGAAGAGTCCGATGTCGTCTTCGCGCGTTTGTTTCATCATGAAGTTGCGCAGGGGTTCTTCTGCGGCGGCCAAGGCTTTGTCAAAGGCCATGCCCTTTTGCATGTACGGCACCAAGGCGTTGGTGTAGATGTCGTTCAAGATGGGCGACATGATAAAGAGGGTGAGGAACAAGGCCAAACCCACCAGCACGGTGTTGGGGGGTGTTTGGCCTGTGCCCAAGGCTTGTCGCAAAATAGACAAAACAATGATGATGCGCACAAACGCGGTCATCATGAGCAAGAAGGATGGCAGCAGCGTGAGCGATGTCATCAAGGCCAACAGCTGCAGCGACAAGCTGTACTGTTGTTGGCCTTTGGGCCCGCCTGTGACATTCAGCATGGGGATGCCCTGAGCCGCGGCGGCAAATGGAAATGCGAGCAAGGCCAACGCAATGATGGCGCTGGCCAAAACGACGGGCTGCTTGAATAATTTACGCAACATAGAGGTCTCCGTTGGCGGGTGGGGTTGCGTGAGCCGCTTGTGAAATGTGAGAGCCTTCAGGCAGTTGGCCTAATGAAGTCATTTGAGTGGGGGTGATGCCCACCAAAACCTCGTGGTTGCCTACTCGAATCAATGCAATTTTTTGGCGTGGACCTACGCTGACCGTTTCAATGATTTGCAATCGACGGCCAGAATTTTGGCTGTTCATGCGTGATTGGAGTCGACGCAAGGCCCATAAAAGTGCTGCCATTAGGACCAACACCAAGGCAAAGCTGCCGATCATCCGAAACAGTTCGGCGCTGCCAAAGCCGGGTGCCATGAGGTGCTCTTTTCTTGTGGTCTAAATAGCAGAGTTTATAAGTTTTTCATGCGCTCTGACGCAGGCGCTACGCGCGTCAGGCGAACGCCGTAGCGATCGTTGACCAAAACAATCTCGCCTTGGGCCACAACGGTGTTGTTGACCAGGAGATCTAGCGGCTCGCCCGCAATCCGGTCGAGCTCTACCACGCTGCCTTGGGTAAGGCGCATGAGATCGCGAATTTTGATCATGGCGCGGCCCACTTCAATGGAAAGCGTTACGCTGATGTTTTGCAACACTTCAGGATTGATTTGGCGATGTGCCGCTTCGTTTTCGATGGCGGTGCTGGCGTCTGTGGTGGTATCGGTCATGTCGTTTTCCTGAAAATTTATTGCATACCGGGAATACAAGCCCGTTCAATTTGCACAGCAGTTTGTGCGCCTATGGAACCCACTTGAACATCAAAGGCGGGCAATCCGTTGACAAGCAATCTGGCCAACTCGGGTTTCTTGAAGAAGAGTACATCGCCTTCTTTCATGGCTTCAATTTCACCAAAAGAAGACTCTACGCTGCCCAACAAAACACGGGCTTCTAAGCTGGCACTGTCTACGGCTTCTTCAAGCTCTTCGCGCCATTGCTTGTCAGATTCATCGTTGCCATCACCGGATTGAACACGGCTTCTTAACAATTCACGGATGGGTTTGAGTGAGGCGTAGGGATAAACCAGGTCAATGAAGCCTTGTGAATCCATGTTTCCTTCAGCTTCAAAGCGGGTCAAAATGACCAAATCATTCTCGTCGGCGATCTGTGCAAACTGGGGGTTGATTTCAGAACTCACCAGTTCAAATTCGATAGGCAAAACGGCAGACCAAGCGTCTTGAAGTGACTTGAAGAAGACCTCCAAAATCATGTTAATAATGCGTGATTCTGTGGGAGTAAACAAGCGGCCAGGTGGTAAATTACCAACGCCTTTGCCAAATCCGCCAAAGAAACTGTCCAATGAGCTAAACACCACGGTGGGGTCAATGACCACAATGGAATTGCCGCGCAAGGGGTTCATGCGAACCACATTGACTGACAGCGGCGCCTTCAAACTTTTAAGGTAATCGCCAAAGCGAACAATTTCAACTTGATTGGGGTTGACCTTGGGGCTGGTGCGCAGCATTTCGACCAGACCCAAGCGAAACGTGCGAATGAAGCGCTCGTTGATCATGTCGATCGAGGTGATGTTCACCCCCAAGCTGCTGTCTTCGCTGGCCAGGTCGTGTTTCTTCACCCGGGCGGTGGTGTTGAAACCAGTGTCGACTGGGATCGAACCATCCATGACGCCCTCTGCCAAGGCAGAAAGTTCGTCGGGTGTTAACAAAGAAGTGGCCATGAAACTCAAACAATCAAAATGAAATTACGCGAATGATCTGGAAAGTCGATTGAATTACTGCACGATGAAATTCGTGAAATGAATTTCCTCGATGCCGCCAAAGTCTTCGTATTTTTCTAGCAAGGTGTTGATGCTATCGCGAATTTTCACAGCAAGCTCTTTGCGGAACTCTGGTTTGACCAAATCTGCATCTGTTGTGAGGCGCATGACATCCATGACCGCTGAGCGAATGGCAAAGTCGTGCTTCTTCACATTTTCAAAGACGCGATCGTCGTAGTGTGTCATGACGGCAATTTGAACAGACATCACTTTTTTGGAACCGCTGATATTGACCAAGAACTCGCGTTCAATTTGCATGTAGGTGTACTCAAAGCGTGTGAGCTCTGGAGAGTCCTTAGACTTTTTGCTGGGTTTGCCATCGCCTTTCTTATCGCCAGGGGCACCGGGTGCGCCATGGCCGTCGGCTGCACCTTCAACAAGCTCAGGGTCGACCACGGGTTTGGGGTTGAAGTAACCAGTGAAAAAGAGCGTGCCCAACACAATGCCTACGATGAGCACGATCAAACCCACCACACCCCCAATGATCAGGAGGATCGGCTTCTTCTTTTTCGGCTCTTCTTCAACGACTTCTGCTGCTTCTGGGGCTGCTGTTGCCATGGGGCACCTCTATATAAACAAATTGTCACCGGATTGACCGGGCGTTTTCAAATCAATTTCAAGCCAGTGTGTCCCACGCATCTGAGGATCTTAGTTCTTTAATGCGAGTTTCAGCGGCTTTAACCTCTGACACAGGAGAGTTGACTGTATTGTCAGACTCCGAGTTTTGTCGAGGTGTCGAGTTTCCGCCAGAACCTTTATGGTTTTCACTGTTCACCCAGACATTAGCAACTGTCATGCCTGATTGTGCCAAGCTATCTCTGAGTTTGTTCATGCCTTGCGCAATCAATTCACGCGTCAGCATGTTGTCCGTTTTAAATACAGCGTCCAAACCGGTTGCACTCATGTCGAGCTCAACGTCAATTCTGCCCAAATGTGCAGGATTGAGCTTCAATTGCAGTTTCCATTCCCCGCGTTCCAGTTGTTCTTGAAGTCGCTCTCCCATGGCTTTGCCTAACTTGTCTGCCAAGTCCTGAATTTGGGCAGCGCGGTCGGTCATTGCGGGGTTGGCCAATGCGGCGCTGGTGGCGGCGGCACCCAAAGCACCCGAGCTGGCTGTGTTTCGGGCTGAATCTAAATTAACTGAACCCGTATTGCTTTGATCTTGCAGCGCATCAAGTGCAGACATCAGGGAAGGATCAGTGATGCCCAAGTCCAACAATACCTCTTTGCCAACAGGGCATTGCTCCTTGCTACTTAGAATGTTGGAGCATAGTTGCCCCCAAGCCGCTGCTTGGTCAGTGCCATTCAATTTGGCCAGTTGGCGTGTCATGTTTTCCCAAGCTGGCATCATGCGCATGCGCATGGCGTCTAGGGGCCCTAATTCTGGTGCAATTTCAGCTAAATCGTCTGTGGCTGTCAGGGATTGAGATTGCACGGCACCCATGCCGCCCAAGGCTTGAAGTACGCCAGTGGCGCCCGCTGTGGCCATCAAGGCAGAAACGTCCGACAGCTTGGGGTTTGCGCTGGTTAAAGACAGTTGTGGTGCTTGTGTCCAAAGAGATTTGTCAACCTGATCTGAAATGGTCAAGCTGCTTGGATTGGCTTGAATCCAGCCCAAAGTAGCAGCACTTGGGAGCAGCGTCAGGGTGCTGGCATCGGTGGTTGCGGCAACCGAATGGGTCATTAATGGGTTAGTCAACAGAGGATTGGCTGGAAAACCCATCAGGCCGCCAACCGCGGCAGAGGCAGTTGGCAATGCCAAGTCGCCGAAAAGTGCTTGAACTGCAGACTCGCTCAATCCTTGAGCTCTTGCAAATTGAGCCAGACTATTTGGGTCGGGAAGGGGGGAAGCCGCCGTAATAACCGAGAACTGATTGCCTAAATTGAGCGTTTGGAGGGCTGCCGCATTGGCATCTGTGGCTTCCCCTGGCGCAATTCCGGCAACGTCTTGCCGTTCGCCCTTGGCCATCAGATCTCGCATCACCCCTGCAAATTCCTGCCCATTCATGGGCTTGGCAAGGCTTGGGTCAAGACCTGTAGAACCGCTTGGAGCCCCTACTGACGTGGGGTTGGTGGTTGAGGCGGTCAAAAAGTTGAGGTTGGCGTCCATGGTATTTCCATCTTCAGTTGGCAGTTTTCACCCCGGTTTTTAGGCCGGGCATGCCTTGTATTAGCAAAAACCGTGACAGGTCATAGCTTGCCGCTTCTGCTGAATCTTGGAAATTCGACTTGGTGTCGGGATTCCACATGGCATGGACTTTGCTCAACAAGCTGAACTATGGAAGAAAACCATGCAGTTTGAATGTTTTAACCCTGTCAACAGCCACATAGGCCAACCATGAGCACCTTGACCCTGTCAGCGGTTCGACAGAACCTGTCCAAATTTGATTACGCCGGCCTGGGCTTGCCCGCCATGGTGTTATTGATCATGGCCATGTTGGTGATACCACTGCCACCCTTGTTGTTGGACATTCTGTTTACCTTCAACATTGGCTGCAGCTTGTTGGTCATCATGATTGCCATTGGCACCCGCAAGCCGCTTGAGTTTTCATCTTTCCCATCTGTTTTGTTGTTTGCCACCATGCTGCGTTTGGGCTTGAACGTGGCATCCACCCGTGTCATTTTGGTTGATGGCCATGAAGGCCATGAGGCTGCTGGCAAAGTGGTGGCGGCTTTCGGTGAGTTTGTGATCGGTGGCAACTACGTGGTGGGTTTCATCATCTTTGCAATTTTGATGATCATCAACTTCATTGTGGTGACCAAGGGTGCAGGCCGAGTTTCTGAAGTGAATGCTCGCTTTACATTAGACGCTATGCCAGGCAAGCAAATGTCAATTGACGCCGACTTGAATGCTGGCGTGATTGATCAAGAAACTGCTAAAAAACGCCGCGAAGAACTTTCTCAAGAATCAGATTTCTTCGGTTCCATGGATGGTGCCTCTAAATTTGTGTCCGGCGACGCGGTGGCTGGCTTGCTTATTTTGGTGATCAACTTGATTGGTGGTCTCACCATTGGCGTTGCCCAACACGATTTGTCATTGTCCGAGGCTGGCCGCATTTACACCCTGCTAACCATCGGTGATGGCTTGGTGGCACAGATTCCATCTTTGTTCTTGTCTTTGGCAACCGCCATCATTGTGACCCGTGTGACCACTTCTGAGTCCATGACGGAGCAAGCCTCTTCTCAGTTATCCAACCCCACGGCTTTGTACCTGTCGGCCGCCATTTTGGCCATCATGGGCTTGGTACCCGGCATGCCTCATTTGGTGTTCATCACATTGGCTTTGGCCACCGCAGGCTTGGCTTATCGCGTTACACAGAAACAAAACAACCCCATCGCTACCCCAGCAGAACAAGCGGCACAAGCAGCTTTAGAAGAGCCCAAAGAGTTGGATTGGGACGATGTCGATCAAGTGGACTTGATTGGCCTTGAAATTGGCTACGGTTTGATTCCTTTGGTGAACCCAGAAACAGGCGGTCAATTGATGAACCGTGTGAAGGGTGTGCGCAAAAAATTGTCTGCAGAGTTGGGCTTTTTGGTTCAACCCGTGCGCATTCGCGACGCTTTGACTATCGATCCTGATGCGTATCACATTGTGTTGAAGGGTGTGGTTCGCGGCAAGGGTCAAATTAAAGTGGGCAAAGAATTGGCCATCAACCCTGGTCAAGTTTATGGACCTTTGGAAGGTCAAGCCACGCAAGAGCCCGCCTTCGGTTTGGATGCGGTCTGGATTGATCCTTCTCAGCGCGACTTGGCTCGCACCTTGGGTTACACCGTGGTAGACGCCAGCACCGCTGTGGCCACGCACTTGAACAAAGTTTTGCGCGACAACGCTTCCGATTTGCTCAGCCATGATGAAGTGCAGCAATTGCTCGACAAGTTGGCAGCCAAGTCACCTAAGTTGGTGGAAGACTTGGTGCCCGGCAAGTTGTCTCTGGGCGTGGTGACACGCACCTTGCAAAACTTGTTGAACGAATCGGTGTCGATTCGCGACATGCGCACCATTGCCGAGACTTTGTCTGAAGTGGCCAGCCGCACGCAAGAGCCTGATCAATTGACGTCTTTGGTACGTCCTAAGTTGGGCCGCATGATTGTTCAGAGTTTGGTGGACGATGCCAATGGCTTGTCGGTCATGACATTGGACCCTAGCCTTGAGCAGCTCATTCACAACATCTTGCAACAAACAGCACCAGGCCAAAGCATTGCCATGGAGCCAGGTTTGGCCGAGCGTTTGTTTGGTGCATTGCGCGATGGCGCACGCTCTGTCGAAGAAATGGGTCACCCCGCTGTGTTGGTGGTGTCCCCCGTGATTCGCCCTTGGTTGTCCAAGGCTGTGCGGTATCGCGTGAACGACTTGACTTTGTTGTCTTACAGCGAAATTCCAGATGACCAGACCGTGAAAGTGGTGCACACCGTGCACGCTGAAACCCGCTGAAGCACACGTGATACACAAAGTACACAAACAGATACAACCATTAGATTGACGAAGAGATAAGACCATGGAACTCAAACGCATACTTGCCCGCGACACGCGCAGTGCCACTGAAAAGGCAATGGCTTTGTTTGGCCCCGATGTGTTGATCATCTCTAACAACCGCGTGGAAGGTCAAACAGAATTGATCGTGGCGCTGGATGTGGCTGAAGCCTCTTCAGATGAGTTGATGGCAGAAGAGATGGGTGCAATTGAGAACGGACAAACAGCAACGCCTTACCCGTCTGGTGCAGCTTTGTCTGGAGTTAACAAGCGACTTTCTAGCACCCCATCTTCAGTCAACCAGCCATTCAGTGACCATTTACATCACCTGTTAAAGACAGGCGGCCAGGGCGAGTCAAACGGTTCACGTGATTCAACTGCAAATGATTCGGGCGATCATCTGCTAAGCCAAGGTCGCGAACAAGCTCGCAGCCAAGAAATTGTTTCATTGGTTCGCGAAGAGTTGGCAGCCTTGCGTCAAGAATTTAGATTGAGCCAGCAAACTGCAAGTTGGCAAATGAATCAATATTGGCCCGCACACATTCAACCGCTTGTGCAAGCCATGACAGAGGTGGGCGTGCCAACAGCATTGCGTGCTTTGTTGCAAGAAGGTTTGCGCGAGCAGCCTACTTTAGACAGTGCCTTGGACAGCATTCGTGCTCAACTCACCCACAATCTAGAGCGCCCTCAAGAGGGTTTCCCAAACCGAGGCATTCATGTGATGGCTGGTTTGTCAGGCTCTGGCAAAACCTTGATGGTGGCCAAGGCCGCTCAGCAATTGGCCATGCAATACGGCAATGAATATGTGGCTGTTGTGAGTTACCACGACATGCGCGCTGGTGCATGGAGTCAAACGCAAATGTTATGCGCCCAATTGGGTGTGGAATGCTACCGTGCAAACGGCGCCGACACTTTGAAGCTGTTGCTCGAAGAATTGTCACCCAAGCGTTTGATCCTAATTGACACCCCAGGTGTTCAAATGGAAGACCGTTTGGCTGAAATTTTGCAAGTTTGCCCAGAAGCTGGTTTGCATGCCGTGGTGCCCGCCGATTCGTCGGGCGTGACTTTGTCGCGCATCATGCTGAAATCAAACCTGAATTGGCAGTCTCTCATGATCAGCAAACTTGATGAGTCCAATTCACCTTGGCCATTGATCCAATTTTTAATTGCAGAAGGTGCTGAGTGCGTTGTTTCGGCTGGGGGTGGTTCTGACAAAATTTCAGATGGCTTGAAATCTTCAGGTTTGCAAAAACTGATCAACATTGCAATGACACATTTGACCCCATCTTCAGTTGCTTTTGCACCAGACATGATGGAAGAGGCCACAAAACCTGCGACACTAGATGCTCAGGTTAACGAGGCAGATGCTACCAATGTGCCGCTGACCCATACTCTGGGTCTGAGCCGCCCCAATTGGTCGCTTGAAATGCCTCAAAGTGAACTTCATGGATAAAGCAAAAACGACGCAAGTCATTGGCATTGCCAGTGGCAAAGGAGGAGTGGGTAAAACCACGGTCTCTGTGAACTTGGCTGTTGCGCTGCAAGCCATGGGTCAGCGCGTCATGTTGTTTGATGCAGACATGAGTTTGGCCAACGCCCAAATTGCATTGGGATGTCGTTGCCCTTACAACTTAAGCCATTTTTTAAGTGGCGAAAAAACCCTTGCCGAAATCATTGTGACCACCCGCCAGGGCGTCAAACTGGTGCCTGGCGCCTCTGGCATTCAAGAAATGGCCGCGCTTGGTGAGATTCAGGCGGCCAATATCGTCAGAGCTTTTAGTGCCCTTGACGATGACATTGACTGCCTCATTGTTGACATGGCTGCAGGTATTTCTCCTGAGGTTTTGGCCTTCATGGCGGCCTGTTCAAGGCGCTTCGTGGTGGTTCGCGACGATCCGTCCTCCATTGCCGATGCCTATGCCACCATCAAGGTGCTCATTCAAGACCAGGGGTTGGACGAAATTTACCTGGTGCCCAATGGTGTTGGCAGTGCTCAAGAAGGCTATCAACTGTTTGAGCGAATCAATCAGGTGTGTGCACGTTTTCTGAACCGAACCGTGCGCTATTTGGGCTCGATTGAAAACGATGAACTCATTTTGACGGCGCTGAAAAAATACCAGCCCGTATCTGAATTTGCCCCGGGAAGTGCGGGCGCGCGCGACTTTAGGCGTTTGGCGGAAGCCGTTCGTCAACTGGAGCCCATCGAAGAGGCTTCGGGTGGCTTACAATTTTTTGTGGAACGTTTGGTGAAAACCAGCGCATAAACAAGATGGCCAACTCCACTCGACTTTACGAACAGGTTCAAAATAACAGCGAAGCGCTGGTCATGGCCCATTTGGGCATGGTCAAGCGCGTGGCTTTGCACCTGAAAGTCAGGTTGCCGCCCTTTATGGAGTTGGATGAACTGATTCAAGTGGGCATGATTGGCCTGCTTGAGGCTGCGCGAGCTTACAACCCTGGCAAGGGCATTGAGTTTGAGAATTTTGCCCACAGCCGTGTGCGGGGCGCCATTCTGGACGAAGTTCGCCGCTTGTCATTTTTGCCACGCTCCGCTGTGGCCATTAACAAGTCGCACAGTTCGGCCACCCACGAGTTGGCGGCCGAGTTAGGTCGCACGCCCACTCAGGCCGAATTGGCCGATCACATGGGCAAGGACATTGAGTTGTTCCACAAGGAGCGGACGCAAGCGCGTCGGTTTGAAACCTATTCCATGGAAGTGGTGACCGAAGAGGTGATGAACATTGCCACCGATGCATCGCAGCAGCCTGAGGCCATTGTGGAGCACGAGCAGTTCATGGGCGCCCTGACGGAAGCCGTTGCCGATTTGCCAGAGCGCGACCAATTGTTAATGAATTTGTACTACGTTGAAGAGCTGAACCTCAAAGAAATAGGCGAAGTTTTGGGTGTGACCGAGTCGCGGGTGAGCCAATTGCTGACTGCCGTGGTCAAAAAGTTACGGGGCACCCTGAACGTGGAGCCAGCGCACGTGGCCAAACCCAAAGCTGGAAGGGGCCGATGATGCGCACAAGCCCCCTTGTTTCAGTGTTTGGCGCCCGTCAAATGTCATTTCAGGCTTCTTTTGCCCAAGAAGACTCAAGTTTCCCGATGTCCCTCCGATTCCTGCTGTGTCAGGATCATAAGGAACAAGACATCATGCGAGTACATTTCAAAGCAATGGAGAGCTACGGCGAAGGCAACAGTGCATCACAAGCACTGGTGGCCGATAAGGTTGAACTCATTCAGATGCTGTTTGACGGCTTGATTGACAGCTTGGTCACGGCCAAGGGTCATATTCAACGTGGCTCTATTGAAGATAAAAACAAGAGTTTGGTGCGCGCTGGCCGCATCGTCTTGGGTTTACAAGGTGCTTTGGATATGGAAAAGGGTGGCGATTTGGCCCGTAACCTGTACGAGTTGTACAGCTACGTCACTCGCCGTTTGGTGCATGTGAATGCCCGCAATGACCTCGATGCATTGCAAGAAGTTCACACGCTGTTGAATGAAATTCGCCAAGCTTGGCGTGATGTTCCTAACCTGTTACCTAAAACTGCGCCTGCTTCAGGTGTGGCAATGTCTGCAATGCATTGAGCTTTTGCCTGAAAGGGCAAGGCTTTGAAGGAACAATGACGGGCGCAGCTGGGAAGCCAGCCGCCCGTTTGTTCGTTTTTGGAGAGAAATATGAATGCGATTATTGGTATCGTTGTTTTGATGGTTTGCGTGTTCGGCGGCTTTATCATGGCCGGCGGAAGCATGAAGCCGATTATCAAAGCCGCGCCGGTTGAGACTTTCATTATTTTGGGCGCTGGTATTGGCGGTATGCTGATCGGCAACAGCATGGACATTTTCAAGGGCGCTTTGGCCGGCATGGGCAAAGTGTTCAAAGGGCCCGCATATCACAAAGAAGATTATTTGAGCACCATTTTTGTGGTGTCAAAAATCATGAAAACGCTTAAAACCGAGGGCCCTGTGGCCCTCGAGGCGCACATTGAAAACCCAGAATCCAGTGCCATCTTTGGCGAGTACCCCAAAATTTTGCACGATCATGCTTTGCTAGATTTGGTTTGCAACACAGTTCGTTTGATGGTGGTGTCTACCAGCCCCTTGAGTCCTTATGCGGTGGAAGACGTGATGGACTTGTCCATCAAAACCCACCACCACGATGCCTTGAAAGCCCAAACAGCTTTGGCCACTTTGGCCGGTGCGCTTCCCGCCTTGGGTATTGTGGCTTGTGTGCTGGGTGTGGTGAAAACCATGGACGCGATTGACCAGCCGCCTGCCGTTCTGGGTGCCATGATTGGTGGCGCGTTGGTGGGTACGTTCTTGGGCGTGTTCATGGCTTACGGCTTTGTGGAACCCATGGCATCGCGCTTAGCTCAGATCATTGACGATGAAGGCCAAATTTACAAAGTGGTGAAACAAATCATCATTGGTACTTTGCATGGTCACCCTATGCCTTTGATCATTGAGGCCGCGCGAGCGGGTATCAGTCATCACAATCAGCCAAGTTTTGCTGAAGTGTTTGATGGCTTGCGAGGAGCCTAATCGCCATGGCTGAGGCAGTTTTAGAAGCGCCGACAGACGAGGCCAAGGTCCTTGAGGCCGAGACCCCTGTTGCCGACGGCGCAGCAGAGGCCGAGGCGGATGCTGCCCCCCTGATTCCAGAAGAGGCTGCAGTTGATGCGCCTGTGGTGGTTGCGCCCAGCATCACCATTAAAAAAATCATGGACGATGGGCACGGCGGTGCTCACGGTGGTGCATGGAAAATTGCGCTGGCCGACATGATGACGGCCATGATGGCCTTCTTCTTGTTGATGTGGCTGTTGGGTGCGTCCAATGCCGACCAACGCAAAAGCATTGCCGACTACTTCAAGCCCACATCTCACAGCAATGTGACCATGGGTAAATTGGCAGGCTCTGACGGTATGTTGGGCGGCCGCTCAGTCATTGATCCTGACGGTTTTCCTTTCTCTGCTAAGCAAACCAGTGCCTTGAACATGGTCACACCGCGTTCACAAGGCGGCCCCACAGAAAACGATCCTTCTCCCAATGGCTCGGACAGCAAAGAGTCTGGGCAAGATGGCGATCCAGGTAAAAAATCTGCCGCAGCTGCAGACGCCGCTAACTTTGAGAAGATGGAAAAAGAGATCAAAGAGGCACTCGCCAAAAATCCAAAGCTAGACAAGTTGAAGGACCAAGTTCAGTTTGCGCGCGACAAAGATGGCTTGCGAATTGAGATCATCGACAAAGCCGACTTCGCTATGTTTGGCTTGGGCACCACCACCATGACGCCCAGAGCGCAGGCGCTGCTCACAGAAGTTTCGAAAACCCTGGCAGCTTTGCCCAACAAAGTGGCCATTCGAGGGCACACCGACAGCGTGCAATTTGCCAATACAGATGACCGCAACAACTGGTCATTGTCGGCAGAGCGTGCCGAAGAAACTCGAAAGATCATTGAGAAAAAGGGCATACCAGGCAATCGATTTGCCAAGATTGAAGGCGTGGCCGATACAGCGCCTTACAATCCGAGTGATCCGAAAGATCCGCGCAACCGGCGAATCAGTATCACGGTGATGAACCAGTAAGACACTTCAAAAAGCAACTTTCTCAAGTTGCTTTTTTTTGGCCTTGACCAACACAGTCAGAATGACCATAATTATTTCAAGCTTCAACTATTGAAGCTAAAACAATTTAAAAATCGGGCTGAACTTCTAGATCAATTTCTCGATGACGGCCTGAATCAAGGAATCGCATCATGAACATCGTGTGCTTAGGCGGCGGGCCGGCGGGCCTGTATTTTGGGTTGCTCATGAAGCTGCGTCACCCCGAGCACCACATCACGGTGCTGGAGCGCAATAAGCCCTATGACACTTTTGGCTGGGGTGTTGTTTTCTCGGATGCCACGATGTTGAGGCTGCAAGTGGCAGACCCCGTCACCGCATCCGAAATTTTGGGCGCCTTCAATCATTGGGATGACATTGCCGTGCATTTCAAGGGCGAAACCATGCGCTCCGGCGGCCATGGTTTTTGTGGCATTGGCCGCAAGCGCTTGCTCAATATTTTGCAAAAGCGCTGTGAAGAGGTGGGCGTTAAGTTGGTGTTTGAAGCCGAAGTCGATGCCAATGCGGACATTGGCGCGCAGTACAAAGCCGACCTGGTCATTGCCTGTGATGGTATTAACTCCAAAGTGCGTTCGCGCTTTGCCGCGACCTACAAGCCCAATATCGACGAACGCAAATGTCGTTTTGTGTGGCTGGGTACACGCAAATTGTTTGATGCATTCACTTTTGCCATGGAGGAAACAGAGCACGGATGGTTCCAAGCGCACGCCTATCAATACGATGGTGATACTTCTACCTTCATTGTGGAAACGCCAGAGCCTGTGTGGAAAGCGGCAGGCTTTGAAACCATGACGCAAGAAGAGTCGGTGGCTTTTTGCGAAAAGTTGTTTGCCAAATACCTCGATGGCCATCCTTTGATGACCAACGCCCAGCACCTGCGTGGCTCTGCGCACTGGATTAAATTTCCGCGGGTTATTTGTGATCAGTGGGTGCACTGGGACACCACGTCAGATGGCCGCTCTGTGCCCTATGTGCTCATGGGCGATGCCGCGCACACAGCACACTTCTCCATTGGGTCTGGCACCAAGCTGGCGCTGGAAGATGCCATTGAATTGGCCGATACCTTTGAGCGTTTTGGCCACGAAGTGAAGGGCATGCCAGAAGTGATGGCGGCCTACCAAGCTACGCGGTCCATTGAGGTTTTGAAAATTCAAAATGCCGCGCGCAATTCTACGGAGTGGTTTGAGAATGTGGCGCGGTATGTCAATTTGCCGCCGCAGCAGTTTGCTTATTCTTTGCTCACTAGAAGTCAACGCATTTCACATGAAAACTTGCGTCTGAGAGATGCTGACTTTGTTTCAGCCTATGAGCGATTCATGGCGTCTATGATTGAGTTTGAAGGCAACTCAAAAGCCAAATCTATACCGCCCATGTTCTTGCCTTTGCAAGCACGTGGAATCACCTTGAAAAATCGGGTCATGGTGTCACCCATGGCCACCTATTCAGCCACTGACGGTGTGCCTTCTGATTTTCATTTAATGCATTACGGTGCTCGTGCAGTAGGTGGCGCAGCCATCGTGTTTACCGAGATGACCTGCGTGACACCTGAAGGCCGAATTACACCAGGTTGTCCTGGCATGTGGAACGATGAGCAGCAGCATGCTTGGGCACGCATTGTGAATTTGGTGCATGCGCAGTCGGATGCCAAGATCGCTTTGCAATTAGGGCATGCGGGCCGCAAAGGCTCTACACGCCGTGCATGGGATGGCATGGACATGCCTTTGAACAATGAGGCGCGCGACGGCAACAACTGGAACTTGATGGCGCCCTCAGCCTTGCCTTACATGGAGGGTGTCAGTCAAGTGCCGCATGAAATGACACGTACCGAAATGTTGGCCGTTTTGGCAGCGTTTGTATCGGCAGCAGAGCGCGGTGCCAAAGCTGGTTTTGATTGGCTAGAGTTGCACTGTGCACATGGCTATTTGCTGTCGAGTTTTATATCGCCCTTAAGCAATCACAGGCAAGATGAATTTGGCGGATCGCTAGAGAATCGACTTAAATTTCCATTGGAAGTATTTGCAGCGCTGCGCAAAGTGTGGCCACAAGACAGACCCATGTCGGTACGCATATCTGCACACGATTGGGTGGAGGGGGGCATTACGCCAGACGACGCCATTGAAATTGCCAAACAGTTCAAAGCAGCCGGCGTTGACTTTGTCGATTGCTCCTCAGGCCAAGTGGACAAGCGAGAAAAGCCAGTTTATGGCCGCATGTTCCAAACACCGTTTGCTGATCGCATTCGGCAAGAGGCTGGCATTGCCACCATCGCGGTGGGGGCCATCAGCGAAGCGGATCATGTCAACAGCATCATCGCTGCAGGACGTGCCGACTTGTGCGCGGTCGCACGGCCGCATTTGGCCAACCCCTCATGGACGATGCAAGAAGCAGCACGCATTGGCTACACCGATTTGAACTGGCACAAGGCCTATGTGTCTGGCAAACGGCAAATGGAAACCAATTTTGAGCGAGCGAGCGCCATGAGCGCACCAGCTGCAGCCACCAAAGGAGAAAACTGATGAGTGAATTTCTCAACGCCGACCACGAATACAGAGCGCACGCCGCGCAGCATGCATCTTTGAGATTGTGGTTGCGCTTGTTGTCTTGCACCACCCGTGTAGAAGACAAGATTCGACAAAAGCTGCGTGAATCATTTGACATTACCCTGCCTCGTTTTGATTTGATGGCGCAGCTTGAAAGACACCCTGATGGTCTCAGCATGGGAGAGTTGTCGCGGCGCATGATGGTCACGGGCGGCAACATCACCACCATTGTGGACCAGCTTGAAAAAGAAAAGTTGGTGGTCCGCCAGGTTGGTGTGAATGATCGCAGGTCGTTCACTGTCAATCTGACAAAGGCTGGGCGCGAAGCATTTACCGAGATGGCGGTTGCGCATGAAGAATGGGTAACTGACCTATTTTCTGGCTTGTCTACTAACCAACAAAGCCAATTGCACACCTTGTTAGGTGC
>OFSB01000067.1_pt1 | contig 19536 bp, 17 predicted proteins | sample 1543251 | NCBI WGS metagenome assembly OFSB01 (sample SAMN05442521, study PRJEB24371) | freshwater metagenome | isolation source: Freshwater Lake | place: Canada: Niagara | collected 2012-08-03
GTGGGCTCGGAGATGTGTATAAGAGACAGATAGAAAAGTGATTAAAGAAGGTGGGTTCACGGTGATATAGGCCCTGTTTTTCATGTCCAATAGCAACATGGAATTGCAGCAAATTGGCGAGATCAGAAACAGATTGCGTTGCTTAGGGGCCCGTCCTGCCCATGAGCAGCGCATTTTGCGTTTGTGGTCACAAGCCAAACCGCAAAACAGTGGCAGCAGGCCCCTAGAGAGTTTCATGCCGGCGGCTTTGCGTCAAGCCTTGCCTCAATTGTCTGAAACACTTTCTAATTTGCTTCGCCTGCACTCAACCCATTACGCAGAAGATGGATCGGTACGCTGGCTTCTTTCTCTGCAGGATGGGCAAACTGTTGAAACCGTCGGTTTGCCTCGAGATGGTGTGTGCGTGTCGTCGCAAGTGGGTTGTGCCGTGGGTTGTGTCTTTTGCATGACGGGCAAAGAAGGCTTGATCAGGCAAGTGGGCAGCGCAGAAATTGTGGCTCAGGTTGCATTTGCCAGGTTGCACCGGGCCGTTAAAAAGGTGGTGTTCATGGGCATGGGCGAGCCGGCTCACAATTTAGACAATGTCATGGAAGCCATCGATGTTTTGGGAACAGTGGGCAACATTGGACATAAGTCCTTGGTGTTTTCAACGGTTGGCGACCAACGGGTGTTTGAGCAGTTGCCATTGGGTTTGGTGAAACCCGCTTTGGCGGTGTCTTTGCACACAACGCGCGCAGAACTGCGTGCTGATTTGTTGCCACGCGCACCCAAAATGAGCCCTGAAGCTTTGGTCGAAGCAGCAGAAAACTACGCCCAACGAACAGGCTATCCAATTCAATACCAGTGGACACTCATGGAGGGTGTCAATGACACCGAAGAGGAAATTGAAGGCATTGTTCGTTTGCTAAAAGGCAAATATGCCTTGATGAACCTGATTCCCTACAACACTGTGGAAGACTTACCCTTTAAGCGCCCCTCATGGGAGCGTGCCGCAGAAATGGCGCGCACGCTTCACAGGCGCGGTATTTTGACCAAGCTCAGAAATTCAGCAGGGCAAGATGTGGAAGGTGGATGCGGGCAATTGAGAGCCCGTCAGTTAAAGGCAGCAGACCATCAGCCTCAACAGGTGAGGCACGAAGCACCCATTCACTTCGTTAAGGCAAAACCAGCCACTGTTTTGTAATGGTCTGAAATTTGACGCAATTCGTCTTGCGTGATGAGGTCGTCAATGTGCCTAAAGGGCTTGCCACCGCTCAGCTCTTGGGCCTTCATGATGATGAAGTCAGGTGGCACATTGCGGTTGGTTTCTACCACTTTGGCAGTAGGTGCTAAGCGCAAGACCTCATAGGCTCTTAAGGCTTCTTTAGGGTCTGCATGTTGAGCCAATTGGTCGGCTAGGGTTCGCGCATCAATGAGGGCTTGAGCAGAACCATTGGAGCCGCGCGGGTACATGGGGTGAGCAGCGTCTCCCATGAGGGTCACACGCCCTTGTGTCCAGAAAGGCAAAGCATTTTTGTCGACCATCGGGTATTCAAAAACTTTGTCAGCTTTCAAAATGAGTTCAGGCACATTCAAGAAATCAAATGTCCAGTCTTTGAAAATTTCGGCACAGACTGCAGGGTCCCCAGGGCGATTCCAGTCGTTCATAGCGGCATTGGGTTTTTGTAACTCAGCGACCCAATTGATAAGTTGATTGCCTTTGCCATCCACGTTGTCAATGATGGGGTAGATGACCATCTTGCCAACTTCAACTGTGCCAATACGCAAGTAGCTTTTGCCCGTGAGAATAGGTGGGTGCACAGTAACGCCGCGCCAAGTGTTGATGCCAGCAAAGCAAAGAGCGTCTTGTGGATGCATTTGCGTTCGAATGACGGAGTTCACCCCATCGCATGCCACGGCAATTTGAGCCTGGACCTTAAGGCTGGTTTGTGTGTGGGCGTTTGAAAATTCAATTTCAACGCCATTGTCGTTTTGTGAAAAAGCAGAACAACGCATGCCCGTGTGAACTTTGTCAGCACCCAGCCGACTGACAGCTGCATCAAACAAAATGCGATGCAATTTACCTCGGTGAATGCCTATTTCAGGCAATGTGTAGCCCGCATGTCGGCCACGGGCTTCTTTGTACACATATTGACCATGTTGGGTGTAGAAAACACTTTCAAGATTTTCAATGCCGACAGCTTCAAGCGCATCTTGCAGGCCTAACTCGGCCAGTTCGCGCATGGCATGGGGTAACAAAGTGATGCCAACGCCAATTTCTTTGATGTCAGTGACTGCTTCAAAAACGTCGCAGTCAATGCCTCGCTTGTGAAGACCCAATGCAAAACTCAAGCCGGCTATGCCGCCGCCCACAATGGCGATGTTCATGTTCACTCTGCCTTGATATTTTGGACTTTAATGAGCTCTGCCCAGCGGTTGGCGTCGCGCTCGACCAACTTGCCAAATTCCTCAGGCGTACTGTTTGCAGGATCCATGCCTTGCGGTTGAAATGCTTTTTGAATATCTTCACTGGCCAAGATGGTTTTGAGCTCTCTGTTGAAGGCTTGAACCAGTTCAGCAGGTGTGTTTTTAGGTGCAAAAATACCGTACCACATGTCGACATTCACTTTGCCTGCTTTGGCTTCAGCCAATGTGGGAACCGTGGGCAAAAGTGGATGGCGTTGATCGCTGCCAATGCCTAACGCTAACAATTTGCCTGCCCTGATTTGTGGCAAGGCCACGTGGATCGGCAAGAACATGACGTCAACTTGTCCACCCAGCAAGTCTGAAACAGCAGGCGCAGTGCCCCGATAAGGAATGTGCGTTAAGTAAACATTGGCTGTGCTCTTAAAGAGTTCCATCGACAAATGATGCGGCGTGCCAACACCGGGCGATGCGTAGTTAAATCTACCAGGGTTGGCCTTAGCCGTAGCCACCAACTCGGCTGCGGTTTTGAAGTTGGACTTAGGATGGGTGACCAACAAGAGCTGTCCCCAACTGGTCAAAATAACCGGCGCAAGGTCTTTCACAGGATCGAAACTCAGGCCAGCATAAAGACTTCTGTTCATGACCAGCGTATTCACGCTGACCAACAAGGTTTGACCATCGGGCGCTGCTCGCACAACGGCTTCGGTGCCAATGTTGCCAGAGGCGCCTACTCTGTTTTCAACCACAACGGGACGACCCAGGCGTTGCGAAAGCTTGGGGCCAACGGTGCGTGCAATCAGATCAATGCCTGTGCCTGGTGTGAAAGGTACGATGAGCTTGATGGGGGCTTGGCTTGATGTGAGCACACTGGCTGGTGTGTTTTGCGCAGGGGCGTTTGATGCAAACAAAAATCCGGCAAGCAGAGCGAATGTGATGCGGTGTGTGAAGTGACGTCGTTTCATCATTAGCCTATTTCATTTTAGGAAAAATACCACTGGACATGGCTGTACCAAATATTACCACCACGCCCAATAAGACCATGCTCAGTGTGACTGTTTCATTCAAGAACACAACCCCATAGATCAAAGCAAATACGGGAATTAAGAAAGTCACTGTCAGTGCTTTGGCTGGCCCTGCGCGGTTGACCAATCTGAAATACAAAATGTAGGCAATGCCAGTACAGGCCACGCCCAATAGGATGATAGCAAGCCAAGCTTGCGTGCTTGGCATGGCTTCTGGCATGGCCCAAAACGCTGGCAATGCAAGCGCCAAACTGGCACCCAATTGGCTGCCTGTTGAAGAGACCAGCGGCGGCAAATTGGGCATGAATTTCTTTGTAAAACTGCCTGAGATGGCATAACACAAAGTGGCTACAAGACATGCTGCAATGGCTGTGTATTGACCCCAAGCACTCGCATCTGGGTTGGCCTCAGTGTGAAAACTGGTTTGATTGCTGGCCAATAGCGTGACACCTAGGAAGCCAATGAACAAGCCTGCAATTCGCCATCGACTTAAACGATCGTCTAACCAGAGCCAAGCGACGACAGCAGCAAACAATGGCACTGCCGCATTCAAAATGGCTGACAAGCCTGTCGAAATGTGCATGACAGCATAGGCAAACAAGGCGAAAGGCAAGGCGGAATTGAAAATACCAAAGCCTAAAATGATTTTCCATTTGGATTTAAACAAAGTCCAGTGGCCTTGCCAAAGCATGAAGGGAAATAAAAAAAGTGTGGCCACGCAAACGCGTGTCCAGGCTGTTGCCAAGGGGCCAAATTCTGCCGCACCCATGCGCATGAATAAAAATGATGAGCCCCATAAAGCGGCCAACATCAGGTAGTCGACTCGCCAATCTTGCGAATCGCCACGGTTGTTTTCACTCATTGATGCTGGCCTGCCGAGGGTAGGTTGATGCTTGCGTTTTCAAATTTCAACAAAGCTTGTTTGCGCCAAATGCCGCCTGCATAACCTGTGATTTGGCCCTGACTGCCTATCACGCGGTGGCAAGGAACAAGGATGCTGATGGGGTTACGCCCGACAGCAGTGCCAACGGCCCTGACGGCCATGGGGCGACCGATGGCTGCAGCAAGTTGACCATAGCTGCATGTTTGTCCCATGGGAATGCTCATCAGGGCATGCCAAACGGCTTTTTGAAACTCTGTGCCAGCGCTTAAATCCAGCGCAATGTTTTGCAGTGCTTTTCTAGCTGAACTGGCAGGAGGCCATTTTTGGTCAAAGTAATTGCCTAGTATTTGCTCAGCTTGAAGCAAAGTGGGGTGTTGGTTTGAAAGTGTCCAAGCGTGAGTGTCTGGGAAATGTTTTTGGTTTTCAAACCAAACACCGCTGAGTCCCATCGGATTGGCTGCAAGGGTCAATGCCCCCCAGGGACTTTGAATGGTTTTGTGACAGGTTTCAGGGTGAAATTGCATGCGGCAATCGTATCCGATTTGTGCCTGCCGCACCTACAATGGGGGCCAAAGAAGTTCACCCGAGGTCGCGCAGAAAAACGGTGCGTCACATCTACCAAGGCTATTTTTTATGCAAGTCACGGCATCCATATTCAAGGCTTACGACATTCGCGGTACCTACCTGCGAAACATGGACGAAAACTTGGCTGAAGCCTTAGGCCGAGCCTTTGGCAGTTTGGCCATGAAGGAAGGGCGGCATACCGTGGCGGTTGGACGCGATGGTCGCCTGAGTGGGTCTGCTTTGTCGGCAGCCTTGATGCGCGGTCTGGTGGCAGTGGGCATTGAAGTCATCGATGTGGGGCTGACCACCACCCCCCAACTTTATTTTGCGGCGCACACCGTGTGCGACAGTGGTATTCAAGTGACGGGCAGTCACAACCCCAAAGATGACAACGGTTTCAAAATGGTTTTGGGTGGCCGGGCTGTTTATGGCGATGAAATCAAGGCCTTGCAACACATCATTGAAAATGAGTCCTGGCAGCTAAAAGACGGTGGCTCTTTGCGTGTTGTCAATATTCTGCCGGCCTACATTGAGCGCATTGTGTCGGGTATTCAGTTGACCCGACCCCTGAAAATTGTGGTCGATTCTGGCAACGGCATTGCTGGCGCCAGTGCGCCCGGTATTTTTCGCGCTCTGGGCTGCGAGGTGATTGAATTGTTCAGCGAAGTGGACGGGAATTTTCCCAACCACCATCCTGACCCTAGCAAACCAGAAAATTTGAAAGATCTCATTGCCGCGCTGCAAAGTTCGGGTGCCGAATTAGGATTAGCGTTTGATGGCGATGGCGACCGACTGGGCATCGTCACGCAAGATGGTGAAACCATTTACCCAGATAGGCAAATGCAGCTGTTTGCCCAAGACGTATTGAGTCGAGTGCCCAATGGCACCATTTTGTTTGATGTGAAATGCTCGCAACGTTTGGCTCCCGCCATTCGCGCTGCGGGCGGTAAAGCCCTGATGTACAAAACGGGCCACTCTCTGATCAAAGCCAAGATGAAGCAGATAGAAGCAGAGGGCGGTCAAGCGCCATTAGGCGGCGAGATGAGTGGCCATATCTTTTTCAAGGAGCGTTGGTATGGTTTTGACGATGGCACCTACGCGGGTTGCCGTCTCTTGGAAATTTTAAGTCGCAGCCCCAATGCCAATGAAGTTCTTAAAGCATTGCCAAGCAGTTTCAGCACGCCCGAGTTAAACGTAGCGTGCCAAGAGGGTGAGCCTCACCAACTGACAGCCAAATTATTGACAATGGCGCATGACTATTTTTCGGCCCCAGCTGAAATTTCAGACATGGATGGTTTGCGTGTCGATTGGCCCGATGGCTTTGGTTTGATTCGCGCTTCTAACACCACGCCTGTGCTGGTCTTGCGTTTTGAAGGGCATACAGAAACTGCCCTGCATCGCATTGAAAACGACATGCTGACCTTGTTGAAAACCGTCAAGCCAGATGCCAGCTTGCAAAGCTCGGCGCATTGATGGGTGTGCCTCATTCTTTCGGATTTGCTGAGTGATTTCTAATCTCTCTCTTTGGCTCTACGGTGTTTTCATGCGCTTGGCGCAGCCCCTGCTTCGACGTAAGTTGCACAAGCGAGCGCAAGCAGAGCCGCTTTATGGCCAGTTCATTGAAGAGCGATTTGGCCATTACACGCAAAGCGCTCGTCAAGACTGGATTTGGATTCACGCAGTCTCTTTGGGCGAAACACGGACTGCCGCCATTTTGCTAGAGAGTTTGCGCCAGGCCATACCTGGGATGAAATTGTTGCTGACAAATGGCACAGCAACTGGGCGCGAGGAAGGGCGCAAGCTTTTGCAAGAAGGCGATGTGCAAGTTTGGCAGCCTTGGGATTCGCCCGAAGTGGTTGATCGTTTTTTTCTCGCATTCAAACCCAAAATGGGTTTGTTGCTTGAGACAGAAGTGTGGCCTTTGCTGGTTCAGCGTGCGCAAGTTCACGGCGTTTCCATGATGTTGGTCAACGCACGCATGAGTGAAAAATCGATGCGCCAGGCACAGCGATGGCCCTCTCTCATGCGGCCTGCCTATGCACGACTGAGCGGCGTTTGTGCTCAAACGCAAGACGATGCCGGCCGACTGAAGACCTTGGGTGCCAAGGTTCAGGGCATCTTCGGTAATTTGAAGTTTGATGCTAAGCCTGATGCGGTTCAACTTGCTTTGGGCCAATCTTGGCGTCAACAGCTGGCCGCACCGGTTGTCATGTTCGCCAGTTCGCGCGAGGGTGAAGAAGTTTTATGGCTGGAAGCTTGGCAGGCATTTATCACGCAGCATCCTGATGTCCAAGTTAATTGGCTCATCGTGCCAAGGCATCCGCAGCGTGTGAATGAGGTTGAACGTTTGTTGCAATCTGGCGGCTTGCGAGTTTCAAGACGTTCAAGTTGGGGTCAAGAAGGCCCCAGCTTGGGCTCAGATTCAAGCGCAGAAAAAACACACCCAACACCAGCGGCTCTGTTGGGTGACAGTCTTGGTGAAATGGCACTTTATTACAGCTTGGCCGATGTGGCTTTGCTTGGGGGCAGCTTTGAAAAACTGGGTGGTCAAAATTTAATTGAAGCGGCGGCCTGTGCTTGCCCCATTGTGATGGGGCCGCACACCTTCAATTTTTCAGAGGCTTCTGAAGCGGCACAAAACTCGGGTGCTGCACAGCGAGCGCCCAACATGGCAGAAGCTGTGCGTTTGGCTGTGGACACAGTGCTGAACAAGCAAGTGCAACAAAAGTGCGCACATCAAGCAGCGCAATTTTCGAAGCAGCACGGCGGTGCTACTGAACGCACTGTGTTGGCAGTGCAAGAGCTGCTGAATTCAATCAGGGATTGAATTCAATCATCGTTCAAGGATTTAAAAGTGCGTTGATCGAAGCCAGATCGGTTTCGGTGAGGGTGCCGGCCGCTTGTCGGAGTTTAAGTTGACCCAGCAAAACATCGTAACGCGCTTTGGCCAAATCACGTTTGGTCTGGAACAGTTGGCTCTGGCTGTTGAGTACATCGATGTTGATGCGCACACCCACTTGATACCCCAACTTGTTGGCGTCTAAAGCGCTTTGGCTAGATGCCTCGGCGGCTTGCAGTGCGTTGACTTGCCCAATGCCAGATTGCAAGCCGAAGAAGGCGGTGCGTGTTGCTTGCGCCACATTGCGTTCAGCGGCATCCAGGTCTGCGCGGGCTTTGTCTTCCAGTGCAACGGTTTCCTTGATGCGGTTTTGAGTCGCATAACCAGTGAACAAGGGCATGTTAAAGGCCAAGCTGATGCTGTTTGAGTTGGTGTCCACTTGGGATGTGTTCAGGCCCTTGCCGTTTTTATAGCGTGTGGGTGTGAAGCCAGCAACCAAGTCGAGCGTGGGTTTGTTGCCTGCCTCTGCTTTCTTGATTTCAAGTTTGGCAATGTCCAAGCTTGCGCGGCTTTGAAGAACAGCTGGGTTGAATTCTGAGGACTGTTTCACCCATTGGTCAATCGAGGATGATTCTGGCGCAGAAAGCTTGGCCATGCGCGACAATGATTTGGGTTCGATGTTGTTCAGCCCGACCAACTGATTCAAAGCCATGCGTTTGATGCGCAAATCGTTGTCGGCTGCAATCTCTTGTGCCAGAACCAAGTCATAGCGAGCTTGCGCTTCGCGGCTGTCTGTGATGGTTGAAGTGCCGACTTCAAAGTTGCGTTTGGCGGCAGCCAATTGTTCGGCAACGGCTAATTTTTGGGCTTTGACAAAGTCCAAGCTTTCACGGGAAATGAGCACATCAAAGTAAGCTTGGCTTAGGCGAACCATGAGGTCTTGCTCTGCAGCCTTGAGCTGAATGCTTGCTAACGCCAATTGGCGCATGCCTTGTTCGTAGGTTGCAGCGTTGGCAGGACGGTAGAGAGGCTGAGTTGCATTGATGGTGGCGGCCATGCTTTGTGACTTGGCGGTTTGCGAAGCGGCGATCAAGTCGACCTCGGTCCTGTTGAGGTTGCCAGACAAGCCAACGGTGGGGAGTAATACAGCTCTGGCTTGTTCACCCTTTGACAAGTTGGCGGTGTATTGGTATTGAGCCGCCTTGTAGGTTGCATCGAAGCCACGTGCTGTTTCGAACAAGGACATCAAGTTCTGTGCTTGCGCTGAGCCAGCGAATGCGGCTGAAATGGCCAAAGTGATTGGGAGAAAGCGCAAATTCATAAAAATCTTTCGAGGGACAAACCAATAAGAAAAGAACTCAATTCAATAAACAGGAACGCTGGCATCAACTTCTCTGGACCAAGCATTAATGCCGCCACTGATGTTGGTGATATTTGCAAAGCCATGGTGTTCTAAAAATGCAGCGACCTGCATGCTTCTACCGCCATGGTGGCAAAGGCATGCAATGGGTCTTTGCTTATCGAGGTCTTGTAGGCGGTCTGGAACTGTCTGCATGGGCATGATTTGAACTTCGCAGCCAGCGGGTGCAATGCTTGCCAGCTGACATTCCCATGTTTCGCGCACATCCAAAATCAAGGGTAAGCCTTGAGCAGTGGCCTGAGATATCCATTCGCTAAATTGGGTGGGGCTAACTTGTTTCATAAAAGAAGCGGTGTTGTCTGAGGGTAAGCTTGATCAAAAGGCAAAACGATTGTGTTCAGGAAAGCCTTTGAGTCGAGGGGCGATGGTGTCCCAAGGCTCTGAAGTTTGCCATTGCTGTTCGGCTGTGCGAGTGATGACGCTGGCGCGCATCATGGGATCTTCGCCAACCACCGCCAGCAAACGACCGCCGATGCTCAGTTGATTGAGCAAAACTTGGGGCACCTCTGCCACCGATCCGCTGAGCATGATGACATCGAAGGGACCATCGGCTGAGGCGCCTTGGCTGCCATCGGCTTGGCGAACTTCTGCGTTGTGAATGCCTGCAGTTTGCAGGTTGGCGCGGGCTTGTTGGGCCAATGCAGGGTCCAATTCAAAACTCAATACGCTGGCTGCTTGATGCGCCAACAATGCCGCCATGTAGCCAGAGCCAGTGCCAATTTCCAGCACCTTATCGGTATGTTTGACGGCGGCATTTTGTAAAAAACGCGCTTCTACGCGGGGGGCCAACATGACTTGGTCAGAATCAGCGTCTTTGCCTAAAGGAATTTCCATATCGACAAAAGCCAAAGCTTTGTGAGCCATGGGTGCAAAGTTCTCGCGTTTCACCTCTAAAAGCAATGCAAGCACTTGCCCATCCAAGACTTCCCAAGGACGAATTTGTTGTTCAATCATGTTGAAACGGGCGATGTCATTGTTCATGGCTACTCCAGGGGGTATCTAATTCTAGCTCATCACATTTTAGCTTCTACGGGCACCTCGGAATTTGATTTTTCCTTGCCAGACCATAGCCTTTTCAAAAACTCACTCAAGTCGTCCATGTAGCAATAAACCACTGGGACGACCACGAGAGTCAGCAAGGATGAGGTAATGACGCCTCCGATCACGGCTTGACCCATGGGTGATCGTTGTTCAGAGCCCTCTGTGATGGCAAATGCAAGCGGGATCATGCCAAAAATCATGGCCAAAGTGGTCATCAAAATGGGGCGGAGTCGGACTTTGGCGGCCATGAGCAGCGCGTCGTGCCGATTTAAGCCAGGGACGGGCTGCCCTGTGTCTGAAACGCTGCCTTCACGAGCTCTGATGGCAAAGTCGACCAGCAAAATGGCATTTTTGGTGACCAAGCCCATCAGCATGACGACGCCAATGACAGAGAACATGGAGAGTGCAGATTTAAAGGCCATGAGCGCTAAGACGACGCCAATCAGGGTGAGCGGCAGGGCCGTCATGAGGGCAAAAGGCTGTAAAAAACTCTTGAACTGACTGGCCAAAATCATGTAAATGAAAATCACGGCCATGATGAGGGCAGTGATGGCATATTGAAATGACTCATTCATGCTCTTGGTGGTACCGCCAAATTGATAGCGGTACCCAGGCGGCCAAGCCACTGCATCCAAAACTTTCCGAATGTCGTTCGAAATTTCGCCCGCCGATCTTTTTGACGCATTGGCATTGATCGACACTTCTCGCATTAAATCGCGGCGGTTGATTTGGTTGGAGCCCGTGGTCTCTTGCACTTGTGCAATTTGTCCTAGGCGAACGGTGCGCGAAGTGCCGTCAGGTGCTGGCAGGCTAAACGGCAGACGCTCTAAGTCTTGTGGGCTATTTCTAAACTCTGGTGCAAGGCGCACATTGACATCGTAAGTCTGATCATCAGGTGCGCGCCAATTGCCCACAGTTTGTCCGGCCACCAAGGTGCGCAGAGCACCAGCAATAGGCGCAGCACTTAAGCCGATGTCGGAGGCTGATTCGCGCAATACGTTGATCGAAATCGAAGGCTTGTTGGGTTTGACGCTGGAATCCAAATCGACCAAGCCAGGGATGTTGCGAATTTTTTCCATGATCTGCAAGGTCAGTCGTTCTAGCTCACGTTGATCAGCACCTTGAAGTGAAAATTCAATTTGCTTGCTACCAGCCACAGAATCTAGGGTGCCGACATGGGTGACCGTGATACCGGCAACTTTGCTAAGCCGTTCTCGCAGCAGAGCCCCTATGTCCTCCACGCTGCGCTTGCGCAATTTTCGATCCACCAAACGAATGTAAATACTGGCGCTGTTTTTGCCTTGTGCATTGGGCGTGTTCATGCCCGTAAGGGTGTATTCAACCTCTGGAAATTCACGCACAATTTTTTCAACTTGTTTGGCTTTGAGGGCCGTGCTTTCAAGCGAAGTGCCCACAGGCGTCTGAAAGGCCAGCGTGGCTTCTGAGTAATCGCCCTTAGGCACAAATTCAGTGCCCAAAAGCGGCACCATGAAAACACTGGCAATGAAGATCAGCAATGCAGTTAACAGGGTGGTGAGCTTGTGGTTCAAGGCCCAAGCCAACATGCCTTGGTACTTGTCAGCCATGCGGTCGGTTTGAACTTCAAACCAATGCGTGACACGGCCCACCGTTTTGTCATAAAAGCTGGCTGGCTTTTGAGTTTCGCCTTGCGGATGAATGCTAGGGTCATGCCAGACACTCGACAGCATCGGATCCAATGTGAAGCTGACAAACATGGAGATGAGTACGGCCGCCACAATCGTGATGCCAAACTCGTGGAAGAACTTGCCGATGATGCCCTCCATGAAACCAATGGGCAGGAAGACAGCCACGATGGACAAGGTGGTTGCCAGAACAGCAAGGCCAATTTCTTGCGTTCCGAGCATGGCTGCGTTGTAGGCATTTTTTCCCATTTGGACATGTCGCACAATGTTCTCGCGAACCACAATGGCGTCGTCAATCAGCAAGCCCACACACAAGGACAAAGCCATGAGCGTGATCATGTTGATGGTAAAACCGAACATGCTCATGAACCAAAATGTACCAATCAACGAGATGGGCAGCGTTAAGCCGGTAATGACTGTAGAGCGCCACGAGTTCAAGAATAAAAACACAATGAGAATGGTCAGCAGTGCGCCCTCAATGAGGGTTCGCCGAACGTTGTCAACAGCGACTCGAATTTGACGCGAGCCATCCGACACAGGTTCAAGACGCATGCCAACAGGAATTTGTTTGCGCAGCTCTTTCAGTGTGGCTATCAGCCCGTCAACCACTTCGATGGTGTTGGCATCTTGTGCCTTTTGAACCGTGAGCACCAAGGTTCTTTCGCCGTTGTACAGTGCCATGTTTGTAATTTCTTGGGCACCGTCATTCACAGTGGCGACTTGTGACAATCGGATGGGCGTAGTGCCTTTGCGAGCCACAATGATGTTGGCAAAATCTTCGGGTCGTTTGACGCGAGATTGAACCTGAATCACACGCTCTTGCGTCAAGGATCTCAAGGCCCCGACAGGTAAATCTTGATTTTCATTTCGAACCGCGGCGGCAATTTGATCTGCCGAGACGCCCAAGGCCTCCATGGCATCGGGCCGCAGGTAAATGTTAATTTCTCTTCGGCTACCGCCCAACACATTGACCGCACCCACACCGCGAACGTTTTCTAAACGTTTCTTAATGGTTTGCTCAGCGTAGTTGGTGAGTTCAACCAGGCTGGTCAGCTTGCTGTCATTTTGAGCTTCAGGAAAAACCGCTAAAGACCATATGGCTTTGCTGGTAGGGTCGAAGCGAATGATGCGCGGCTCTTTGACCTCATCGCGCAAAGTTGCGCGCATACTGGCTACCTTTTCGCGCACGTCATCGGCTGCTTTTCGGCCATCCATGTTCAGCTGAAACTCGATGACCACCACAGATTGATTTTCATAACTGCGCGAGGTCAGGGCACTGATACCGGCAATTGAATTCACACCTTCTTCAATTTTTTTAGAAACTTCGCTCTCAACAATTTCAGGTGATGCACCTGGATATTCGGTCAGAACCACGACCACAGGAAAATCAATGTTGGGAAATTGATCGACTTTCAATCGCTGAAAGGAAAATAAACCCATGACCACAAACACGAGCATGATCATGGTCGCAAAGACCGGATTCTGGATGCTGACTTTGGTAAACCACATAGGCTGAGCTTATGGCTTGGCGCCAGTTGTGACCGTCGGGGTTTTAGGGGTGCGGGTTACCAAGGTACCATCTCTGACAGCGCCTGCGCTGGGTGCCAGCAACAGAGCGCCTTCTTCGATTTCTTTCAAGGCCATCACAGCTTGGCCATTGGCCTCACCTTTGGCGCCTAGTTCGACTTGGATGTGCATCACTTTGTCATCGCGAATGGTTTGAACATAAGGCTTGGTTTTGTCCGACCGCACACTTTCAAGCGGGACGACAATGGCTTGAACTTTTTGTGTTCCTAGACTTCCTTGAACAAACACACCTTGTCGCAACAAGGGGTTAGACTGCAATCCCAAATAAATCAAAACGCTGCGACTGCCTGCTTGTGTGCTTGGGTTGATTCTCAAGACTTTGGCCGAGACTTCTTCGTGGGTACCCTCAACAGTCAGCTTGGCAATCTGTCCAAGTTTGACGTTCATGGCTTGTGCAGAAGTCAGGGTTGCTTCAAGTTCGAGTTGTGACAGGTCGACGATTTCAATGATGCGGGCTTCAGGTGCCACGCGTTCGCCAGGTTGTGCAAAGCGTTGGCTGACAAAGCCATTTAAAGGTGCTTTTAAAACGCTGTCGTCCAATGCCTTGGTGGCCACATCTAATGTGGCCAGAGCCGCTTGATAGCTTGCCTTGGCACCGTTGAGGTTAGAGATTGAAGTGTCGAGTGCTGTTTTAGAAATAAAGCCTTGATTGACCAGGGCGTTGTTGTTGTCAAACTGTCTTTGAGCCACTTCAACTTGTGCACGCGCGGCTTCTGCTTGCTGTTTATTCTGAGTTTGTCGGGCTAGGTATTCTGTGTTGTCTACCCGGGCCACAACTTGTCCCATTTTGACAGCATCACCTTCGCGAACTTCCAGCAACACGAGTTCACCAGCTACACGAGCTTTGACCATGGCGCTGCGAACTGCCTTGAGCGTGCCTGAAATCGGTAAGCCTTGGGTCATGGTCATTTTTTGAGCAATGGCAATGTCGCCATCTGACAACTCAATGCTCACAGGGCCATTGGTTTTTAAGGAGCTGCTTTGAGTTGCTCGCTTACCAATCCAGCCCTTTTGGAAGCCTAAAGTAAGGAGGCCTGCTAGCGCCACCAAGGCGATACCAACGACGATTTTTTTTGAGATCAACATAGTGAGTTTGGATTCGAAAGTCCACGCACAAGCAGGTCGGCATGCTGCGCTATGAAATTTTCAGGGTTGGTTTCTTGGGAACCAGAAATACAAAGGGAATTGGCGTGTTTGGACATGATGAGAAACAGCATGGGTGCAATCACCACCATGGTGGTGTGTTCTGTGTTGAAGTTGAGAAACTCGCCCGTTGCCCGTCCTCGCTCAAGGATGTCCTTGAGCATTCGCGTAGCGGGGTCAATGACTTCTTCCTGGTAGAAGGCGGCTAAATCTGGAAAGTGATTGCCTTCACTGATGATCAATTTGGTGATGCCAGAAGCCTTGGTAGAGCCATATCTGCGCCACCACTCCAGCATCAATGTTTTCAAAAGTTCGGCGCTACTGCCTTTGAAGTTGGCTACCTCCAGTGCGCCCTCTGTGACTGTTTTCACCACATTTTCTCGAACCACCGCTTTGAACAATTCTTCTTTGCTGGGAAAGTACAAGAACAGGGTTCCCTTGGAGACGCCCGCTTTGGCTGCAACTTCCTCTGATTTGGTTGCAGCAAAGCCTTTTTCAACAAATAAATCGAGCGCCGCTTCCAGCAACTCGCCTGGGCGTTGCTGTTTGCGGCGTTCTCTTTTGGGTGTGAGGAGGGATTCAGACACGTTTAATGACTCGTTGGTTAGTAATGTAAGTCGCAGGGAGGGGGGAGTCAAGGTGCCAAGTAGATTTCAGTTAAAAAAAAGACCGCTAAAGCGGTCTTTTGAATCGTCTTTGAGGTGTATCAAAGTTCAATAAAAAGCCTGCAAGCCAGTCTGGGCGCGACCGAGAATAAGGGCATGCACATCGTGCGTGCCTTCGTAGGTGTTCACAGTTTCCAAATTGATCATGTGGCGAATGACATGGTATTCGTCGTGAATGCCATTGCCACCGTGCATATCGCGCGACATGCGGGCGACATCCAAGGCCTTGCCGCAACTGTTGCGCTTGATCAGGCTGATCATCTCTGGCACAGCTTGTCCTTCGTCCATGAGGCGACCTACGCGCAAACAGCCTTGCAAACCCAAAGCGATTTCGGTTTGCATGTCGGCCAATTTTTTCTGAATCAATTGGTTTTGCGCCAAGGGGCGGCCAAATTGAACCCGATCAAGCGTGTATTGGCGAGCGCGATGCCAGCAGTCTTCGGCGGCTCCCAAAGCACCCCAAGCAATGCCATAACGGGCTTTGTTCAAGCAACCGAAGGGGCCTTTCAAACCAGACACATTGGGCAACATGTTTTCTGCGGGCACAAACACATCGTCCATGACGATTTCGCCAGTGATGCTGGCGCGCAAGCTCATCTTGCCTTCAATTTTCGGTGCTGTAAGGCCTTTCATGCCTTTTTCTAAGATGAAGCCGCGAATGGCAGACTGGCCATCGCCTTCACTTTCAAGTTTGGCCCAGACCACAAACACATCGGCAATGGGGGCGTTGGTAATCCACATTTTGGCGCCCTTCATGATGAAGCCGCCGTCTACAGGCTTGGCGCGCGTGATCATGCTGGCAGGGTCAGAGCCATGGTTGGGTTCTGTGAGTCCGAAACAACCAACCCATTCGCCTGTGGCCAATTTGGGCAAGTATTTTTGACGTTGGGCTTCTGAGCCGTATTCATAAATCGGAAACATCACCAAGGAACTTTGAACGCTCATGGCACTGCGGTAGCCGCTGTCCACACGTTCTACTTCGCGGGCTACCAAACCGTAGCTGACGTAGTTCAAACCAGCACAACCGTAGCCATCGATGGTGGAGCCTAAAAAGCCCATGCTGCCAAACTCGTTCATGATTTCGCGGTCGAACTTTTCATGGCGTGCAGCCATCAAGACGCGGGTCTGCAATTTTTCTTGGCAGAAGTCATGGGCAGCATCAACGATGGCCCTTTCGTCGTCGCTGAGTTGCGCGTTGAGCAGAAAGGGGTCTTGCCACTGAAAGGAAGGCTTCATGATTTAAATCCGTCAAACATCAAAGATTGTGTATTTTATCGCTATGCGAAATGTTCCATGGAACTGTTCCATCATTAAGCCTAATTAGCCACTGACAAGTGCCTGCTTGGCGCGGGGTTTTAAGCCTGTTGGCCAGATTCTGGGTCAAAATAGGGCGATGCAAATACCATCTCACGCTGAAACTTTGGTTCTTGGGGGCGGCTGCTTCTGGTGCACCGAAGCTGTCTTTGTCCAAGTCAAAGGTGTCTTGGACGTTGAATCGGGCTATTGCAATGGCCAAAGCCGCAACCCAACGTATGAGCAAGTCTGCTCGGGCATGACGGGCCACAACGAGGTGGTGCGGCTGGTCTATGACCCCCAAATCATCAGCACCAGGGTGTTGTTGGAAATTTTCTTTGTCATCCACGACCCCACCACCTTGAATCGCCAGGGCAATGACCGCGGCACCCAATACCGAAGTGGCATTTACTTTACAAAGCCAGAGCAGGCGGAGGTGGCCAAGTCCATCATGGCTGAAATCGAGGCTGAACACATCTTTGAATCGCCCCTTGTTACCGAAGTTCTTCATTTAGACAACTACTCAGCTGCTGAGGACTATCACCAAGATTTCTTTGAGCGCAATCCGACTCAAGGCTATTGCTTGGCTGTGGCAGCCCCCAAAGTTTGGAAGTTCAAAAAAACGTTTTCTGAATGGATGAAGTCGGCGTGAAAATTCACGACAAATTGAAAAGGTTTTTGCAAGCACTGTTAATCAGTGCCGTGATGCTCGCACCCGCTTTGGGGCAAATTCACAAAACCATTCACGGACAAACTTCGCACCATGTTGTTGAAAATGACGTGCTCTGCGACCACGAAGAAGGCTCTTTGGTCTGCCTTGCGCTGGATCATTTGGCATCAGGCGACGGTCTTCAATCAGCTTGCACAACGCTTGTCATTGCTCAGACTCAGCCCTTTTATTCTTCTGTTGAGTGCAAGCCATGCTTCACACAACTGCTGCTTGCCTTTTCTGCGCGCGCGCCGCCTGTCTTCCTTTGATGCATGTTTAGAGTTTCTCAAACTTTGGTTTGAGTGAATTTTCATTTTCAAAGGTTTTTATGTCACAAATTTCTTCCCGGCAGGGCAGCTCGCGCGCGCCTTGCACTTCTGTTTTTTCAATCGCAGCAACTGCTATGGTGTCCATCATGCCTGGCCTGTTTTTGCCTAACGCCGTAGCGCAAGCTGTTCAAGAAATTGTCATCACTGGCAACCCCTTGTCCAAAACACAGACACCATCAGCAGTAAGCAGTTTGTCTGGACTGTCGCTGCTTCAACAAGGCCAAAGTACGTTGGGTGAAACACTGAACCAGTTGCCAGGTGTCAGCAGTACTTATTTCGGACCGAACGCAAGTCGCCCCATCATTCGCGGACTGGATGGCGACCGCATTCGTGTTCTGAGCAACAGTGGTGCCAGCATGGATGTGTCCTCCCTGAGCTATGACCATGCTGTGCCGATGGATGTGTTGAGCACAGAGCGCATTGAGGTTTTGCGCGGACCGTCTGCTTTGCAATATGGCGGCAGCGCCATGGGTGGTGTGGTCAATGTCATTGACAACCGCATCCCACGACAAAAGATGCAAGGTATTGTGGGCAAAGCGCAATCGCAATTTGGCTCTGGCAATCGCGAACGCTCCAACGGTGCCATGTTGGAAGTTGGTGAGGGCGCTTGGGTATTGCACGCAGATGCCTTTGATCGCCGCACAAGCGATGTCAAAGTGCCGCAAAATTTGCCATGCAGCAAACCTGGATCAGCTGAGCTTGCCTCGCGCATTTGCAACTCTGCCAGTACCGCAAATGGCGGCGCACTAGGAGCCAGTCTGTTTTTAGACCGTGGCTATGTGGGTATGTCCGTTAACAGTTATCAAAGCAACTACGGCACCGTGGCCGAAGATGAAGTGACCATCGGCATGCGGTCCAAACGCGCCTCGCTGGAAGGTGAATGGCGACCCGATACAAGGCTGGTTCAAAGTTTGAATTTTCAAGCCAGTCAGACTGACTACAAACACACCGAATTTGAAGGGGCCGAAGCAGGCACCTTGTTTACCAACAAAGGCCACGATGCTAGGCTTCAAATGCGGCACAAACCTTGGCGCACAGGGTCTGGCGTTTGGGAAGGTGTTTGGGGTTGGCAATCAGAGCAAGGCAAATTTTCTGCCGATGGTGCCGAGGCCTTTGCACCGTTTAGCAATACACGCACACAGGCATTGTTCTTGATTGAAGAATACGCTGTTGGGCTAACGCGTTTCAATGCGGGTGTTCGGCGAGAAAATGTGTCGGTTGAATCGCTTGGCAATCCAGACCCCACGGTGGACCGATTTGAGTTAGGCACGCGCAAATTTGCGCCGCAAAGTTTTGCCACTTCTGCCTCTTGGCAAATCATGCCGCAATGGCGCTTGAGTGCCAATGCGTCTCGTGTTGAGCGCGCGCCCAAAGACTATGAACTTTTCGCCAATGGCCCCCACATTGCAACTGCAGCATGGGAGCGTGGCGATTCAAATCTAGGCCTTGAAAAAGCCAACAGCATGGACGTGTCTGCAGACTGGCAGCAGGGGCCGCACCAGTTCAAGATCACTGCCTTTCAAAGCAAGTTTTCAAACTTCATTGGTCTGTTAGGGACTTCAGAGATTGAAGAAGATTTGCCTGTTCAGGTTTACAAAGGGGTGCGTGCCAAGTTTTCTGGCTTTGAGGCCTCAGCACAATGGCGCCTGTTGCAAGCCGCCAGCACGCTGGATTTGGCGGTCAAAGCCGATGCCGTGCGAGCGCGCAACATGAGCGCCGATGAACCCTTGCCGCGCATTTCTCCAGTTCGCTTTGGAGCCGGCCTGATTCACGCAACGGGTCCTTGGAGTGCTCGCTTGGGATTTGATTGGCATGCTGCGCAAAGCCGTGTGCCAGCAGGCAGTCTGGCCACAGAGGCTTACACCTTGTGGCATGGCTTTGTGAGTTACAAACAGAAACCTGTCTCTTATACACATCTCCGAGCCCACGAGACCTCTCTACATCTCGTATGCCGTCTTCTGCTTGAAAAAA
>OFSB01000068.1_pt1 | contig 19292 bp, 21 predicted proteins | sample 1543251 | NCBI WGS metagenome assembly OFSB01 (sample SAMN05442521, study PRJEB24371) | freshwater metagenome | isolation source: Freshwater Lake | place: Canada: Niagara | collected 2012-08-03
AGAGACAGCATCCCTGCTGTAAGCAAATATTTAAATATAATCCAATTCATTAATTACTTTCTAATTCCCCATTTAATATTCTGCCAAATTCTGTCGTAAGTATAATAGCCTATAGAATATAAAAAGTTTAATGTGAGTGTTGGTAGAATAGAATCTGACCAAGACTTTCCAACAATACTTAAAAAAATATAAGAAGTGATTAAAATCCACACACGGTAGATTGCTGTTTTAACGAAGGTTCTTTTTTTTGTAACTCCCATAACTTTGTTATTACAATAGTTTATCGTTATGCAGCAAATGCATTTATGACAATTCAGCTTAAATATTTATGCTTTAGACATGCCTATAGCCTAGTCAGAAAAAGGGATCTTTTGAGATGTTGAGCTATAGGATTTTCATTTAACTAGCTTTCGCTAGGCAAACAAAACTCTAAATTTCGGACTTTACTCTTTGAATATGGCCAACCACTTTGCCGGCGTTTACACCGTTTTTAATTCTGTAACCCGTTGTACCGTTTCCGTAGGTATCAACTGATTTCATATTACGGTTTAAATTTTCAATACTTTTTTCCTTTTGCTTGTTTTCAAAATTTTTAGCTATTAAGCCTTTTGATCCTTCTAGCATTTTAACTCCTTGTTTTATGTTAACTTACCTAATTTGCGAATCGTGCATATCAGATATGCGTTTTTCACATAGATATGCATATAAGTCAATGCTTCAATTTAACTAATATTATTGGGCTTAATTTGATTATTTTATTAGTCCTGTCTTAGATCGTCTTTAACTCTGCCTTGAAATAATTTTAATTTATCAATTTAAATAAGACTTCATTTCTTTTTAAAAACCAAAGTGTCCAAGGCGCGTTATAGCCTGCATAAATTGCTGGCTCTTCAATCTTAAGTCCTTTTTCTTTTATATAATTTCTAAGTTTTGTTTCATTTTCTTTAATATTAGCATCACTAAATAAACCTGAAAAAGTGATGACTATCACTTGTAAGTTTGGGTTGTTTATAATTTTTACACTTTGATTATCGGGTTGTGGAACATTTTGCAGATTAAATTTTTTAGGAACTACAAATGAAACATTCCATTTATTTACTCCTGTACTTTTTTGCATCACCGGAACAGTCATTGAAATGCTTTCTTTGTTTTTATTTTCACCACTTATATATTTAAATAAAATTCTAAAACCTTTACCGATTGCATCATCACGCTCACCTTCGGTTTCAACGGTTGCGGTTATAAAATTTGTATACTGACGTATTTCAAATTCGTTATCTTTTTTTATAACAGTATAATCAGGTTGTTCGTTCGCCATAACATTAAAACTAAATGTAAAAAGTATAATAAATACTGTCTTTATAAAAAAATTAGAAAAGTAAATGTATGTCATCCCAAATTAAATCACCTGCAACCCAAAGTATCGATAATAAACCAAGCCAACCTACCCATTTATGGTTTTTTAAATAAATAGAAATTGCGTTTGCAATAGTTGTCATTAAAACGATTGCAAGTATAAGACCAAATATTAATAACGTGTAATTGGCTTTTGCAGCGCCTGCAACTGCAATGACATTATCTAAACTTAAAGTTACATCTGCAACAACTACAGTTATTAAAGCTGATCTAAAATTTCCGCGCTCGGTATCTTTTACTTTGTACTTACCAATATCTTTCTTTTCTTTATTTTTTAAAATATCGACATAAAGTTTATAGGTAACCCACAATAGTAATATCCCCCCGATTAATTTAATTCCATTAAACTGCATCAAGTAAGCTGTCATCAAAGAGAAGATTATTCTAAAAATTATTGCAAGACCTGTACCAATAATTAGAACTTTTCGTCTTATGTCTGGCTTAAATTGTGATGCTGCCATTCCAATAATCACGGCGTTATCAGCTGATAACACTAGATCGATTAAAATAATTTGGATGGTAATCCTGATTTCTTCTGAGAAAAATTCTGTCAATTTCGATGTCTATATAAAGTAATTGTGGCTATTTTTCAAATGCGCAACGAAAGCCAACATAAATGGCAAAAAAATCTGCAGCCTTAAATTGTGCTCCACTCTTAGTTGTGTTGCTTGAACTATACCACCAAGAAGAACCTGCAGTTAAAGCAGAATTATCTTTTCTATCCTTTGTCCATTCCCAAACGTTTCCGCCCATAGCAACTAGACCATTAATCCCCTCTGGCAATTTTAAAACATCATAATGTTTTCTGTAGGCAAGAAGATCAGTTGAGTTCATTTTCTCAGCTCTATCACCACTTGGATAAACATAAGTTTTATTTTTCTCAAATACTTTTGAATCTAAAACTTGAGTGTAAGCTGCAGTTGACCATTCTTCAAAACTTGGCAGTCTTCCATTAATAAATTTACAATATTGTTCAGCTTCAAAATAACTAACGTGAACCGCAGGTTCTGTTAAGCTTTCAGGATTTTTACCGTAAGGAGTTTTATAGTTCCAATTTTTTCTCTTCTCCCACCCTGCTCCATATTCATAACCAAAGCCTTGCTTTTCAGCTTCGGTTTTAAAATTTGTTTTATTTGCAAAATTTGAAAACTCACTAATAGTAACTTCGTATTTTTGAATAAAAAAATTATTTATTTTAACTTTAGGATTTTCAAAAGCTTGGGATTTAAAACAAATTAAAAATAAAAATAAAATTATTTTTAAATAAATTATCATTACGTCTCTATATTAATTTTACCACCATCCACATGAATGACCTGGCCTGTAATCCAGCTACTATTTGGTAAAAGTAAAAATTTTGCAGTCTCAGCTAAATCTTCGGGTCCGCCTACTCTCTTCATTGCATGCTTAAGAGGAATTTGTTCTGCGAGTCTAGCATTGTCTAAAATTGGTTTTGCCATTTTTGATTGTGTAATACTTGGGGCGATACAATTTACTCTAATTTTAGGTGCAAACTCAGCTGCAAGAGATGTAGTTAAACCTTGGATAGCTCCTTTTGCAGTTGAAATAACAGAGTGCATATTAAAACCTCGATCCACTGCAACTGTTGAAAATAAAACAATTGATCCATTATTTTCTGCAAGCTGCTTTTGTAATTTTTTTATAAAAAGAATAGCGCCGGTTACATTTAGATTGAATGTGTTAATAAAATCCTCAGATTTTGTAGTTTGAAAAGATTTAAGGACAATTGAACCAACGCAGTATGCAAAACCTAAAATTTTATCATTTGCAATTGAACTTAAGCTTTCATTGACACTTTGTTCATCACTAACGTTGCTGCAAACTGAAAAAGATTGTCCTGTTTCATTTGCTAATTTTTGAAGCTCTGACTCATTTCTACCTATTAAATGGCAGTCGATATTTTCTTGTTTCAATAATTTTGCAAGTGCAGAACCAGTATAACCTGTCGCACCAACAATAATTATTTTTCCTTCCATAAAATCAGTGTATATAGAAATTAAATATGTTTAAAGTTTTTACTAAATGGATGCACGAAACTGCGACAGTTTTGTTTGATGATACAAAGAATGATCTTAGGGCTCTACCTAAGACTGTTCGTTTGCAAATATTAATTGTTTTAAGTGCGCTTTGGTCTACCGCTTTCAGTGTTTGGGTATTTACGGTTCCTATGTTTGTCTATGGTTGGTTGGGGATGTTCTTGGGTCACTTAGTTGTAATTTTTGTTGCCTACTATACCTTTCAACAATTTAAGGATATTCGAAAATTTAGGACAGATCCTAACTACCACACACAAACTCGTTCAAGACAAAATTTGTGGATTAATGGCAAAAAAACGCAATTACCAAAAGATGATCCTGGTGGAGAACACGAATAAATTAGATTTTTTTAATTCGTATTTCTTTTAATAAAATTGTCAGCCGCAGAGTAAATCTTTTTCTTTTTATCTTTATCCATTTTTTCTAAAATTTTAACCATCATCGCCATTCTATAATTTTTACCAAAGAAAATTTTATTTTTTTCAATAAACTGCCAATACAATCCATCTAATGTATCGCACCAATCACCACGTTTAAAATCACTCATCTTTAGCAAATAACTAGAGGCACAAATGTAAGGTTTGGTTGCAAAAATTCCGCCATCACTAAATAATCCCATCCCATAAACATTAGGCGCCATCACCCAATCTGAGGAGTCCACATACATTTCCATAAACCAACGATAAACAGATTTAGGTTCAATACCTGAAAGATTCATAATATTTGCAACCACCATCAAACGTTCAATGTGATGAGACCAACCATATTGATTACAATTTTTAATCGTATGATCTAAAGGATCAATTCCGGTTGTTCCATCATACCAACTTTTAGTTAACTTTTTATTATGTTTAAAAAAATTAGTATTTTCTAATTTGCTCTCATAATTTTGGTAAATGCCGCGCATAAACTCACGCCAGCCAATAATTTGCCGCAAATATCCCTCAAGACAATTTAGTTTAACTTTATTTGTTTTTGCATAAGCTAAAGTTTCGCTAACAATTTGCTCTGGAGTTAGAAGTCCTAAATTAATTAACGGACTTAACATGCTATGAAATAAAATATGAGATTTCTGCGAGATGGCATCTTCAAAATCACCAAACAAATTCAATTTATTTTTTAAAAAATCAAAATAAAGATTTAAAGTATCTTTTCTAGTTGTTGGAAAATTAAAGCTATCAAGTGTACCTGGATGATCTAGAAAATTTTTCTCTAAGAATTTTTTAATATTCTCAGTATGATTTGTTTGTTTAAAAATAATATGTTTTGGAATTGCAACTTTAGGATCTAATTTATTTCTATTATCTTCATCAAAACTCCACTTACCACCTAGTGGCTCATTCTTACTCTTCATTAAAATGTTAAATTTAATTCTTTGAATTTTATAAAAATTACCCATGAATGGCTTTTTATTATTTTGTAAATATTCTTTAAAATCATCTCTACTTGATAAAAACATAGGTGATTTTATAAAATTATACTCAATTTTATTTTTTTTGAAAAAATTAATTAATTGAGTTTCAAAAAACTTATCTTCAACTTCAAACAAGCTGACGTTTTTTATTTTAATCTTATTTAAAAATACTAAAATTTTATCTTCGTAACTTTTTTTAAATAATTCGTGCTTGCAATCAAAATAGGTTAGCGTGAGATTAGCTTTTTTTAACTCATCTGCATAAGAACGCATGGCAGATAAAAACAATAATATCTTCTGACGGTGATGCTTAACATAAGTGCACAACTGGTAATCTTCAGCCATCATGAAATGATAGTCTTTAAAACTTTTTAAATGAATGGGTGAAAAAAGTTGATTACCGAGGATGATAAAGGCTTTTGCTTTATTGATCATTACGATCGATAATTAATATGCCCTAACCGTTGGGGCAAGTTTTATAAAGGAAGTGTCAATTTTAGATGAATAACGTCTATTCATTTTTGAGTTATTATTCAATCTTGCTGCAGCAACAGAAATCGCACCTCTGCCAAATTTGCTATTAGTTTGATCAATAACCTTCATCAAATGATCTAAATTTAAGTTTTGATCTGAAAATAAATTCTTTTCATAATGATCTTTGGGTTTTAAATCTGAAAAAATAACCCCTGCTTTGCTATAAAAATAACCTTTAATGTAGATATTTTCTAAAGCTTTTGCGCACACATTAATTAGTTCTAAAGTGTTATTCGTTGCAATGGGTAAATCTACTTTTTGAACCCTTGATACGTAATCATTTTTAAATCTGCTGGTTTTAATAAATACATAAACTGATTTTACAATTAACCCCTCCGATCTAATTCGCTCCGCTGCCGTCATACAATGATTAACAACCGCCTCTTTTAAATCATTAAGATCGGTAATGGTTTTACCAAATGACCTTGATACACAACAATTCTTTCTTGCCACGTATTGAAAGTTTAATGGATAACAGCAAATACCATTTAGTTCATGAATAGTTTTTAAAACTACGACACTGCTATTTTTTCTAACCCAATAATTGTCAACATACTTAAGCTGATGTGCATTATAAAAACTATTATTATTAAAAAATTTGGAAAGTTGTCTGCCTATCCCCCACACTTCTTGTACGGGAAATGTTTTTAAAATTTCATCTACTTCATTTTTATCTTTGGTAATAAACTCCTCAACTCCTAATTTATTTTTCTTTGCAACATGATTTGCAATTTTTGCGAGCGTTTTAGTATTTGCAGCACCAATTGAAACTGGAATGCCAGTCCACTGCAAAATTACTTTTCTAATATGTAAAATATATTCTTGAACATTATCCATTTTAATATTTGTTAAATCTAAAAATGCTTCATCAATTGAATAAAATTCAATATCTGGTGAAAAGTTTTTTAATATTTTCATCACTCGTCGTGACATATCTCCATATAATTCATAATTAGATGAAAATACTGATACTTTATATTTATCAATTAATGGCTTTGCTTTAAAATAAGGTTCACCCATTTTAATCCCTGCTTGCTTTGCTTCCGTTGATCTTGAGATAATGCACCCATCGTTATTAGATAAAACTACAACGGGTTTTCTTCTCAAGTCTGGTCTGAATAATCTCTCACAGGAAACATAAAAAGAATTACAATCTACTAAAGCGATAATTCTATTATTAATGGGCTGCATGAATAATGTACGTTACGATCCCCCAAACATTAATGTCTGAGTTTTCATTAATTAAAGTTTTCTCTAATTTATTTTTGATATAAAAATTATTGTTCTCTTTAATAATATTTTTAACAACTAATTCGTTATTGAAATTAATAATTGCAATACAATCATTTTTTAAATTTAAACTTCGATCTACCACTAATAAATCTCCATTTATAATTTTATGGTCAGTCATGGAGTTGCCTTGCACACGAATTAGAAAAGTTGCTGGAGGATTTTTTATTAACTCATTGTTTAAATCGATTTCATCTTGAACATAATCTGTAGCTGGGGATGGGAAACCTGCTGATACTTTCTGCAATATTACTGGTATTTTCATAATAAATATGTTCTTGTTTCGTTCTAACTAATAGGTATATTGAAGTCAACGAGGTATTAAAAATGAAAGTGAATGTTGGAAACATCGATCGAGTTTTAAGAATTACTGCTGGAGTTATTATTGTAACTCTTACAGCATTGGGCATGATTAGTCCTTGGGGATGGCTTGCAATTGGTTTGATTATTAGTGGAGTACTTCGAAACTGTACTCTTTATTCATTGCTTGGAATTAATACTTGCAAAATATAAGCGGTTAATTATTTCCACTCAGGTTTAGTTTTTTCAAAGAAACTTTTGATACCAATATATTTATTTTCACCATCAAGAAGTTTGTAAAAAGTTTGTCTTTCATCTTTTAACGAAGCATCTTTATTAATTAAGCGTTTAATCTCAACTAGACTTGAAAGGGGTTTTTCTGAAATTGATTTTAATATTTTCATTGCCCCTTCTTTAAATTCCTCAGCCTTTAAAACAACACTAACAACGCCAATATTATGCGCTTGCTGTGCTGAAATAATATCACCCGTCATACATAAATAATTAGCATTATATTTTCCTGCAGATCTTTTAAGTCTTTGCGTTCCGCCAATTCCAGGAATTAAACCTAGATTAACTTCCGGTTGTCCAAATTTTGCATTCTCAGATGCAATAATAAAATCACAAATAAGTGCAAGTTCCATCCCGCCTCCTAAAGCATAGCCTTCAACTAAAGCAATCACTGGCTTTTTGATATTGTAAATTTCATCAAAGGCATCAAAGAGTTTTTGCTCTGCAGCTTTATTTTTTGTTAAATTTTGAAGTTCTTTAATATCAGCGCCTGGTGAAAATAATTTTTGATTACCTTCAATTGCAATACATTTAATTGCATTGTCCTGATCAAAGTTTTGTAGTGCTTGTAAAATTTCTTTTGAGGTTTCGATATCTAAAGAATTTTTTTCAGCAACTCGATCAATTTGGACAAAACCAATGGTCTGTTCAGATCTTACTTTAATGTTTTTAAAGTCCATTAAAGAGACTATTTGTGATCGATAAAATTACGTTCAATACACATTGCAATTCCCATTCCGCCGCCAATACAAAGTGTGGCAAGTCCTCTTTTTGAATGAGTCTTAATCATTTCGTGAATTAACGTTGTTAAAATTCGAGCTCCCGATGCACCAATTGGATGACCAATTGCAATTGCACCACCATTCACATTTACTTTATCGGCAGTCCAACCCATTTCTTTATTCACTGCAATTGCTTGTGCGGCGAATGCTTCGTTTGCTTCTATTAAATCTAATTCATCTTCACCCCAACCTGCTTTTTTTAATGCAAGTTTTGATGCTGGAATTGGACCTGTTCCCATAATGGTTGGGTCTACTCCACACTGTGCCCATGATACAATTTTTGCAAGGGGTTCAATACCTCTAGCTTTTGCAGTTTTGCCTGACATTAAACAAAGTGCTGCTGCACCATCATTAATTCCTGATGCGTTTCCTGCAGTCACTGTTCCATCTTTTTTAAAAGCTGGTTTTAAACTAGCTAGTTTTTCAACCGTCGTACCATCTTTTGGATACTCGTCTCTGTCAAACACAACATCTTCTTTTTTAATTTTTACAGTGATGGGTACAATTTCATCTTTAAATTTTTTTGCTTTAATTGCATCAATTGCTTTTCTTTGCGAGGCTGCTGCAAAAGTATCTTGGTCTTGTCTTGTAATTTGATATTTTTGTGCAACATTTTCTGCAGTAACTCCCATGTGATATTGATTATAAATATCCCAAAGACCGTCGATGATCATTGTGTCTTGTATTTTGCCATCACCCATTTTGATTCCATTTCGAACATTAATAAAGTGAGGCGAGTTGCTCATGCTTTCTTGTCCGCCTGCGATAATAATATTTCCATCACCACACTTGATTGAATTGTAAGCAAGTGCAACGGATGCAAGTCCTGAACCACAAACTTGATTAATTGTTGTTGCAGTTTTATCTGCTGGAATTCCAGCATGAATTGCAGCTTGTCGTGCTGGATTTTGACCCGCACCTGCTGTTAAAACTTGACCCATATAAACCATATCAACGTCTTCAGGTTTAATTTCAGAATTTTCTATAGATTTTTTAATTACGTGAGCACCTAATTGTGCAGCTGTTAAAGATGACAGTGATCCTCCGAAAGAACCAACTGCTGTGCGAACTGCACTAGTTATGACTATATCGTTATCATTCATTATATTTATTTTTCCTTTTTTATTATTACTGCATGTACTGGCCACCATTAATTGAAAAGGTAGCGCCTGTAATGAAGCCTGCTTTATCACTTACCAGATAACTTGCCAAGGCGGCAATTTCCGCGGGCTCTGCTAATCTTCCAACTGGAATTTGAGATACGATTCCCTTTAAAATTGCAGGGTCAATCTTTTTAACCATATCAGTGCCAACGTAACCTGGTGCTATAACATTAATTGTTATTCCTTTATTTGCATTCTCTAATGCAAGTGCTTTTGAGAAACCAATAATTCCTGCTTTTGCAGCAGAATAATTAGTTTGTCCCACTTGTCCTTTCAAACCATTTATAGAACTAAGAGATATAATTCTTCCAAAATTTTTGACACGCATTTTTTCAATTACGTTTCTACAAATGTTAAAAAGAGAGTTTAAGTTAGTATTTATAACTGCATTCCATTCTTCAGGTGCCATTTTATGTAAAAAACGGTCCTTAGTAATTCCAGCATTGTTAATAACGATTTCAACATCGCCATATTTTTTTTCAATTTCAGCAATTGCTGATTTGCAACTTTCAAAATATGCAACGTCAAATTTATAAACTTCTATTCCTGTTAGTTTTGAAAATTCCTGGGCAGGTTCATCTTTGCCAACAAAAGTACAAACAACTTTATAACCATCTTCTTTTAATTTTTTTGCAATTGCAGCACCAATTCCTCTTGTACCACCTGTAACTAAAGCAACCTTGGACATTATTTGACCCTCAATCAATTAAATATAAATAAAATTATACTAAAGAGGTTTTTAAATTACTAGGGAGATTTTAGAGAACTTTAGAAAGGTTTGGTCTAAATAAGGGGATATTAAGAACCAAACCTTCTAAATTTTCGTTAAAAACTAATTAGTTCTTAACAGAAGCTTTTTTGCCTTCGTCTTCGATAACTTTTTTGATTTCTGTTAAACCTTCTAAAAGTCTTTTGTTAAGAATTTCAAAAGATTCTTTTGCAGTTTTTTCTGCAATTTTAGAGAAATCAGTAGCAATATTTTGAGCTTCAACGATTGATTCTTGGATCAATTCGATAGATTTACCAGCTGATTGCTGAGGATTTCCCTTAGCTAATTCAGAAGTAGCATCTTTAGCGCTAGAAATAGCTTTGTTAAGTACTTCTATTTGCTTTTTAGCAAGCGCATTGTAGCCTTCAAATAATACTTTAGATGCATTAGCGAATGTTTCTAAAGTTTTTTTCTGAGCATTGATTAAATTCTCAGAGTTACCATCTACTGTTGGTACTTTAAGAGCTGCTAACATCTTTTGAAAATCAAAGAATTCAAAAGGGTTGTTTATATTTGTCATCATTAATTACTCCTTGTTTATTTAATAGATTGTATTTATGTTGCACTGCAATATATTTCAAGTCATAAAATGCTTATTTTTGCTAAATAGTTGATTTTATTGTCTTTTTTCTTTTGCGTTTGCAATATTAATATATTGCACAAGCACATATAGGTTATTATTCTAAAGATAATTATTAGGCTATTATTGAAAAACTAAAATGACAAAAAAAGAAAAAGAAAAGCAGCCTGATAAGGTTAATTTTGAAGATCTAAATAGCGTCTTTGAAAATAATCTTAAAATTTACAATCAGTATCTCGAGTCATTTAAGAATGTAGGAACTATTCAAAATAATTTCTCTTCTTTCACAGCCAATATCCCTAATACCAATAATTTTACTATCAACGATTTATCTAATTTAATTGCTCCAACAATGACTAAGATGATGGAGTCGCTTAAAAACTTTCAGATAGGTGTTCAACAAAATCCAAAAACTTACTTTGACCAATTAAATAAATGGGTTTCACAAATTGCAAGCTTAAATTTTTATTTTGTAACAAAAGCGTCTGGAGGGGCGGCAAATCCAGTCGTGCTTGAAGAAAAGACTGACAAGAGATTTTCTAATGAAGAATGGAAATCAAACTTATTTTTTGATTTTATTAAACAATTTTATTTAATTAGTACAAATTTTTTAAATAACTTAATTGAGAATGTAGAATTTAAAGATCCAAAAGATAAACGACTAATGCAATTTTATTTAAAACAGTTAAATAGTGCATTGTCACCGTCTAACTTTGCTTTTACAAACCCTGAGGTTCTAAAAAAAACCGTTGATGAAAAGGGGAATAATTTAGCCAAAGGTTATGAAAATTATAAAAAAGATTTTGAAAAGCATCCAAATAAGCTTTTTATTCAACAATCAAAAGCAGGAGAATTTGAAATTGGAAAAAATTTAGCAACCACGAAAGGTAAAGTTATATTTAAAAATAATTTATTTGAACTGATACAGTACGATTGCACAACTGATCAACAATATGCAAAACCGATGTTGGTCATCCCACCATTCATTAATAAATATTACATCATGGATTTAAATGACAAAAAATCTATGATGAAATATTTAGTTGATAAAAAGTTAAATACCTTTTTAATTTCTTGGAAAAATCCTGATGCGAGCTCAAGAAATATTTCTTTTAAGGAATATATTGAAGATGGAGTATTAGAAGCTTTAAGAGTTACTTGTGAGAAAACAGGATCTAACACAGCAAACATTGCTTCCTATTGTGTTGGTGGAACTTTGGCATCTCTTGCTCTTGCCTATTTAAAAGTTGTTCCAAACAAATATAAAATTTCAAGTGCAACTTATTTTGCAAGCTTAATTGATTTTGAAGATCCCGGTGAAATTGGAATATTTATAACCGAAGAACAAATTGCCAGCATTGAAAATCAAATGAAAAAAACAGGTTATTTTGATGGTAAAGATATGGCTGCTGCCTTTAACTTTTTAAGACCTGCTGATTTATATTGGAATTACGTAGTAAATAATTACTTACTCGGCAATGAGCCTACCGCTTTTGATATGCTTCACTGGAACTCTGACTCCACAAGACTTCCAGAGAAAATGCATTCTGAATATTTACGCTGCATGTATTTGAATAATTTGGTCGTAAAAAATAAATATAAAATAGGCGATGTTGAAATTGACCTTTCTAAAATTGACACACCTATGTTTGCTGTTGCAACAACAGAAGATCATATCGCTCCTTGGCGATCTGTATATCAGGGGTTAAATGCTTATAATTCGCACATTAATTTTGTATTATCAAATTCAGGTCACATTGCGGGTATCATTCAAGGAACTGAGAACAAGCCTGGCAAACTTCACTTTTACACAAAAAAATTTGAAAAAGGTAAAACTCAAGATGAATGGTTTGATAGTACAAAAAAAGTTGAAGGTTCATGGTGGCCAATTTGGATTTCATGGCTTGCGGCGAACTCGGGCGAATTTAAAAAACCATCGGAACTCAATGCAAAAAACTTTGAAGTACTGTATGAAGCTCCAGGACAATATGTAAAACAATCATGATAGAGATTAAAAAATATTCAAACCGTAGGTTATATAATACTGAAACTAGCGCCTACATTACTCTAGATGATATTGTAACTTTAATTAAAAAAGAATTAGATTTTAAAGTAGTAGATGTAGATACTCAAACTGACATTACGTCGAGTATCTTAACGCAGATTATACTAGAGAAAGAAAACGCTGGTGTAAATTTAATTCCAGCCCATATTTTAAAACAAATTATTTTATTTAATGAAACAAAAAAAAATAACATGATGTTTGATTTTTTAAATACTACGATGAACGCAGCAAATACTAATAATGTCTTTGCAAAAGGATTTCCAAATTTTACTGACTTTAATTTTTTTAACTTTGGTCAAAAAACTGAAGAAAAAAATTCAGCCCCTAAGCAAGAAAAAAATATGGATGATTTAATGACACAAATAGACAAACTAAAAAAAGAAGTCGAAGAAATTAAAAGTCAAAAATAATTTAAATTAAGTTAGCTAAATACTTTGCGTTAGAAAAAGCACTTTCAGCATTATTTCCAGAAAACCAATCACCACAAATACCAAGCCTTAAATCACTATCCCAATAACAATTAGGTGCTGCTGTATTTAGATTGTAAGCATAAAGCCACCCGTGAATATCACTATAGTGTATTTGGTCTTTGCTAATATTTATTTTTAATTTTGTTGAAAAATTTTTTAATGTTTTATCAATTAAAGATTGTTTATTATTTCGGTATTCCCTTATGTTTTTAATTGAATATTTTAGTGAAGATTGAATAGTCCATAATTCTAAATCTTTATTAATTAAATTTTTCTTTTTAGTATTCTCATTTGCAGCAAAACCTAAAACATCATCATTTTCAAAACTAATAGCGCTTAAATCAAGTTCTAGACTTTTATTAAAAGCAACCATTACAGTGAGATTTGGCTGCATTGAAAAATTAAACTTTGAAAAATAATTTTCACTAAATTGTTTAGTTAAATTATAGGCCTGCTGAAAAGGGGCTGTAATAATGACTGTTTTATATTGTTCTTGTGTGTCGTCTTTAAAAGTTAACAATAAATTATCTGATTTTTTTTCAATACTTTTTAATTCTTTGTTTACAAATATATTCTCATTATTTTTAAATAAATTTTTTACTAATATATTGTTGCCATTTTCATGAATAATTCTCTCTTTATCTTCATCATTTTTAAGTTGATTATTTTCAAATGTTTTAAAATTTCCCTGCCAAACAATGTAATCATTTAACATCTTTTTAAATTCAGAACTTGGGTTCTTGATATATTGAAGACCGTGATCAAATAAGCCAACATTTTCAACTCTTCGTGTTGAACAACGTCCTCCTGCGCCTCTAGATTTTTCGTAAATATCTAAATCTTTTTTTATAAAATTAGAAAGCGATGCCGCTGAAAATCCAGCCCCAATTATTGCAATGTTTTTCATTAATAATTAAATCTTACTTTTATTCATTTCTTACCAAAGGATAAACTTTTGGACTTAAAAATCTATAGTTGTTAAACAAAATCAATGCAATCGTAAGAATTCCAATTAATAATAAAATTATCGCAGAGTTAATAATTTCTAAGCTCCAACTTAATCTAAAAATTGATTCAATCACAAAGTAAGAAACACCAATTGAAAACAATAAGGCGATAAAAACAATTGAAAAAAATGTAATTAAAAATTCAATAACACTCGCTGTAATTAAATTATTTGTATTAATACCTATAATTTTAAAGATTAAATTCTGATAAATGCCAAGTCTTGCCTGAACAATAACTGCAGATGAAATAACCATTAATCCAATAATAACTGCAACGGAGGATATTACTGTCACTGCTATAAATATTTTATTAACAATCTCTGTAATCTTTCCAAGATAACTTGAAACTTTAATAGCTGAAATATTTTTAAAGTTTTGTAAAAAGGTTCCCTCTTTAAAATTAATGGCACTACTAAATTTTGCAGTTGCGATATATTCGTGTGGAATGTTGACTGCAAATTTTGGATTAATCAGAATTACAAAATTTATAGATAAATCCCGATAATCAACTTTTCTAAAGTTTACAACTTTTCCCTCAACATCTCTTCCGTAAATTTTCAAACTCATACTATCATTGAGTTTAATGTCTAAATCTTTTGCGACTTTTGCATCTAAAGAAATTTGCATTTCCTTAGAATTATTATCAAACCATTTACCTTCAGTAATTGGATTATCTTTTGGCGGCATATCTGACCAAGATATTCTTCTATCTCTTTCTAAAACCCAATATGAATCGTTGGTCGATTTAATGTAAGTTAAAGGATCTTTTTTATTTATCTTTGTCACTGATGCTGAAACAATTGGCATCATATCGATTAAAGTATTGGGGTCATTATTTTTAAGATACTTAACAAATTTATCCTTTTCGGTGTCCTGAATGCTGACAAAAAAATAATCAGGAGCTATTTCTGGTATTGATTTTTCCACTTCTTTTTTAAAATTATAACCAACTAAAGTTAATGATAACAATAAGGTAACGCCTAATCCTAAAGATAGAACTGTAATTGGAAAAATTGTTTTAGGATTAGTTATATTTTTAACCGCAAGACGTAGAGGTAAAAAATTTATGAATTTAATTTTTCTTAAATAAAAAATAATAATTCGAGATAATACATAAAGCGTAAAGCAAATAAGAAAAAATATAAAAAAATATCCTACGGTATACAAAGGCTTTTGACTGTCTAAGGCAAATAAAAGAATTAGACCAACTATTGATAAAATAATTAAAGAGATATTTTTTTTATTAAAATAAAAATCACAAGCTTGAAATACATTTCTAAATAAGCTGCTAGGTTTGATTTGCTGGATTGCAGAAATTGTTGGCAGACAAAATATAACAACAACTAAAAATCCACTTAAAAATACTTTGAGAAAATTCTTTAAAACAAACTCACTATGAACAGCTATTCCTAAAGTTTTTGATAAAAAAATATTAACAACTGGAACGCTTAAAACCGCTAATAAATATGCGATAATTGAGATTGCAAAAAGTACGGTAAAAATTTCAAAATAAAATATTTTTTTAATCGTGCTGGAGGTAAAGCCAAGCGACTTCATAATAGCAATGCTAATATTTTTTTGATTAATAAAAGAAATAAGAGTGTTTGAAATACCAATGCCTGCAATCAGCATTGCGCTAATAGAAACTAAAGAAAGAAACTGAGAAAAATTATCAATTAATTTTTTTAAATTATTTGATGAATTTTCAGGAAAACGAACGCTATATGAGGGGTATTTTTTAGTAAGATTTATTACCTGATCTTTAATATTTAAAGATTCGTCATATACTTTCAGCCTGTACTCGTAATTAATAAAACTGCCTAAAGTATTTATATTTAATTTTAAAAATGAATTAGTGCTAACAACTGCAAAATCACCAAATAGTAAAGCTCTACCAAGGTCTGGTACAGTCTCAACATAGCCTACAACTTTAAATGGTGACTGCTTTATGTAAACAGTATCGTTAATTTTTAAATTTAATGTTTCGAAGATTTTTTTATTAACTACGATACTATTAGTAGTTTTTTGTAATAAATTTAAAGCGTCTTTAGGAAAAGATTCTACATTACCGTATAAGGGATATTTATCATCTACCGCTTTTAATCTAATAAAAAATGTTTTTGCGTTCTGCTTTTTAGAGTCTGCAAGCATTGTACTAAACTCAACCGTTGAAGAAACATCCCCAAGTTTTTTTAACTGATCTAAATATTCATCATTTACTTTTTCATTTCGGGTATTAATTTCAAGATCGCCTCCTAATAATATTTTAGCATTAGAGTTGAGTTCTTTTTTTAAGGAGTATTCGAGACTAATAATGATGCTTAAAACAAATAAACTTATAAATAGTGTAAAAATAATAGTCGAAATTTTCTTATAACTTCTTGTTAGATCTCTAATTGAATATTTAAAATCTTGAAAATTAAATAATTTTTCCATCTTTAATTTCAATAATTCTATCGCACTCTTTTGCAAGCATTTGATCGTGTGTGACAAGAACAAGACTTGAGCCGTTTTGTTTACAATACTTAAATAATAAACTCATAATTAATTTTGAATTTTCGCTATCTAGATTTCCACTCGGCTCATCTGCCAAAATAAGTTTTGGATTTAAAACAATCGATCTTGCAATAGCAACTCGTTGTTGCTCCCCTCCTGATAATTGACTTGGAAAATGATTGATACGATCTTTTAATCCAAGCTGCTCTAATAATTCCATTGATTTCTTTTTTGCATCTGGAACCTTGTTAATCTCTAATACTAAAGAAACATTCTCTAGAGCTGTATAATTTGGAATTAAATAAAAAGATTGGAACACGATCCCAATTTTTCTCTTTCTAATATCTGCTAAACGATCTTCGGAATATTGACTTATATCTTCGCCTTCAAATATGATTTTGCCAGAATTTGGACACTCAAGACCCGCAATTAACATAATTAAACTTGTCTTTCCGGAACCACTTTTTCCGACAATAGCCACGGACTCGTTACTATTTATCTTTAAACTAACACCTCGAATAACTTCAACTGCGGTACTTTCCGTTTTGTAATTTAAATGAATATCTTGTAACTCTAATAAATCTGACATGAAAAAGTTTGTATCAATAATTTTTTTTCTTTTCTTCTTAATATTTAAATCTGAAGCTTTTGCAAGAATGCAAATTGTTCTGTTTGGCGATAGTTTAATGGCAGGTTATGGCCTTACTAAACCATATCATTTGTCTGAAGTTTTAAAATTGGAGCTAAAGAATCTTAAAGTTGAAAGTGAAGTTATTAATGCAAGTGTGAGTGGTGACACAACGCGGGGCGGTCTCAATCGTATTCAATGGACTCTGCAAGATAAAGCAGACCTTATTGTATTGGGTTTAGGAGCTAATGACATGTTGAGAGGAATTGAACCAAAAGAAATTAAAGAAAATTTAAATCAAATAATAAAGAGTATCAAAAATAAGAATATACCCATTGTTCTTGCTGGATTTGTAGCACCAGAAAGTTATGCAAAAAATTATAAGGAATCTTTTGACGATATTTATAGAGCTCTTTCAAAAGAACATAATTTAACGCTTATGCCTTTTTTATTAGAAGGCGTTGTTCTAAATCCAAAATTAAATATTGATGATGGAAAACATCCAAATCCTGAGGGTGTAAAAATAATAGCTAAGAATCTTGCTCCTTATATTTTAAAGGAAATTAAAAAATAACCTAAGTTCCGCAAAAAGTTTTATATTTTTTTTCATTATCTGGAGCTGGCTGCTGATACAACGTCAAGTCTCCTCGTTCCGTATAAGGATCTTTAAGAGCGTTTAGGAGATTGTTTAAAGATACTAAATTACCATTATGTGCTTCTTTTAAAGATTGTTCCACTTTATGATTTCTTGGTATCACCACAGGATTATTTTTTCTCATTAAAGTTAACACTTCTTGTTTATCTCTATTTTGCTTATCAATTCTAATTGTCCATTTACTATAAAAGTCTTTTAGATTTTCGTTTGTAATATTTTCATTCATCAATTCTCTAAAAGTATTTGTATAATCTAATTTATGTTTCTCCATGATATCTAGTAACTCTTTAATTAAGACTGCGTCTTCAGGCTCATCGGTGATAAGGCCTAATTTTTTCTTCATCATTTCATGAAATTTTTTTTCATATTTCTCGTTAAAGCTTTCAATAATTTCTTCTCCTACCTCAAGTGCTTTATTTTGATCTTCATCAAGAAGCGGTAGAATGGCATCTGCAAGTCTTGCTAAATTCCATTGTGCAATTACAGGTTGGTTTCCAAATGCATATCGACCGTGTTGATCGATGGAACTGAAAACTGTTTTAGGGTCATAATGATCCATAAATGCGCACGGTCCAAAATCAATACTTTCGCCAGAAATCGCCATATTATCGGTATTCATTACACCATGAATAAAACCAACTCGCATCCAATCAGTAATTAAATTTATTTGTCTTTCCATAACTAATCTTAAAAACTCTGGTGCTTGTTTATCTAAATCTTTTATTTCAGGGTAATGACGCTCCACTGAATACTGTAAAAGTTTTTTAAGCGTTGCTAGATCTTTCTTGATTGCAACATATTCAAAAGTGCCAACACGAATATGACTTTCTGCAACTCTTGTTAAAATAGCGCCAGGCAGCACCGTTTCTCGCATCACATTTTCTCCCGTCGTTGCAACGGCAAGACTTCGCGTCGTTCTAATATTTAAATGGTACATAGCCTCACTAATAATATATTCACGCAACATTGGGCCGAGCGCAGCTTTACCATCGCCTCCTCTTGAATAAGGAGTTCTTCCTGAACCTTTAAATTGAATATCGTATCTTTGTTTTGTTGGCGTTATATGCTCACCTAAAACAATAGCGCGCCCATCACCTAATATAACTAAATTACCAAACTGATGCCCTGCATAAGCTTGAGCAATAGGAATTGCTCCTTCTGGCAAAATATTTCCTGTAAATAATTCTGCAAGCTGTTGAGTATTAATTGATGAAAAATTAAGCCCTAGTTGTTTTGCAAGTTCATGATTTAAAATTACAAGCTTTGGGTCTTTAACTTTAGTTGGCAAAACCTTTGCCATCATCATCTCAGTTAAAGTAAAATAACTATTATTAAAATTAAATCCTACAGATTTCATTAATGAATTTTGTTGAAG
>OFSB01000078.1_pt1 | contig 17404 bp, 22 predicted proteins | sample 1543251 | NCBI WGS metagenome assembly OFSB01 (sample SAMN05442521, study PRJEB24371) | freshwater metagenome | isolation source: Freshwater Lake | place: Canada: Niagara | collected 2012-08-03
GCCCTGGCCCTGTCATGGCGTCAAGCAACGAATTCAAAATTACCATTCACGGCAAAGGCAGCCACGCCGCCCTGCCCCACAACGGCATTGACCCCGTGCCCGTGGCCTGCCAATTGGTCATGGCCTTCCAAACGATCATCTCGCGCAACAAAAAGCCGGTTGATGCGGGCGTCATTTCGGTCACCATGGTGCATGCGGGCGAAGCCACCAACGTGGTACCCGATTTCTGCGTCATTCAAGGCACAGTTCGCACCTTCACCCTCGAAGTGCTCGACCTCATTGAAAACCGCATGAAGCAAATCACAGAAAATCTGTGCGCTGCATTTGATACCAAGGCAGAGTTTCATTTCAACCGCAATTACCCGCCCACCATCAACAGCGCCACCGAAGCCGACTTTGCGCGCAAAGTCATGGACGGCATCGTGGGCAAAGACAATGTGATGGTGCAAGAGCCCACCATGGGCGCTGAAGATTTCTCTTTCATGTTGCAAGCCAAGCCCGGTGCCTATGTCTTCATTGCCAACGGCGATGGCTCACACCGCGAAATGGGCCACGGCGGAGGTCCTTGCATGTTGCACAATCCCAGCTACGACTTCAATGACGACCTGATTCCCTTAGGCGGCACTTATTGGGTTGAATTGGCCACGCAATGGTTGGCCAACCCCACTCAAACAAAGTAAGCTTCTGCTTCAGTCGAATTTAGACTTCTCTATTGAAGCCCTTCGGGGCTTCTTTCATTTGGACCCTTCATGACAAACATTCATTCCGCATTTTCTAAAAGTTATGCCGAAGCACGACAAAAGTTTTTGGGTGCCGCACAAGCTGTAGGCCTTCAAGTTGAATCTCACGTGCATCCTGAAAAAGGACGCGACGGCGAAGAACTGGCCATGGATGTGGTGCGCGAAGGTCCGTTGAACGCCAAACAAGTTTTGCTCATCAGCAGTGCTTGCCATGGCGTAGAAGGTTATTGCGGCAGTGGCGTTCAAATTGACGCACTGCGCAGTGCTGAATGGCACAAGGCAGTTGCACAAAGTGGCGTAGCGGTGGTGTACGTGCACGCTTTAAATCCGCATGGCTTTTCGCATGTGCGCCGCGTCACGCAAGAAAACGTTGACCTCAACAGAAACTTCCAAGACTTCAGCAAACCCTTGCCAGACAACACGGCCTACAAAGAAGTTCAGCATCTGTTGCTGCCCGATCAGTGGCCACCCAACGAAGCCAACCAGCAGGCCACAATGCAATACATCGCACAACATGGCATGCCCAAGTTGCAATCGGCTGTGTCGCAAGGTCAGCACCACCACCCTGAAGGCTTGTTCTTTGGCGGCCAAGCGCCCACTTGGAGCAATCAAACCATTCGCAAAGTGCTGAAGCAGCAAGCGGCCTCAGCCCAAAAGTTGGCTTGGATTGACTTGCACACTGGCCTTGGCCCCAGCGGCGTAGGCGAGCGCATTTATGCAGGCGCCAACGATGCCGCAGCCATTGCTCGCGCACGCCAGTGGTGGGGCCCTGGTATCACTTCCATCTACGATGGCAGTTCTTCTTCAGCCTTCCTCACTGGCCTCATGTGGATGTCTGTGCAAGACGAATGCCCGCATGCCGAATACACCGGCATTGCTTTGGAGTACGGCACCCTGCCCATGAACGACATGCTCTCGGCACTCAGAGCAGACCACTGGCTGCACATTCACCCTGAAGCGTCTGATGAACTCAAGAAAAGCATCAAAGCCCAAATCTTTGCGGCCTTCTACACCGACACCGATGTGTGGCGCGAACAAATTATTTCTCAGGCCCGTGAAGCCATGTTCCAAGCCGTTGAAGGTTTGAAATGACCCACTCACCAGCTCGCGTTCTTTTGTTGGGCGGTACAGGCTTTGTAGGCCGCCATGTTTGCGAGAAGCTCACGCGCATGGGTTGTAGCATGACCGTTATCACGCGGCGCGCCAGCCAAGCCAGTGCTGTCAAAAACTTACCTCGCGTTCATGTCCTTGAAGGCGATGTTTACAACTTGGAATTTTTAACGCAGTGCATGCAGCAGCACGATGTGGTCATCAACTTGATTGCCATCTTGCACGGCACACCCGCTGCTTTTGAAAAAGCCCATGTGCAATTGCCAAACATCATTGCCAAAGCATGTCAGGCAAGTGGCGTACGCCGTCTGATTCACATCAGCGCCCTGGGTGCCAGCCTCACAGGACCATCCGATTACCAGCGCAGCAAAGCGCGCGGTGAAGAGGTGCTGAAACAAGCCGGGCTTGAACTTAGCTTGTTGCAGCCCAGTGTGATCTTTGGCAAAGAAGACAAGTTTTTAAACCTGTTTGCGCAACTTCAAAGCATCACCCCCATCGTGCCCTTGGCCGGAGCGCAAACACGCTTTCAAGCCGTGTGGGTGGAAGACGTGGCCCATGCAGTGGCCCACTGTGTTTTAAACAGCAACACCGCCGGGAAAACTTACGAGCTTTGCGGCCCCGAAGTTTTCACGCTGCAACAATTGGTTCAAAAATCAGGCCAATGGGCGGGCGTTCGCCAAGGCAAAGGCCGTTTGGTTTTTGGCATCCCTCACGCACTGGCGTGGCTTCAAGCCTTTCTGATGGAATTGGCACCAGGTCAGCCCCTGATGAGCCGTGACAACCTGGCCTCTATGGAAGTAGACAACGTGGCATCTGGCCATGCGCTTGGCTTGAAGGATTTGGGTATTCAGGCTTCAGCTGTCAGCGGCATTGCACCCACCTACTTAGGTATCAAAGGACCTTGCACAACACTGAACGACTACCGTGCCAAAGCAGGACGGTGAACCCCTTTAGACAAGCCACCAAACAGTCGATACAACTCACAAGAGGACATGACATGAAACTCTACATCGCCAACAAAAACTACTCCTCATGGTCCATGCGCCCTTGGGTCATGCTGAAGCAAGCGGACATTGCATTTGAAGAAGTCATGGTGCGCTTCGATGGGTTCGATGCTCAGTCTAAGTTCAAGCAAACTTTGAAAGACATCAACCCTGTGGGTAAAGTGCCCGTGTTGGTCGATGGCGATTTGGCTGTTTGGGACACCTTGTCCATTGCAGAGTACGCTGCCGAGAAATTTGCAGGCAAGCAACTCTGGCCCAGCAAGGTGTCTGACCGTGCAAGGGCACGCAGCATTTGCGCCGAAATGCACAGTGGCTTTTTGGGCATTCGCAGTGCATGCCCCATGAACATTGACGCTTATTTGCCTGAAATAGGTGCATTGGCGCTGCGAGACAAAGAAGCTTTGCGAAATGATTTAAAACGCATTGACCATCTGTTCTCGTCGCTCCTTCAAGAGCACAAAGGACCCATGTTGTTTGGCGAATTCAGCATTCCAGATGCCTATTTTTCGCCTGTGGTCATGCGCATCAAAACCTATGCATTGCCCGTGAGTTCCGACACGCAGGCCTACATCGATCGTTTGTGCGCCATGCCCGGCGTGAAGTCCTGGATTCAGGGCGCATTGGCTGAAAAAGACTTCATTGATTTTGAAGAGCCTTTTCGTACCAAGCCCTAAGTTCAAAGCAGATGCTTTCGCACCCGCCCTCTAAGCTTACAAAGCACGCCAGATGAGCTTGCAAATCTTCAGCGTCGGCGGCGCAATTCGCGATGCTCTTTTAAACCAACCCGTCAAAGACAAAGACTGGGTGGTAGTTGGGGGCACACCAGAAGAAATGTCCAAGCTAGGCTACACCACAGTGGGCAAAGACTTCCCTGTTTTTCTGCACCCCACATCGCGAGAAGAATATGCCTTAGCCCGCACTGAGCGAAAAACCGCGCCGGGCTACAAAGGCTTTGTGGTGCATGCCTCTCCCGAAGTTTCTTTGGAAGAAGATCTGGCTCGCCGCGACCTGACCATCAACGCCATGGCCTTGCCAGAGGAGCATGCCAAAGCATTCTTTGAAGCCCTGCATTCAGCAGACATTGAAGCTGTTTTTCAACAGCACGCCATAGACCCCTTCCATGGCCTGAAAGATCTCAACAACAAAGTACTTCGCCACGTGACGCTGGCCTTTCGCGAAGACCCTGTTCGCATCTTGCGCGTTGCACGCTTTGCAGCCCGCTTTCCCGATTTTCAAGTGGCCCCAGAAACCATGCAACTCATGCAAGACATGGTACAAGCAGGCGAAGTTGAACATTTGGTGCCCGAGCGTGTGTGGCAAGAATTGGCCAAAGGCCTGATGACCGCCAAGCCTTCGCGCATGTTTGAAGTGCTCAAAGAATGTGGTGCTCTCAAAGTTTTATTGCCTGAAGTGAATCGTCTGTGGGGCGTCCCACAACGCGCTGAATACCACCCAGAAATTGACACCGGTGTGCACCTCATGATGGTGCTGGACATGAGCGCACAACTCAAGGCTTCGCTGCCCGTGCGCGTAGCTTGCCTCATGCACGACCTGGGCAAAGGCGCTACGCCCAAAGAAGAATGGCCGCGGCACATTGCCCACGAACAACGCAGCGCCAAATTGCTTCAGCAAGTGTGTGAGCGACTGCGAATTCCCGTTGAATGCAAAGAGTTGTCTGAAGTGGTGGCGCGTGAACATGGCAACATTCACCGCAGCCAAGAATTGAATGCTGCCGCCCTCTTGCGCTTATTGGAAAGATGCGACGCCATTCGAAAACCTGAGCGCATGCCAGACATTTTGCTGGCCTGTGAGTGCGATGCACGGGGTCGAAAGGGTTTTGAGAACGAGGCCTATGGGCCAAGCACGCGATTGCAAGAAGTGCTGAAGGCTGCTTTGTCTGTCGTCACTGCCGGCATTGCCGAGCAGGCGCAAAAACAGGGCCTCTCGGGCCCTGCTGTTGGCGAAAAAATACATGCTGCCAGAGTGAATGCCATTGACCAGTTGAAGGTCTAAGCACCGTAGCACGCCTGCATCAATGAAGACCCGCTGACTTAAAGCCAGCGTGGGCACATTAACGCGAAGGTGTGCGAGGCGTGCGAGGCGCAGCCGGTGGACGGCCAGCCAAGTGACGGAAACTGATGCGGCCCTTGGTAAGGTCGTAAGGTGACAACTCAAGCGTGACACGGTCGCCTGCCAAAATGCGAATGTGGTTCTTGCGCATCTTGCCTGCTGAGTAAGCGATCAACTGGTGCCCGTTGTCCAAGGTGACACGAAAACGTGTGTCAGGTAAAACCTCGTTCACAACGCCCATCTGTTCGATCAAATCTTCTTTCGCCATTTTTTCCTTTCAGGTTCTCAGGGTGGCTTAGTGGGCCTGCGTGGTTGAACGCACCCAATCTAAACCTTGTGCCAGCGCAAAGCTGGCTGCAGCATCGCGGGTGGCGAAGTCGTTGGTAAAACACATCACCCGGTCGGTACTGGCACTGCCACGCCCGCTGGCCACTGACACCTGCGCCGCAAAGCGGCCACAGGGCAATGCACGCGGGCAAGCGGCAATGCGGTATTTTCCCACGGTGACGGGGGTATTTTCAAAAGTAATCGTATGAATCATCTAATAAGCTAAAAAATTGGTGTGTACAGAGCAACACATTAGATCCTTGCCAACGCACATGGGCGCTTGCATTTGAATCCAAATGGCTTGGTTCTGAGCACTGAAAAAGGGGGAAGCGTGAAATCAAACCCACCCGTATTTGGGGGTGCGCCGCTCTTCTGAGAGTTGCTGAACTGAGTTTGAAAGTTCAAAAACCTGCAGGAACTGCGCTTGTAGTGACCGCGCATTAAATTGATTTAAGCAGTGGTCACAAGCCCGCACTGTAACACAAATGTTTTAAAACTGGCCACTCTTTTTATAAGAACTTGGCAATCAAGGTGATGATAAAGCTCAACAGCAAGGTGCTGGTCAGGGGAATGAACCACTCTCGACCAAACAATTTGAAATGAAAGTCACCGGGCAGTTTGCCTAAACCCATTTTTTCAAGCCAGGGGCGCACCCAACTGATGAGCAGCAGGGCCAAAAATGTCACGATCACCCATCTAAGCATGAACAGAACCTTTTGTCATAAGCGGTGACTGCGGTCGCCCACAGCAAAACCTTGTGCCTGCCAATGCTCTTGAGTGGCAAAACCCACCACCTTGAACAGCTCGCCCATTTCGTGCTCGTTGATGAGCTTCATGGCCTGCGCCCGTTCGGCCAAACCAGATTCGGCCATTCTCTCAGCCAAACCCAAGTTCAATAAAAACCGCGCTTGGCTGGTGTAACCCAAAACCTGCAGACCGGCATCTTGTCCCGCCAAAGCCATGCCCGTGAAGTTCACGTGGGCCGTGATGTCTTTCAAACCGACCGCTTCTAAGGGGTTGACATCGGCCTTGTGCGCGCGATGGCACATCAAAGTGCCCATGTGGCGCTCAGGGTGAAAAAACTCTGCTTCAGGAAAGCCATAGTCCAAGAAAAACGCCGCACCACCCTTCTCGCTGGCCAGCAAGCGCTCGGCCAAACTGGCCACAAAGGCCTCGCCTTGCGGCTGAATTTCTGTCAAGTAGTCGTGTTCACCCTGGGGCTCTAGAGGGGGTCTCAAATCGGTTGGCCTGTCTTCCCAAGCCAGGTCATTTGCTTGGTCTGGTTGAGCAACCACCCCCCGCTCATGCCACTTGCCACTTATTTTGTGAAGCAATTTGACCGGCATGGCGTCGAGTACTTCATTGCCAATGACCACACCCTGCAAGCTTTGGGGCCACTCGCTCAGCCAATTCACCTGATCGCCAAACTCTGCCAATCGGGACTGCTGCCGCTCTTTTAAGCTGCTGGACAAATCCATGATGTTGTAGCGCTTCACCTTGCAACCCAATCGCTGCAGCTCACTGAGCAACTGGTGAGCCAAAGCGCCACTGCCCGCGCCAAACTCCCAGATTTCGTCGGTGCCCGTAGCCTTTAAAGCTTCAAACACTTGCTGGGCCAGTGTTGCACCAAACAAGGGGGAAAGCTCTGGTGCCGTCACAAAATCACTGCCCGACTGAGGCATGGTGCCAAACTTGGGCTGCTGATTGGCGTAATAGCCCAAACCCGGCTCGTACAAGGCCAAAGCCATGAATTGATCAAACGGCAACCAGCCTTGGGCCGCCAAAATGGCCTTGTGCACCCGCACCAGCATGGCGGTCGTTAAACTATGAGCTTCTGTCATTGCCCTTGATTGTCCCCGAATGTCGGCTTCTTTTTCTTCTACCCCTCGCACAGCCCTGGTCACAGGCGCCGGCAAGCGCTTGGGCCGAGAAATTGCGTTGGGCCTGGCCCGTGCAGGCTGGCGTGTTGCGGTGCACTACCGAAGCTCTGAAGCCGAGGCGCTTCAAACGGCGGCCGATTGCTTGCAGGCTTTTGCACAATGGCAGGCACAAGCTGGGCTGAAAGCAACAGGCAGTGATGCCTCTGCTTCCCTCAATGACACTCAGTTACAACTGCAACATTTTATTTTCAAAGCCGATTTGGCCAACGAAGAAGACGCTCGCAAACTGCTACCGCAAGTGGTCAGCCAATTAGGTCGCGTCGATGCCGTCATTAACAGCGCTGCGCTGTTTGAACACGACGACGTCCAGAGCTTCAGCTACGCCAACATGGCGCAGCACTGGGCCAGCAACACGGGCGCTGCCATTGTGTTGGCGCAGGCTTTGCACCAACACTGCCAATCGCGCGGTGCGCAAGCCGCCGAAGCCGTGGTGATTAACATGCTCGATCAAAAGCTTTGGAACCCCAATCCAGATTTTTTAAGTTACACCTTGTCAAAGGCCGCGTTGGAAGCTGCCAACACCTTGTTGGCCCAAGCGCTAGCGCCGCTGGTTCGCGTGGTTGGCGTGGCCCCTGGCCTCACACTGACCAGCCACATGTTGGACGACGATAAGTTTCAAAAACTTCACACACTTAGCCCCTTGGGTCGCTCTTCATCCGTTGAAGAGGTGGTCAGTAGCGTGGTGTTTGCAGTGCACAACCGCGCCATCACTGGCACCACTTTGTTGGTCGATGGCGGGCAGCACTTGATGAAGTTCGAGCGCGATTTTTCTTTGATGTGAGCCAGCATGACTGCCCCTACTTCCCCCCATGCAGACAGCTTGACCCCTTCAGGCAAGCAAACGCTCACGCTCACAGGCCTCAGATTTGACGCTAGCTTGGGCATTTTGGAGCACGAGAAAAATGCACCCCAGCCCATTCAAGTAGATGCCGAACTTAACCTCGGGCCTCAGCCTTTGCTACCGCGCGATGACGACATCAGCAACGTACTCGACTATCGCAAGGTGCGAAAAATTATCATCGATGAATGTACCGCTGAGCACGTCAATTTGCTCGAAAGCCTGATTGGCAAACTCTCGAGTCGCCTCATGCAATTGCATGGCGTCAAAGGTGTTCGCGTGAAGATTGCCAAATTAGAAATTTTTGAAGATTGCGAAGTTGCCATTCGCATGGAAACAGGACAATGGTGAAACCATGAATGCACCCACACAAAACGCTTGGCTAGAGGCCGTCGAAAACTTGACCGAAGAAGCTACAGACGAGGCTTCGCAAAAAGCCAAGGCCCTCAAAATTGAACGCGAAACACACAAGTTAGAAAAACGCTTGTGTCGCCAGGTGGGCCAAGCCATCAGCGAATTCAACATGATTGAAGAAGGCGACCGCATCATGGTCTGCATGTCGGGCGGCAAAGACAGCTACGGCATGCTCGACATTTTGCTCAAAATGAAAGCGCGTGCACCTGTTGACTTTGAACTCATTGCCGTCAACTTAGATCAAAAGCAACCTGGCTTTCCCGCAGAAATCTTGCCTGCCTATTTGAAAAACATGGGCATTCCGTTTCACATTGAAACGCAAGACACCTACTCCATCGTGAAGGACAAAATTCCCGAAGGCAAAACCATGTGCAGCTTGTGCAGTCGTTTGCGCCGCGGTATTTTGTACAAAGTGGCAGGCCAATTGAAGTGCAACAAGTTGGCGCTGGGTCATCACCGCGATGACATGCTGCAAACCTTTTTTCTCAACATGTTCTTTGGCGGCAAACTCAAAGGCATGCCGCCCAAGCTCTTAAGCGACAACGGCGAGTTCATGGTCATTCGGCCTTTGGCGCACGTGGCAGAAGCCGACCTTTCTCGTTGGGCTGAGCATCGCCAGTTCCCCATCATTCCTTGCACGCTGTGCGGTAGCCAACAAAATTTGCAGCGCGTGCAAATTGGCAACATGATTCGCGAGTGGCAAAAGAAGTTTCCAGGCCGCATTGAAAACATGTTTTCAGCTTTGCAAAACGTGGTGCCCTCACATTTGATGGACGCCAACTTACACGATTTTAAAAATCTCAAAATCACGGGCCTTGCCAACGAAGACGGCGACAAAGCCTTTGACGACGAAAGCTTTGAAGCGCCCAATGTGATGGCCAGCTTGCAAGGTGTGCAAGTGGTTCAACTCTAAATCGATTCTGTGTTGATTTGTGATTTACAAGTGATTCGCAAGGAGAACGCCATGAACCTTCAAAACATGGGACCACTCTCACGCCCTATTCGGTGGGGTGGGCTGTTTTTACTGGCCCTGTTCAGCCTTCTGTTGAGCGGCTGCAACAGCATGCGCATCATCGAGAGCCAAGTGCAAACCAGCACGCAGTGGCCCACAGGCACAGCTTCACAAACCGCCGTGCCTGCCAAAGCATTCTTCCGACTTGACCGCCTTCCTGCCGACGTCAACAACCTCCAAGCGGGTTGGGCTGAGGTGGAGCTTGAAGCGGCCCTAGCGCCATTGGGTTGGACCCGCAACGACATTCAAGCCCAATACACCATCTGGGTTGGCGTGCGCGCAGCAGAGTTCATTGCAGATCCTTGGGGCCGTCCTGTTCGCAGTCCTTGGACGAATCGTCTGAGCGTCAATATTGGCACGGGCTACTACAGGCCTCACGGCATGGGCTGGGGCCTTGGCATGCGCTCTGGTTTTCCACCGCCTTCAGGCTATGCGCAAGAAGTCAGCATCATCATTCGTGACCTGCAAACCAGCAACGTGGTGTACCAAACAAAGGCCATGCACGAAGGCCCTTGGACGGACCACCAAAACATTTGGCGCGCCATGATTAGTGCTGCATTGCAAGGTTTCCCTAACCCATCGGTCCTCAATCGACGGGTTGACACCACCATTGCAAGGTAAGAGATGCCCTCGAACGCAACGCGCATCGTGGCCATTCGACATGGCGAAACGGCTTGGAATGTGGACACCCGCATTCAAGGCCACATTGACATTCCATTGAATGAGCATGGCCAATTGCAGGCTGAGCGTTTGGCCGAAGCTTTGGCCGCGCAAGACCCTTTGCACGCCATCTACACCAGTGACCTGCAACGCGCACATCAAACAGCTGCTGCTGTTGGCAAACGCTTAGGCCTCACACCTGTGACACACCAAGGCTTGCGCGAGCGCGGGTTTGGCGCCTTTGAAGGTAAAACTTTCAAAGAAATAGAAGCCGACTTGCCAGAGGACGCCATGCGTTGGCGCAAGCGCGATCCGCATTGGGAACCCCCAAAAGGCGGTGAGTCATTAATCGTTTTAGATCAGCGCATTCGGACCACCCTGAACACTTTGGCCGCAAAGCATCCGGGTGAGCACATTGCGGTTTTTGCGCATGGCGGTGTGATGGACATTTTGTACCGCATTGCCACGGGGCAAGATTTGTTGGCGCCTAGAACTTGGGCCCTGACCAACACCGCCATCAACCGATTGTTGTGGACGCCAGAAAGCATTTCTTTGGTGGGATGGGCAGACACGTCGCACTTGGACGACGTAGCGCAAGACGAATATTAAGTTTTCGACTTAAAGCTGAGCTGAGCTGAGCTGAGTTGAGCACTCAATCTTGAGTGAAACTTTTGGGCGGCGTCACACCCAAGTGCCTGTATGCAGCCAAGGTTGCCGTTCTACCTCGCGGTGTGCGCTGCAAGAAACCTTGTTGAATAAGGTACGGCTCAATCACATCTTCAATGGTGTCGCGCTCTTCGCCAATGCTGGCGGCAATGTTGTCTAGACCCACAGGGCCACCATCAAAACGGTGAATGACTGCTTCGAGAAGTTTGCGGTCCATCAAATCGAAACCTTCTGGGTCAACATCGAGCATGGCCAACGCGCGTTTGGCAATGTCGTGTGTGATGTGGCCTGAGCCTTTCACATCGGCATAGTCGCGCACACGTCTGAGCAAGCGATTGGCAATGCGCGGTGTGCCGCGTGAGCGCTTGGCAATTTCTTCGCCGCCCGCTGCGTCCATGGGCGCTTTGAGCAATGCTGCACTGCGCTTCACAATGCGGCCCAATTCTTCTGCCGTGTAAAACTCAAGACGCGACACAATGCCAAATCTGTCGCGCAGTGGGTTGGTGAGCATGCCCGCGCGGGTGGTGGCACCCACCAAAGTGAAGGGTTGCAAATCGAGCTTGATGCTGCGCGCAGCAGGCCCTTCACCAATCATGATGTCGATTTGATAGTCTTCTAATGCGGGGTACAAAATTTCTTCCACCACGGGAGACAAGCGGTGAATTTCATCGATGAACAAGACATCGTTTTTTTCTAAATTGGTCAGCAGTGCGGCCAGGTCTTTTGGCTTTTCTAAGACGGGGCCACTGGTTTGGCGCAGGTTCACACCCAACTCTGCTGCAATGATGTGACTCAAGGTGGTCTTGCCCAAACCAGGTGGGCCAAACAACAACACATGATCTAGGGGCTCGCCGCGCATTTTGGCAGCGCCGATGAAAATTTCGAGCTGCTCACGAACCTTGGCTTGACCCACATAGTCGTCAAGCAGTTTAGGGCGCAGCGCGCGCTCAATGGCTTCCTCCTGAGGTGTCTCGGGTTTTGCGTCCACCATGCGCGCGGGCGGTGGCGTGCCAAAGTCGTCGGTTTGAATGCTCATGGTGTGATTTTATTTGGCCAAGGCCTTGAGTGCCATTTTGATGCCATCGCTCACGCCAATGTCTGGGGGCAAAGACTTAAGTGCCAACGCGGCCTCCTTGTCTGAGTACCCAAGCGCCACCAAGGCTTGCAAGATATCGTTGGCATGGTCATGAGAAGTGCCAGCAGGCAGTCCAAGGTCAGCGCCCATCTTGCCCTTCAATTCCAACAGCAAACGCTCGGCAGTTTTCTTGCCAATGCCGGGGACTTTCACCAAACGACCCGCTTCTTGTTGCGTAATGGCTTGCGCCAAATCGGCCACCCCCATGCCCGATAGCACGCTTAAAGCCGTGCGCGGGCCGACGCCAGAAATTTTGATGAGCTGCCTGAATGCTGCACGCTCTTCGTGAGAGGCAAAGCCGTAAAGAAGCTGAGCATCTTCACGCACCACAAAATGAGTCAGCAACTTCACCTTTTCGCCCAAGGCGGGCAGGTTGTAAAAGGTGCTCATGGGCACGCTCACCTCATAGCCCACGCCATGGCAATCCACCACCACTTCGGGTGGGTTTTTGTCGATCAAAGTGCCTGTTAACTGACCAATCATGGCGTGCCGTTCTTCTTCATCAGATAAGTGCCTATCATTATGGGTATGGACAATGCCCCATTTGGGCTTTTGTCTATTTTCTTTAGGATTATCAGCTTGATTGTCAGACACAACTTCACGCCGCACAACAATACCCGCATGACCCATCTTTGCGGCCCCATGGATGCCCATTTGCGCACCATTGAGGCCGGGCTACAGGTCAAAATTGCCCACCGGCACGAGCAGTTCAAGATTGACGGCCCCAAGGCACGCGCGAACCAAGCGCTGGAGTTGCTACAAGCCCTCTATGAAATGGCCGATCGGCCCATCAAGGAAGACGCCCTTCAACTCATGATGACGGGCGACCCCGAAGTGGCCAACAACCCCGATGCCGCAACTCTTTTAACGCGCCGTGCTGACCTGAAAGCCCGAACGCCCATGCAGGCCTTGTACATCGACAACATGGCCACGCACGACATCACCTTTGGCATTGGGCCTGCGGGTACTGGTAAAACTTATTTGGCGGTGGCTTGCGCGGTAGATGCCTTGGAGCGCGCCAGTGTGCAACGAATTGTTTTAACCCGACCCGCCGTTGAAGCTGGCGAGCGATTGGGTTTTTTGCCTGGCGATTTGTCGCAAAAGGTCGATCCTTATTTGCGTCCCTTGTACGACGCGCTTTATGACCTGATGGGGCACGACAAAGTGCAGAAAGCCTTTGAGCGCAACGCCATTGAAGTGGCGCCGTTGGCCTTCATGCGCGGTCGCACTTTGAACAACGCTTTTGTGATTTTGGACGAAGCGCAAAACACCACGCCAGAGCAAATGAAAATGTTCCTCACGCGCATTGGCTTTGGTGCCAAAGCGGTGGTCACGGGTGATGTGAGTCAGATTGATTTGCCTAAAGGGCAACTGAGTGGGTTGATTGATGCAGAGCGGGTGCTAAGGCGAGTTAAGGGCATTGCCATGACGCGGTTTACCAGTGCCGATGTGGTGCGGCATCCTTTGGTGGCGCGCATTGTGGATGCTTATGATGCGCAAAGAACGACGGTGCGCAGTCGGTCGATTGATGCTTGATTCAAAGCGCCATCGAAGCTGCTAACTCACCTCTATTGCAACCAACTCAGAATTTCTTGCTATGGCTCTTCCCAACCTCAGTTTGTCATTGCAATTTGGCAATATCTCTCATGCTGCAAGGCACCGAATGGCTTTACCGCGCTACAAAGTAGCGCGTTGGATTCGTCATAGTTTGGCTGCTGACGGCGAAATTACGGTGCGCATTGTGGATGCAGAAGAAGGCCAGCGTTTGAACCGTGAGTTTCGTAAGAAAGACTACGCCACCAATGTGCTGACGTTTGATTACATGCAGTCACCGGTGGTGATGGCTGACTTGGTGTTGTGCGCGCCGGTGGTGGCAAAGGAAGCTCGCGAGCAAGGTAAGACATTGCAGGCGCATTATGCGCATTTGCTGGTGCATGGCACCTTGCATGCGCAGGGCTGGGATCACGAAACCAGTGAGGCCGCTGCCGAGGCCATGGAGGCGCATGAGATTGAGATCATGCGGAAACTTGGGTATAAGAACCCGTATTGATGATGTAGCGCCTGATTTACTTCGATGGAAGATCTGAAGCTTTTGGCATTTCATCGCCATATCTGTAGAATTTTTTGATTTTTGCAAAATCTTCATCAGTCCAAGGCTGATTATCTGGATCGCTAAGTGCAGCCAATGTAATGGCTCTGTCTTCTTCATCAGACAACAATTCGTATTTTCTAGGTGCTGGGTTTTGGGTGTTCTTTTTCATATAACCTCATCTCTCGGTTGTTTGCTTTTCGCAAACTGATCATTCGGGTAGATTCAGCACGCAAAACATACGCAACGGCGTAAATTTTGCCTTCCAAAGGTACCAAGCCGCTCATGCGGTCTTCGTTGTCATTGTGGCGCTTATTCACTTTCAATGCCAGAAGCATCCTCAAGCAAGCGAACCTTGACCGACTTTCCCTTGACCTTACCGCGCGATAATTTTGCGACAGCTTCACGCGCAATATCTCGCGCAACCGCCACATAAGTAGAGTATTCATTCACATTAATTTTGCCCACTTGCTCGCGCGTGTAGCCCGCATCACCTGTCAGTGCACCCAGCACATCACCCGCGCGAATTTTTTCTTTGCGACCGCCCACAATTTGCAAGGTGGCCATGGCGGGCACCAGCATGTCTTTGCCAGCAGGTGTGAACGTGCTTAGCTCTTGCCAACTCGACTCGCGGCCTTGCAGCACTTCAATCTTGCCCACATAACCCATCTCGTCCATGCTGGCCAAACTCACAGCCAAGCCTTCTGCATCTGCCCGACCGGTGCGGCCAATGCGGTGAATGTGCACCTCGGAATCGGGCGTCACATCTACGTTAATCACTGCCTCCAGTTGCGCCACATCCAAACCGCGTGCGGCCACATCGGTAGCCACCAACACAGAGCAACTTCTGTTGGCAAATTGAATCAACACTTGATCGCGCTCTCGTTGTTCTAACTCACCATAAAGCGCCAGCGCACTGAAGCCTTGCGCTTGCAACACCGCCACCAAGTCGCGGCACTGCACTTTGGTATTGCAGAACGCCAAAGTAGAAGTAGGACGAAAATGATTCAGCACCATCGACACCGCATGTAAACGCTCAGACTCTTTCACCTGCACAAATATTTGTTTGATCTTGTTGGCGCTGTGTTGTGTTTCCACCTTCACCGTTTGCGGATCCTTCATGAACTGCTGAGCCAACTTGGCAATGCCTTCAGGATAGGTGGCCGAGAACAACAGCGTTTGACGCTTTGGAGGGCACTGTCTGGCCACAGTGGCAATGTCGTCAAAGAAGCCCATGTCGAGCATGCGATCGGCTTCGTCCAGCACCAAGGTTTGGAGGCCCTTGAGTTTCAAAGAACCGCGCTCTAAATGGTCCATGATGCGCCCCGGCGTACCCACCACCACATGCGCGCCATGTTCCAAGCTCAACACTTGGCCACGCAACGCTACACCGCCGCACAAAGTAACCACCTTCACATTGCCAACCGCACGTGCCAAGCGACGAATCTCTTGACTCACCTGATCGGCCAATTCACGTGTAGGACACAAGATCATGGCCTGCACTGCAAAGTCTGCAGGCAGAATTTTTTCAACCAAGGGAATGCCAAACGCAGCCGTCTTGCCACTGCCCGTGCTGGCCTGCGCAATCAAGTCTTTGCCCGCCAAGGTCACAGGCAAACTGGCCGCCTGAATGGCCGTCATTTGCAAATAGCCCAACTGCTCTAAATTGCCCAACATCGAAGCTGACAAACTTAGCTTCGCAAAATCGTTTTTGTTTTCGTTCATAGTTCCATTATGCGAACAATTGGGGTCAAACAATTGGGGTCAGATCAACATTAATTTTGTCAATCAAAGGGGCTAAAGGCTAAGGGGGGCTGACGATTTGTGGTACTCCACCATGAGGAAGCCCCCCTTAGCCTTTAGCCCCTTTGATTGGAAATTAATGTTGATCTGACCCCAATTGTTTTGCTCTCGCCGGAGAGAAAGAAACTTGACCCGATTACATATGTAGAGGAATCGTAACGGGGCCATCGTTGATCAAGTGAACTTTCATGTCGGCGGCAAACTGGCCGGTTTGCACAATGGGGTGGGCCTCGCGAGCTTGGGCGACGAAGTAATCGTAAAGGCGTTGGCCATCGGCAGGTGATGCGGCGCGGGTAAAGCTGGGGCGATTACCACTGTTCACATCGGCGGCCAAAGTGAACTGGCTCACTACCAGCAAACCACCTTGCAGACCCTGCCCATCCAAATCTTGCAATGAACGGTTCATCTTGCCCGCCTCGTCGCTGAAAATGCGCAACTTCAAAAGCTTGCTCAGCATCTTGTCAGCGTTGACCGTTGTGTCACCTTGCTCTGCACAGAGCAACAACAACAATCCCTTTTGAATGTGTCCAATCACTTGGCCATCTACCACCACCCGTGCCTCCAACACGCGTTGCGCTACACCAATCACAGCAAATCTCTTTCTGAATCAAAGTGCGCTTCTACATCGGAAGGCAACAACTGAATGGAAGCGCGCAAGCCTGGCACGGCGCTCATCAAGGCCTGTTCCACACTAGTTCGCAATGCCGCGGCGCGGCCCAGAGTCCATGAGGCGGGCATGTGCATGTGCAAATCAACAAACAAACGCTGCCCCGCTTGGCGCGTGGTGATGTGGTCAAAACGAATGATCGACACCTCATCGCGCTGATAGGCAAAACCCGCCAATGTTTCATTGATTTTGGCAATGGTCTCTGGCTCTACGGCCTCATCCATCAATCCTTGTGTCGAACGCCAAATGAGGTGCACGCCTTCTTTCAAAATATTCAGCGCCACCGCTATGGCCACCAAAGCATCGAGCCACAACCAACCGGTTAGGCTGACCAAGCCAATGCCCATGACCACTCCCACCGACGTCCACACATCGGTCACCAAATGCTTGGCATCGGCTTCCAAAGCAATAGACCGGTGCGTCTTGGCGGCGCCAAACATCACCCAGGCCAACAAGCCATTCAACACAGAGCTGATGATCGACAAAGCCAGACCCAAGCCCACTTGCTCAATGGGCTGTGGATCAAAAATACGATGGCTAGCCGTCCAGATAATGCCGATGGCCGCCACAATGATCAAAATGCCTTCAAAGCCAGAAGAAAAGTACTCTGCTTTGTGATGACCGTAAGGGTGTTCTGCATCGGCCGGCCGCGCGGCCACAGTGACCATGACCAAGCCAAAAACGGCGCTGGCCAAATTGACCAAAGACTCCATGGCGTCTGACAACAAACCCACAGAATCTGTGATCCACCAAGCCAAAGTTTTGAGGGTGATGGTCATGATGGCCACCACCACCGACGCCCACATCAATGTGCGCGGTGACCATGCAGGTAATTTTGAGCGCATCAAGCACTCAAATGAACACGCGCAAATTTGCGTTTACCAACCTGAACCACATAGGTACCGGCCTCTAACTTCAAGCCCTTGTCG
>OFSB01000080.1_pt1 | contig 17205 bp, 22 predicted proteins | sample 1543251 | NCBI WGS metagenome assembly OFSB01 (sample SAMN05442521, study PRJEB24371) | freshwater metagenome | isolation source: Freshwater Lake | place: Canada: Niagara | collected 2012-08-03
AAAAACACTAATCATAGTATCATCTTAAAAGTTGTCTGCCAGTTGTCTGCCATCAAAAAATAAAGGAATTTGAAAAAAGATTAATGATTACTTGCTGATTTGGAGCGGGTGAAGGGAATTGAACCCACGACCTAATCGTTGGCAACGATTCGCTCTACCACTGAGCTACACCCGCTTAATAATCCAGTGAAATTAAACAAAAATAAATTATAATCAATTGAAAAGTGAAATTGAATTAAACAAATTAAACACTATATTAATTCATAATGACAACTTTTGATAAAAAAGAAATTCCCCAAGAAATATCTATTTTCCCACTTGCAAATGCAGTCTTCTTTCCAAATACAATTTTGCCTCTCAATATATTTGAGCCTAGATATAAAAAGATGATCGAAGATGCTTTGGCATCAAATAAAATGATTGGAATGATCCAAACAAGAGAAGGTAATAATCTAAAAAAACCTGGAGTGTTTAGCGTTGGTTGTCTTGGGAAAATAGACACACACACAAAAACAGCTGACGGCAGGTATTTAATAAACCTCAAAGGCTTAGTGAGATTTAGAGTTTTAGATGAAGCGGAGACTAATCTGCCTTATAGAAAATTTAGAGTAACCTGTGATGAGTTTTTAGATGATCTAGAAAAAATAAAATTTGATGACAAGATTGATGTGCTGCAACTCATAGACAAAGCTAGAAAACTATTTAAAATTCACCATCTATCTACTGATTGGAAGATTGTTGAAAAAGTTGAGCCAGACCAATTAATAAATTCGCTATCAATGATATGCCCTTTTTCTGTAAGCGAAAAACAGGGATTGCTTGAGGCAAAAACTTTGATTGAGAGAAATTTACTTATTAATCAGATAATAAATTTTTATATTATTGGAAACAATCCTGGATCAGAACGACAAATCCACTAATAAATAATTAAGCAGACTTATTCATTGAGTCAAAAAATTCAGCGTTATTTTTTGTCTCTCTTAATTTGCCGATTAAAAATTCAATTGCTTCCATATTTCCCATTGGAGCAATCAGTCGTCTTAAAACGTTCATTTTCTGAAGGTCTTCTTTTTTAAATAATAAATCTTCTTTTCTAGTTCCAGATTTTGTAATGTCGATTGCTGGGAAAATTCTCTTATCTGCAATTTTTCTATCTAAAATAACTTCGGCATTACCCGTTCCTTTAAATTCTTCAAAAATAACTTCATCCATTCTTGAACCGGTTTCAATTAATGCTGTTGAAATAATTGTTAAAGATCCACCCTCTTCAATGTTTCTTGCTGCTCCAAAAAATCTCTTTGGTCTTTGTAATGCATTCGCATCGACACCACCTGTTAATACTTTTCCTGAACTTGGAACGACTGCGTTATAAGCCCTTCCTAATCGAGTGATCGAGTCTAATAAAATCACCACATCTTTTTTGTGTTCCGCTAATCTTTTTGCTTTCTCAATTACCATCTCGGCTACTTGGACGTGTCTCATTGCCGGTTCATCAAACGTTGAACTTACAACTTCACCTTTTACAGATCTTTGCATGTCCGTAACTTCCTCTGGTCTTTCATCAATAAGCAAAACTATTAAATAAATCTCAGGATGATTTGCTGTAATTGAATGTGCAATATTTTGAAGTATTACAGTTTTTCCAGCCCTTGGTGGCGATACTATTAAAGCTCTTTGACCTTTTCCAATAGGAGTTACAAGATCAATTAGTCTTGCTGTCAAATCTGGTTTTTTATCTGCTTTATTGGATTCAACTTCTAAATTTATACGCTCATCTGGATATAGAGGCGTTAAATTATCAAAGTTAATTTTATTTCTAGATTTCTCAGGATCTTCAAAATTTATTTTGCTAACTTGTAAAAGCGCAAAATATCTCTCAGAATCTTTTGGGGCCCTAATTTCTCCTTCAACCGTATCTCCTTTTCGAAGACCAAATCTTCTGATTTGGCTTGGGCTTACATAAATATCATCGGGTCCTGGTAAGTAATTTGACTCTGTGGCTCTTAAAAAACCAAAGCCATCTTGTAATGTTTCAAGAACACCGCTTCCAGTAATTTTTTCATTTTTTTCAGCAAGTTTTTTAAGAATTCCAAACAAGATTTCTTGTTTACGCATTGTGCTTGGATTTTCGATTCCTAGCTTTTCAGCTTCTAAAATTAAATCTGCTGGTGTTTTATTTTTTAAGTCTTGTAGGTTCATTTATGTTTGGGATTGTCTTGTGAAACTTTTAGGTGTGAGACGAATATAACAATAATTAATTATATTTCAAGCAGGTTTAAAAATAACCAAAAAGACAATGATTATCAGTATTATAGTTGGTATTTCATTAATAATTCTAAAAAATTTTGAACTTCTTTTATTTCTATCTAACTCAAAATCTTTCAAACATTTAGATAAAAAACCATGATAACCAGAGAGAATAATCACAAATAAAAACTTAATAGACATCCACAAAGAAAAAATACTGCCTAATCCTGAAATCCATAAAATAGACAAACCGGTCAACCAAGTAATAATCATGGCTGGGTTCATAATTATTTTCATTAATCTTTTTTCCATTACTTTAAAAGTTTTTGACACATCAGCACTATTGTTTTCAACGTGATAAACAAATAATCTTGGTAAATACAAAAGACCAACCATCCAGGAAATAACAGCGATAACGTGAATTGCCTTAAGCGTTAAATATAAATTCATTAATTAATTAAATATTTTTTAACAATATGCTCCATCATTTTAATATGATCTTCATTATCATTTAAGCAAGGAACAACCTCGTAGTTTTCTCCACCGTTTTCTATAAAGCTTTCTTTTCCTTGAATTGCTATTTCTTCTAAAGTCTCAACGCAGTCTGATGAAAATCCTGGACATATCATAAGCACATTTTTTTTACCTTTATTAGGAAGCTCTTCTAAAGTTTTATCCGTGTAGGGCGTTAACCATTCTTCCGGTCCAAATCTTGACTGAAAAGTTGTCTCAATTGGGATGTCTTTAAATTTTTCTTTGATAAGCCGCGTCGTTTTTTGACAATAACAATGATACGGATCGCCCTTTGTGAAATATTTTTTTGGTATGCCGTGGTAAGAAGCTAAGATTAAATCTGGTTTCCATTTAATTTCTGAAACTTTCTTTTTTATACTTTTTACAAGCGCATCAATAAATAAAGGTTCGCTTTCATAGTGTGGGATAGTTTGTAAACTAGGTTGCCATCTCATTTTTATTAAATTTCTATAAACCTCGTCGCACACTGTTGCTGTGGTCGCGGCTGCATATTGCGGATACAAAGGAAAAATAATAATTTTTTCGCACCCCTCTTTTTGCAAAAATTCTAATTTACTTTTTATACTTGGGTTTCCGTACCTCATTGCAAAATCAATAATAACGGTTTCATTGCCCATATTTTCTTTTAATTTTTGGGTTTGGCTTTTTGTGTAATATCTAAGTGGAGATTGGTTAGTATCGTTCATCCAAATCTTTTTATAAGCGTGAGCCGTTTTTGACGGCCTAAAGGTTAATATAAATAAATTTAAAATTATTTGCCAAAGAACAGGGTTGACCTCTATTACTCTTGTGTCTGACAAAAACTCTTTTAAATATTTTCTAATATCCCACCAACTCGTCGAATCTGGAGTTCCAAGATTAACCAACAAAACCCCGGTTTTCCCAAATTTTACTTTTGGATGATTTATTTTATCTAAGTCAAAACTCATAAATTATAGTCCCTTACAAACTCAATTAGTTTCTTAACATTCTCTGGTTTTGTTTTGGGTAATATCCCGTGACCCAAATTAAAGATGTATGGTTTATTTTTAAAAAAATCTAAATATTTTTTTGCCTCTCTAAACATTTTCTCATTTTTTCCTAATAAAAATTTTGGGTTCATTCCGCCTTGAAAAACCACATTATTATTTAAATCTAATTTCTTTAAATTAATATCATAATCGATACTAATTCCATGGGGGTTTACTGTTTTTATAAAAGTATTAATATTTTCGTTAATTCCCTTGGGGAAACAAATAACAGGGATGTCGGGAAAATTTTTTTTTAGTTTATTAACAATGCTTTTATTTGGGTTAATACAGAGTTCCTTCAAGCTTCCTTTGTTAATTAAACCAGCCCAACTATCAAATAATTGTATAACGTCGGCACCTGCTAATATTTGTTCTTTGCAATGAACATAGGCTAAATGTTCTAGTCTTTTAATTATTTTTATTACTTCTTTCTTTTTTAAGTTTTTTAATAAATTTTTTTTCTTTTTCGGTGACCCTTTGTTAATCATATAAACCAAAAGCGTCCATGGAGAGCCTGCAAAACCTATGAGTGCTTTTTCTTTTGGTAGTTCTTTTTTTATGTTTTTTAAAATTTTATAAACGTTTTTTAAGTTTTTAATAAAGTTTTTGTCTGGTGTTTTATAAAATTTATTTAAATCGTAATTCTCTAAAATAGGTCCTGTTTTTTCTTTAAATTCTACCTTTTGACCAACTGCATTTAAAATTAATAAAATATCTGAAAAAACTATAACTGCGTCTAAATTAAACCTATTTATAGGTTGTAATGAAATTTCTGTAGCATCTTTTACATTTAGGCAAAAATTAATAAAATTTTTATTTTTCCTTCTTATTTTTTGATATTCTGGAAGATATCTCCCTGCTTGCCTCATAAACCAAATAGGAAAAATTTTTTCTTTATTTAAAAGAGAACTTTGAAGAGAACTATTCATTAATAAATATTAGTTAAAATAGTAGTGTTATATGGTTCTGTTAGTAATGTGTTTATATTTTTATTAACAGTTTATTAACAAGTTTTGTTGATTAAATTTTCTTAATAACTTTATATTTATGTTGTTTATTTAAAATTACACACGTTTCTAAGGATTTAAAAAAACGTACTTATTAATGTTATTAATTAAATAATAATAATTTATTAACTGTTAACCTTTGCCTTTTTTAAAGTTAAAAATGTATAAATGATAATTATAAAGGGTTGCCAACAGGATTATGAACACAAAATATAACGTTTTTTTAGTCTCCGATTCAACCGGAGAAACTCTCGATAGAATATTTCTTGCTCTAAAAGCTCAGTTTGAAAATTTTAATAATAATTTACACCATTTCTCTTTTGTTAGAACGGAGGCTCAAATTACAACGCTATTAGAAAAATGTGATAAATTAGGTAATTCGATAGTGCTTTATACACTTGTGGAGCCTGCTGTTACCTCTTTTTTAGTCCAAGAAACAGAGAGGCATAAAATTCCCTGTTTTGGTGTTTTAGATTATTTAATTCCAAAATTTGAAATAGCTCTTAATAGAAAAGCCAACAGAAAACCGAGCGGTCAACACATTTTAAATAAAGAATATTATAAAAAGATTGCCGCAATGCAATTTAGTATTGAGCATGATGATGGCCAAAAATTAGAAACAATTTTAGAGGCCGATATAATTATTTTAGGCATTAGCAGAACAAGCAAAACGCCAACAACCATTTATCTTGCAAACAGAGGTTATAAATCAGCTAATATTCCAATGGTTCCAAATCAAAAAATACCGGAAGATATTTTGAAGAATAAAAAAAAGACAATTGTAGGATTGATTGCCGACCCCGAAAGATTGGTGGATATAAGAAAAAACAGACTCAACACATTGAGCGAAGAAAAACATACATCCTATGTTGATTTGGAGCGGATCCGAGAAGAGCTGGAAGAAAGCAGGAAAGTTTTTAAGTTAAACAATATCCCAACAATTGATGTAACAAGAAAATCAGTAGAAGAAACCGCAGCTTCAATTATAAAGATTCACGAAATTAAAAACAGTTAATGAGAAATATAATTTTAGCATCCGCAAGCGGGATAAGGCTAAAAATATTAAATGATTTTGGTTTTAATGTTAAAGTAGAAGTGGCCAATGTAGATGAGGACGAAATAAAAAATTCTTTATTAGCAGAAAAATTTAGTTCATTTGATATTTCAAGAGCTCTTGCGGAGACAAAAGCAAAAAAAATAAGCAGCAAAATTTATAACCAGGATGTTCTCGGGGCAGATCAAGTTTTGGATTTAGAGGGCAATATATTCAATAAGCCAGAAAATATGGAATTAGCATCTAGCTTGATGAAAAGACTAAATGGCAAAGAACATTCTTTGTTTAGCTCTATTTGTTTGAGTAAAAATGGCTCGACTATTTGGATGCACACCGAACAGGTTGTTTTAAAGATGAAACGGTTAACAGACAGTTTTATTAAAGACTATTTAGCAAAAGTGGGACTTGAAACAATTAAGAAATATGGCGTTTATCAAATAGAAGGAACGGGTAAAGATTTATTTGAAGAAATAAAAGGAGACGAATATTCTGTGATGGGAATGCCAATTAAACAATTAATTAACTATTATAAATTAAATGAAAAATAAAAAAAACTTTTTAGTTATTGGAAATCCCATTAAACATTCATTATCTCCTTTGTTGCATAATTATTGGTTTCATAAAAATAAAATTAATTGTGAATACAAAAAATTAAAAACAACTCAAGCAGAAATAAAAAAAATTTTAACTAAAGTTAGAAAAAAGGAGATAGAGGGTATTAATGTGACTATTCCTTTTAAAAATAGCATCATCAGGCATTTAGATATTTTAAAGGGGGACGCATTAAAAACCTCATCAGTGAATACCGTTTACTTAAACAAAAAAAAATTAGTTGGAGAGAATACGGATGTTTATGGTTTTTCTTGTGGTGTAATAAAGAAAGTTGCGAATAGAATTAAAACAGCAGGTATTATTGGAGCTGGAGGCGTAACCTCTTCAATTATTCTTGCTTTAATCCAAAAGGGAGTAAAAAAAATATATATAACAAACAGGACATTTTCGAAGTTAAAAATTTTCAAAAAAAAATTTAAAAAAATTATTTATCCAATTAAATGGAATGATCGTTATAAATTATTTAGAGATGTTCAAATTTTAATTAATGTTACAAGCCTCGGTATGCTGGGCCAGAAAGATTTAAAATTTGATTTTAGTATTTTTGATAAAAAAATTAATGTGGTTGATATTATTTATAACCCAGAAAATACAAGGTTTTTAAAGGACGCAAGAAAGAATGGTCACAAAACTTTCTCAGGACTGGATATGTTTATTTATCAAGCCCAGAAAGCATTTTATATTTGGAATAATAAAAATCCAAAGATAACAAAAGATATTTATAAAAAACTTAGAAAAAAAATTAATGGTTAGAGTGGGTATTTTAGGATCGGTTGGAAGCGGCAAATCTTATGTTGCAAATATTTTTAGAGAACTAGGTTTTAATATTTTTTCAGCAGATAATGAAGTTGCTAATATTTATAAGAACAATAAGATTGTTAATAAAAAGATTTCAAAATTTTTTAAGTTAAAACTTTATAAGAGCAAAATAGACAAAGAGGAACTTAGGGCTTCTCTTAAAAAAAACCCAAATAAATTTAGATTTTTGAACAAGATTATTCATCCAACAGTTAGAAAGAAATTAGACCTTTTTCTAACTAAATCTAAAAAAAATAAATTAGTCGTTTTAGATGTTCCGCTTTTAGTGGAAAATAAAATGTTCAATTTTGTTGATATTTTTATTCTTGTTAAAACTGGATCTAGTTCTTTTTTAAGTAGAATTAAAAAAAGAAAAAATTTAGATAAACAATTTTTAAATATATTAAAAAAACAACAGACAAGCGAAAAGATCAAAGAAAACTATGCAGATTTTGTAATTTATAATAGTTCCAAAAATAAAGTTAAATTGCAGGTAAAAAATATTATTGATAAGATTCTTTTAAATTAATGATTGAAGTTATTTTAGATACAGAGACAACGGGGCTGTCAGCAGAGAAAGATAGAATCGTAGAAATTGCTTGCGTGGAATTAAGCAATCACATCCCAACAAAAAATATTTTTCATACTTTTTTAAATCCCGAGACTAAGGTCTCAGCAGACGCTTTTAGTGTCCACGGCTATTCTGATGAATTTTTATCAAACAAACCCAAGTTTAAAGATGTTGCTAAAGATTTCCTTAATTTTATTAAAGATAAAAAACTTATTATTCACAATGCAGATTTTGATCTTGGATTCTTAAATAATGAATTAAGAAGACTAAATATAAAACCAATTCTAAAATCTGATATTTTAGACACATTGCAGATAGCTAGATCTAAGTTTCCAGGCGTTGGGAATAGCTTAGACGCCCTGTGTAAGAGATTTAAAATTAGTATTGAGGCTAGAGAAAAGCATTCTGCACTTTTGGACTGTCATTTACTCTCAAAAGTTTACATCGAATTAATTGATAAAAAGGAATTAACGCTTGATCTAATGTCTAATGATAAAACTTTTAATGAAAAGATGAAGATGAGCAATGAGAATAGAGAAGGTATTATTGTTAAAATTTTACCAGAACAAATGGAAGAATATAAGAAATTTTTAAAAAAAAATGTTTCTAATGCTTTTGCGTTAGATTAGCAGACTGTTGTTTGTATAGTTCGTCAAAGTTAATTTCTTTCTTAAATTTAAATTCTTTAAAGCCTGATTTTTGAAATAATTCTGTAATAAGATCTGTTAGTTTTTTTGCATATAAATCAGGTATTTCTGCAAGAATAATTCTTTTAATTTCCTCTGCTTTTAATTCTGTGTCGGTAACTTTAAATACTACAGCAAGACATGCTTCGGCGTGAATTTTATTTAGCACTTCTTTTGGTGCCTCAAAAATAAGTTTTAAATTTAGTTCTAGCATCCCATTTTTTAGAGGTTTGTTAGAAATATCAACCTTTGTCTCATATTTACCAAGATTTTGAGCTGCATCTACAAAGCAGTCTGGAGATGGAATTTCAAAAGACAAATCTTTTACGTAGTTTGCTATGATCTGGTATTTAGAATTCTCTTTATTTTTTTCTTCCATTTTAAAAATATGAATTTTTGTATTATTTAAATATATTTTTTTATATTAAATATCATTTAATTCGATCTAAATTTAGATGTATTAATTTTTAACTATTTAATCTAAAATACCCTTAAATGAATGACAATTTTGGCTATATAGATATTGTATTGCTTGCCATAGTGGCGGGTATAATTATTTTAAGACTTAGGAATGTTCTTGGTAAAGGAGCAGAAGATGGTCCTGTTAGAGCAAAGAAATCAGTTGTAGTTGATGCCCAATTTGAGGATGTTAACCCGTCCAGAAGTGGAGAAAATATTAATTTAAAAGAATTTAAAGAAGAGACCTTTTTAAAAGGCGCTCAAGCAGCCTATGAAATGATTGTGAATGCATTTGCAGCTGCAGACAAAAAGACTTTAAAAGATTTAACATCACCGGAAGTTTATAAAAGCTTTCTTGGTGTTCTTGATGAAAGAAAAAATAAAAAATATGTTAATCAATTTACTTTTATAGGAATTAAAAAAGCAAAAATAGAGAACGTAGATAAGAAAGATAGTTTTTATACTGTCAAAACTAGATTTGTGAGCGAGATTATATCCTGCATTAAAGATGCTAATAACAATATTATTGAGGGCAGTCCCGATGAGATTCAAACGGTTAATGATGTTTGGAGCTTTTCAAGAGATCTAAATTCTGATGACCCTACTTGGAGTTTAACTGAAATTGCACAGGATGTGCATGTCAAAGAATAATAAAAATCATACAAACCCAGAAGATATAAAAGCTTGGGAAGATTTTAAGAATCAGAAATTTTTAGATGGTGATAAAGGTGAAATATCTAAAAAATCTATAAAAGGAAATAAAAAGCAAGATCATATTGATTTTAAAATAGATTTACACGGTTACTCATTGCAAGAATCTTTTGAGAAGATAAGAGGCATTATAGAAAATTGTTACCAGAAAGATTTAAGAAATATTTTAATCATTACAGGCAAAGGCCTAAGATCTAAGGTTAAAGAAAATCCTTATTTGTCAGAAGATTTAAGCTTATTAAAATATGCAATTCCAAATTTTATCAAAGATAATTTTTCAGATATTATTAATTCTATGGAAGAGCCAGATCAAAATTTAGGTGGATCTGGAGCTTTTTTATTAAGATTAAAAAAAAGATTATAGAATAGTATTTATTTAACTATTAAAGCTAATTTATTGATAACGTTAGTTTTTCTATATATAGATTGTTAATTCATATGAGGATCGCAAAAGTTAATAGAAAAACCAAAGAGACATCTATAGAGGCAGAAGTAAATTTAGATGGCAAAGGCGTTTATAATATAGATACAGGAATTGGTTTTTTAAATCACATGCTTGAACAGCTATCAAAACACTCTTTGGTAGATATAAATTTGAAAGCAAAAGGTGATTTACACATTGATCTCCACCACACAACGGAAGACTCAGGAATTGTTATAGGCGAGGCTATTGCTAAAGCTTTGGGAGATAAAAAGGGCATTAAAAGATATGCGCATGCTTATATTCCAATGGATGAAACATTAAGCAGAGTTTCTCTTGATATATCAAACAGACCTTACTTAGTTTGGAATGTAAAATTAAAAGTAGAAAAGCTTGGAGAAATGGACACTGAACTATTTAAAGAATGGTTCCAGGCCTTTTCACAAAGCGCTGGTATTACTTTGCACATAGAAAATGTTTATGGGGATAATAGTCACCACATTATTGAATCTTGTTTTAAAGGATTGGCGAGAGCTTTACGTCTTGCATTAGAAAAAGATGCAAGAGCAGGAGATTCTTTGCCTTCTACTAAAGGAATACTTTAAAGATTTTTTAAATGTATGTATCAATAGTTGATTATGGGACCGGGAATCTTAATTCCGTTTCAAAAGCCTTAGAAGTCGCGGCTACAAAAGTTAATAAAAAGATAAATATAAAAATATCTAATAAGCCTAAAGATATTTTAGATTCAGACAAGATTATATTGCCCGGTCAAGGCTCTTATAGACAGTGTGCTTTAGGATTAAAAAATATATCTGGATTATGGGATTCTATTAATGAATTTGTTTTAATTAAAAAAAAACCGATTTTTGGAATTTGTGTTGGTATGCAGCTTTTTTCAGATCAAGGATTTGAAGAAGAGGTTACCAAAGGATTTGGCTGGATTAAAGGCGCTGTAAAAAAAATAAAACTTAATAATAAAGATTTAAAATTACCTCATATGGGATGGAATGAAGTTAGCGTTGTTAAAAAAAATGATTTATTTTTAGATATTAAAAACTTATCCCATTTTTATTTTGTTCACAGTTATGCATTTGAAGCTGAGAATATTAATGATGTTGTCTGTACCACAGATTATGAAAAATCAGTTGTTGTTGCTCTTTTAAAAGAAAATATTTTTGGCACTCAATTTCATCCTGAAAAGAGTCAGGAAAATGGGATTAAGTTATTGTCTAACTTTTTGAATTGGAATTTATAATGATAATATTCCCAGCAATAGATTTAAAAGATGGAAAATGTGTAAGACTTTATAAAGGAGATTTAATAAAACGACTATATTTAATTCCTCTCCATATAATCAGGCACTTCAATTTAAAAAAAAAGGTTTTACAGATTTACATCTCGTAGATCTTGATGGCGCTTTAAAAGGAAGATCTAAGAATAAAAAAGTTATAATAAAAATCATTAAAAACACTGATTTAAAAGTGCAATTAGGAGGAGGAATCAGAACTCTAAAACAAATATCTTTTTGGATTAAAAATGGAGTTTCAACGGTAGTTGTTGGAACTATGGCTATACAAAACCCAAAGATTCTAAAGAAAGCATGTGATTTATTTCCAGGAAGAATAGCTGTTGCTTTAGATGTTAGAAATAATTTTTTAGCTATTAAAGGTTGGGTCAAGCAAACAAAAATAAAACTTATGGATTTTTCAAAAAAGTTAGAGGACTTCGGGGTGTCTAGAATTATTTATACAGATATAAATAGAGATGGAACAAAAACGGGGGTTAATTTTTCTCAGCTAAAAAGAATAGTCGCAAAAGTTAATATTCCATTAGTTGTTTCTGGCGGAGTTTCAGACATAAAAGATATAAGAAAATTACATAAAGCCGAGTTATTTGATGGGGTTATCATTGGCAAGGCTATTTATGATAAATCTATTTCTCTAAATGAACTTAAAAAATTTGTTTAAAAAAAATGCTTAAAAAAAGAATTATACCTTGTCTTGATGTTAAGGATGGCAGAGTTGTAAAAGGTATCAATTTTGTAAATTTAAAAGATGCTGGCGATCCAGTAGAACAGGCAAAAATATACGACAAAGGAGGTGCTGATGAAATATGTTTTTTAGACATTACAGCATCAAGCGAAAATAGAAAAACTTTATTAGATAAGGTAAGCGAAACAGCAAAAAGTTGTTTTGTTCCTCTAACTGTTGGCGGTGGAATTAGTAGCATAGAAGATATTAAAACCCTTTTGCTCGCGGGAGCAGATAAAGTTTCAATTAATACTGCGGCAGTAAAAAATCATAATTTCATTAAAGAGAGCTCAATTAGATTTGGATCTCAATGTATAGTAATTGCAATAGATGCAAAAAAAGTAGGAAATAATAAATGGGAAATATTTACTCATGGAGGAAGAAATTCTACAGGCATTGATGCTATTGAATACTCAAAAATTGTTGAAAAAAATGGCGCCGGGGAAATCCTTCTTACTTCGATGGATAAAGATGGAACAAAAACAGGTTATGATCTTGAGTTAACAAGGGCTATTTCAAGCTTAGTATCTATACCGGTGATAGCATCAGGAGGAGTTGGTAATCTCGATCATTTATATGAAGGTTTTAATATAGGTTTAGCTAGTGCGGTTTTAGCAGCTTCAATCTTTCATTATGGTGAATATTCCATAATGGATGCAAAAAACTATTTAATTAAAAAGGGAATACCAATAAGAATTTAACTATGTTTAAAAATTTAGAACAGCTTACAAAAAAGATAAAAAAACAAAAGAATAAAAATCCAAACATTTCATATACGGCAAGTCTTTTTAAAAAAGGAAAGAATTTTTGTATAAAAAAATTTATGGAAGAAGCAAGAGAACTTGCGGCTTCATCTAAATATTCTAATAAAAAAAATATAGTTCACGAGGCTTCAGATTTATTATATCATTTTTTAGTTCTTCTTGAGTTTAAAAAAATTTCAATAGCTTTAATTATGAAAGAGTTAAAGAGAAGACAAAAAATTTCAGGAATTCAAGAGAAGAAGAATAGAAAAAAAAATGTACGATAAAAACAATATATTTGCTAAAATTTTAAGAGGGGAAATTCCTTGTGATAAAATTTATGAAGACAAGTTTACTTTGGCATTTAAAGATATTAATCCTCAAGCAAAGGTTCATGTTTTGGTAATCCCAAAGGGTGCGTATGTAGATATGAATGATTTTGCTACTAATGCTAAAAGTGATGAAATTGAGGGTTTAATTAGAGCCCTAGGAAAGGTTGCTAGCATCTTAGGAGTATCCGCTTCTGGTTATAGATATTTAGGCAATAACGGGAGAGATGGCGGTCAAGAAGTTCCCCACTTGCATTTTCATATCTTTGGCGGAGAAAAATTAGGAAGAATGATCCATAAGTAAAATGGAAAGATCCATAGATAGATTTTATCTACATCTTCTTTCAAGGAGCGATTTAATGGAATCAAATTGCAAAGAAAAAAATCTAGAAGTTGTTCTAGAAAAAAAACCAACAATAGATTTTTGTAAATTTCTTTATAAAGAGGTAGGAAGAGATTTTTTTTGGAGAGACAGACTCAAGTGGAGCGATCAAGATTGGTTGGATTATATCAGTAATGACTTTTTTAAATTATATATTTTAAAACAAAATAATAATTTAGCAGGATATTATGAGTTACTTTATGACCCAAAAGTTCCCTCAATGGAGATACCTTATTTTGGAATATTTAAAGAATTTTTTGGCAAAGGAATTGGCGGGTATTTATTAACTGATGCAATATTAACTTCTTTTAATCAGAAGATTAATAAGGTTTGGGTCCATACTTGCACACTTGATCATCCTAATGCCTTAAAAAATTATCTCGCAAGAGGTATGAAAGTTTTTAAAACAGAAAAAATATTTTTTAATCCAGAAAACTTATAATTTTTTATTTGGGAATTTCAAATTTTTCGTTCGTATTAATGTTTGTTGAGATATTTTTCATTAAGAATTCTAGATTTGATTTGTCATAATTTTTTATTTTCCATCCAACAATATTCATCTCTTTAGAGTTAAAATATATCTCAATACTTTCTTGAGAATTTAGATCAATAATTGCAATTATATTTTTATCTATTTTGTTAAATTTCTCTACTTTTGATAATTTTTCTATAATATTTTCTTTGTCTAACATAACTCCTAAAGGAGTGTCTTTGATATTATAGTTATAATTCTTGTTTTCTCTCCTATTTATTAGGAATAAATAATCATCATTCACAACAATCTCTTTGTCTTCCTCTTCGTATAAACATCGCATTTTTTTTGGGTAAACAATAATACAATTTCCATTTTCTGTTATGTCATTTGTGGTCTGCGTGAAATTGAATTTAATAGAATTTATTTTTTTTAAATTTTCAATTATTTTTTCTTTTTCAGATCCTTTTGTATTAGCGCTGAGAAAAATTAACATTGTTAAAACAATGTATAAAAATTTCTTCATTTATTTTAATAGATTTCTCTTTTGCCTACGTGATTTGCTGGGCTAATTATTTTTTCTTCTTCCATTTGATCAATAATTCTTGCCGCCCTATTATAACCAATTCCAAGTTTTCTTTGTAAAAAACTAGTGGATGCCTTGCCTTCAGTTTTAATTATTTCAACTGCTTTATTATATAATTCATCTTTTCCTTCTGAGTTTAAAACCACTTCATCATTTTCTTGTTCTTCAATCCTAGTTACTTCTTCAATGTAAGTTGGTGAGCCTTGAAGTCTTAAGAATGTCGAAACTCTTTCTATTTCTTTTTCAGAAACATAAGGACCGTGAATTCTTATTATTCTGCTTGCTGAAGACATAAAAAGCATGTCGCCATTACCAAGTAATAATTCAGCGCCCTGCTCTCCCAATATAGTTCTGCTGTCTATTTTTGATGTTACTTGAAATGATATTCTAGTTGGAAAATTAGCTTTAATTGTACCTGTAATAACATCAACGCTTGGTCTTTGTGTTGCCATAACAATATGAATTCCAGCAGCCCTAGCCATCTGCGCAAGTCTTTGTATGTAGTTCTCAATTTCCTTGCCTGCAATCATCATTAAATCGGCCATTTCATCAACTATGACAACAATGTAAGGCATTTTTTTCTTACTCTCAGAAGATGCTTTATCGTTAAATCCTGAAATATTTCTCACTCCAATCTCAGTCATTTCCCGATATCTTTTTTCCATTTCTTTAACGACCCATTTCAGAGCCGTTGTTGCTTTTTTAGGCTCAGTAATAACAGGAGTTAAAAGGTGCGGAATTCCTTGATAGATAGAAAGCTCCAACATTTTTGGATCAATCATAATAAGTTTACAGTCATCAGGTTTGTGCCTGTAAAGAATTGATAGAATTAAAGTATTAATACAGACTGATTTTCCAGATCCTGTAGTTCCTGCAATTAAAAGATGCGGCATCGAAACTAAATCTCCAACAATCGGAAATCCTGAAATACTTTTTCCAAGTGTTATTGGAATTTTAATGTCTTTATTATTAAATTCTTTACTAGAAATTATTTCTTTTAACGCAACATTCTCTCTTACTTTGTTTGGTATTTCTATTCCTATGGTACTTTTGCCAGGAACAGTCGCCACCCTTGTTGATATAGAGCTTGTGTTGCGGGCAATGTCTTCAGAAAGATTAATAATTTTCGATGTTTTAATTCCTGCCGTTGGCTCAAATTCATATAAAGTTACAACAGGTCCGGCGCTTACTCGTTTTATTTCGCCTGAGATACTAAAGTCTAAAAGAACATTCTCGAGAAATTTTGATTGAGTTTTATAACTTTCCTCATCTAATTGATTTTCTATTTTTACTGGATCATCAAGTAATTTTATAGGAGGGATTTTAAAGCTTGCAGATCTTTCAGTTTTTGTACTTTCTAAAGGAAGTTGTTGCTGAGGAGAAACCTCTTGTACTGAAATTTCTTCTTGAATTTTTTGAGTAATATTTTCTTGTACAGGCACATTAATAGCAATTTCTTCAGTATTTTTTCTATTAACATATATTTTAAAAATTAATTTTGGAAAAAAGCTTAATAAATTTCCTATGTTTATAAAAATAATTTTCCAGTCTTGAATGTGTAAGCCTGCGCTTAAATAAAAACATATTAGAGATATGGATAAAAAAATAACTGAAAGATAGGCTCCAAATGAATTATTTTTTATATTTAATTTTTCAGAAATAAAATTAGCAACAAAGCCACCAAAGCCGTTATCAGGAAGCCAAAAACTTTGATCTATATTAATTGAAAAGAATAAAGCTCCAAAAATAATAGATAAAATTAAGAATAATAGTTTTACAGAGAAATTCTCAATTTTTTTTTTAATTATTAAATATCCACCCCAGATGATTAAGTTAAGAAATATTAAAAAAGCCAAAATACCAAAAGCTTGTAGGAAAAAATCAGAAAGATAATAAAAAAAAGAAAAGAATTTGTTATGAATATTTTTTTCTGAAGGAAATACGTAGCTTATACTATTTGCTGAGTATGTTGTTAACGAGATAAAATACGCAAGACCAGAAAAAATAGTTACTACACCAGCAAGCTCAATTAATTTTACTTTAATAAATGTTATTATTTTTTCCATATTTTGCTTAGCGAATCACAATTAAAACCTTTGTATCATTAATATTCAGTTGATAGAATTCCAAAGCAAAAGACAATCATGCTTAACTCTCAAAAAATTTGTATTATTGGTTCGGGTCTCACAGCTTTGACCATCGCTTATTTGTTATCAAAATTTAGATTGCAAATAGATATAGTTGGACAAGATCTTAACAAAAAAAAAATTAGGCCAACTAAGTTAGCACTAAGCAAAAATTCTTTAGATCAATTATGTCTTTACGGACTAAAAGATATTAAAAAAAAATCTAATGTTGTTAAGAATATTTACCTACATGACTCTTATTCATCAATTAGCTTAAAACAAGATCTTCATTTTTCAGCAGCTAATAAAAAAGAGGCATTAGCCTACATTATTGATGGCAATACTTTATCTACGGAAATTAATAAAAAATTAAAAAGTTTAAAAAATATTAAATTTATCAACAAAGAAATATCGTCAATTAGAG
>OFSB01000093.1_pt1 | contig 15955 bp, 9 predicted proteins | sample 1543251 | NCBI WGS metagenome assembly OFSB01 (sample SAMN05442521, study PRJEB24371) | freshwater metagenome | isolation source: Freshwater Lake | place: Canada: Niagara | collected 2012-08-03
TGTGTATAAGAGACAGCCCTTAGATAACTTGCAATCAGGGGCGTATCATATGGACTTTGGTCACTTATTTGCATCCAAACAATGACAATTAGTAATCCAGAGTTTTCGAGTTCATCGGTTCTTAAGCCCGTTGATATTCACGGCACTGATCACCACACAAAAAAAAGTCTACCTGCAGTCATGTTGGCGGCGATTGGTGTTGTGTTTGGTGATATCGGTACCAGCCCCTTATACGCACTAAAAGAATGTTTTGATCCCAAGCATGGCATCCCATTCTCGGTAGAGGCGCTATACGGCGTCATTTCGATGATGATTTGGGCACTTTTTATTGTAGTGACCTTTAAATATGTCTTTTTTGTAATGCGCGCTGATAACAAAGGTGAGGGTGGCGTACTTTCTTTAATGGCCCTCGCGCTACGCTCGATAAAGAGTGACAGTCGTCAATATTTTCTGATCATGGTCTTGGGAATGTTAGGCGCTTGCATGTTACTGGGCGAGTCTGTAATTACCCCAGCCATTTCGGTTCTTTCTGCGGTGGAGGGGATCGCCATTGCAACCCCGCAATTGGCTAATGCGGTGATTCCAATATCAGTCATTATTTTGATTGCTTTGTTTGTGATTCAAAAATATGGAACGGCAGCAGTCGGTAAGTGGTTTGGACCCATTACCTTTATTTGGTTCATTACCTTGGCCATTTTGGGCTTAATGAACATCGGTAAAGCCCCAGAAATTATGTATGCATTTAACCCTATGTATGCCATTCATTTTGTTATGGACCACCCATTAACAGCATACATCGTGATGGGTGCTGTAATTCTCGTCGTCACTGGGGTGGAAGCCTTGTATCTGGATATGGGCCATTTTGGCCGTAACCCCGTACGCTATGCATGGCTCTTAATTGTCTTACCGTGTTTACTCATTAATTCCTTAGGCCAGGGTGCGGTCTTAATTGCGAACCCCGCTGCAGCCGCAAACCCATTTTATTTAATGGTGCCGGAATGGGCTCTATGGCCTGTTGTCGGGTTGGCTACTGCCGCTACGGTTATTGCTTCACAAGCGGTGATTTCGGGAGCGTTTTCACTCGTTAACCAAGGTATCTTATTGGGCTTTATGCCACGCATGAATATTTTGCACACCTCAGATTCTGAGCGCGGCCAAATTTATATTCCTGCTGTGAATTGGGCGCTATTAATCATGGTGATCGTAACAGTGATTGAATTTGGTGAATCAGTTAACCTAGCAGCTGCATATGGAATCTCAGTGAGTTCAACGATGCTCATCACCACTATTTTGTTAAGTATTGTGATGCGGCGTGAATGGCATATTAATCCCTTGGTCATCGCTTTCCTCATCATTAGTTTCTTTATAATTGACCTAGCTTTCTGGACGGCGACCCTGATTAAAATCAAAGATGGCGGTTGGTATCCGTTGGCACTCGGTTTTCTGATCTTTACCTGCATCATTACCTGGTATCGAGGTAGGCAATTACTCAGAGATAAATTGATTAAAGAGTCAATCCCGCTGGAGATGTTTATTAAAAATCTTCTGCAACATCCACCCCATCGGGTAGAGGGTACTGCAGTGTTCTTAACACCGCACATTGATTTTGTACCGGCAGCGATGCTCCATAACCTTAAGCATAACCATGTGATGCATCAACGGATCTTCTTTTTAAAGCTAAGTACATGGGATGTACCCTTTGTGCGTGATGATCAACGACTTTCCATAAAAGATTTGGGTGGCAATGTGTTTGCGGTGCGCTCAGTACATGGCTTTAAAGAGACCCCTGATATCAATAAAGTAATCGATTTAATTAGCAAACAATTTGACCTGCCTTTTGACCTGATGGACACTACATTCTTTTTAGCGCGTGATGCGATTACCCCTGCGAAGTCCCCAGGTATGGCAGTATGGCGCGAACGCCTTTTTGCCTGGATGATGCAAAATGCTGCCAAGCCATCTGATTTTTATAATATTCCCGCCAATCGTTTAGTCGAACTAGGTGCTAAAGTTGAGATTTAATGAATGAAGTATTTTTTACTTGCATTTCTAGTGCCATGGGTATTTTTATCTACCTTGATCATGGCTGCTACCAACGATGAGCTCGAGCTAGAGCGTCTAAATCAGATTGAATCTGAGCTTACTCTTCAAAGAGAATGGGCTGACTATCGTTGGAAGAAAACCAATTCAGAATGCTATGCCAAGTTTTTTGTGAACTCTTGCTTAGAAGATGCCCGTGCTAAATATCGCCGTGAGATTGATCCAATTCGATCCCAAGAGGTTTTGCTCAATGAGAATCAACGGATTTTTAAAGACCAAATTAAAACCCAGCGGGATGCACAGCGTGCCGCAGAGCGCGCAGATCCAAAGCGGTCCCAAGAGCGTGCGGATAATGAAAAAGCATTCCAGCAGAAACAAAAAGAAGCGGCTGCTCGGGCTGCCGATCTCGAAGAGCGACGTAAAGATGCTCCACGCCGTGCTCAAGAAAATAAATCTGGTGTGAAGTTAGATTAATTATTTTGGCAAAGATTAAAACACTCTATATATGCCAGGCGTGTGGCGGTAGTTCGCCCAAATGGCAGGGGCAGTGTCCTGCTTGTCAGGCTTGGAATACCCTAGAAGAGTCGTTGGCAGAAACTTCATCTAACAATCGGTTTGAGGGTCTCACAAACCCTATACCACGACAAAAATTAGTGAGTATTGATGCCGAGGATTCTCCCCGCTTGCCAACTGGCATCGATGAGCTTGATCGTGTTTTGGGGGGTGGCTTGGTGCCCGGTGGAGTGGTACTCCTAGGGGGTGATCCTGGTATTGGTAAGTCCACTTTATTACTGCAAGCCTTAGCACAGCTAAGTGCAAATGGCGTAGATGTTCTATACAGTAGTGGAGAAGAATCGGCTGCGCAAATTGCTTTACGGGCGAATCGCATTCATTTAAATGCACCTCAATTAGAAGTACTAGCAGAAATCCAGCTGGAAAAATTATTACTTTCTGTAGAGGCTGCAAAGCCTCAGGTTTTGGTGGTGGACTCCATTCAAACCTTGTATTCAGATGCATTTTCATCAGCCCCTGGATCAGTTTCTCAAGTTAGAGAATGTGCCGCACAATTAACGCGTTTGGCTAAGTCAAGTGGTATTTGTGTCTTGTTAGTGGGGCATGTAACCAAAGACGGGCATTTAGCCGGCCCTCGCGTGTTAGAGCATATCGTCGATACTGTTTTGTATTTTGAGGGAGATACCCACTCCTCATTCCGCTTAGTGCGCGCTATTAAAAACCGTTTTGGTGCCGTGAACGAATTAGGTGTCTTTGCTATGACCGAACGCGGTCTTAAGGGCGTTAATAATCCATCGGCATTATTTTTATCGCAGCATCCAGAGACTGTTCCAGGATCCTGTGTTTTGGTCACTCAAGAGGGTAGTCGACCTTTATTGGTAGAGATTCAGGCTTTAGTAGATACAGCGCATATTCCCAATCCACGGCGCTTAGCAGTAGGCTTAGAGCAAACCCGTTTGGCGATGTTATTGGCGGTCTTACATCGTCACGCAGGTATTGCTTGCTTCGATCAGGATGTCTTTTTAAATGCGGTAGGAGGCGTCAAGATCAGCGAGCCTGCTGCCGACCTTGCTGTTCTTCTAGCTATTGCATCGTCCATTCGTAATCGAGCCTTACCCAAAAGCTTGGTGGTCTTCGGTGAGGTTGGTTTAGCGGGAGAGATTCGTCCATGCCCACGCGGTCAAGAGCGCCTCAAAGAAGCCGCAAAATTAGGCTTTACAGTAGCCATTATTCCAAAAGCAAATCTGCCCAAGACTAAGATTGCAAACTTACGCGTGATCGCTGTCGAGCGTATTGATGAAGCCATCAGTGAAGCTAATACTCTAAGCTAATCCTAGTTAGTTTGTAGATCTTCTGCCTGAATGAGGCAAACCTGCATATCACCGGCTGACACTTCTATCCATATAGTTGGTATGTGCGCAAATGCTTCATGAAAGTGTTCATACTCATTACCAATTTCAATTACTAAAGCACCGCGTTCATTTAAGTAATCAGCGGCGCCTGCAATAATTCGGTGGATGATGTCCATACCATTCTCACCACCTGCTAGCGCTTCTCTGGGCTCGGCACGATATTCTTGGGGGAGGGTGCGCATAGTTGTTTCATTCACATAAGGCGGATTACAAATGATGAGATCAAACCGATGGTCTTCATCGTTATCTGGAAGCGCATCCCACAAATCCCCTTGCAATAGTTCAATATGATTGCTTAGGTGATGACGATCTAAATTGCGAGCTGCTAAAGCAAGTGCGGGCATAGACAGATCGCACGCCTTGATGTGTAAATCAGGGTAATGGAGTGCAGTCAAAATAGCTAATGAGCCATTACCAGTGCACAAATCCAGAACTTTGCCATCCGCCGGTAACCAGGGATTGAGGGCATCATTCACAATGAGTTCAGCAATGAAGGAGCGCGGAATAATACTTTGTGGGGTGCAATCAAACGGCACCCCCATGAGCCAAGCCTCGCCAAGAAGATAGGCTAAGGGCTCACGACTGCTGATTCGTTTATGAGTGATTTGCAAGGCGTCTTGAACCATTTTTGGAGAGAGAATGGTATCGCCAAGATCAAGTACTTCTGTTGGAGAAACATTTAACTGTTTGCTCACAATCCAAAGCGCTTCACTCTGAGCATTGCTCGCACCATGCCCATAATGCAATTGCGATGGCTCTAGTAATTGGGTAATTTGTGTGCAACAGTCAGTGACTGTTAAGGGGGATGGATTCAAGACTTTGGGGGAAGCTTCCATAAAAATCGCATTACGCTAGGAGCAGCATTCTGAGATTAAGCAATGAGTTTTTCAAGAACGCGACGATAGATATTTTTGAGCGGTTCAATCGCATTGAGTGCCACACGCTCATCAATCTTATGACTTGTGGCGTTGACTGGACCAAACTCAACGAGCTCTGAGCAGATTTTGGCAATAAAGCGACCATCGCTTGTACCACCGGTGGTAGACAGTTCGGTGCTCACCTTTGTCTCGGCCATAATGGACTGACGCATTGCGCCTGCAAGAGCACCATCGCCCGTTAAGAAAGGTTCACCCCCTAAGGTCCAAGCAATCTCAAACTCTAGACCTGTTTCACTCAGGATGCGCTCAAGTTCACCTTTGAGTTGGTCTGGCGTACTCTCAGTGGAGAAACGGAAGTTGAAGTCAAGTGCGAGTTCTCCTGGAATCACATTGTTCGCACCCGTACCCGCATGAATATTGGAGATCTGAAAACTAGTTGGCTGAAAATACTGGTTGCCGCGATCCCACTCTTTGGAAACTAATTTGCTAAGTGCTGGGGCAAGCTCATGAATGGGATTACGTCCTAAATGAGGATAGGCAATATGCGCTTGTATGCCCTTAATGGCTAACTTACCGGAGAGAGAACCGCGACGACCATTTTTAATCATGTCACCTAGTTGTGTAACGGAGGTTGGTTCTCCAATAACACAGTAATCGAGTTTTTGACCGCGCTGCTTGAGAAGATCGCAGACGATTACCGTACCATCATTGGCAGGACCTTCTTCATCGCTTGTAATTAAGAATGCAATGGAGCCTTTGTGATTGGGGTATTGCTTCACAAACTCTTCGCTAGCAACTACAAAACCAGCCAGTGAGGTTTTCATATCAGCGGCACCACGACCATAGAGATGTGCGTCACGCTCACTCGGTATAAATGGATCAGTGGTCCATTTTTCTAAGGGGCCAGTGGGCACCACATCGGTATGACCTGCAAAGGCAAGAACCTTACCCTTGGGCTCGGAACCCCGCTTGATTGCCCATAAATTGGTGACCTGAAAATTAGCCGGTCCACTCACAATGGTCTCGGTCTCAAACCCGATTGCCGCAAGTCGTTTTGCAATCAACTCTTGGCAGCCACCATCGGCTGGCGTTACCGAACGACACGAAATTAGTTCTTTGGTGAAATCAAGAGCGTTAGACATAGCTGAGGAATAGCATCCTAATCACGTAAGAGTTCATTGATGGCGGTCTTGGCACGCGTTTGTGCATCCACTTTTTTCACAATCACAGCAGCATATAAACTGTACTTACCGTTACTAGCAGGGATTGAGCCCGGGACCACCACTGAGCCTGATGGCACTCGGCCGTAGTGGACCTCGCCGGTCTCGCGGTCATAGATCTTGGTGCTTTGACCAATATAGACACCCATCGAGAGCACGCTGTTTTCTTCAATCACAACACCTTCGACCACTTCGGAGCGTGCGCCAATAAAGCAGTTATCTTCGATAATGACCGGACCTGCCTGAATGGGTTCTAAGACCCCACCAATGCCAACGCCTCCCGAGAGATGAACGTTCTTGCCGATCTGAGCACATGACCCCACGGTTGCCCAGGTGTCAACCATAGTTCCTTCGTCCACATAGGCACCAATATTGACGTAAGAAGGCATGAGAACCACATTTTTGGCTACATAAGAACCTCGGCGGGCAAATGCGGGCGGAACGACTCGAAAGCCACCTTTAGCAAAGTCTTCCGGGGTGTAATTAGCAAACTTGCTGGGGACTTTGTCGTAGAACTGCGTAAAACCACCGGCTGACATCGTTTGGTTATCTTCGAGGCGGAACGATAACAAGACCGCTTTTTTAACCCATTGATTGACATTCCACTGCCCTACACTTTGTCTCTGAGCAACTCGGATAGAGCCATTATTAAGACCCTCCAAGACTGCGCCAACAGCCTGTCTGATCTCAGCGGGTGCAGAGCTTGGGGAAAGATTGGCACGGTTTTCCCAGGCCTGATCGATGGTGGTTTGTAGGGCTAGACTCATAGGTTGTCGATAACTATAGGATTGATAAGGATTTTTAGAAAATTCGTGGTTTAAATCACAAGTGTTTCATTATATTGGGGGTTCTCCTAGAGCGTTGACCATGCGCAGGATTGTTATCATCTCTGCTGAGAACTTTTTAATCCTAAAATCCCTGACTTTGTCCCCCAAGAAGAACGTCCGTGCAACTTAAATCTATTAAATTATCTGGCTTTAAATCCTTTGTTGACCCTACTCATTTTGAGTTGCCTGGCCAGTTAATTGGGGTTGTAGGACCCAATGGCTGCGGTAAGTCCAACATCATTGATGCGGTACGGTGGGTGCTTGGCGAATCTCGCGCTAGCGAGTTGCGCGGCGAGTCAATGCAAGACGTGATTTTTAATGGCTCGGGTCTACGTAAACCCTCTGGCCGTGCCAGCGTCGAACTCATTTTTGATAATGCTGATGGGCGTGCACATGGGCAATGGTCAAGCTTCACAGAATTGTCTGTTAAACGGGTTTTAACACGTGATGGCAATTCGAGTTACTACATTAATAATCAGGTAGTCCGTCGCAAAGACGTCCAAGATATCTTTCTAGGAACGGGTCTTGGTCCTCGTGCTTATGCCATTATTGGGCAAGGAACCATTTCCCGAATCTTGGAGTCCAAGCCGGAGGAGTTGCGAGTCTTCTTAGAGGAAGCTGCTGGGGTATCCAAATACAAAGAGCGTCGTAAAGAAACCGCATCACGTTTAGAAGATACTCAGGAGAATCTTGTTCGCGTGCAGGATATTGTGCGTGAGCTTGAGCAACAACTCGCTCGTCTTGAGGCCCAAGCAGAAGTTGCAAGTCGCCACAACGAGCTCTTGGCACACATGAAGTCGCAACAGCATCTCCTTTGGTTTGTGAAACAAACTGAGTCTGGTAAAGAACAAGAGAAGCACGCCAATGCAATTCGTGAGACGCAGGTTAAATTGGAAGCAGAAACATCAAAGCTGCGCCATGCGGAGTCTGAACTAGAGACTATGCGCACCCAGCAATACGCCTTGCAGGATGTTGTCTCTAAAGCTCAGGGTGATCTCTATGAAACCAATTCAGAGGTAAGCCAGGTTGAGGCCGAAATTAAATATGTGCAGGAATCTCGGCAGCGCCTCCAAGAGCAGGTTGCCGATTTACAAGCTCAGCTCGATCGTTGGACCACCCAAGAGAAAGAGGCTGCACAGGCCCAGCGCCAAGCCGAACAGGAGTGTAGAGAGGCTAGTGAGAACGAGACAAGCTTGCAAGCAGAATTTGTGCAACTACAGCAACGAACTCCTACTCAGGATCAGGCTTATCAAGCAGCAAGTATTGCGCTTGAAAAAGCGCGTACCGTGCTAGCTAGTATGGAGCAACGCATTATCAGTTTGCAAGAGCGGGCCAGGGCTGGAGAATCTCAGTCTGAAGAAGTGAATGGTCGAGCGAGTCGTCTAAACGATGAGTTAGTAGGAATGCGTAAGCCCGATCAGCAAGCGCTACAGATGGCTACTGATCGCCATGTAATGGCGCAACGTAAAGCAGAGGAAGCTAAGCTTAAAGCCAATCAAACCCAAGGGCAGGTTCCTGCAACCGATGCTATTCGTCAAAAAGCTTTAGAGCAGATTCAAAAAGCGAATCAAGATGTTCATCAAAGTGAGGCCAAATTAACGGCCTTAGCTGCTTTGCAGGCTAGCGTTCAGGCACAAGGCAAAATTGGACCTTGGTTGGAGAGCAAGGGTCTCAAAGAAAGTAAACGACTGTGGCAAGAGCTAAAAGTTGAAAAAGGCTGGGAGCCCGCGTTGGAATCAGTATTGCGGGAGCGCTTAGCAGCATTAACCGGTAAGAGTATTAATGAGACACTCAGTCTTGCGCAAGATGCGCCCCCGAGCCGTTTGGCTATTTTATTGACCGATGGTATCGACCAATCCGATTCCAAGCCACCAGCTGGTTTTATAACGCTCTTATCTCGAGTTCAGGCAAGCGGAACAATTGCAGGCGTTCTTCAAGAATGGCTCAGCCATATTTACATTGCAGATAATTTAGAAGACGCGTTGCGTCGACGCTCCCAACTAAGCAAGGGGGCTGCTCTAGTTACTCAGCAGGGACACGTTGTGACCCGAGTGGGGGTGCAGTTGTACGCAGCAGACTCAGAGCAAGCAGGCATGCTAGCCAGAGCCCAAGAGATGGAAAGCCTTGAGAAGCAACTCAAGGCCCAACAGTTGATTCAGAGTGAGGCTCGAAGCGAGCTCGAGCAGGCGAATGCTAACTATCAAGCCGCTCAACAAGCCGCTGATCAGGCTCGGATTGCAGCCGACCAGTCAGTCCAGGAGGCTCATAGCTTCCAGGTGGAGAAGATGCAACTATTGCAAGCAGAAGAGCAGTACAGCACTCGAGCAGCGCAGATTGATAGTGAGCTTCAAGAAATTACACAGCAGTTAGGCCAGATTCAAGAAGCCAATGCGCAAATTAATACACAATTGACCCAATCAGAGTCGGAGAAGGCTGCCCTACAAAATAGCCTCAGTTCTGCGCAACAGCATTTGGAGCAAGCCGAGTCAGCGCGTGAGTTACTACGAGAAGAACTTCGTCAAGCCGAGATGACCGCCCAAGAGGCTGCGTTTACTACACGTTCACTTCAGCAAAAAATCAATGATTTGCAGCGTGATCAAACAACTGCTAGAACCCAGATCATGGAACTACAGGATCGTTTTGATGCAAGCCAAACCGAGCTAAAGGGTTTAAGTGATGAGGCAGCCCAGAATAAATTACAGACATTGTTAATTACGCGCTCTGAGCGTGAGGCAGCCCTTGCTAAAGCACGGACCGAACAAGAGGCTATGCAACATCAGTTACGCGAGGCAGACGAGGCTCGTCTATTTTTGGAGCAAACTCTCCAACCGATGCGCGATCGTGTGGTTGACCTGCAATTACGTGAGCAAGCAGCGCGCTTAAGCTATGAGCAGTTCACCACCTTGCTAATGGATGACGAGGCGGATCTGCAGGACTTAGCGGAGCGCTATAGCCCTGAATTGCGAGCGAGCAGTTTGCAGGGTGAGGTAACCCGCCTGAATAATGAAATCCAGTCGCTCGGACCAGTCAATATGGCGGCACTTGAGGAGTTGACGAGCAGTCGTGAGCGTAAATCATTCTTAGATGCTCAATCCGCTGATTTGAATGAAGCTATTAAAACCCTAACGGACGCAATTGCCAAAATTGATGCGGAGACTAGAGATCTCTTGCAAGGTACCTTCGATCAAGTGAATACCCATTTTGGACGCTTATTCCCCGAACTTTTTGGTGGAGGGCATGCCGAGTTGGTGATGACCGGTGAAGAGATCTTGTATGCCGGTGTGCAAGTGATGGCTCAGCCTCCCGGCAAGAAGAACAGCACGATTCATTTGCTCTCAGGTGGCGAGAAAGCATTAACAGCGATTGCCCTAGTGTTTTCTCTATTCTTGTTAAATCCAGCCCCATTTTGCTTGTTGGATGAGGTGGATGCCCCACTTGATGATGCAAATACGATGCGCTATTCTGAAATGGTGTCTAGAATGTCAGGTAAGACCCAGTTTGTGTTTATTTCGCATAACAAGATCACCATGGAAATTGCAAGCCAATTGATTGGAGTAACTATGCAGGAACAGGGCGTCTCGCGGATTGTTGCAGTTGACATCACATCGGCAGTATCGATGGTGGAGGCGGCTTAATGCCGCTTGAGCAATTTTCGTCTCAATGGGGCTTGTCGGAGCTACAGCTTGCCCTAGGTTTTATTGGCTTCCTGTTTTTCATTTGGGTAATTGTCTATAACATCCGCAATGCCAAGGGTCGAAGAGGTAATGATGCTGTGCGGGTTGAACCAAGCTCCAAGTCGGAAGAGGTAATCGTTAGTGAGCCAATCCCTGCCCCCTTAAGCCCTTATCAAACCTTATCTAAACAAACTATTGATCCACGGATTGATTGTGTGATTGCTTTGCGGTTTTCAGAACCCATTTCCGGAATTGAGATTTTGGATGATCTGAACGATTGGACTGACCTACAAACACCTTGGATGGCGGATGGTTTGTCGGTTACCGGTCCGAGTGAGGGGGTATGGTGCCCGTTGGACACAAATCATTTTTATGCAGAGATTCAATTGGCAGTGCAATTGGCTAGCCGTAAAGGCCCAATCGGAGTTCTTGAGTTATCTGATTTTTGCTCTCGGGTACAAGCTCTTGCAGAAACTTTAGACGCCCAAATCGATATGCCATCTGTCAGCGGGATGCTTGATAGTGCAAAAGAGTTGGATGTGATTGCCGCTCAAAGTGATGTGCTCTTGGGTATCAATATTGTGTTTGATCAACAATCGTGGTCTTGGCCTCATCTTGATTCAGCTCTTACCCAACGTGGATTTAAGCTAAGTAATGATGGCGCATATTTCGAATATTCCATGCAAGGAAAGACTGTATTTCGGACTGGACAATTTGATCATCAGACCCCCGTCTCGCAAATTACCCTTCAACTCGAGGTGCCAGTTGTTCTAGCTAACCTACAGCCATTTGATCGAATGCTGAAAGAGGCGGCGGATATTGCAGAAACTCTACAAGGGCGTTTAGTGGATGATAACGGCATCAATCTCACCGAAAGCTCGGTGAATGTGATTCGACAACAGCTTGACGTCCTATATGCCCAGTTAGAGAAATCTGGTATTGCTGCTGGATCGGGTACCGCCATTCGATTATTTAGTTAGGACAGCAATTGAGTAAAGACGGATCCTTAGAAGCGGATCGTTTCCGCTATTTGCAAACAGAACTTGCGCGTCTAGAGCATGCCTATTACGTACTTGATCAATCTCTAGTACCCGATGCAGAATATGATCGCTTGTATCGAGAGCTCCTCGATCTGGAGCAAAAATATCCCGACTGGATAAGCGCAGATTCTTTATCACAACGTGTTGGCGGAACACCATTAAAAGTATTTAATGAGGTTAAGCACGCTGTACCAATGCTCTCCTTAAATAATGCGTTTGAGGAGTCTGAGTTAATAAACTTTGATCGGCGCTGTCGTGATGGCTTAGGGCTTGAGAGTGTTGATTACGCATGTGAACTAAAGTTTGATGGATTGGCAATCTCCTTACGCTACGAGCGCGGGGTATTGGTACAGGCAGCTACCCGAGGCGATGGGGCGAGTGGCGAAGACGTCACAGTCAATATCCGCACCATCCGCGCTATTCCATTGCGCTTAACTGGGAAGAAGATTCCGGATGTTCTGGAGGTGCGTGGCGAGGTATTCATGCATCGCGACGATTTTGAGAAAATGAATAAATACGCTGCAACTCTTGGAGAAAAAGAATTTGCGAATCCTCGTAATGCTGCTGCGGGGAGTTTGCGACAACTTGACTCCAAGATTACGGCAAAGCGACCTTTAAGTTTCTTTGCCTATGGCCTTGGCGCCTTTGAGCCTATTAATTGGCTTCCCAAGACTCATAGTCAGTTACTTGATCATTACGTAGAGCTTGGGCTTCCTGTTTGTCAGGAGCGGCGGGTGGTAAGTTCTGTAGATGGCCTGAATCAGTTTTATCAAGAAATTGGAAGAAAGCGCAATCAGTTACCTTACGAGATTGATGGCGTTGTCTATAAGGTGAATTCGTTTAGTCAGCAAAATACCTTGGGATTTGTCTCGCGCGCACCACGGTTTGCAATTGCTCATAAATACCCAGCCCAAGAGGAGATCACGACTGTTTTGGGTATAGACGTTCAGGTTGGTCGAACTGGTGCGATTACACCGGTTGCTCGGCTATCTCCAGTGCTTGTTGGCGGTGTTACTGTTACTAATGCCACACTTCATAATGAGGATGAGGTCCGTCGTAAGGACGTACGGGTGGGTGATACGGTTGTTGTGCGTCGAGCAGGAGATGTCATTCCGGAAGTGGTTTCGGTCGTTTTAGATCGAAGACCGCAGCACGCCAAGCCATTTGAAATTCCAAGCCGTTGCCCGATTTGTGATTCCCACATCGAGCGTTTGGTTGATGAAGCAATAGCAAGGTGTAGTGGCGGTCTATTTTGTGCCGCCCAACGCAAGCAAGCCTTACTTCATTTTGCCCATCGTCGCGCCATGGACATTGAGGGGCTCGGTGACAAAATTGTTGATCAGCTCGTTGATCTCAATTTGGTTCGAACCCCTGCTGATCTCTACCGCTTAGGATTTTCTGCATTAGCTAATTTAGAGCGGATGGGTGATAAGTCTGCAGATAATTTGATTCGATCGATTGCACAATCCAAGAGTACAAGCTTGCCACGCTTTATCTTTGGCCTGGGTATTCGCCATGTGGGAGAAAGCACTGCTAAAGATTTGGCTAAGTATTTTGGAACAATGCAGGCCCTCATGGATGCACAGATGGAAGATCTTCTTACGGTTAATGATGTGGGTCCAGTAGTAGCAAACTCCATCATCAGTTTTATGTCGGAGAGCCATAATCGAGAGGTCATCGAACAATTATTAGCATCAGGGATTGAGTTTCAGGTGGAAGAGCAAATTGCTAGTGTTGATCTTAGTGATAAGACCTTTGTTCTTACGGGTACATTGCCAACGATGTCACGCGATCAAGCAAAGACTTTACTTGAAGCAGCAGGCGCAAAAGTGGCAGGCTCAGTGTCTCAGAAAACCTCTTATGTTGTTGCTGGATCTGACGCCGGAAGTAAGTTAGAGAAAGCTAATGAGCTAGGCATCCCCATACTGGATGAGGACGCTTTAATGAAAATCTTAGGCCGCTAAGACCTCTAGCAATTCTGTTTCAAGCTGAATCTGTAACTTAGGATTCTTACTCAGGTTAGTGCCATCAAGCAACATAATGTCTTCCACTCGCTCCCCAAGGGTATTAATGCGGGCAGTATGTAAAGAAACACGGTGTTTTGCTAAGGCCTTGGCAACCGCATATAACAGGCCGGAGCGATCTGATGCAGAGAGGGTGAGGGCAAAGTATTGATTGCGTTCATCGGGTTGCAAGCTCACTCTTGCCTGGATTGGAAAACTTTTAGATTGACGCGAGAGACGACCAATATTGGGCTCTGGTAAGGGGGCTGATTTTTGAATGGATTCCGCGAGTTCATACTCAACGAGCTGAATCAGATCACGATAGCTACCTCCGTCCTCGACCAAATGACTTCCTGAGATCTGGAAGGTATCCAAAGCGTAGCCATGCTTTGTCGTATGGATTCTGGCATCCCAAATCGAGAAGTTATGACGCTCAAAATAGGCACAGATCCGAGCAAATAAATCCGCCTGATCTTTTACATATACGGCGATTTGCAGACCCTCACCGGCCGGTGAGAGGCGGCCACGCACAATTGGCTTTTCAGCATCAACATGGTTAAACAGATGGCGTGTAACCCAAGCAATATCTCCCGCTTCTTGTCTTAAAAAGAAAGCAACATCGAGTTGTTTCCATAATGTATTGCATGCGCTATCCTCAATACCAAAGAGTCGGAGCTGACGATAGGCCTCCTCTTGGTTCTGGATTAACTCCGATGACGGATCTGGCTTAGCACCGCCGAGGACTCGTAAGGTGGCGCGATAGAGATCCTCCAGTAATTTTCCTTTCCAGGCGTTCCAAACTTTTGGACTGGTCCCCCGAATATCCGCTACAGTCAGTAAATACAGGGCAGTGAGATGACGCTCGTCACACATACGTTTTGCAAAAGCAGTAATTACATCAGGATCAGTAATATCTTGTTTTTGTGCAATCTGACTCATCGTAAGATGCTCTGCGACGAGCCATACTAAGAGCTCAGTCTCATCAGCAGAAAGCCCATGCTCTTTCGCAAAGAGACGCGCATCTTTTTTTCCGAGTTCGGAATGGTCTCCGCCGCGCCCCTTGGCAATATCATGAAAAATGGCTGCTAAGACAATAATCCAATTCTTTTCAAAGCTGGCGATAAGCTTGCTACACACTGGGAACTCGTGGGTATGCTCAATAATCATGAAACGCCGAACATTGCGTAAGACCATCAGAATATGTTGATCAACGGTATAGACATGAAATAGATCATGTTGCATTTGCCCTACGATGCGCCGAAATGATGGTAGATAACGGCCTAGTACGCTGGTTTGATTCATTAAACGAAATGCGGTAGTAACTCCATCAGGTAATTTGAGTAACTCCATAAACCTTGCACGATTTCTGGGATCCTTCCGCCAGGTCGCATCCATTAATTGCCGAGCGTTATACAGCGCTCTAAAAACAGTTGCTGACAAACCAGTGATGGCCGGATTTTGTGCAAAAATCAAGAAGGTTTGTAATATTGCTTCAGGATGTTTTTGATAGAGGTTTTGATCAACAATATCGAGTAGACCTTGCCTCTCAATAAACATCTCATTACCAACGCCAGGAATCGGGTGTGTGGTTCGCGCCTCATTTGGAAACAGTAAGGCCTCGATGTTTTGCATCAGAATAGTATTCAGCTGACTGACTGCCTTTGCGGCCCAATAGTAATGCCGCATAAGTTCTTCGCTAGCCAAGCGCGCGGAGTCTTGTTGGATGCCGGATTGTTTAGCAAGTGCTGCTTGTAAATCAAATACCAAAACATCCTGTCGACGCTTAGCTAAGAGGTGCAGGTTGGCCCGAATCGTTTGCAGGAGTTTTTGATTACGATTCAGCTCTTTTAGTTCACGGGCAGTAATTAGACCTTTTTTATGAAGATCTGTAAAACTATGACCAAGCCCAGCCGCCTTACTTACCCACAGGATAATTTGTAGATCACGTAAACCGCCTGGACTTTCTTTGCAGTTTGGTTCGAGAGCATAAGGAGTTTCCTGATATTTATAGTGGCGTTGTTGAAGCTCTAAGAGCTTTGCCTGAAAAAATGCTTTAGGCTCCATTGCTTCTTCTAAGTTGCGTTTAAAGTGCTTGAACAGTCCGCGATTACCACCAATTGGGCGAGCTTCTAGAACAGAGGTGCGGATTGTAATATCTCCCGCAGCTTCTGATAAGCACTCTGATAAAGATCGAACGGCCGAGCCGATTTCTAGACCAGAGTCCCAGCAACGTGCAATAAATTTCTCAATATTGCTTGGTATATGTTGATCGTTGCTACTTAATTGATCATCGAGCAGATCAAAATATCGATGTCGGAGTAAGGAAATAGCTCGCCGCGTCCGTAGCC
>OFSB01000104.1_pt1 | contig 15193 bp, 13 predicted proteins | sample 1543251 | NCBI WGS metagenome assembly OFSB01 (sample SAMN05442521, study PRJEB24371) | freshwater metagenome | isolation source: Freshwater Lake | place: Canada: Niagara | collected 2012-08-03
CACCCATTAAGTACAATGATCCTGTAATGATGATGATTGCATTTGGATCTTCATTTGCAATCTCATGGAGAGCTTCTGTTATTCCTTTTGAGGTATTTGCTTTAATACCAAATTCATTTGCAACCTTTGCTAAAACTTTTGGATCTTGAGAATTATCCTGATGTGGAATTGATATTGTTTTCAGAGCAGTGATTGTTGATGTGAAATGTTTTAGAAATACTTTTGGATCTTTAGTGTTTAACATTCCAAGGATCATATAAATCTTTTTGTTTTTTAAAGTTTCAAGAAATTTCTGTACCGCGTCCGCTGCAGCTTCATTGTGTGCGCCATCTAGATAAAGTTGATTGTTTGGATTAATATATTCTAGTAATTTTCCTTTGGTAATTTTTTCTAATCTTGCACGGTGTTTTATATTCTTTAGTGCTTGATTTAATTTTTTTGTATCTAATTTTTTTAAAATCTTTTGAGCTGCTGCAATTGCAGTTCCAGCATTAATTAATTGATGATCACCTTGTAGACTTGGTAAATCTAAATCAAATAAAGATTGATCATCTTGATAGATAAATCTGCCATTTTCTTTACTTACCTGAAAATCTTCACCAAAGATAAATCTTGGCGAACTATTCTTTTCTGTTTCTTTATCAATTTGTTTTAGAACTTGTGATGATTGTTTTGAAACTATGATTTGTGTATCTTTTTTTAATATTCCACATTTTTCTGCTGTAATTTTCTCTAATGTATCGCCTAAAAATTCCATATGATCATAACTGATTGGGGTTATAATTTGTGCAATTGGGTTATTAACAACTGCCGTGGTATCTAATCGTCCACCCAGTCCACATTCTAATATTGTGTAATCTGCAGGATTTTTTTGAAAAGCAAGGTATGTTGCAGAGGTTGTCGCCTCAAAAAAGGTTAAAGATAAGTTGTTTTTTTGAATAGTTTCCATGGTTTGTTTTAAGACTTCATTGAGTAATTCATCGCTAATTTCTTTATCTTTTAAGATGATCCGCTCGTTAAATCTTTGCAGATGTGGAGAGACATACATGTTCACAGACTTTCCATGATGCTCAAGAATAGATTTTAAGAATGCACAAGTTGAACCTTTGCCTTTGGTACCAACACAATTGATAACGTTTTTTAGTTTGTCTTGTGGGTTATTAAGTTTTTGAAGAAGAATTTTTATTCTATCTAAGGATAGATCTATTTTTTTAGGGTGTAGGCTGAGTAATTGATCCAAGAGGACTTTGTTGTTGATCGCTGATGGCATTTGAGTCACTGATGAAAGTCTTATTTTTATTAGTAAGCTGCGATATTAAAGTACTTATGACTTTTGGTAAATCTTTTCTTTGAATCACTAAATCAATTTGTCCTTTCTCTTGTAAATATTCAGCTGTCTGGAATTCTGGTGGAAGTTCTTCTCTAACCGTTTCTTTAATAACTCTAGCACCTGCAAATGCAATCAGTGCTTTTGGTTCTGCAATATTAATGTCACCAAGAAGTGCAATGGATGCTGTGGTTCCACCAGTTGTAGGATCTAGACAAACTGAAATGAACGGAAGTTTTTCTTGTTTTAATGAATTGATAGCTGCAATCATTCTTGGCATTTGCATTAATGAAAAATTAGATTCTTGCATTCTCATTCCACCACTTGTTGAAAAAAAAACGTAGGCAAGTTTATTTGCATAAGCAAATTCTGCGCCTGCAACAAAGGCTTCACCTGCAGCTCGTCCAACGGAGCCTCCCATAAAATTAAAATTCATTGCACCTGCAACTATATAAAGATTATTTACTTTTCCCGTTGCAAGCACCACTGAGTCATGTTGACCTGTTTCTTCACGCGCTGTTCTTAATCTCATTCCATAACTTTTTGAATCTGTAAAAAGAAGTGGATCATCGATTGCTGGAAGCATCGGTGATATTTCTTGATACTGTCCTTCATCAAATAAAATTTGAAATCTTTCTTTGGGATCGATGCGGTGATGTTTGTTACATTTATTACAAACGAATAAATTTTCTTTTAAATCCTGCTTATACAAAACGGCACCACAAGAACAGTTCTCCCACAACTTCCCTTCAGGTCCAATTTTTACACGGAATAGATTTTTAATTTTTGGTTTAATCCGATTAAATTTATCTGTAATCCAGTTCATTGTATTTTAGATTTTAATGATTTTACTATTTTGTTAAGTGTTTTTACAGGGCTCTTCTTAGCTTTTAATGAGTCCGTAATTCCTTTACATAATTGACTACCTACCACTAAACCATCTGCCGCTCTTAAAGATTTAATAGTTTTTTCAGTTATACCAAAGCCAATAACAATGTTTTTGTTTTTGTTAATTCTTTTTATTTTAAAGTAATTTTTTAATATTTTTTTTGGGCTTACTTTTAATTTTCCACCTGTTGTTGATAACATGGAGATGTAATAGATCATGTCGTGTGAGGTTTTTATAATCTGCTTCATTCGCTCATCCGATGTTGTTGGCGCTATCAGTTGGACAAATGTTATGTGATGTTTTTTGCATTTATCTGCAAATTCTTTGTTTTCTGGAAAGGGCAGATCCACCACAATAAGCCCATCTACACCTATGTTTTTGCACTTATTTAAGAATTTATTTTCACCGTATTGTAGGATTTGATTGTAGTAGCCCATGAGAATAGTTGGCTTTGTATGTTCAGTTTTTTTAAAATTTTTAACAATTTCAAATACATCGTTTAATTTAAAACCATTTTTTAAAGCGCGATAAGAACTGTTTTGAATTTGTTTGCCATCTGCAACAGGAGTGTTGTGTGGTATTCCAATTTCACAAATATCAACAAATGGAGAAATTGATTTTAGAATATCTAAAGTCATTTTCTTGTTACTGTCGCCTGCAACAATGTAAGTAAGCAGAGCTGGTCTTTTTTCTAATTTGCAATTTTCAAATGCGAGTGTGATGTTTTGATTAATCATGATTTTTACCAAGTCGTTTTATCAAAATTGATTCATCTTTTTTTGCATCACCGCATGAATTTACAACGATGATTGTGTCTTTACTTAATTTTGGCGCAAGTTTGATTGCTGTTGCAAATGCATGTGATGGTTCAAGCGATGGTCTAATTTTTTCCATACTTGCAACTAATTTATAAGCAGCCAATGCGTCTTCATCTGAGGCAGAAATGTATCTTGCTCTTTTTGCATCTTTTAAAAAGCAATGAAGAGGGGATACGCCTGGATAATCTAAACCTGCACTTATGGATTCAGTTTCACTAATTTGACCCTCTCTATCTTGTACCACATATTGTGCAGCACCATGTAGAATTCCAATTTTAGATTTATTTGTAAGTGGCGCTGCATGCAGTCTACTATTGTTAGGTCCGCCAGCTTCAACACCAATAAACTCAACTTGAGATTTATTGTAATCCATAAATGAATTCCAAAATCCAATTGCAGATGATCCTCCACCCACACAATTAATTAATTTTAATTTCTTTGGAATTTTTCCAAATTCTTTTTTTATTTGAACAATAAGTTCCCTTGAAATTTGCGCCGTACTCCATGCACAAATTTTAACAAATATATTAGGACCAACAGTAGAGCCAACGCACATATGAGTGGTATCGCAATTTGAAACCCAGTAACGCATACATTCTGAAACTGCATCCACTAATGTTTTGCTGCCAGAATCTACAGGTATAATTTCTGCACCATTTGCACGGATGGCATCACAATTTGGTTTTTGTCTTGCCATATCTTTGGTACCCATAAATATTTTACATTTAAGTCCAAATTTTTTAGCAGCCATTGATAACATTTTTCCAGCATACCCTGCACCTGTATCACCAATGATATATTTTTTGCCAGCGTGTTTACAAATAAGAGCGTGAACGATTGCATTATAAATCTTATGGGCTCCACCATTTGCTTCGCTCACAACTTTTGCGTAAATTTGCGCACCACCTAATTGATGCGATAAATTATAAAGTTTTATGAATGAAGTAGGGGTGCCTGCGTAGTTTTTAAAATAATAGTCTCTTTCTTTTATAAATTTCTTATCTCTTCTTAATTTATTAAAAAGTTTTGTAAGGTCATCGATGGGTTTTTTAAGGGTTTCAGGAACGAAGTTACCGCCAAATTTACCAGCATATAAATAGTTTTTATCGTGCTGATCGATGATGGGTCTTCCTTTTTGTATTCTAATCATGATTTAACTTTGTCTAAAAATTCTATAATTTTTTCATTAGTTTTAAGGCCAGGCCTACTTTCTACGCCTCCCGATATATCAATACCATATGGATTGTATTTTAAAACCTCATCGACATTATTAATATTTATAGATCCAGCAACTAAATAAGGTTTCGTCATTTTAAGTTTTGTTAGAATTTGCCAATCAAATTTTGCGCTCTTTTCCATAGCAGGACTATCAAATAAAAACATATCCACCTCATCGCCGTATTGGCCATAAGTTTTCGCACTATCCTCATTTGTAACTTTTATTACTTTGATAATTTTTTTATTAAATTTTTGTCTTATCTCTTTAATCCTTTTTACATCTTCATTGCCGTGCAATTGAAAGTAATCAAAATCATTTTTAATATATTCTATAAATTGATCTGTCTCATTTACTAACACCGCAACTTTACCTATATGATTTGGAATATCCTTTGTAAGTATAGTTGCTTGTTTTGGCGTTAAGTTTCTTGGAGAGTCTGGATAAAACACGAAACCTAAAAAGTCTACTTTATGATCAATTGCAGTCTTTATGGTTTCAGCATTTTTCATGCCGCAAATCTTAACTTTTGGGTGCATTTAAATTAAAGCGTTTAAAACTTTTTTGATATTAGTTTTAGGATTTCCTTTAGTGATGTCTCTGCCAATGACAAGGTGCGTTGCACCAAGTTTTAATGCTTGTTTTGGTGACATTACTCTTTTCTGATCTTGTACTTTATTGGTTAGTCTAATTCCAGGTACAACAATTTCAAAATTCTTTGAAACTTTTCTAACTTTTTTTATCTCATGAGCTGAACAAACAATTCCATGAATTTTTGCAAGTTTTGCAGTTTGTGCAAGTTTTTGTACATGAGTTTCCACACTAGAGTTTGATCCCATTTGTTTTAAATCTTTGTTTGTAAGTGATGTTAAAATAGTAACGGCTAATATTTTTAATTTTTTATTTGTCTCGCTTTGTGCTTTTTTTGCAGCTCTCATCATCTCTAAGCCACCACTTGCATGAATAGTTAAATAATCAGGATTAACATCTTTTAAACTTTTAATTGCTTTATAAACTGTATTTGGAATATCTTTTAATTTTAAATCTAGAAATATTTTAACATTTTTGTTTTTAAATTTTTTAATAGCTTCTCGACCTCCTTTTGAGCAGAAGAACTCAAGACCAAATTTAACACCATAAATATATTTGTTCGTAGCATTTACAATTTGCGTTGCACGTTTGATGTTATTGGTATCGACTGCAACAAAGATAGGTTGTTTCTTCATTTTTTCTTATTGTCGTACATCATCTCAATTTTTTTATCTATTTCTGCTGGAGATGTATTTGAGTTAATTCTAAATTTTAAATCTTTTGCCATTCTAAATGCGATATTTTTCTTTATCCCTACCTGAACTTTCTCACCCGTTCTTGGATTTCTGGCTAATCTTGGTTCTCTTGTTTTAACATGCCACGTTCCAATGCCTCTAATTTCAATTCTTTTATCTTCTGCTAATGCATTTGCTAAATGTTTGAACGCCAATTCGACCATTCGCTCGACTTGCGCATGATTTAAATATTTATATCGGATTGCCAGATCATGAATTAAAGTTGATCTTTTCATTATCCTAATTTTAGGGATAAGTGATTGAACTTACAATCTTTTTGTAGTTGTGGGGATTACTCTTCTTTTTTATCTTTTTTAGACTTTTTAGGCTTTTTCTCAGATAGCATAGCAGGGCCTAAGATATCAGCCAAACTTGCACCGCTGTCGACGTTTTTATATTTCTTAATCGTTTCTTTAGTTTGTTTCTCTTCTAATTTTTTAACCGACAACTCTACTTTTCTTTCTTTCTCATCTAAAAGAACAATCATCGCATCTAATGCATCGCCCACTGCAAATCTATTTGTTCTTTGATCTGCTTTTTCAACTGCAATTTCTGCTTTTCTAATAATAACTGAGAAACGTTTCTCACCCACATTTACTCTAATATAATTATCTAAAATTTCTGCAACTTTTGCAGTTACAACATCACCTTGTCTCTTGCCTTTAAATACATCAAATGGATCTTCTAATAGAGCTCTAACTGATCCGTTTACTTTATCATCTTTAATGTCGATGATTTTAAATTTAACAGTGTCGCCTTTTTTATAATTATTTAAAGCATCTGAACTTTCAGAGTAATCTAATTGTTTATAGTGAATGAAGATATCAATCTCAGAATCACCAGTGTTTAAAAATAGTCCGAACTCTTTTTTGTTAACAATTTTAGCTTCTAATACGCTGTTAATTGGATAACGTTTTTTGAAATCTTCAATTGGGTTTTCTTGTGTATCTTTATAAGAAAGAACAAGTTTCTTTTTTTCTAAATCTAATTCTTTTAATTTCACTTTTACAACATCACCTACTTTAAATACTGTTCTAGGATTTACGTTTTTGTTTAAGTGTTTAATTTCAGATGTGTGAATTAATCCTGCAATACCTGCATCAAGTTCTGCAAATGCACCAAAGTCAGTTAATTTAGAAATTTTAACTTCATAAACTTCACCCACTTTATATTTATTTTCAATTCCAATATATGGATCGGGCGACATTGCTTTAATTGAAAGTGACATTCTTTTTTGCGTATTATCAATTTCAAGAATTTGCGCTGTTACTTCTTCACCGATTGTAAAAATTTCTTCAGGCGCTGAAACTCTAAGGTGAGAGATTTCAGATGTATGTAGTAAACAATCTAAAGATTCAACTGATACGAATGCACCATATGATTGGATTGCTTTAATTTTTCCTTTAATGATATCGCCAACTTTAAATTTTGCAAGAATTTCATCTTTGCTAACGTTTTTAGTTTCTTCTAATAGAACTCTTCGTGATGCAATCACGTTCATTCTAATGTTGTCAATTTTGATAATTAAAAATTCTAATGGTTTGTTAATAAAGTCGTTTGGATTTCTAATTGGCGCATCTGCAAGTTGTGATGATGGAACAAATGCTTGAATTCCAAATATCTCGCAAGCAAATCCACCTTTAACGCTGCTCTTAATAGTTCCTGTTACTTTTGTTTGATCATCAAATGCTTTTTGAATTCTGTTCCAAGATTTAACTCGTTTTGCTTTTTCACGAGAGGCAATTACTTCTCCGTGTTTGCTTTCAAGACGTTCTATAAATAATTCTAACTTATCGCCAACTTTTAAAGTTTCAATTTCTTCACTTGTTAACTCACTCTTATTAATTGTCGCTTCGCTCTTAAGTCCTATGTCACATAAAACAATTTTATCTTCAATTTTGGTTACAATTGCATCTACTAATGAACTTTCTTTTGTAACTCTTTTATCTAGATCTTGTTGAAGTAAAGCTGCGAATTCGTTACTCGATGAGTCGTTGTTATAGGCTTTTATGTTTTGTCGCATTCAGTAGTTTAATTTCATTCCTTATCACTTCGTCTATTTTGGCGAAGGCGGCTTTTGTATTATAAAAAGAACTATCTAGCAATACAGCATCTTTTGCTGGTTTTAAGCTGGAAATCTTACGATGCGTGTCTTCATAGTCTCTCTTTTTTATATCGTTCTTAACTTTGCTTAAGGTCGTCTTAATCCCCATTTTTTTGTACTCTTTATATCTGCGTACCGCTCTGACATTTAAGCTAGCCGTTAGATAAACTTTCACATGCGCATCAGGCATAATTACCGTTCCGATGTCACGTCCATCAAGAACGGAGCCTTTAAATTTCTTTGGTGGATTATAAGCAAGATCATGCTGAACTTTTTTTAACATTTGTCTTATTCTTTTCTTCTTTGAGATAATGGATGCAATTTTTGTAACAGGTTCAGTTGTAAGTCTTTTATCTTGTAGTTTTTTTAAAGTTAATTTTTTCAAAGCTTGCTTTAGTTTTATATAATTAACCTTTTGATCTTTGCTTTGATGAACTTGCAAAGCAAAGTATCTGTAAAGTTTTCCAGAATCTAAATGCAGAAGTTTGTATTTTTTTGCAATTTGCTTAGCTAAGGTATTTTTACCAGAAGCCGCTGGCCCATCAATTGCAACTCGTAATTTATTTACTTTTTTTTTCAATTTTTTTTGAGTTGGTTAATTGTTTTAGTAAAACTTGGAAAACTAGTTTTTACATAATTAAAGTCTTTAATCTTGAATGATTTATTTAAAACTTGAGAAAGCACATAGAATGACATTGCAATTCGGTGATCACCCTTAGCATCAATTTTAATTTGTTTATTTAATTTAAAAGAATTTGTACCTGTAATTTTTGCCGAATTCTTAGTTGAGCTAATTTTAACGCCCAGCGGTTTTAATCCATCTTCCATAGACTTAATTCGATCAGATTCTTTTACACGAAGCTCTTCTATTCCTTTAAAGTTAGAAGTTCCTTTTGCAAAACAAGCGGCAATGAAAAGGATAGGGTATTCATCAATTAAACGCGGCGCCATCTTTTCAGAAACTACAGTTGCTTTTAGATTAGAACTTTTCGCCTCAATATCTCCAACCACTTCACCACAAATAGTTTTTTTATTTTTAATTTTAATCTTAGCTTTCATTTTTTTAAGTACATCTAAGACTCCAGTTCTTGTTGGATTTAATAAAACATTTTTAATCGTCACTGTTGAATTTTTAGAAATAAGCGCAAGAATAATCATGAAAGCTGCAGATGAAATATCGCCTGGCACAGAGATATCTTTTGCATCAATTGGAGTTTTGCCAAAGATAGAGATGATCTTTTTATTCTTAGATTTTTTAACTTTAATATTAGCATTTAGATATTTAAGCATGATCTCAGTATGATCACGTGTTTCAAAACGCTCTTCCAATGTTGAAATTCCTTTTGTATTTAATGCAGCTAAACACCAGGCTGATTTTAATTGTGCACTTGGAACATTTAATTTTTGATCATTCTGCAGGCCAATGTATGAGCCTAGAAATTTAAATGGCATTGTATTTTTATTTTCTGGCAACGCATTTGCACCAAATTCTCTAAGTAAATTTATCACTCTCGCCATTGGGCGTTTGGATAGAGATTTGTCTCCTATAAAATTTATTGTAATTGGATATGTTGAAAGCAGCCCCATCATTAATCTTGCTGTGGTTCCACTATTTCCACAATTGATCGTACCGTTATATTCTCTAAGTCCACCAACCACTAAACCGTAAACGTGATAATCTTTTCCTCTTTTAGTTATATGCACGCCAAATTTTCTAAGGGCATTCATTGTGCTAAATACGTCTGCAGATTCTAGAAGATTTGAAACTTTTACAATACCCGTTGCTTGTGATCCGATGATGAGTGCTCGATGTGAAATGGACTTATCGCCAGGGATATTGATAGTTCCTATAAATTTTGGCAATTTTTTATCCATTTTGCTGATTTTTTATTAAGTTGATAATTACATTAAACTTTATATACAAGCAAAAATTAATCGACAAATTTAACAATATTAAGAGGCTACATTGGATAAAAAAAACTGGGGAACTAAAAGACTTTGTGAGTGCAGTAAAAAATTTTACGATTTCAATAAGAATCCAATCGTTTGTCCTTGTGGAAAAACTCAAACATACGAAGATAAATTTGCAAAAATGGCTGCAGTAAAACCAGTCGCACCAAAAAAAGAGATTGATCCAGATGCAATAGCAGATGGAGAAGATTTTGTAGCTAAAGAGGATCAAGCTGAAGAAATGGTAATTTCTTTAGATGATCAAAAAGAAATCGAAGAGACTTTAGAAAAAGATCAGGATAACTAAAACTTAATTAAGTTTTTTTCTTTCACTTTCAGTTCTAAGCTGACCACAGGCGCCTAAAATATCTTGCCCTCTAGATCTTCTAATCGTTGAAATATAACCAGCATCTTGAATGATTTTAGAAAAACTTTCCATATCTTCTCTTTCTGTCGGCAAATAATTAACCCCAGGCCAAGGATTAAATTCGATTAAATTAACTTTACAAGGAAACTGCGCCATTATTTTTGTAAGTTGGTTTGCGCATTCTTTACTATCGTTAACACCTCTTAACATAACGTACTCTAAAGTAATCTTTTCATTAACGGTTTCAGCATAATATTTGCATTGCTCGATGAGATCTTTAATCTTAAATTTTTTATTAATAGGCATTATTAATTCTCTAAGTTCATCTGTTGGCGCATGTAATGATAATGCTAAATAAGTTCCAATTTCTTTTGCAGCTAGTGGAATTTTATCTGCAATTCCAGCCGTTGAGACGGTTATTTTCTTTGGTCCATAATTTAGACCGTCTTTATCTTTTAAGATTTCAACTGCAGTTTTAACATTGTCATAGTTGTAAAAAGGTTCACCCATTCCCATTAAAACAATATTAGTAATTATTTTTTGCTCTTTCCAATCGTCCAATTGTTCTTTTGCAATCATTACTTGATTAACGATTTCAGAAAAATCTAAATTTTTTACAAGTCGTTGAGTTCCCGTATGACAAAATCTACAGTTTAATGTGCAACCAACTTGTGATGAAATACAAAGAGTACCTCGAGTTTTCTCTGGAATAAAAACACACTCAACTTTATTGCCATCTAATAACTCAATTAACCATTTTATGGTTCCATCCTCTGATGTTTGTGTATCTGCAATTTTAGGTTTTTTTAATGTTATTTTGGAAATTAACTCATCTCTTAGTTCTATAGGCAAAGTTGTTAAGTGATTTAACTCTTCTAATCCTTTTTTATAAACAGCCTGCCAAAGCTGTTTTGCACGCATAGATGTTTTTTTTTCATCAATTTTTAGATCTGCAGATAAAAACTGTTTTAAAGTTTGAAAATTAAAACCGAAGAAGTTTTTTAAACTCATGAACGTTACTTTTACTTGAAATTTATTAAATTACTTTGAAATTTTAACTTAAAATTTGATTAATTGTTTTAGTTTCGCCAATTTTAAAAAGCACGGCATCTTTTTCTTGATAACCAAAATTTTTAGCACTAGCTATGAATTTAGTAGGTGGTTCAAATGGGTCTTCTAAAGACATTAAGATAGTACCCCAATGGGTACCTATTACTTTTCTAGCCCTTAAATTTCTACCAATCTCTAAAGCTTCGGCAGGATTTGCATGGGAATATTTCATAATTTCTACAGGCTCATAGGCTCCAATATTTATAAAGGCAATATCGATTGGACCATATTCTCTTCCTAATTTTTTATACACATCACCTGTTGCAGTATCACAACAGAATAAAATTTTCTTTCTTTGATATTCAATTAAATAACTTCCCCATAAAGTTCTGTTGCGATCTAATAATTCTCTTTTTGACCAGTGGACTGCAGGAAGAAAAGTTATTTTTAAATCATCTACTTGTTTTTCTTGGTACCAATCCATTTCACTTACATCTTTAAATCTATGATCTTTGTAAAATTTGGAAAGTTTTAAAGGACAGAATACTTTCGCTTTTTTATGTGGAAAATTTTTAGTCGCCTCATCATCTAAGTGATCGTAGTGATTGTGAGTGAGTAATAACAAATCTGTCTTTGGAAGTTCTGATAATTTAATTGCAGGACTGATATATCGTCTTGGACCTAATGCTAGTGGACCTGCATTGGGTGAGAAGAAAGGATCTGTAATTATAGTTTTGCCACCTATTCGAATTAAAAAAGTTGCATGACCAATCCAAGTGATGGTGTCTTCATTTTCTAAAGTTGCTAAACTTGGAAGAATTTTATCCTTTGGAAGAACATGATCTTCAGGAACCTTAACTTTGATTGCCATTCTTTCTTTGGTGAATTTAAACCAAGGAAATTCATAATCTTCTCTTTCAATGCTTCCTTCAGGATTTCTAAAAGTCCCATCGGGTAAATGATGATAGGGCCTGATGTAAGTTTCGTCTTTTTTGAAAATTGTTTGCGAGTCTTCTTTGCCACTTCTATTAGTGATGGGAACTGAAGTGCAACTTGCAAGTAATAATAATAAAAATGATAAAGACTTGTCTTTTGCTACTCTAAAGAAATTTCGTTTGTTATTAAAGGCGTTCATGGATTTAGTTGTTAAACTAATTTTATGTTATTTTGTTGTCAATTATATTAAATAAATATTACCAATGAAATCAATTGTTCCATTCATATCCATGCTTCCAAAAGCTGATATCGATCAGTGGTTAAAAATTTTAAAGAAAAAGCTTCCAAAAGAAAGAATTGTTAAATTCTCAAGTTTAAAAAAAACAGATTATAAAAAAATAGATGTAGCTATTGTTGCAAATCCAAATCCAACCGAAGTTAAAAAATTAGTAAATTTGAAGTGGATCCAAAGTGTTTGGGTAGGTGTTGAAAAATTAGTTGAAAGCTTCAAGGGTGAGAGAGTTAAAATTGTTCGTCTCATTGATCCTGAAATGAATAGAACCATGTCTGAAGCTGTATTGTCTTGGGTTTTATATCTTCACCGCGATATGCATTTTTATCAAGTTCAGCAGAATAAAAGAGTGTGGAAAGAGAGTGATTATATAAAGCCATCAAAAAAAGTTGTCAGCTTTATAGGGTTAGGCGAACTTGGCGGGGCATCAGCGGCAAAACTAATTCAAAATAATTTTAATGTTTGCGGATGGAGCAGGGGTAAGAAAAGTATTAGTAAAGTTAAATCATTTACTGGCGAATTAGGTTTAAAAAAAATGCTTAAACAAACTGATATTTTAGTTTGCTTAATACCCCTAACTAGAAAAACTAAATATTTATTAAATCATAAAACTTTGTCTTATTTAAAAAGAGGCGCGAGTATTATTAATTTTGCAAGAGGCGCAATCATTAATGCAAAAGATTTAGTCAAAAATTTAAATTCTGGAAGAATTAAACATGCAGTTCTTGATGTGTTTGAACAAGAACCTTTGCCTAAAAAAAGTATTTTATGGAAACATAAAAATATAACTGTGCTACCGCATATTTCAGCGCATACAGACGTAGACACTGCATCTGACATAGTTTGCAAAAATATTAAATCTTACCGACTAACTAGTAAAATTCCAAAATCAGTAGATTTAAAAAGAGGATATTAAATGAGTGCTTGTGGATTATCCAAGCACTTTTCTTTTAAAATACATGATACAAAATCAAAGGCCTGATCAACATAATCAGTGATTAAAAATAAATTAAGATCTTCTTTACCGATTACTTTTTTTTCAACTAAATAGTTAAAATTAATAGTGGTGTTCCAAAACTTTTTTCCCATTAACACGATGGGCAAGGGTTGTTGAGTTTTACCAGTTTGCTTTAATGTTAAAATTTCTGTTAACTCATCAAGCGTTCCAAAGCCACCAGGAAACATAATCGTTGCTTTGGTAGGTTGGGTTAGAAAAAATTTTCTCATAAAAAAATAATAAAACTGCATGCTTAAACCTGGAGTTATGTAATTATTATTTTTTTGTTCTTCAGGAAGTCTAATCCCAAGTCCTATACTTTTTCCACCAGCTTCAAGCGCTCCTCTATTCGCAGCCTCCATGATTCCAGGACCACCTCCTGTTGCAACTACAAATCGATTCCTGTCTTTTGAATATTCTTTTGCCCAAGTAGTAAATTTAAATGCGAGGGCACGAGCTTGTTCATAATATTCTGAATTTTCAGAATCTATTTCTGAATTATTATTTTGATGTTCTTTTGATTTAAATCTAGCGCTTCCAAAAAAAGTGATTGTGTCGACGATTTTATGTATTTCAAATAAGGATTTTACTTTCTCATATTCAGATAAAATTCTAATAGACCTTCCTTCAGGACTTTCTAGAAATTGTTCATCTTTAAATGCTTCTTTTGGCTTATCCATTGATAATTAGATTTTTTTGATACTCTCTAGCTTTTAATACTTCCTTATTCCATTTGATCTCAACATCATTCATATAGATAAGATCGTCCTTATTTATATTTTTTTTAGCAACTGCACTACCGGAAAGGCCCAAGGGTAGAAGGTTTTCTTTAATACTTCTTTCTGCAGTAAATAATCTACCTCGAGCAGCAAATCCACCTTCACCATCTAACACTTCGCCAATTTTAATATCTTTCTTTGCAACACAAACAACATCTGCATTGAAATAATTAGTCTGCCCAGTTGCACGCTTGTCCATTGCAATTACATACATGGATTGAGCAAGCTCAAGACCGATGTAATGATAAGGTCTCCAGATAGCAGAATAATTTCCAGATTTATCTGTAATCATTCCATATTCTTTAAAGCAGTTTTTTGAATATTCATTTTGAGCCTTAATGACAATGTAAACTCCCCACCTTAAATCATTTGGAATACTATTCTTATTTTCATCAATTGAAGAAATAACTTCAACTTGTCCTTCAAAATCCAAAACACCACCTGCTGATTTTGGAATAAGTTTATTTGCAATATCGTAAACACCAACTGCTGGATAAGTTAGGCCGTTCTTTGGACATTTAAGGCCTGATGCATTTGCAACAGCTGCCATTTCTATTGAAGATTTATCACCCGTTGTAAAAGAATTAAACATCTTAGGATTCATTCCAGCTTTCTTTGCCTGCTCATCCGTCATCCCATAATTTTTCCAAACAGTATCAGGTGTAGAGTATTCAAAACTTGGATGATATTTTGTACCCTTTCCAGCGCCGACTACTAAAAAACCATTAAGTTTTGCCCATTCAATTTGTTCCATGATAAGTGCAGGCTGATCACCATATGCCATGCTGTAAATTACATTATTTTTCTTAGCAAGATCTGATAAATATTTTCCGCAAAGAACGTCAGCTTCAACATTCACCATAATAATATTTTTTTTATTATTTATAACTTTAACCGCGTGTTCAGTTCCAATAATAGGATCGCCCGTTGCTTCAATGAAAATATCTATATCTTTTTTTAATGCTTCATCTAAAGAATTGGTAAATTGAATTTGATCAATTGTTTTTTGATTAAGGCCACTATTTTTGCAATTAGATTTTGCTTTCTCGATATTAATATCGACAATTGCTGCAATTTTAATTTTTTGTAATTGATTGTATTGAGATAAAAACATGGAAATAAATTTTCCACACCCAATAAAGC
>OFSB01000115.1_pt1 | contig 14522 bp, 13 predicted proteins | sample 1543251 | NCBI WGS metagenome assembly OFSB01 (sample SAMN05442521, study PRJEB24371) | freshwater metagenome | isolation source: Freshwater Lake | place: Canada: Niagara | collected 2012-08-03
CGCCATGTGTCACTGGCCGACGAAGCTGTGCTGCTTGGCCCAGCGCCATCGCGCGAGTCTTATCTGGTGGCCGACAAAATCATTGCAGCGGCCAAAGCCACAGGCGCGCAAGCCATTCATCCGGGTTATGGTTTCTTGTCTGAAAACGAAGCATTTTCTAAACGTTGTGAAGACGAGGGCATCGCCTTCATCGGCCCGCGCCACTTCTCCATTGCCGCCATGGGCGACAAAATTGCGTCTAAGAAGTTGGCCAACGAAGCCAAGGTCAACACCATTCCTGGTTACAACGACGCTATTGCCTCGGCAGAAGCTGCGGTCGACATTGCCAAAGGCATCGGCTATCCCGTCATGATCAAAGCTTCTGCAGGCGGCGGTGGCAAAGGCCTGCGCGTGGCAGCCAACGACAAAGAAGCCTTTGAAGGTTTTACGTCCTGCAAAAACGAAGCCCTTAACTCCTTTGGTGATGACCGCGTCTTCATTGAGAAATTTGTGGAAGAACCAAGGCACATTGAAATTCAAGTCTTGGGCGACAGCCATGGCAACGTGATTTATTTGAACGAGCGTGAGTGCTCTATTCAACGCCGTCACCAAAAAGTGATTGAAGAAGCACCATCACCTTTCATCAGCGACGCCACGCGCATTGCGATGGGCGAGCAAGCCGTAGCCTTGGCCAAAGCGGTGCAGTACCAATCTGCTGGCACAGTAGAGTTTGTGGTGGGCAAAGACCAAAGCTTCTACTTCTTGGAAATGAATACCCGCTTGCAAGTAGAGCACCCCGTCACAGAAGCTATCACGGGCATCGACTTGGTCGAAATGATGATCCGTGTGGCCTATGGCGAAAAGTTGCCGATCACGCAAGCCGATGTGAAGCGCAACGGTTGGGCCATTGAATGCCGCATCAATGCCGAAGATCCATTCCGAAATTTCTTGCCTTCCACAGGCCGTTTGGTGCGCTTCCAGACGCCAGTGCAAACCATGTTCCAGTCCAACACGCAAGACCTGCTGGGTGTGCGCGTAGACACGGGCGTGCAAGATGGCGGTGAGATTCCCATGTTCTACGACTCCATGATTGCCAAGCTCATTGTGCATGGCACCGATCGAAACGATGCCATTGCCAAAATGCGTGAAGCACTCAACGGTTTTGTGATTCGCGGCATCAGCTCCAACATTCCTTTTCAAGCGGCTTTGTTAGCCCATCCTAAGTTTGTGTCTGGCGACTTCAATACGGGTTTCATTGCAGAAAACTATGCGCATGGTTTTCGCGCTGAAGACGTACCGCACCATGACCCCGATTTCTTGGTCGCCTTGGCGGCATTTGTTCGACGCAAGTCACGCGAACGTGCTGCCAACTTAAGCGGCCAACTGCCTGGTTACGATGTGCAAATTGGGCATGACTACAGTGTGGTGGTGCTTGGTGCCAAAGGTGCCAACCGTTATATCCCCGTGCATGTGGACGAGTTTCGCGGTCAGAGCGGCAAAGCCATCATCAAGGTGGGTGAGAACCACTACATTATTGAAAGTCATTCGCGCCTCAACGATGTGCGAATTAGCGGCACCGTCAATGGCAAGCCATTTACGGCTCAGGTAGAGCGTGGCACACCTAAGAATCCTTTGGCTTTGCAAGTTCAACACAATGGCACCCGCATTGAAGCGCTTGTCGTTTCGCCCCGCATGGCAGAGTTGCATCAAATGATGCCCTTCAAAACACCACCAGACATGAGCCGATTCGTGTTGTCACCGATGCCAGGCTTGTTGGTCAATGTTGCCGTAACGGCTGGGCAAAAGGTTCAAGCTGGCGAACGCGTGGCTGTGATTGAAGCCATGAAGATGGAGAATATTTTGTTTGCCGCGCACGATGGTGTGGTGAAAAAAATCATGGCCTCTCAAGGCGAGTCACTCACAGTAGACCAAGTGATTGTGGAGTTTGAAGCATGAGCCTTATCACTCGCCCCTTTAAAGTATTGGGGATTCAGCAAATCGCCATTGGTGGCCTTGATAAGTACAAACTGCAAACACTCTGGATCGACATGCTTGGCCTAGAGATGACTGGCACTTACAAAAGTGACCGTGAGAATGTTGACGAAGACATTTGCGCAATGGGCGTGGGACCCTTCAAGGTTGAAGTCGATTTGATGCAGCCCATCGACCCAGAAAAGAAGCCAGCAGTTCACAACACGCCTTTGAACCATGTAGGTTTGTGGATCGATAATTTGCCGGTGGCTGTTGAGTGGCTAAGTCAGCAAGGCGTTCGATTTGCGCCGGGCGGTATTCGCAAGGGCGCTGCTGGCTTTGACATTTGCTTTATTCATCCCAAGGGCAACGAAGAATTGCCCATTGGTGGTGAAGGCGTTCTAATTGAATTGGTGCAAGCGCCCGAAGAAGTGGTCAAAGCGTTTAGCGCCTTGGCGGCGCAATACGCTTAAAGAAAATTAAGACTTCTGCCGTGCTTTGGCTTTTGCCAATGCAGCTTCAATGATGGCCCGTTTGCGGACCATTTCTTTGTCAACATCAACAGCGCTCATAGCTTCTCCAGTAGTTGGCTCGGCATCGAAGCGAGTGTGCGTCGCCAAATCGGCCAGCTTCATTTCAGCTTTGCTTTGCTGTCTGCTTGCGTGCTGCTTGTCTTCCTCTATCAATCTTAATTGTCTGGCTTCATAGCGCTTACGGGCTTGTTGTGCCAAAGCTGGAGACCAAGCCGACCAACCAGTGCGCTCGTTTGAGATGGGGACCATCTCAATGCAATCGACAGGGCAAACAGGCAAACACAAATCACAACCAGTGCATGCAGCTTCAATGACTGTATGCATGACCTTGTTACTGCCTAAGATGGCATCGGTGGGGCAGACCTTCAGGCACAGCGTGCAGCCAATGCACCATGCCTCGTCAATGACAGCCACCGTCATGGGGCCTTCGGTGCCGTTATCTGGATTGAGGGGCAGTACTGGGCGTCCAGTGATTTTTGACAAAATGGTAACGCCCTCAAGGCCCCCAGGAGGGCATTGATTGATGGGAGCGTTGTCTATCGCAATGGCCTGTGCGTAGGCCTTGCAATCGGGAAAGCCGCAGCGGGTGCACTGCGTTTGGGGCAGCGCATCGTTGATGCGTTCAGCCAGTGAGATCACTTTTTACGTGCAGATGCTTTTTTGGCAACGGTTTTCACCGCACGTTTGGCTGTGGGTTTTGCAACTGATTTGGCCGCTGCTTTAGGCGCAGCTTTGACAGCAGTTTTAGCAGTCGTTTTCGGAGCTGCTTTTTTCTGGGTACCCAAATCGTTGTGCGCCAAAATGAATTTAACCACTGCGGGGTAAACCGTTTCGCGCCAACGACGGCCGCTGAAAATGCCGTAGTGACCTGCGCCAGGTACTTCTAAATGCTGGCGATTGGCTGGTTTGATGTTGTTGCACAAACCATGTGCAGCAGCGGTTTGACCCGAACCGGAAATATCGTCCAACTCTCCCTCAACCGTCAACATGGCGGTGGTGGTGATGTCTTGTGGGCGAACCAATTCGTTTTTGCCTTGAACGTTTTTAACGTTCCAAGTACCGTGCACCAAACTGTAGTCTTGGAAAACTGTCTTGATGGTTTCCAAATAGTAATCGGCATCCATATCGAGCACAGCGTTGTACTCGTCGTAGAACTTGCGGTGCGCTTCTGTGCTGGCGTCGTCGCCCTTGATCAGATCTTTGAAGTAATCGTAATGGCTTGTGGCATGGCGATCGGGGTTCATGGCCACGAAGCCAGTGTGCTGCAAGAAGCCAGGGTAGACACGTCGTCCGGCGCCTGGAAAGTTACCGGGCACTTTGTAGATCACATTGTTTTCGAACCACTCGAAACTCTTGTTGGTGGCCAAGTTGTTCACAGAGGTGGGCGACTTGCGCGCATCAATGGGGCCACCCATCATGGTCATGGTCAAGGGTGTGGTTTCGCCGCGCGATGCCATGAGTGACACAGCAGCCAACACGGGTACCGTGGGCTGGCAAACACTGATGACGTGGCAATTGCCGTATTTGCCTTGCAAATGTCGAATGAACTCTTGAACATAGTTCACATAGTCGTCGAGGTGAAACTCGCCGTCTGTCAAAGGCACGAGGCGAGCGTTTTTCCAATCGGTGATGTAAACCTTGTGATCTTTCAACATGGTCTTCACGGTGTCACGCAGCAGGGTGGCGTAGTGGCCTGACAAAGGCGCCACAATCAGAACAGCGGGCTGGCCCTTCAGCCCGATCAAAGTGTCAGCATCGTCGGTGAAGCGTTTAAATCTGAGCAGCTCGCAGAATGGTTTGTCAATTTCAATGCGCTCATGAATGGCCACATCGACTTTGCCAACTTGCACAGTGCGGATGCCAAACTCGGGCTTGACATAGTCTTTGCCCAAGCGGTGCATCAATTCATAGCCTGCTGACACTCGGTGGGCCAGTTGCGATTGGCCAAAGGGGTTCAGCGGATTGCTGTACATCTTGGCGGCTGTATGTGCCAAGTCTGCAAACGGCTCCATGACAGAGCGTTGAGTTTCGTAGATTTGGTAAAGCATGGCTTGAAACCCTTTAATTTATTGCACTGCAGCAATATAGCAGTTGTGGTGCTTGCAAAGTGGAGTCGCGCACCTAATTTAATTCACACGATTGACACCAATTCCAAACACCCTGTCCATAAATTTAGACAACTTTGGCAATGGCCTGACAAACATAATCAATGTTTTTGCTGTTCAAGGCGGCCACGCACATGCGGCCTGTGTCGGTGCCATAAACGCCAAATTCAGAGCGCAAACGCACCATTTGGTCTTTGTTTAGGCCTGAATAACTGAACATGCCAATTTGGGTGGTGATAAAGCTCATGTCTTGCTTTACGCCCGCCGCTTTAAGGCCATCGACCAACTTTTGGCGCATGGCCTTGATCCGAAGTCGCATTTCGCTCAATTCTTTTTCCCAAGTGGCGCGCCACTCAGGGTTGGCCAACACGGCAGCCACCACGGCACCGCCGTGAATGGGGGGGTTGGAATAGTTGGTGCGAATCACAATTTTGAGCTGGCTCAGAACGCGGCCGCATTCTTCTTTGTCGGTGCAAACCACAGACAAAGCACCTACGCGCTCGCCATACAAGCTGAAGCTTTTGGAAAAAGAAGCGGACACCAAAAAGTTGAGGCCTGCAGCCACAAACTTGCCAATGACCGCGCCGTCTTCTTGAATGCCATGGCCAAAGCCTTGGTAGGCCATGTCTAAAAATGGCGTGAGGCTTTTGGCTTTGACCACTGCAATCACTTGGTCCCATTGGGCGGCAGTAATGTCATAACCCGTAGGGTTGTGGCAGCAAGCGTGCAAGACCACAATGGTGCCAGCAGCTGCCGCGTTCAAACTGGCCAGCATGCCTTCAAAGTTCACGCCGCGTTTTTCGGCATCGTAGTAGGCATAACTGTCCACTTGAAAGCCGGCGTTTGTAAACAAGGCGCGGTGGTTTTCCCAGCTGGGGTCAGAAATCATGACCTTGGCGTTGGGGCTGATTTTTTTCAGAAAATCTGCACCAATTTTCAGACCGCCTGTGCCGCCAATGCCTTGCACTGTGGCCACGCGGCCAGACTTGACGGGCTCGCTGTCAGAACCAAAAACCAAGCTTTTGACCGCTGCGTCGTAGGCGGCAATGCCGTCGATGGGCAAATAGCCACGGGCTGTGGGCTTGTCCATCATGGCTTTTTCGGCAGATTGAACACACTCTAAAAGGGGAAGTTTGCCGTTGTCGTCGAAATACACGCCTACGCCCAAGTTCACTTTGTTGGGGTTGGTGTCGGCTGCGAATTGTTCGTTCAAACCCAAGATGGGGTCGCGGGGGGCCATTTCGACGGCGGTAAACAGAGACATGAAAAAAGTCCTTGTGGGAGGTTGTAAAAGCAGTTTCTGGCTGGCAGAAACCCAAAACCTAGGTTAGGCTTTAGGGTTGCCCCTAATTTTAACGGCTCTTTCCCCCATTTTTGCCCTCAATTGACACATCTCACGAAGTTCCATGGCCGTATTCCCAGTCTCCACTGAAACCCCCATCGAGGCGGTTCCGTATGTTGCCCCCGAGGGCCAATTTGTGCACTACGAGGGTTCGCCCTTTGAACTGTACCAACCCTATCCACCTGCGGGGGATCAACCCACCGCCATTGTTGAGTTGGTAGAAGGTTTGAACGATGGCGAGGTGTTTCAAACTTTGTTGGGCGTCACAGGCTCGGGCAAGACCTTCACCATGGCCAATGTGATTGCGCAAATGGGCAAACCGGCCATTGTGTTTGCGCCCAACAAAACATTGGCAGCGCAGTTGTACTCAGAATTCAGAGAGTTTTTCCCAAAAAACGCTGTGGAGTATTTCGTCAGTTATTACGACTACTACCAACCTGAGGCCTATGTGCCGCAGCGCGACTTGTTCATCGAAAAAGACTCCGCCATCAACGAGCACATTGAGCAAATGCGTTTGTCATGCACCAAGAGTTTGATGGAGCGCCGCGATGTGGTCATTGTGGCCACGGTCTCGGCCATTTACGGCATTGGCGAGCCCGAGAGTTATCACCGCATGATCATGACTTTGCGCACCGGCGACAAAGCAGGTCAGCGCGATGTGATCTCGCAACTCATTCGCATGCAGTACCAACGCAACGACCAAGACTTTAGCCGCGGCAAGTTCCGCGTAAGAGGCGACACCATCGATGTGTTTCCAGCAGAACATTCTGAACTTGCAGTGCGCATTGAATTGTTTGATGACGAAGTAGAAAGCCTGCAATTGTTCGATCCGCTCACCGGTCGCATTCGTCAAAAAATTCCGCGCTTTACGGTCTATCCTTCAAGCCATTACGTCACACCGCGCGACAAGGTTTTGGCAGCTGTTGAAACCATCAAAGTAGAGTTGGCAGAGCGGCTGAAAGAGTTGGTGGGCATGGGCAAGTTGGTAGAAGCCCAGCGCCTCGAGCAACGCACTCGATTTGATTTGGAAATGCTCAGCGAAGTAGGGCACTGCAAAGGCATTGAAAACTACACACGACATTTGTCCGGTGCTGAACCAGGCGCTGCGCCCAGCACCTTGACAGATTACATGCCCCAAGATGCTTTGATGTTCTTGGACGAAAGCCATCAAATGATTGGCCAACTGAATGCCATGTACAACGGCGACCGTGCGCGCAAAACCACGCTGGTGGAATACGGCTTTCGACTGCCCAGTGCCTTGGACAACCGGCCGCTTAAATTTGAAGAGTTTGAAACCAAAATGCGCCAATGCGTTTTTGTGTCGGCCACACCTGCCGATTACGAAAAAACGCATGCAGGCAAAGTGGTCGAGCAGGTGGTGAGGCCTACAGGTTTGGTTGACCCTGAAGTGGAAGTGCGCCCCGCCATTCACCAAGTGGACGATGTGCTGCAAGAAATTCGAATTCGTGCAGAAAAACACGAGCGCGTGCTCATCACCACACTGACCAAACGCATGGCCGAACAACTCACCGACTACCTGTCTGACAACGGTGTGAAAGTTCGCTACTTGCACTCCGACATTGACACAGTAGAGCGCGTTGAGATTTTGCGAGATTTGCGCTTAGGGGCTTTTGATGTGCTGGTGGGTATCAACTTGTTGCGCGAAGGCTTGGACATTCCAGAGGTGTCTTTGGTGGCCATTTTGGACGCCGACAAAGAAGGTTTCTTAAGGTCTGAGCGAAGCCTTATTCAGACCATTGGCCGTGCAGCACGCAATCTGCATGGCCGCGCCATTTTGTATGCCGATCGCATGACCGATTCCATGAAGAAAGCCATCGGCGAAACTGAGCGCCGCCGTACCAAACAAGTGGCCCACAACTTGGCCATGGGCATTACGCCGCGCAGCATTGTGAAAGAAGTGCGCGACCTGATAGACGGCGTTTACAGCGAGAAGGCTGGTAAGGAAGCCGATCGCTTAGAAAAAGAAGCCGTGCAGCGGGCCAAGGTAGAGGACATGAGCGAGAAAGATGTGTCCAAAGCCATCAAGCAGCTTGAAAAACAGATGATGGAACACGCCAAAAACCTCGATTTCGAGAAGGCCGCTCAGGTTCGGGATCAGCTCCAAATGCTCAAAGCTCAAGCCTTTGGGGCGCCAGGCACCGACAACGTGGTGGTGCTGAAGGCATAAAGACCTTCAATTCATATCCCTACTAATCTAGTCAAGTTCTGCTATAGTCGAGCGAATTAGTCAACATTCTAGGAAAAAGCCATGCGTCTTACCACCAAGGGTCGATTTGCGGTCACCGCCATGATCGATCTGGCCCTGCGACACCATTCTGGCCCCGTGACGCTGGCAGCCATCAGCCAAAGGCAAGAAATTTCTCTGTCCTATCTAGAGCAGTTGTTTGGCAAACTCCGCCGTCACCAATTGGTTGAGTCCACTCGGGGCCCTGGCGGTGGTTACACTTTGGCCAAAAAAGCATCCGAAATAACAGTTGCCGATATCATTTTGTCGGTCGACGAGCCCATCGATGCCACCCACTGTGGCGGCAAAGAAAACTGCCACGGCAGCAACGGCCGCTGCATGACCCACGATTTGTGGTCTGCCTTGAACTCACGCATGGTCGAGTTTTTAGACTCCGTCAATTTGCAAAAATTGGTGGACGATCAATTGGCTGCGGGTCACACCATTGAAGACAAGCCCGCCATCAAGCGCGCCATTTCTGCCATGCCTGTGTCACAGAGCATCCGCATCAACGCACCCAATTCGGTGTTTGCTTTGGGCAACACTTTCGTCAAATCTTGAGAAGTTTTCAAGCATGAACTCTACACCTCACTTTCCTATTTACCTCGACTACAGCGCTACCAATCCTTGTGACCCGCGCGTGGTCGATGCCATGATTCCTTGGTTGCGCGAGCACTTTGGCAACCCCGCATCACGCAGCCACGCTTGGGGCTGGGAAGCCGAAGCGGCTGTCGAAAAAGCCCGCGTCGATGTGGCCGATCTCATCGGTGCAGACCCCCGTGAAATTGTCTGGACCAGCGGTGCTACCGAGTCCAACAACCTGGCCCTGAAGGGCGCTGCGCATTTTTACAAAAGCCGCGGCAAGCACCTCATTACGGTTAAAACAGAACACAAAGCGGTGCTCGACACCATGCGCGAACTTGAGCGCCAAGGCTTTGAAGTGACTTACCTAGATGTCCAAGAAGACGGCTTGCTCAACCTCGATGTGTTCAAAGCCGCTTTGCGCCCCGATACCATTTTGGTCAGCGTCATGTTCGTCAACAACGAAATTGGCGTCATTCAAGACATACCCGCCATTGGCGCCATTTGCCGCGAGAAGGGCATCATCTTCCACGTTGACGCCGCGCAGGCCACTGGCAAATTTCACATTGACCTCAGCAGCTTGCCCGTCGATTTGATGAGCTTGACCGCCCACAAAACTTATGGCCCTAAAGGCATTGGCGCTTTGTACGTCAGCCGCAAACCTCGCGTGCGCCTAGAAGCGCAAATGCACGGTGGCGGCCACGAGCGTGGCATGCGTTCTGGCTCTTTGCCCACGCACCAAATTGTGGGCATGGGCGAGGCCTTCCGCATTGCGCGCCTCGAAATGGACCAAGACATTGCCAAAGTCAAAGCTCTGCAACAGCGACTCTTCAATGGTTTGAAAGACGTTGAGCAAGTGTTTTTAAATGGCCACCCTACAAAGCGCGTACCGCACAACATCAACATGAGTTTCAACTATGTTGAGGGCGAGTCGCTCATCATGGGCATCAAAGGCTTGGCTGTATCTTCGGGCTCTGCTTGTACCTCTGCCAGTCTTGAGCCTAGCTATGTACTGCGCGCCTTGGGCCGCAGCGACGAATTGGCTCACAGTAGCTTGCGAATGACCATGGGCCGTTGGACCACCGAAGCCGAAATTGACTACGCCATTGACACCATCAAAGCCAACGTGGCCAAACTGCGCGACCTCAGCCCCTTGTGGGACATGTACAAAGAAGGCATTGACCTGAGCACCATTCAGTGGGCTGCCCACTAACATTGAACCGAAGAATTAAGGAAGTATCACCATGGCTTACAGTGAAAAAGTTGTTGATCATTACGAAAACCCCCGCAACGTGGGCTCCTTTGAAAAGGGCGACGAAGATGTGGGCACCGGCATGGTGGGCGCGCCCGCTTGCGGCGACGTTATGAAATTGCAAATCAAGGTCAACCCCGTTACGGGCGTGATTGAAGATGCACGTTTTAAAACCTACGGTTGTGGCTCTGCCATTGCTTCCAGCTCACTTGTCACCGAGTGGGTTAAAGGCAAAACTTTGGACCAAGCGGCAGCTTTGAAGAACAGCGAAATTGCCGAAGAGTTGGCATTGCCACCTGTCAAAATTCATTGCTCCATCTTGGCCGAAGACGCTATCAAAGCGGCCGTTGAAGATTACAAGAAAAAACACGCAGCGGTCTAACCCTGCAGCTTGCGAGAAACACACATGGCCATCTCATTAACAGAAGCTGCAGCGCGGCACGTGTCGCGCTACATCACCAAACGCGGCAAAGGCGTGGGTGTGCGTCTGGGCGTTAAAACCACCGGTTGTTCCGGCTTGGCCTACAAACTTGAATACGTCGACGACGTGGCTCCCGAAGACGTGGTCTTTGAAGACCACGGCGTCAAGGTGCTCATCGACCCCAAAAGCTTGGCCTACATCGACGGCACGCAATTGGATTTTGTGCGCGAAGGTTTGAACGAAGGTTTCCGTTTTAACAACCCCAATGAACGCGATCGCTGCGGCTGTGGCGAATCGTTCCGCGTGTGATTTCACTGCAGGCGTCAGACTTTGAGCTGTTTGGCTTGCCCGTAGCTTTTGCATTAGACAGGTCGCAGCTAGACCTTCAATGGAAGTCCTTGCAACGCGAAGCCCACCCCGACCGATTTGCTTCTGAAGGCGCTGCTTCACAACGCGTTGCCATGCAATGGTCGGTGCGCATCAACGAAGCCTACAACCGACTCAAAGACCCCTTAAAACGTGCAGCTTACTTGTGTGAGTTGCATGGTGCCGCAGTGAATGCAGAAAACAATACCAGCATGCCGCCCGCATTTTTAATGCAACAAATGGAATGGCGCGAAGCGCTAGACGATTGCAAAGCGCTTAAAAATTTAGACACTAAAATTACAGCACTCGAAGCATTGCTAGATGAGGTTGATGCATCCCATGCACAAGTATTGGCGCAAGCCGCGCACTTGATGGACGCTGATCACAACTTTTCGGCTGCGGTAGGGCAGGTAAGGGCGCTGATGTTCATTGAAAAATTTGCACAGGAAGTGCAGCATGGGCTTGACGCCTGCACTTAATTTGACCGCACAGACATTGAAGTTTTAAATGGCACTTTTGCAAATTTCCGAACCCGGCCAAGCGCCGGATCCACACCAGCGGCGCATTGCCGTTGGCATCGATTTAGGTACCACGCATTCTTTGGTGGCCTCTGTGCGCAATGGTGTGGCAGAGTGCTTGCCCGACGACAAAGGTCACATTATTTTGCCCTCTGTGGTGCGCTATTTGCCAGGCCAAGGCCGACAGATAGGCCACGAAGCCGTGGCCAATGCTGCCTTAGATCCAGAAAATACATTGGCCTCTGTGAAACGCTTCATGGGGCGCAGTTTGTCTGACATTGCCCATCCAGAAAAGTTGCCCTACAAGTTTGTGAAGCCCGAAGGCCAAGAGGCTGCTTCTATAAAAGGCATGCTGTCCATTCAAACGGTTCAGGGTGCTAAATCACCTGTTGAAGTCAGCGCCGAAATTTTGGCCACGCTGCGCTACAGGGCAGAAGACACCTTCAACGATGATTTGCACGGCGCTGTGATCACAGTGCCTGCGTACTTTGACGATGCGCAAAGACAAGCCACCAAAGATGCTGCGCAGATGGCGGGCATCAATGTGCTGCGCCTCATTAACGAACCCACCGCGGCAGCCATTGCTTATGGCTTAGACAACGGCAGCGAAGGCATTTATGCCGTGTTCGATTTGGGCGGTGGCACCTTTGACATTTCTATTTTGCGTTTAACGCGTGGTGTGTTTGAAGTGATGGCCACCGGTGGTGATTCAGCCTTGGGTGGAGATGACTACGACCACGCATTGGCAGATGCAGCCTTGGCGTCGATGGGTCTTGCTGACGTTCAGGCGGGGCTAAGTGCTGAAGACAAAACCCGATTGAAAGCGGCTGCTCGTGCGGCCAAAGAAGCTTTGACCACGTCTTCTGATGTGCCTTTGGTATGGTCGCATGCAGCCCAAAGCCACGAAGTGAAAGTCACCCGTTCGCAATTTAACGAAGCAACTGCTGCGCTTACCGCGCGTTGCATGTCTGCTGTGAAGAAAGCATTGCGCGATGCCAAAATCAAAGCCGACGACATTCAAGGCGTAGTCATGGTGGGTGGTTCAACTCGCATGCCGCAAGTGCAAGAAGCAGTGGCCGCATTCTTTGGCAAACCACCCCTGAACAATTTGAACCCCGACGAAGTGGTGGCCTTAGGCGCCGCCATACAAGCCAATCAATTGGCGGGCAACGACTCAGCCGGCGATTTGCTCTTGCTCGATGTCATACCTTTGTCTCTGGGCATTGAAACCATGGGCGGTTTGGTAGAGCGCATTATTCCGCGCAACCAAACCATTCCCACGGCCATGGCCCAAGACTTCACCACCTACCAAGATGGTCAAACCGCTTTGGCTTTGCATGTGTTGCAAGGTGAGCGCGATTTGGTAGCAGACTGCCGCAGCTTGGCCCGCTTTGAATTGCGCGGCATACCGCCTATGGCTGCAGGTGCTGCGCGCATTCGCGTCACATTTACCGTGGATGCCGATGGCTTGTTAAGCGTAGCTGCCAAAGAGCAAATCAGTGGCGTTGAAGCCAAAATCGATGTGAAGCCGTCTTATGGATTGAGTGACACCCAAATTGCACAAATGCTGCAAGACAGTTTTAGCACTGCCGAGGTGGACATGAAGGCGAGGGCGTTGGTCGAAGCCAGGGTAGATGGCGACCGCATGTTGCTGGCTACACAAAGTGCTTTGAATGCCGATGGACAATTGCTAAGCGCAGAAGACCGCGCTCAAATAGATTCGCTCATGTTGGCATTGCGCCATACTGTAGACACCTCACAAGAAGCTCAGGCGGTAGAAGATCCCACCCAAGCCTTGGCGCATGCCACTGAAGGCTTTGCTGCCGAGCGCATGAACCACAGCATTCAAAAAGCTTTGTCGGGTCAAAACATCCAGAGCCTTTGAGCTCACTGTCAATTAAAGAAACACAAAATGCCAGTCATTAAAATTTTGCCCCACGCTGAATACTGCCCTGAAGGTGCGCAAATTTCTGCCCCACCTGGCACCAGCATTTGCGAAGCCTTGTTAGAAAACAAAATTAACATTGAACACGCCTGCGACATGAGCTGCGCCTGCACCACTTGCCACGTCATTGTGCGAGAAGGTTTGAGCAGCTTGAACGAAGCCGAAGAAACCGAAGAAGACTTGCTTGACCGTGCCTGGGGCTTAGAGCCCAACTCACGTTTGAGCTGCCAGGCCTTCATGGGCAAGCAAGATGTGGTGATTGAGATACCTAAATACACCATCAACCACGCCAAAGAAAATCATTGAAAGTTTTTGCTGCTTGATTGCGTTTACAGTTAGACCATGCGTCAATTATTTTTAGACACCGAAACCACAGGCCTCTCTGCAGAGGGCGGCGACCGCGTCATTGAGCTGGGCTGCGTCGAGTTGGTCAACCGCAAGCTAACCGGCAACAACTTGCATTTCTACTTTAATCCTGGGCGAGACAGCCATGAAGACGCTCTTAAGGTGCACGGCATCAGCAACGAATTTTTGCGCGACAAGCCCAAGTTTGAATCTGTAGCGCAAGAAATTCTGGACTATGTACAGGGCGCTGAAATCATCATTCACAACGCCGCGTTTGACGTAGGCTTTTTAAACAAAGAGCTAGAGCTTGCAGGGCAGAAGCCCTTCACCCAGTATGTCGAAAGCGTGGTCGACACCTTGGTCATGGCCAAGCAAATGTACCCCGGCAAGCGCAATAGCCTCGATGCCCTGTGCGATCGTTTGGGCGTCGACAATTCTGGCCGCACTTTGCACGGCGCCTTGCTAGATGCCGAACTTCTGGCCGATGTTTACATCAACCTCACGCGCGGCCAAGAAGCCTTGCTCATCGATGCAGGTGGCGATGAAGGTAAGCCAGGTTCAGAAGAGGCGGTCGATTTGTCTGGCTTTGTATTGCCCGTCATTCAAGCCAATGCCCAAGAGCATGCAGCCCATCAAGACCAATTGGCTCAATTGGACAAAGCCAGCGGTGGCAAGACCATTTGGCGGCAAACTCAGTCAGCTTGACGCCCCAAAAACCTTGAATTACGCCAATTTTCCATGGCATAATTTAAGGCTACGCTGAAAAAGCGATAGGGCGATTAGCTCAGGGGTAGAGCACTGCATTCACACTGCAGGGGTCGCAAGTTCGAAACTTGCATCGCCCACCACCTCAAGCTGTCTCTTATACACATCTCCGAGCCCACGAGACCTCTCTACATCTCGTATGCCGTCTTCTGC
>OFSB01000125.1_pt1 | contig 13622 bp, 9 predicted proteins | sample 1543251 | NCBI WGS metagenome assembly OFSB01 (sample SAMN05442521, study PRJEB24371) | freshwater metagenome | isolation source: Freshwater Lake | place: Canada: Niagara | collected 2012-08-03
CGCCTCTAAAACTGCGATCACTTGACGCAAAGTGTGCGAGCTCAGTGTTTGTGGCGCAGTGCTGTGAACGCCCCACACCACACCTAAAACTTCGCGATTTCCAAAAGGCACCCTGACCAACTGACCGACAGATGCAGGCAATTCAGTGACGTAGGTCAGCAAACCGCCCACTTGACTGTGTGCGGGAGCAGAAACTGCAACGTCAAGCCACTTTTGCATTCAAAACCTTTTGAGCAGCTTTAACATGAAGGCGCCCTTGCATGGTGTGAAGTTTTGCTCATAAATATTCTTGAAACAACAGGTAAGTTGTTGTTTTTCATGACCTTTAGAAGCAGTCCCAATAAACTGTGGATAACTTTGTTGAAAACCCTGCGCGATGACCCGCAAACCCTTGAAAAATAAGGCTTTGATTGGATTGCTCGCGAACTGAGCAGTTTCATAAAAATGATTAAAAACAACAACTTAGGATATACGAGAGGATAGCGCAAAGCTTGCAAGCAGCAACATAATCTTAAAATCTTTAGAGCGAACTTTTGTGCATAAGTCAATAGAAAAAACCCAAAAATTTAAATATTTTTGGGTCTTTAAGTGGGTTTGTTTGCAGTATGCAAAACTTTTCTGGCTTCAGCGCCTGAGGGCTTTTGAATGCGAGTGAACCGCTTCCACCAATGCCGAAACATGCTCAGGCGGCGTGAATTGGCTAATGCCGTGGCCTAAGTTGAAAATGTGTGTGGGCCCCGTGGTGTTTTTGTCTGTGTGGGGCTTGCCAAAACTGTCCAAAACCCGAATCACTTCCTTTTGAATCTGCGCTGGTGGTGCAAACAGCACGTTGGGGTCGATGTTGCCCTGCAGCACTTTGCCAGGCCCCCCCACCTTACCGCCCACCATTTGGCGGGCGCGGCCCAAGTTCATGGTCCAGTCTAGGCCCAGCACCTCGCAATCCAATTGGCCCATCTCCTCAAGCCACAAACCACCGCCTTTGGTGAAGACAAGGCGCGGAATGGTGGCGCCGTTGTGCACTTTCTTCAGCAAGGCCAGAACCTTGGCCGTGTAAGCCAGGCTGAACTCTTGAAAAGCGCCATCGGCCAAGACACCGCCCCAACTGTCAAAAATCATCACGGCTTGAGCACCGGCTTCAATTTGGGCATTTAAATAACTGGCAACGGCTTGGGCGTTGACCTCCAAAATGCGGTGCATCAAATCGGGCCGGCTGTAGAGCATGGACTTCACCAAGCGGTAATCGTCCGAGCCTTTGCCTTCAACCATGTAGCAGGCCAAGGTCCAGGGGCTGCCAGAAAAGCCAATGAGGGGCACACGGCCATTGAGTGCTTTGCGGATGGACGTCACTGCATCAAAGACGTAACGCAACTTGTCCATGTCGGGCACTTGCAGTTCAGCCACAGCGGCTTCGTCTCGCACTGACTTGGCAAAGCGGGGGCCTTCGCCCAGCGCAAAACTCAAACCCAGCCCCATGGCGTCTGGCACGGTCAAGATGTCGCTGAACAAAATGGCTGCATCCAAAGGGTAGCGATCTAGCGGCTGCAAGGTGACTTCCGTTGCGTAGTCCACGTTGGTGGCCAAGCCCATGAAGCTGCCAGCCTTGGCGCGGGTGGCGCAATACTCAGGCAAATAACGACCTGCTTGGCGCATTAGCCAGACGGGCGTGTGGTCGGTCGCTTGTCGCAAACAGGCGCGCAAAAAAGTATCGTTAGACAGGGGTGCAAAGCTGGCTGTGGTCATATGAATTCTGAAAATTTCTGTGCGATTCAATCGAAAACTTGAACATTCTCGCAGAATGGCTGAAGGCCATAGTGCTTTTGACGATCAGCCCATCAATTGGGGGGTGAGGCCTTGACTTGGCTGAGGACCTCTTGAATTTCGCTTACGCTGGGCAATTCAGACAGCAAACGTACAGCTTGCCCCGGGGCATACCATGCGTAAACGGGCACACCGTTGCGGCCCAGCTCGTTCAGGGCGGCGGTGATTTGGGGGTCGTAGCGGGTCCAATCTGCCCTCAGCAATAAGACATTTTTGCTGGCAAATTCAGCCAACAAGCTGGGGTTTGAAAAAGTGACTTTCTTGTTGAATTGACATGTCACGCGCCAAGCGGCGGTGAAGTCCACAAAAACGGGTTGGCCCGCTTTGATGGCCGTGGCTACTTTTTCAGCCGACCATGCGTCCCATCGGCCTGGCTTTGGGGCTTGATTGCTTGACAGGGAACTTGCTTGCGTCGGGCTAGGAGCTTGTGCCTCCACCTGGGTCCACATGGGTCCCCAATGCCAAATCGACAATGCCAAGACGACCACGGCCAATGCCGCCATCACGCGGCGTACTTTGCCGTTCAGTGTCAAGGCCCAGATTAACAAAGTCAAACTCAACAAGCAGGCTAAAAATCCAGAAACGCCATCCAAGCCTACCTGCTGCCCCAAGACCCACACCAACCAAACGACGGTGGCGTACATGGGAAAGGCCATGAACTGACGGAATGTCTGCATCCAGGTGCCGGGTCGCGGCAAGAACCTCACCCAGCCCGTATTGAAAGAAATGGCCATGAAGGGCAGTGCCATACCAAAGCCCATGGCCAGAAAAACGGGCAAGGCCTGCCAAGCCGGCAAACCAATGGCCAAGCCCAAGGAGGCTCCCATAAACGGCGCCGTGCAGGGTGAGGCAATGACCACCGCAAACACGCCCGACCATAGCGAATTGGCGATGGGGTTGGACCATTGGAAGCCCGCAGCTGAACTTGGCACGAACGAACCAAATTCAAACATGCCCGACAGGTTCAAGCCGATGACGGCAAACAGCATGGCAAGCGCACCGACCACCCAAGGCGATTGCAACTGAAAGCCCCAGCCCATTTGCGATCCGGCGGCCCGCAATGCCAGCATCAATGCGCCTAAAACCAAGAAAGAAATCAAGACGCCAGCAGTGAAGGCCCAAGCCGAGAGTTTCATGTCTCGGGGCCGATCAGCCAGTTGTGTGATGCTCAAGAGTTTGATGGCCAACACTGGAAAAACACAGGGCATCAAATTCAACAAGATACCGCCCAGTAAGGCACCCAACATGGCAAAAATCCAAGTGGCCCAAGGTGCTGGCGCCAGGATGGGGGGCGCCAATTTTTGAAGGGTGGGCGCCAAGTTGGCGTAGGTGGGTGGCGGGTCAGAAAACACTTGCCATTGGCCTTGAACAGGTGTCTCAACGGTCCATTGGCGGCCAGAGGGCGCATCGGCCTTGCCCTGCACCAGCAACCATGTCATTTGCTGAGGGCTGTCCATGCGTTCGCTTGAAACTTGCAAGCTCACCGTGGCACCCGTGGTCACCTCACCAGAACCGCTGCTAGAGCTCGCTTTTTGAACGACAGGTACAGCACTGTTTTGAACCACGTTGGCCGTTTGAGGGAACACCGTCCAGTCACTGTTTTGCAGCTCTGGCGGCAATTGCGCCAAGGTCAGATCAAGGCTGCGGCCGTCTTTGGAAATTTGGGCCCGGTGCTTGCCCTTCAAAGGCTGCGCTTGCCATTGCAAGGCTTTTTCAAATGCACTTGCGGCCATCGATGTGCTGCCTTTGATGGGCACCCTTAAACTGAAACTTCCCTCCTGCGGAATGCACTCTTGTTTGCAAACCAGCCAGTTGGCATGCAACTCAATTTGCACCGAACTCTCGTTGCCTTGCGGTTTGAAGGACTTGCTCACTTGTACGGGCGTGACCAGCAACAGGGCGTCTTCATACCCAAAATTGGCCAGTGGGCCAATGGGAATTCGGCGAGGGGCTGGCCAAATTAAGTTGCCCGCCACCAGGCCCTCAGGCAATTTCCACTCAAGGACTGTCGGCAGACCAGAATCGCCGGGGTTGCGCCAATAGGTGTGCCATTCGGGTTGATGTACCAGCTCTAAGCCCAGCCAAAGGGTTTTGCCTGCTTCGATGCCATTGGGCGCTTCGGCCAACAGGGTGGCTTTGACTTGGGGTGTTTGCACCATTTGACCCAAGGGGCGTGGGCTCAAAATCTGCGTTTGTGCTTGCCCGTTGGACGTCAAAACCGCAAGCAAAACCATGCCCACCCACGAACAACGAAGGTTTAAAAGAAGCTTGCGCAAGGGGTAGAAAAACAAAGTCAAGAACCTAAAGGCCAAAAGCTCAACTCTACACTGCAAAATCATGCCCTTAAATTCTGCGCCTCTATTAAACTGAGCAGATTGAAAAGCCCCCTAGACATGTCACATCACATTCACTTTTGGTCCGACTTGACCACCAACGACTTTGGCCGCCTAGATACCGCGCGGGCCATTGCCGTGTTGCCTTTGGCGGCTACCGAGCAGCACGGACCGCATTTGCCTTTGTCCGTCGATGTTGACATTGTGAATGGCGTAGTTCATTCAGCCATGACCCGCTTGAATGAAGGCGCCTCACCAACAGCCAACAAGCTGAACCCCAAAGACTTGTCCATCTTGGTTCTGCCAACGCAAAGCATAGGACTCAGTCCTGAGCATGCGGCGTTTGCCGGCACGCTCACCTTAAAAGCCGAAACACTGATCCGGCTCTGGACAGACATTGCAGAATCTGTCAAAGCCGCAGGCATCCACAAACTGGTGCTGTTCAATGCGCATGGTGGCCATGTAGGGGCCATGGATGTGGTGGCCCGCGATTTGCGCGCCCGCTTAGGCATGTTGGTCTACAGCGTGAGCTGGCATCAGTTGCCCTTGCTCGATGAAAAGGGCCAAGATGCCAACGCCCTTTTTACAGACCATGAACACCGCTTTGGTGTGCATGCGGGTGAGGTCGAAACCTCGGTCATGCTGGCGCTTAAACCCCACGCTGTCACCATGAGCGAAGCCCAAAATTTCCGTTCAAGTTCTGAAGACCGTGCCCGTTCGTTTCCCATTCTGGGCAACGGCCGAAGCGCCAAGTTGGCTTGGCAAATGCAAGACTACAACGCGGCTGGGGCGGCGGGCAATGCAGCCGCTGCCACAGCGCTCAAGGGTCAGATTTTGTTAGATGCAGCCGGCCGCGCTTTGGCCGATTTGCTTTTAGAAATAGACCGATTGCCCGCCAACACCCTCAAGACTTAATGGCCCCTTTCTTGACAAGGCTGCCATAGTCCGAAATCAATACTTGGGCAAAACCAGTTCAGTAGCTGTTGGATAGATTTGCTTGGGGCACTCTCGCGACGCATCCACGCAACCACCCTCTGCATAAACGTCTTTGGGATCCCTGATGCGCATCATTTGGTGCAAGATGTGTTGCACTTTGGCGGGGTCTTGCATCGTCTCATGCACGCAAGCATCCACAATGGTTTCATCCATCCACAAATCACCCGCAGCATTGGTTTTCACGCCATCACGCCAATGGAAAATTTCAATGCACTTGCTTTGCAAAGTGAATGGCTGGTCTCGTTTCCAAAAATTGCTGAACAAGCCGCTGCCCATATAAATCACCCACGAGCCTTCATAGCCTGTCACATCAGAGGAGCGCGCATCTGGATTTCGGAACCAAACACGCTCACCTGGCACATAAAAACCAGCAGGCAAGGGCGCCTCTAGCGAGCCGTACTCTTGCAAAAAAACTTCATGAAAGAGGCCAGATCGAATGGCATGTTTTTCATTCACCTGTTGCAGTTGTTCCAACAAAGAAGGGTTGTGCTGGCCCGCTTCTTGAGCCAAGCCCAACAAGATCACATATTCGGTTGCGCGATAACAAGAAAAGTCATACAGCTTGCCAGTCGCTTCAGGTTGCGTGGCGCTGATCAAAGCTTCGATCAAGGGCGTATGGGGCTGCAGAATAAATCCGGCCTCTTCTTCATACCGCCAAAATTCACTGGGCCGTTCTGCCGCATTGGTTTTAAAGGCCAGAGCTGTTTTGCGGGCATCCAACACAATATTTTCTCGCACGCGCACCGCGCTGCTAAGTGCTTCTAAGTCATTGAATTCAAAGCGATGCGGCGAGACCAACATGGCCCAAAGGATCTCTTGCTTTAAATCTTTGGCATGCACGTGCAGCGAGAGTGTGTCGCTGGCAGGGGCATGGAGCTGCATCCAAGCATCGCTCATGCGGCACAACAAGGCGCCAGCGGTTGACGAAATATCCAAGCCCTCTTTGATGCCATGGGACTCAAAAAAGGCGTCACAAGCAGACAGGTCGCATTGGGCGACTAGAAAGCCAGCCGCTTGAGTGGAGTGCGAAGTTGCCTGATGCGAATTTTGCATGGTTGTCATTCTGACAAGAAAACAAGCCCATCCCTATCGGGACAAACACTATCAAGCAAAAGTGACCCAATTTCGATAGGCAGCATGGTCCAAATGCGGTAAGTTGTTGTATGAAAGCAGCATGAGCCGGGAGGGTGAAAAGACAAACTCAGTAAGCGCCGTATTTCGAATGCGCAGGTTCAATTCAATGGACGTCTCTGCTGGCGCTTGAAGCACTTGCCCTACCGCGGTTGAGATGGGGCCACCACTAGAAACAATCAAAACACGACCTTGATGGTTTTCTCGCACATGCTTTAACACCGCATGAATGCCTGCCGCAAATTCAGCATAACTTGTCATGCCCTTGGGTTGGGTCTCACCTGCCATCCATTTTTGCAGTGCCGTTCGCAGCAAGCGAAAGTGATGCTTGTACATTTCGGGCGTATCGGGCTTGGCAAGTGGCTCGGGATGAATGGTTTCAATCAAGGCATGACTGTCGTATTCATTGAGCTCAGGCCAGACTTCAGGCGCATTGTTCAGTTGCGCGCCCTGCGCAATGCCTTCCCAAGTTTGCCGGTGTCTTTTCAGGCTGCCCATGAAAACAGCGTCAAACTTCAGCGGCTCTGCGCCAGCTTGTTCGGCAGCCATCTGTTGCCAGTACTCGCCCAAGCGAATGCTCTGCTTCTGGCCCAAGGCACTGAGTTGGTCGTAATCGTCGGCACCGAAAGAAGCCTGACCGTGGCGCACTAAAAGAAGTTGTCCCATGGTGCTTAGTTTAAAGCCACAGGACCCTCAATGTAGGTAGGGTGTCGCCTGCGATCCACATTGAGCCTGATGGAACTTTCTAGAAGTCATTGTGCAAGCATCCATCCTGCTGTTAAAACCAAGACGCAAGACATACAGCGATTGAAAGCCAGCAATCGCGTGCCCTTTAAAAGCCATTCACGCAGCAAACTGCCCATCACGGCATAGGTTAAATTGCTGACCAAGCCAAACAGCATCATGAGTGGCAACAGAACCAAACAACGCTCTAAGGCATCGTCCTTGCCTGCCACCCAACCAGCCACCAACGACAAAGCCAGCATCCATGCCTTGATGTTCAGGAATTGAAGTACAACACCTTGGAAGAAAGTGATCTGCAGTCGGCTCTCATCGGCTGTTGCCATCTCGCGAGTGCGCCAAAGTTTGCTTGCCAACCACAACAAATACAAAGTACCCCCTAGCAAAATCACCCACCGAAGGGCTGGGACAGCCAACACCAAGTTGCCCAAACCAGCCATGCAGATGGCCAACAACAAGCCCCAGCCTACAGGCACAGCCACAATGAACTTGAATGCTGACCGCAGTCCCTGATTGGCAGCCAAAGCCGTCGACAGGGTGGTATTGGGCCCAGGCGTGAAGCTGGCTGCGGTTGACAACACCAACAAGGCGGTGAACTCTTCAGGGCTGAAAACAAAGTTCATGCAAATATCACGGTGTTGAAAGTGCTTCCCATCGCTCTAAGGCCTTGACCAATTCAGTGTCTATCTGTGCATCGCGGGCAAACAAGGCTGCGGCCTTTGCAGGGTCTTGGGCAAACAAAGTGCTGTCTGCGAGGGCGGCTTGAACTTCGCTCTGTTCTTTTTCCAAGCCTTCAATCAAAGCAGGCAAGCCATCCAGTTCACGTTGTTCTTTGTAACTTAACTTTTGTGCGCTTTTCACAGCGGTCTTGGGCTGTGCAGCTGGCGCTTCGATGGGCTTGGCTTGAGAGGGTGTGGGGGATTTGTTGGCCGTATTGGACTGCGTCGCAGCCTTGGCGGCGGCGGCCTTGTTCTGCGCTTGAATACTTTGGCTGCGCAGCGATTGGGTGAGCCAATCTTGCACCGAGCCTTCGTACTCTCGCCAAAAACCAGGGTTCTCAGGTGTGGCTTCGCAGGCAATGATGCTGGTCACCACGTTGTCCATGAAGGCGCGGTCGTGACTGACCAAGAAAACCGTGCCTTGGTAATCTTGCAGCAACTCCTCTAGGAGTTCCAGTGTTTCAATGTCCAAGTCGTTGGTGGGTTCGTCCAGCACCAAGACATTGGCGGGCCTGGCAAACAAGCGCGCCAGCAACAAGCGATTGCGCTCGCCGCCAGACAATGATTTGACGGGCGACGTGGCGCGAGCAGGCGAGAACAAGAAGTCACCCAAATAGCTCTTGACGTGCTGACGCTTGTTGCCAATTTCGATCCACTCACTGCCCGGGCTGATGAAGTCTTCTAAGGAAGCTTCCAAATCGAGGGCGTTGCGCATTTGGTCAAAGTAAGCCACTTGCAAATTGGCACCTTGGCGAATTTTTCCACTGTCGGCCTCAAGCTCACCCAAAATCAATTTCAAGAGGGTCGTTTTGCCTGCGCCGTTGGGGCCCAGCAAGCCAATCTTGTCGCCGCGCAGCAGTGTGGCTGTGAAGTCTTTCAAAATGACTTTCACATCGCCTTCAGGAGAGGTGAATGATTTGCAAACATCCGTGAGTTCTGCAACCAACTTGCCCGTGGGCGCCCCGGAGGCCACTTCCATTCGAACACGTCCGACTTGTTCTCTGCGTGCACTGCGTGTGGCGCGCAAATTCTCAAGCCTGACGATGCGACTTTGGCTTCTTGTTCGGCGAGCTTCCACCCCTTTGCGAATCCAAATTTCTTCTTGTGCCAACAACTTATCGGCCTTGGCGCTGATCACGGCCTCCTGCGCCATTTGCTCTTCTTTGTTGATTTGATACTGCGCAAAGTTGCCCGGATAACTGCGCAAGCGACCGCGGTCCAACTCCACAATGCACGTGGCAATGCGGTCTAAAAATGCGCGGTCGTGCGTGATGGCCACCACGCTGCCTTTGAAGTCGATCAAGAGTTGCTCTAGCCAAGCAATGGAATCCAAATCAAGGTGGTTGGTGGGCTCGTCCAAAAGCAACACATCAGGATGTGTCACAAGGGCTTGGGCCAGTGCCACGCGCTTGCGATTGCCGCCAGACAAAGTGGCCACCTTGGCGCCAGGGTCCAGGTGCAAGCGGTGCAATGTTTCATCGACACGTTGCTCCCATCCCCAGCCGTCGAGTGATTCAATTTGGCTTTGCAACACATCCAGATCGCCCACGCAATTGCTGTAGTCATCAATGAGTTTCATCACAGGGGCTAGGCCGCGCTGTACAGATTCGAAGATGGTGTCTGCCGATTCAAGCACAGGCTCTTGTGCCACATAGGCAATGCGAACACCTTGTTGGACATGCATGGTGCCATCATCGGCGTGCTCCATGCCCGCCAAGATTTTGAGAAAAGAGGATTTGCCTGTGCCGTTGCGGCCAATGAGGCCAATGCGCTCGGAAGTTTCCAGTGCAAAGTCCGCGTGATCAAGCAGTGCTACGTGGCCGAAAGCCAGAGATGCGTCAAGTAAAGTAATAAGAGCCATGCGGCGATTATCAATGGCAAAAGAAAAACGGAAGGGAGGGCTTGCGTTTCCTCAAAAATCTGTGCTATATTCGATCTCTCGCTTCAAAACAGATTGTTTCAAGCGGGTCGGATAAGCCCCTAGCTTATGCCTGAGTCCAAGCAACAGTTTTACTGGCTGCAAGCACTCAAGCAAATGCAACAGGCAAGCCCCGAGCAGTTTTATTAGTTTGAAAAAACTTTTAAAAAAGTGAAAAAAACTAAAAATTTTTTCACCCAGCACAAAAAACCGTGCTAGACTGCAAGGCTTCGCTGAAATGTTTTGAAATTCAAACTTCAAGTCTTCAGCAAATCGGACAAAGCCCCGAGCAGATAAAAAGCAAACGGTTTAAAAAGTTTCATAATTTTTTAAATTGCTTGCAAAAGCCCTGAAAACGGTGCTACACTGCAAGGCTCCGCTGATCGCAGCGCAGTGCAACAAAACGACACTCAGTGTTGGCCTGTTGTGCTAAAGATCTTTAAAAATATACAGCCGATAAGTGTGGGCGTTTGATGGCGATTGCCAAGTTCTACGGAACTAAGTCTTAATTGGCTTACAAACGCTCATGGAAATAGAAGTGAAGTTCACTTCAATTCCGTTTTTATGAGTTGCTCGAAAGAGCGAAAAAATTCAAGATCGAACTATAGAGTTTGATCCTGGCTCAGATTGAACGCTGGCGGAATGCTTTACACATGCAAGTCGAACGGTAGAGGGGGCAACCCCTTGAGAGTGGCGAACGGGTGAGTAATATATCGGAACGTGCCCAGTCGTGGGGGATAACGTAGCGAAAGTTACGCTAATACCGCATACGATCTACGGATGAAAGCGGGGGATCGCAAGACCTCGCGCGATTGGAGCGGCCGATATCAGATTAGGTAGTTGGTGGGGTAAAGGCTCACCAAGCCAACGATCTGTAGCTGGTCTGAGAGGACGACCAGCCACACTGGAACTGAGACACGGTCCAGACTCCTACGGGAGGCAGCAGTGGGGAATTTTGGACAATGGGCGCAAGCCTGATCCAGCAATGCCGCGTGCAGGAAGAAGGCCTTCGGGTTGTAAACTGCTTTTGTACGGAACGAAACGGTCTGAGTTAATACCTCGGGCTAATGACGGTACCGTAAGAATAAGCACCGGCTAACTACGTGCCAGCAGCCGCGGTAATACGTAGGGTGCAAGCGTTAATCGGAATTACTGGGCGTAAAGCGTGCGCAGGCGGTTATATAAGACAGATGTGAAATCCCCGGGCTCAACCTGGGAACTGCATTTGTGACTGTATAGCTAGAGTACGGTAGAGGGGGATGGAATTCCGCGTGTAGCAGTGAAATGCGTAGATATGCGGAGGAACACCGATGGCGAAGGCAATCCCCTGGACCTGTACTGACGCTCATGCACGAAAGCGTGGGGAGCAAACAGGATTAGATACCCTGGTAGTCCACGCCCTAAACGATGTCAACTGGTTGTTGGGTCTTCACTGACTCAGTAACGAAGCTAACGCGTGAAGTTGACCGCCTGGGGAGTACGGCCGCAAGGTTGAAACTCAAAGGAATTGACGGGGACCCGCACAAGCGGTGGATGATGTGGTTTAATTCGATGCAACGCGAAAAACCTTACCCACCTTTGACATGTACGGAAGGATCCAGAGATGGATTTGTGCTCGAAAGAGAACCGTAACACAGGTGCTGCATGGCTGTCGTCAGCTCGTGTCGTGAGATGTTGGGTTAAGTCCCGCAACGAGCGCAACCCTTGTCATTAGTTGCTACATTCAGTTGGGCACTCTAATGAGACTGCCGGTGACAAACCGGAGGAAGGTGGGGATGACGTCAAGTCCTCATGGCCCTTATAGGTGGGGCTACACACGTCATACAATGGCTGGTACAAAGGGTTGCCAACCCGCGAGGGGGAGCTAATCCCATAAAACCAGTCGTAGTCCGGATCGCAGTCTGCAACTCGACTGCGTGAAGTCGGAATCGCTAGTAATCGTGGATCAGAATGTCACGGTGAATACGTTCCCGGGTCTTGTACACACCGCCCGTCACACCATGGGAGCGGGTTCTGCCAGAAGTAGTTAGCCTAACCGCAAGGAGGGCGATTACCACGGCAGGGTTCGTGACTGGGGTGAAGTCGTAACAAGGTAGCCGTATCGGAAGGTGCGGCTGGATCACCTCCTTTCTGGAAAATTTGCAATCAAAATTAAACGCTCACACTTATCGGTTGTTGGAAGGTTGTCGCCGACGACATTGGCTTAATGCTGGTGCCCAACGCGACCCGCTTGGGTCTGTAGCTCAGTTGGTTAGAGCACCGTCTTGATAAGGCGGGGGTCGTTGGTTCGAGCCCAACCAGACCCACCAGTCCTTTCACACAAGAAATACGGGGGATTAGCTCAGCTGGGAGAGCACCTGCTTTGCAAGCAGGGGGTCGTCGGTTCGATCCCGTCATCCTCCACCAAATTCTTATCGCTTGTTTGATTGTTCAAATGACATTCAGTACCAAAGTTGCTTTGCTAATTTTCTAATTAGGCTGCTTTGGTGTTGATTGGTATCTATCAATTAACAAAGAGTCGCAAGACTCACGGCTGTTCTTTAAAAATTCATAGAGTCGAATTAGATGTCATTAAGGGAAACTGCACATTCGTAAAGGTTTAGTGCAGACCGTGCCCTTAATGACGAGATTTTTGATTGCGTCAAAACGAATATTCAAACCTAGTTTGAATTAGTAATATTGAATAAAGACATTGAAGCAAGCAGCAATGCTTGCAACAAACTTTGTTCGCATTACGGCATAACGCGTCAGGTGAAAGACCTGACATTCAGTCCTTGAAATAAACGATGGATTCTCGAAAGAGAAGTCAAAGTTATAGGGTCAAGTGACTAAGAGCACATGGTGGATGCCTTGGCAATGATAGGCGACGAAAGACGTGAAAGCCTGCGATAAGCTTCGGGGAGCTGGCAAATAAGCTTTGATCCGGAGATTTCTGAATGGGGAAACCCACCCTTCGGGGTATCGCATACTGAATACATAGGTATGCGAGGCGAACCGGGTGAACTGAAACATCTCAGTAGCTCGAGGAAAAGACATCAACCGAGATTCCGAAAGTAGTGGCGAGCGAAATCGGAAGAGCCTGTTAGTGATAGCACGATCTTTAGCAAAACAGTCTGGAAAGGCTGACCGTAGGGGGTGATAGTCCCGTATGCGAAAGGGAACGTGTGGTACTAAGTTAACGACAAGTAGGGCGGGACACGAGAAATCCTGTCTGAATATGGGGGGACCATCCTCCAAGGCTAAATACTCATCATTGACCGATAGTGAACAAGTACCGTGAGGGAAAGGCGAAAAGAACCCCGGGAGGGGAGTGAAATAGATCCTGAAACCGCATGCTTACAAAAAGTAGGAGCCTCGAAAGGGGTGACTGCGTACCTTTTGTATAATGGGTCAGCGACTTACATTCAGTGGCAAGGTTAACCGAATAGGGAAGCCGTAGAGAAATCGAGTCCGAATAGGGCGATCAGTCGCTGGGTGTAGACCCGAAACCAAGTGATCTATCCATGGGCAGGATGAAGGTGCCGTAACAGGTACTGGAGGTCCGAACCGACTAATGTTGCAAAATTAGCGGATGACCTGTGGATAGGGGTGAAAGGCTAAACAAACTTGGAAATAGCTGGTTCTCTCCGAAAACTATTTAGGTAGTGCCTCAAGTATTACCGACGGGGGTAGAGCACTGTTTTGGCTAGGGGGTCATGGCGACTTACCAAACCAAGGCAAACTCCGAATACCGTCGAGTACAGCTTGGGAGACAGAGCACCGGGTGCTAACGTCCGGACTCAAGAGGGAAACAACCCAGACCGCCAGCTAAGGTCCCTAAAATTGGCTAAGTGGGAAACGAAGTGGGAAGGCTAAAACAGTCAGGATGTTGGCTTAGAAGCAGCCATCATTTAAAGAAAGCGTAATAGCTCACTGATCGAGTCGTCCTGCGCGGAAGATGTAACGGGGCTAAGCCAGTTACCGAAG
>OFSB01000130.1_pt1 | contig 13491 bp, 14 predicted proteins | sample 1543251 | NCBI WGS metagenome assembly OFSB01 (sample SAMN05442521, study PRJEB24371) | freshwater metagenome | isolation source: Freshwater Lake | place: Canada: Niagara | collected 2012-08-03
CAAGCAGAAGACGGCATACGAGATGTAGAGAGGTCTCGTGGGCTCGGAGATGTGTATAAGAGACAGACACAATGCCGTGCTTGTGACCCAGCCCTGAGCGGGGCAGCAGCATGGCGGCATAACCGGGGTCTTTCAGGTGCACGGCAATGCCGGTGGGCACCAATTGCCAAGCATTGGGCTGCAACGTCAACGGCGCGTCCAAGCAAGCCCGCAAGTCGAGCCCTGCACTGCCGCGGGTGGCATACGCGGGCAGCTGTTCGGCCATGCGGGCATCGATGATTTTGAGGTCAATGTTCATGAGGTCTCCGAAATTAAAGCGGTGTTCGCCTTGAATCAATGAAGGCGCTGAGGGCCTTCAGGTCAGTCGGCGGGCAATGTCGGCGATCAGCTCAACCGCCAGCACCTGTTTAGTCGCATGCGGCAACTCGCGAGCACCAGATGCATCGACCAGCAACAAAGCGTTGTCGTCTTGCCCAAATGTAGACGGTCCAATATTGCCCACCAACAGAGGCACATCTTTGCGCACCCTTTTGGCTGTGGCTTGGGCCAACAAATCATGGCTTTCAGCTGCAAAGCCTACGCAAAACAAATCGCCACTTTGCGCCCGAGCCGATCTGGCAACAGCGGCCAAAATGTCTGGGTTTTCGACAAAACTTAATTCAGGGGTGTCGCCCGAGCCATCTTTTTTAATTTTGTGATCAGCCGCATGGTCGGGTCGCCAGTCGGCCACGGCTGCGGCAGAAATAAATATCGTGGCCGATTGAACGGCCAATTGCACGGCGTCGCGCATTTGCATGGCCGACAAAACATCGACCCGTTGTATGCCACTGGGCGTTGACAAACTCACAGGTCCCGCAATGAGCGAGACTTTGGCGCCCGCATGATGGGCGGCCTTGGCAATGGCAAAACCCATTTTGCCGCTGGACAAATTGGTGATGCCCCGAACGGGATCGATGGCCTCGTAGGTGGGGCCGGCTGTAATGAGCACATGCTGGCCTTGAAGCACTTTGGGGGTCCAAAAGGAGAGCAATTCATCCACAATTTCCTCGGCTTCGAGCATGCGGCCATCACCCGTTTCGCCGCAGGCCTGATCGCCTTGCCCTACGTTCAACACATGCGCACCATCGGCCTTGAGTTGGGCCACATTTCGCTGGGTGGCCGGGTGGGCCCACATTTCGCGGTTCATGGCAGGCGCCAAAATCAAGGGTACTGTTTGCAGGGGTCGAGCCAAGCACATGAGGCTGAGCAGTTCATCGGCTTTGCCGTGAATGAGTTTGGCCATGAAATCGGCACTTGCAGGGGCAATCAAGATGGCATCGGCATCGCGACTTAAATTGATGTGCGCCATGTTGTTGCCCTCGCGCGCATCCCATTGCGAGGTAAAAACAGGCTGACCCGACAAGGCTTGCATGGTGACGGGGGTGATGAACTGCGCGGCTGATTCGGTCATGACCACCTGCACCTTGGCGCCCACTTTCACCAAGGAACGACACAACTCGGCCGCCTTGTAGCAGGCAATGCCGCCAGTGAGTCCTAAAACAATGCGTTTTCCGTGCAAATCGTTCATGTTTGGCAATGTAGCAGATCGTGAGACCTTTATAATCACGTTTTCCATCTCCCGGGTGCTTTGCATCTCGTCCTGGACATGACCAAATTCGTCTTCGTCACTGGTGGTGTGGTGTCTTCCCTCGGGAAGGGAATCGCTTCTGCCTCGCTTGCCGCAATCTTAGAATCGCGCGGCCTCTCAGTCACCCTCATCAAACTAGATCCCTACATCAACGTCGACCCCGGCACCATGTCACCGTTTCAACACGGTGAAGTGTTTGTCACAGACGATGGCGCAGAGACCGACCTCGACTTGGGACACTACGAGCGCTTCATCAACACCCGAATGAAGAAGGCCAACAACTTCACCACGGGCCAAATTTACAAAAGCGTGCTTGAAAAAGAACGCCGCGGTGATTACTTGGGCAAAACGGTTCAGGTCATTCCGCACATCACCAACGAAATACAAGACTTCATCAAACGTGGTGCTGGCTTTGAAACACCAGAAGCCGTAGATGTCGCCATCGTCGAAATCGGTGGCACTGTGGGTGATATCGAATCTTTGCCATTTTTGGAAGCCGTGCGTCAACTGAGTTTGCGCATGGGCCCCAACAATGCAGCGTTTGTTCATTTGACGTACGTGCCTTGGATTGCTGCTGCTGGCGAGTTAAAGACCAAGCCGACACAGCACACCGTGCAAAAATTGCGCGAAATTGGCATTCAGCCCGATGCACTCCTGTGCCGTGCAGACCGCATGATTCCTGACGATGAGAAAGACAAGATTTCTCTCTTCACCAATGTCCAAACATGGGGCGTCATTTCCATGCCCGATGTCGATACCATCTACAAAGTGCCACGCGTCTTGCACGAACAAGGCCTTGACGCTCTCATCTGCGATCGCTTGCACATCAACACGCAGCCTGCCAACCTCAAACGCTGGGACGACTTGGTATATGAAACCGAGCACCCTCAAGGCGAAGTGAGCATTGCCATGGTGGGTAAATATGTGGAGCTGTCTGACAGCTACAAGTCGGTCAATGAGGCTTTGCGCCATGCAGGTATGCGCAACCATGTGCGCGTCAAAATAGAACACATCGACTCTGAAACCATCACCCCAGAAACAGTGGCGCAACTGGCCAAATTTGATGGCATCTTGGTGCCCGGCGGTTTTGGCAAGCGCGGCATTGAAGGCAAAATTCAAACCGCACGTTTTGCCCGTGAAGGCAAGGTGCCCTACCTTGGCATTTGCTTAGGGATGCAAGTGGCCACCATAGAATATGCGCGCAATGTTGCTGGCATGCATGACGCCAACAGCACCGAGTTTGAGCCCGACACACCCTTCCCCGTCATTGCACTCATCAACGAATGGAAAGATGCCGACGGCACCATCCAAATTCGCGATGCGCAGTCCGATTTGGGCGGCACCATGCGATTGGGTGCTCAAAGCTCTGACGTGTCCTCAGACACCTTGGCACATCAAATTTACGGCCCTGTGGTCACCGAGCGTCATCGCCACCGCTATGAAGCCAATGTGAACTATTTGGACACTTTGCGCCAATCTGGCTTGGTCATCTCGGCTCTCACACAGCGTGAGCATCTGACTGAAATTGTCGAGCTGCCGACTTCTGTTCACCCATGGTTTGTGGGTGTTCAATTTCACCCCGAATTCAAATCGACACCTTGGGACGGTCACCCCTTGTTCAATTCTTTTATCAAAGCATCGATCGATCATCAGCAAGGTGCCAAGCAATTGAAAGCCGTCGCATAAGTCGCGTCGACAACTCAGAGAAAAACCTGGAATACCATGAAACTTTGCGGATTTAATGTTGGCCTCGACCAGCGCTTCTTTTTGATTGCTGGCCCTTGCGTCATTGAATCAGAGCAATTGCAAATGGACACCGCTGGTACTTTGAAAGAAATCACTTCCTCATTGGGCATTCCCTTCATTTTCAAAAGCAGTTACGACAAAGCCAATCGTTCTTCTGGCAGCACCTTCCGCGGCCCTGGCATGGACAAGGGTTTAGAAATATTGGCCAAAGTCAAACGCGAACTGCTTGTACCCATCCTCACCGATGTGCACACAGAAGCCCATATTCCGGCAGTGGCTGCCGTGGTCGACGTTCTTCAAACGCCAGCCTTCTTGTGCCGCCAGACAGATTTCATTCGTGCCGTAGCCCAATCTGGCAAACCAGTGAACATCAAAAAGGGGCAGTTTTTAGCGCCTCACGACATGAAGAATGTCATTGACAAAGCACGTGCAGCAGCACGCGACGCTGGCCTGCCCGAAGACAACTTCATGGCCTGCGAACGCGGCGCCAGCTTTGGCTACAACAACTTGGTGTCCGACATGCGCAGCTTGGCCATCATGCGTGAAACGGGCGCTCCAGTGGTGTTCGACGCCACTCACTCCGTTCAGTTACCGGGCGGTCAAGGCACCAGTTCTGGTGGCATGCGCGAGATGGTGCCTGTGTTGTCGCGTGCGGCTGTGGCTGTGGGCGTGGCCGGCTTGTTCATGGAAACACACCCCAACCCAGCCGTGGCCATGTCTGACGGCCCCAATGCGGTGCCCTTGCATCACATGAAAGCCTTGCTTGAAACACTGCTTGAGCTCGATGCTGTGACCAAAAAGAATCCGTTTTTAGAAAATATTTTTAATTAAGAGAGAAGTCAAAATGAGTGCGATTGTTGACATTGTGGGCCGCGAAATCTTAGACAGCCGCGGCAACCCTACGGTTGAATGCGATGTGTTGTTAGAGTCCGGCGTGATGGGCCGTGCTGCGGTGCCTTCAGGCGCTTCTACAGGCAGCCGCGAAGCCATTGAATTAAGAGATGGCGATCAAAGCCGCTACCTTGGCAAAGGTGTCTTAAAAGCGGTTGAGCACATTAACACCGAAATTTCTGAAGCCGTATTGGGCTTGGATGCCTCCGAACAGTCTTTTCTAGACAAGACTCTGATCGACTTAGACGGCACCGAGAACAAAAGCCGCTTGGGCGCCAATGCCATGCTGGCCGTGTCCATGGCTGTGGCCCGTGCCGCTGCTGAAGAATCTGGTTTGCCTTTGTACCGTTACTTTGGCGGCATGAACGCTTGCCAATTGCCCGTGCCCATGATGAATGTCATCAATGGCGGCGCCCACGCCAACAACAATCTCGACTTGCAAGAGCTCATGATCATTCCTGTGGGCGCACCCAGCTTTCGCGAAGCCGTGCGTTACGGCGCCGAAGTGTTTCACGCTTTGAAGAAAATCATTCACGACAAAGGCATGAGTGTGGCTGTAGGTGACGAAGGTGGCTTTGCCCCCAACGTGCCCGGCCATGAAGCTGCCATTCAAATGATATTGGACGCCATCAGCGCAGCGGGCTACACCGCTGGCGAGCAAATTGCCATTGGCCTAGACTGCGCTGCCAGCGAGTTTTACAAAGACGGCAAGTACGAACTTGAAGGCGAAGGCTTGTCCTTAACAGGCGAGCAATGGATCGACATGTTGGCCACTTGGGTCGACAAATACCCCATCATCAGCATTGAAGACGGCATGGCCGAAGGCGACTGGGATGGTTGGAAATTGCTCACAGAACGTTTGGGACAAAAAGTTCAAATTGTGGGCGACGATTTGTTTGTGACCAACACCAAGATTTTGAAAGAAGGCATCGACAAAGGCATTGCCAATTCGATCCTCATCAAGATCAACCAAATTGGCACCCTGACCGAAACCTTTGCCGCCATTGAAATGGCCAAGCGCGCCGGCTACACCGCCGTCATCAGCCACCGCTCTGGCGAAACAGAAGACTCCACCATTGCCGACATTGCGGTGGGCTTGAACGCAGGTCAAATCAAAACAGGCTCCTTGAGCCGAAGCGACCGCATGGCCAAGTACAACCAACTGCTGCGCATTGAGGAAGACTTGGGCGACGTAGCAGAGTACCCAGGCCGTTCAGCGTTTTACAATTTGCGCTAATATTTCAAGATAGCCCTATTCGATGCTCATGGACAACCGCCTACTGCCAGCCGCCTTGATCGCTCTGCTGCTTATATTGCAGGGGCAGATTTGGCTTGGCAAAGGCAGTGTGCCCACAGTCATCGACCTTGAGTACAAAATTAAAGAACAAAACGAGTTGAATGCCAAAGCCAAGCGCATCAATGGCCAACTCAACTCCGAAGTGAACGACCTCAAAGAAGGTTTGAACACGGTTGAAGAGCGGGCCCGCCATGAACTCGGCATGGTCAAGGCCAACGAGATTTTTGTTCAAATCGAAAAATGATCAATCCGGTCGAATTGGCCGGCTTCGTTTTGTCGTTGGCAATGGTTTATTGCAACATCAAAGAAATTCACTGGGGATGGCCTCTGGCCATTCTGAGCTCTCTCCTGTATGGCTCTGTCTTCTGGAATAACCAACTTTATGGTGAAGCCTGTTTGCAAATCATGTTCGTTCTGACAGCGGCTTGGGGTTGGCAACAGTGGCTTAGAGGAAGCGCCTCAGCCCCAATAGGCACTGATGCAGAGGTAAGCCCAGCGCCATTTGCAAAAGCAAAGCTTTGCGTGAGTGGCTTACAGGCTTCTGAGCGACGTGTTGCCTTCATTGCCACCTTGTTGGCTTGGCCTTCATTGTCATTTTTCCTGCATCGCTACACAGACAGTGATGTGGCCGTTTGGGATGGCTTGGTCACGGCACTGAGTTTGTTGGGTCAATATTTATTGGGTCGCAAAAAAATTGAAACTTGGTGGGTCTGGATGCTTGTCAATGTTCTCACCGTTGGCCTGATGATCGAAAAGTCTTTGTGGTTGACAGCCGTGCTGTATGGCATTTTTGCCGTGCTCAGTTACATCGGCCTTCAAGCTTGGCGTCGCCATGAGCACTAGGGTCATTCGAGTTGCGCTGCTGGGCGCAGAAAGCACTGGCAAAACCAGCTTGAGTCAGTACATCACCGAGGCCTTGTTGGCGCAAGGGCAGATGGCAACTTACGTTCCCGAAGTACTGCGCGAGTGGTGCCAAATGTATGGCCGAACACCTGCTTTTCATGAGCAACGCGATATTGCCAAGCAACAAGCAGAGCGAATTTTTTCGATTCAAGAAGGCTGGGTCATTGCCGACACCACGCCTTTGATGACCGCCGTTTACAGCGACTATGTATTTAAAGACCCGTCTTTGTACGATGAGGCTCTTGGGCTACAAGCCCAATTTGATTTAACGCTGGTCATGGGACTCGACGTGGCATGGGTGCCAGACGGTTTACAGCGCGATGGCGAGCATGTGCGGCAAGCAGTGGACAGTCTCATTCGGCAGGCCATGGCAAAGAAGCAACTGCCATTCAAAGTCATTTATGGTCAAGACCAGGCAAGGCTCAATGCTGCATTGCTGGCCATCAGCCAAGGCATCTCGAATCTCAATGAGCCGCTAGATTTAAAATTTTCGGTGCCCGGCTTGCAGCTCACACAGACTCAAAGGGAAGTAAGTCAATACGGCTTAAACCAAGGTAAAATAGCTTGGCGATGCGATTTGTGCAGCGACTCAGATTGCGAGCACAGACTGTTCAGCGACCTGCTGAAATAAAGCCTGCTAGTGAAGCGCAGGACCCGTGGGAGGTGCCGCTTCAGGTTGCGTAAAAAGGCTGGCTGCGTCCACAGGATCAAATTGATACTGCGCACCGCAGAACTCGCAAGCCACCTCAATGTTTTCGCGCTCTGACAAAATACTTTCGGCTTCTGCCACGCCTAAGCTCTTGATCATGCGCCCTACTCTTTCGCGGCTGCAACTGCATTGAAAACGCGGACCTGCATCGCCAAGCAGCGGCTCAAATCGCAGCAGCGGCTCTTCCCAGAACAAGCGGTGCAACACCGTCTCTACATCCAAGCCTAGCAGTTCTTCAGGCTTCAAACTTTTGGACAAGATAGAAATACGGTTGTAGTCTTCATCATTGCCCAATGCCGATTCACGCTCGACTGAATCGTAGCGTCCGGCCAAATTGCCAACACCCTCCAAAGGCAATCTTTGAATGAGCAAACCAGCAGCCACTTGTGAGTTAGCAGCCAACACCAAGGTGGTGTCGAGTTGCTCAGACTGCAGCATGTAATGCTCTAGCACTTCGCTTAACTTTTCTAATTTTTCTTTGTGATCGTCAAACAAGGGCACCACGCCCTGATAAGGCTGCTGACCCGGCAAACGCTCTAAAGGATCAAGGGTAATGGCACAACGCCCTTCGTTGTTGACATTGACCATCTGACTCAAGGAAGCCTGCGGCAACACCTCACCTTGGACCGTAGCCGTGGCACGAAATCCGAAATCGGGCTGCACTTCCACCACAGACAACTTAACAGGCCCGTCGCCAAACACTTGTAGCACCAAAGCACCATTGAATTTGATGTTGGCCTGCATCAGCACAGCGGCTGCCGACATTTGACCTAACAACTCTGAGACGGGCTCTGGGTAAGCGCCGGTTTCCGTGTTGGCAGATCGCCTTTGAAGAACCTCCCACCAGGAATCGGTTAATCGAACAATGGCACCGCGAACAGGCAAGCCTTCGAATAAAAATTTATGAAGTTCAGACAATTTTTTTCAAACCCGATTGAAAGCGATGCGCGTTCTCGATGTAATGCTTGGCAGACATTCGCAAACCTTGAATTTGCTCTGGCGTTAATTCTCGAACCACTTTGGCAGGCGAGCCCATGATCATGGAGCCATCGGGAAACTCTTTGCCCTCGGTCACCAAAGAACCTGCGCCCACCAAACAGTTTTTGCCTATTTTGGCGCCATTCAAAACCACAGCGCCAATGCCAATGAGCGATTCATCGCCAATGGTGCAACCGTGCAACATGACTTGATGGCCAACTGTGACATGTTTACCCACGGTCAGAGGCTTGCCAACGTCTGCATGCAGCACGCTACAGTCTTGGATATTTGACCCTTCGCCAATGTGAATGGTTTCTGTATCGCCCCGAATGACGGTGCCAAACCAAACGCTGGCATTGACGCCCAAGCTCACAGCCCCCATGACCTGAGCGCTGTCGGCAACCCATGCCCCCTCGGCCAATTCAGGTTGTTTGCCGTCTAATGAATAAATAGCCATTGGAGTCCTCTCAATTTGGGGCGCAAAGCCTACATTGTAGGCAAGCCTAAAATAGCGCATGGCGACCGCAGAATTAGCCCCACACCTCACACATCCCGCTCACTTGAGGCAGGCTGTTTTGGCCCCATTGTTGGCGCAAAATGCCGTTCAAAAGGCGGAGTTGACCTTGTCTCTCAAAGAAGACATGCCCATCTTTGTCGATGTGGTGGTGCAAGACCCCGGCGGCATTCCTGGGCGACCTGCGAAGCCAGAGCTGGTGTCGCACACCGCATTGAAGTCAAAACCTCTGACCACCCCCGAAGGCAGGGCTGTCTTGCTTCACGCCATTGCCCACATTGAACTCAATGCCATCGATTTGGCTTTGGATGTGGTGTGGCGCTTTCAGGGCATGCCTGCTGATTTTTACAAAGACTGGGTTCAAATTGCCAAAGAAGAAGCCAAGCATTTTTTGCTTCTTCAAAAGCATTTGGTCAGCATGGGTTTTGACTATGGCGACTTTCCGGCTCATCACTCCCTTTGGGAAATGGCAGAACGAACACGCACCGATATTTTGGCTCGCATAGGGCTTGTGCCACGCACCATGGAGGCGCGCGGGCTCGATGCCTCACCCGGCGTGAGAAATAAATTAATCAGCGCAGGTGACCTGGCAGCTGGTCGCATTTTGGACATTATTTTGAAAGATGAAATTGGTCATGTTGCAGCGGGCAATCGCTGGTACCGACATGTCTGCCAAGAAAGAGGGCTAGACCCGATTGGCACTTATCGCGACTTGATCAAACAATACGACGCGCCCAAACTGAAGTCGCCTTACAACCTAGAAGCCAGACGCCTGGCAGGCTTCGAGGAAGAAGAGTTGATTTATTTAGCAGCCAATGGCTTGTAAGCCAACCCACAGAAAGCAATCCATGCAAATTAACCATAGCTTCAAGGGATTTCCTGGCCATCACACGCCCGTAGACATTTCAGAAGTTGGATTGCAAAAGTGGAATGTATTGAAGGGTGACTTGCCATTGCCATTGGCCGTCATCAAAGAAAAAGCCCTTCAGCATAATTTGCATTGGATGAAAGATTTTTGCGAAAAACGCCAATTGGACATCGCGCCCCACGGCAAAACAACCATGTCACCAGAGTTGTACGCACGTCAAGTAGAGGCTGGCGCTTGGGGCATCAGCTTTGCCAACGTCTTTCAAGCAAGTTTAGGAATTCGGCACGGCATTCAACGCATCATCATTGCCAATCAAGTTTATCAACATGCCGATCTGGAAGCACTGAGTGTTTTGCTGGAAACTTATCCCGACGTTCGGGTTTATTTTTTGGTGGACTCGGCAGAGCAAATTGATGCCATTCAAAAGTGGCGATCGGCGAGTCGATCCAACATCGCTTTCACCGTATTGATTGAGCTTGGCATAGAAGGCAAACGGACGGGTTGCCGAGAGCACTCACAGGCCATGGCTTTGGCCCGAATCATCAAAGCCACCTCTGGGCTTTTGCTGTGTGGCATTGAATGCTATGAAGGCGCATTGGCCACCTGCAACCATGAACACGATCAAGCATCGGTCACGGCCCTCATGGGCCGGGTCCAACAACTGGCCATCGCCTGTGAAAAAGAAAATTTATTTGAAAACGACGAAATTCTTTTAACGGCCGGCGGCTCTGCCATCTTTGACCTCGTAGCTCAGCACCTCAAACCCCAACTTAACTTACCCACCAGAGGCATTTTGAGGTCTGGCTGCTACCTCACGCACGACCATGTGCAATATCGCAAGATGCTGAAGTGCGTTGGCGAAAGACTTCAACTGACTGAAACTCTCAGGCCCGCATTAGAGGTCATCAGCAGTGTGCAGTCTTGCCCTGAACCTGGCTTGGCCCTTCTCACCATGGGCAAGCGGGATGTTTCCTACGACATGGATTTACCCGTTGCCATTTGGCGTGCCAACTTGGGCGATCAAGAGGTCTCAGGGGTGCCATCTCATTGGGAAATCACGGCCTTGAACGATCAACACGCCTACCTTCAATTCAACCCAGCAGCTTCTGTATCAGAGCAGCCCCATGTGGGGCAATTGATTGGCAGCGGCATTTCGCACCCTTGCACCACATTTGACAAGTGGCGGTGGATGCCGATTGTCGATGATCACTACGCAGTCATGAGCGCTGTTTCTATTCGCTTCTAGCCCTCGGCACTTCACCCAGTAGGGTGATGTTGATTCACCCATTTGGGTGATCCAGTTTCACCCCCTCGGATGGTGCTTGGCGTGTAAATTTTTCAATCTTTCACGGGCCACATGCGTGTAGATGGTGGTAGTCGAGATATCTGCGTGCCCCAGCAAGACCTGAACCGACCTTAAATCTGCACCATGGTTCAGCAGGTGTGTGGCAAACGCGTGTCTTAAGGTGTGTGGCGACAAGGGTGCTGTGATGCCAGACAACACAGCGTACTTTTTAATCAACTGCCAAAACATGATGCGCGACATGGCTGTTCCTGCTTTGGGGCCGCTGGTGGTCACAAACAAATCGTCTGTTTGCTTGGCACCCAATAAGGCACCGCGTGCGTTTTGCATGTAATCCGTCAAACTGTCTCGGGCCATATCGCCAAACGGCACCAGTCGTTCTTTGCTGCCTTTTCCCATGATGCGAAGCACCCCCTCATTCAAAGACACATGCAAGGTTTTGAGTTTGACCAACTCGGTCACTCGCAAACCACTGGCGTACAACAACTCCAGCATGGCTTTGTCGCGCAAACCAAGGGCGGTATTCGCATCGGGTGCAGACAGCAAGGCATCAACTTGCTCTTCCGACAAAGTTTTGGGAACTCGCAAGGCTTGCTTAGCAGCCAGCATTCTGAGAGTGGGGTCAACTTCGACAATACGCTCACGCAGTGCCCAACGGTAATAACGTTTAAAAACCGTTAAACGCCGATTGGCTGAAGTGGCTTTGGAAAGGCTATGGCGCGCGGCAAAATAGGCTTGCAAATGCAACTCTTGGACCGCATTGAAGGAGGTGCCTGAGCTTTGACTGAGCCAATTCGCTAAGGCCGTCAAATCACGCCGGTATGCGGCCAAGGTATTGGCCGACAAACCGTCTTCTAGCCAAACCGCATCAACAAAGCGGTCGATGGCGGCTTGGCTGTCAGAGCTCATTAGTCGAGTCGGAGTTTTTGAGTGTCCACCACATTTTTGTAGACATCAAATTCAGCTTTAATTTGAGCAGCAAACTGCTCAGGTGTGTTGGCAATGACGATAGAGCCGGTGTCTTCAATGCGCTTGCGAACAGCCGGGTCTTCTAAGGCCTTTTTCACGCCACTGCTCACCTTGTCAATCACTTCTTTAGGCAAATTCTTCGGACCCAAAATGCCGTAGTAAGCCATTCGGTTGACGGGCTCCAAACCAACTTCTTTGAACGTGGGCACATTGGGCAACTGCGCCAAACGTTGCGGTGCAGCCACCACAATGGGGATTAATTTTCCAGCCTGGATGAATGGCAATGCTGAAGGCAAGTTGTCAAAAATAATGAGCACCTGACCTGCTACCGTGTCGTTCAAAGCAGGACCTGCACCGCGGTATGGAATGTGAGTGATAAAAACACCCGCCAAGCTTTTCCACAACTCAGTTTGCAAATGGCCGATGCCGCCAGTGCCTGAAGAAGAGTAAGAATATTTACCCGGATTTTTTTTCAGTTCAGCCAAAAAATCTTTGTAATTGCGCGCGGGGAAACTGGGGTGCACCGCGATCACATTGGGCGTGGCCGCAATGTTGATGATGGGCGTAAAGTCTGTAATGGGGTTGTACGGGTTCTTTGGATTGATGGCAGGGTTGGCTGCAGTCGTAGAAACTGTGGCCATGCCCAAAGAATAACCATCAGGCGTGGCGCGAACTGTTTCTTGAGCACCCACAACGCCGCCGCCGCCAGCCTTGTTTTCAACAATGACCGATTGTCCCAATGCTTTGCCCAAAGGGTCGGCAATGACGCGAGCCACAATGTCGGTGGTGCCGCCAGGTGCAAAAGGCACCTGGAGCTTAATGACTTTATTGGGGTAATTTTGCGCCCAAACAGGGCTGGCAGTGACACTGAAGACCACACAGACTGATGCGGTCAACAAACTTAAACGACGGTTCATTCAAACTCCTGTAAATAACAACTTCGTATCATAAGCAATATCTAACCCAGTTAGAAGGCAGATAGCGAGGCAGATACCGCAAAGACAAGCGTTATGCTACTAGGGTGAACTACGCTCAGCTTTTATTCCCTGATTTTTCCCTGATTTTGTGCGGTTACTTCTTGTGCCGGTACACACCCCTGAATCGGCCGCTTTGGCAACAAGTCGAATTCCTGGTTTATTACTTCTTGTTTCCAATATTGCTGTTTCACTCCATTGTGAAAAGTCCCTTAGACATCCATGCAACGTCTGGTTTTTTGTTGGCTGGGCTTGCCATGGGTTTCAGCGCTATTTTGATCAGCAACAGCATGCCTTATTGGCCATGGATTCGCCACAAAATAGACCTCAGAGATCACGCGGCCAGCGCCCAAATAGGCTTCAGATTCAACTCATTCATTGCCCTGGCTATGGTCGAACGCTTGACCGGCAGCGAAGGCTTATTGTTGATTGCCGTCCTCATCGGCTTTTGCGTGCCCATGTTCAATGTGGGGGCCGTTTGGCCCATGGCGCGTCATGGCGAATCGGGCATGTTGCGTGAACTGATTCGCAACCCCCTCATCTTGGCCACCACAAGCGGTTTGGCTTTTAATTTTCTAGGTTTGCGAATCCCTGAGGTCTTAGACCCCAGCTTGTCACGAATTGGAGCAGCCTCATTGGCCTGTCTCTTATACACATCTCCGAGCCCACGAGACCTCTCTACATCTCGTATGCCGTCTTCTGCTTGAAAAAA
>OFSB01000133.1_pt1 | contig 13356 bp, 16 predicted proteins | sample 1543251 | NCBI WGS metagenome assembly OFSB01 (sample SAMN05442521, study PRJEB24371) | freshwater metagenome | isolation source: Freshwater Lake | place: Canada: Niagara | collected 2012-08-03
ATTTCTTTTAAATTATTATCTAATTTCTTCTAGTTAATTCATTTAATCGACTCAGTGTTCTTTGAAATACTTTTTGAAGTTTTACACTGCTAGTAAGTTGATTAATTGGAACTGTTGCAGTTGCAACTAAACTTAATTGATTGTCATAAATAATATCGATTAGATTTATAAATCGATACTGTTCATTGATTAGTTCATCTGTGAAATTTGGGATATTTTCAATGAAGAAGATTTTGGTAATTTTGCAAATCTCAATGTAATCTTCTGAGCCATAGGTTTGAAAACACAAATCTTTAAAATTAAACTTTGCAATTCCTGAGACATAATTATCAATAATTAATTTTCTCCCCTTTATTTCTATTTCTTTTGTTGCAAATTGTTTGCCGCTTAAGACGTTGAACAATACTTGGTTAAAGTTTTTTTTGGTTTGTGGGTCCTTAACAATGAAAAACCTATTTTGTTTATTTAAATAAAGTTCTCGGTAATCTTTTCCTGAGTTTAATGAGTAAACCAAAGTGTTAGCTTTGATGTTTTCGATATAGGGAAGAAATTGATCACGTTGTAATCCGCCTAGATATAAATCGTCAGGTTTAGCGTTAGAGGTAGTAATTATGAAAATATTATTAGAGAAGAATTGTTCTAATAACTTTCCAAGGATCATTGCATCTGCAATGTTGGTTATTTGAAACTCATCAAAGAAAATAACGTCGAAATCTTTTTTAAAAGTTTTAACAATTTTAGATAAGGGATTGCTTTCATTTTTTAACTTGTGAAGCTTATTATGAATATCCACCATAAACTTGTTAAAATGGGTCTTTAATACCCTTGGCTGGTTTAAATATTCTAAAAAGAAATTAACAATCATGGTTTTGCCTGCACCAACGTCGCCATAGAGATAAAATCCCTTAGGTTTTTTACTTGAAAAAATACCAGTGACAGACTTTAAAAATGACGGTTTTAATTGCTCCGTTAAAGTGTCTAAAGTTTTAATTAAATCTTCCTGATTAATGTTTTTCTGAAGGCTGTGTTTCTTAGTATATTTTTTAAATGCCTCAGTAATATTTAAGTGGTACATTAGCTTAGTTATTAAAGGATTTTAAATTTTTCACAAATGCATAGATCGTATAATAAAATTCACGTAATTGCGGACTCAAGTCCAAACGCACAGGCTTCAAAAAGATCTATTATTAAAAAGTATAAAAATTATTCAATCAATGATTCGGATGTGTTTATTGTGCTTGGTGGTGATGGTTTTATGCTTGCTTCACTTAAAAAATATCAAAAATATAAAATTCCATTCTATGGAATGAACAAAGGTAATCGTGGATTTCTATTAAACAAATTTGATGAAAAAGATTTAATTAACAAAATTAACAAAGCCAATGTTGCAGAACTTCATCCGCTTGAAATGTATGCAAAGAATAAGAATGGTAAAATTAAAACAGCAATTGCCGTTAATGAAGTGTCTGTTTTTAGAGAAACTCGTCAGGCTGCAAAACTTGAAATTAAAGTCGATAACAAAATAAGAATGAAAGAAATAGTTTGCGATGGCACACTTGTTGCAACACCCGCTGGTAGTACAGCTTATAATTTATCAGCACGTGGTCCTGTACTAGATTTAGAATCTAATCTACTTGCAGTGACACCTATATCTCCTTTTAAACCTAGGGGCTGGAGAGGTGCTACAATTAATAGTAATTCAAAAGTTTCTATAAAAAATTTAGAACCCAAAAAAAGACCTGTCAGTGTTGTTGCTGATAATATTGAATTTAGAGATGTTTTAAATGTGAATATTTATTTAAATAAAAATAAAACTTTTAAACTTTTGTACGATAAAAAATTTGGTTTAAAAGAGAGAAACTTAGCTGAACAATTTAAATTTTAAAAGATTCTCCGCAGCCACAACGTTCAGTTTCATTAGGATTATTAAAGACAAAAGATGATGAGAATTTATCTTCTTTGTAATCCATCTTAGTTCCAAGCAAATACATAATGGCTTTTGGATCAATAAATACTTCAACGTTATTATCTTTAACTACTTCATCATTTGGAATAGTTTCTTTAAGATAAGTCATCTCGTATTCCATCCCAGCACATCCTCCAGATTTTACAGAAACGCGAACGCCTTTTACGCCGCTCTCAGCGTTACTTAGAATTTCTTTAATACGCTTTGCAGCATTATCTGAAATTGTAATTAATTGTTTTGTCATACGTTCAAAGCTAGTTTTGCAACTTCCGACATTTTACTCTTATCCCACGGTGGATCCCAAACAATTCGCACCACCACTTCATCATAATGTCCTAAACTTTCAACAGCTTTTCTAACATTGTTAGGAATGCTTTGAGCTTCAGGGCAATTTGGAGAAGTCAGCGTCATGTCGATTTCGCAATTCTTATCCTTAAGCCTTACATCATAAATAAGACCTAACTCATAAATATCAACGGGTATTTCAGGGTCAAAGATAGTCTTTAATTTATCTTTTATTTCCTCAATTTTTTTTGAATTATCCATTAGTCAATTATTTCTGAATTAATTGGTTTTTTTTCATCATCTAATGCTGCTTTTAAAGTATGCCAAGATAAAGTTGCACATTTTACTCTCATTGGAAACCTTCCAACCCCAGCAAGAGATGAAAATTTAATATGTTCATCTTCAGATAAGCCTGCTTTTTTTATTTCTTGTCCTTCTTTAATCATTTTAAAAAATGCATTTAATAATTCACGTGCTTTTATTTCTGATTTTCCTTTAACAATCTCTGTCATGATAGAAGAGGATGCAACAGATATGGCGCAGCCTGATCCTTCAAATGAAATATCTTTTACTTTTTTCTCAGAATCTAAACTTAAATACACATGAATGTTATCTCCGCACAAAGGATTATGCCCTTCTGCATCATGGTTAAATTTATTACATTTACCAAAGTTTCTAGGTTTTTTACCGTGGTCTAATATCAAGTCCTGATAAAGCTCTGTTAAGTCCATTATTTTAATTTAAATATTTTTTTGCACTTCTTAATGCTCTCGCATACGGCATCGATGTCTTGCTTATTATTATAAACACCAAAAGACATTCTAAGGGATGATCCAATTTTCATCTTTTTATGAAGAATTTGACAGCAGTGATGTCCTGCTCTTACAGCGATATTATCTTCATCAAAAACTGTTGATGCATCATGAGCGTGAACACCTTTAATATTAAATGAAAATACGCTTCCTTTATTTGAAGGACGGCCGACAAATTCTACATCGTTAAATTTACTAATTTTTTCTAGTGCATAGGACGCTAAACTTTGTTCATGACTTATAATATTTTTAATTTTTATATCTTTAACAAATTTGACTGCTTGTTTAAGAGCAATCACTTCTGCAGAAGCTAAAGACCCAGCTTCAAATTTGCTAACACCCGATGCAAAAGTAATATTTTTAGTATCAACATTTTGAATCATTCCACCTCCACCATTGAATGGTTCAAATTGTTCAATCCATTTATTTTTCATATATAAAATTCCAACACCAGTAGGACCGTAAATTTTATGACTTGAGAATGCATAAAAATCACAATCTAAATCTTTAAGATCTACATGACTGTGAGCAACCGCTTGAGTACCATCAATGCAAACGGGTATCTTTTTAGCTTTAGCAATTGAAATTACTTTTTTAATGTCCGTTGTTAAGCCTGTAACATTAGATATGTGAATAACGCTAATAATTTTTGTCTTATTAGTAATGAGTGAAGTTAATTTATTAACTTCGATTTCTCCATCTTCATTAATTGGAATAAATTTTATATTAACCTTTTTTTTTCTTAAAAAATGCCAAGGAACATAATTAGAATGGTGTTCAGCTTCAGTTAATATTATCTCATCGCCCTCTTTTAAAAGTTTACCAAAACAATGTGCTACTAAGTTTAATGATTCCGTTGAATTTTTAGTAAACACGATTTCACCTTCTGTCCCATTAACAAATTCTTTAATTGTCTCTCTAGTACTTTCAAAATCGGCAGTTGATCTTGCTGCAAGACCATAAACAGCTCTACCAGTATTTGCGTAATGATTTCTATAAAAGTCCTCCAATGCATCGATAACTTGAATAGGTTTTTGTGCAGAGTTTGCAGTATCAAAATAAATTAAATTTTTATTAGACTTAAAGATTGGAAATTGACTTTTAATATCTTTTAAATTCATGACAACATATCTTCTGTTTTTTTAAGGAAATAATTCTTAAAATTTTCATCTGAAATTTTTTCAACTACTTCAGATAAGAAACCTTGAACGATTAATCTTTTAGCTTGGTTTTCAGGAATTCCTCTTGCCATTAAATAAAACAACTCATCTTTATTTAATGATGTAGATGATGAACCATGACTACATTTTACGTCATCTGCATAAATTTCAAGTTCGGGCTTTGAATGAAAGGTACACTGATCAGATAATAGGACACTCTTAATTAACTGATAACCATTCGTCTTTTGAGCTATTTGATCTACGAATATTTTACCCTGATAAACCCCTTTAGCAGTTCCATCGATAATACTTTTTGAAAACTGATAGCTCTGTGTATTTTCAGCTAGGTGATTAATTTTAACTTTAATCTCATGATCTTCATTATTTTTTAAGAACTGCGTGTAATACAAATAACATTCAGCTAAAGACTGATTTAGATTGATCTCACCTTCATCTCTAATTGTTTTAACAATATTAGAGAATATAAAACTTTCATAATTTGCACTTGCTGCAATATTAACTTTTTTAAATCGATAAATACAATTTTCAGCGTTATTAGAATTGAGAATATAATTTTTAATATGAGAATTATTTTCAACATCAATATTTGTATTGATGCTAATAAATGTTTTTTTATTTTCATTTAAAAATTTTTCAAAAATTACAGCTTTTGAATTTTTATTAATTATAATATAATTTTTTTGATGTAATTGCTTTTTATCGATTTTTGAATTGTATTGATGCTAAATAATAATTGGCAAATCTAAATTATCTTTAATTTCTAAATAAAAACCCGATGTTGCTAAAGCATTATTTGCTGCAACAAGTGGATTTTTTTTATTGCTAAATAATTTCGATAAATGTTTATTATTTTTTTTATAATACTCATCAATTGTAGTGATAACTAATTTATCTTTATCTTTTCCTTCAAGTTCTGTTTTTTGCACTACTCCGTTTACTATAATAATTTTATTATGCTTAAAATTTTCAAAAACTTTTTCGTTAATAGGCTCATTATTAGTTTTATAAATTTCAAGTTGTTTATTATTTTCTAAAAAAAAATTTAATGGGGACTGCTTCCAATCTTCATTTTTTTTAGTTGGATAACCATGTTTATTAAAAAGATTTAAACTAAGTGCTCTTAATTCACTTACCTCTTTAATATCAGTAATAGTATTCATGTTGGTTAGATTGCTTTTTGAAATTCTTTGTAACCAATCTTATCAAGCTCTTGTGCAAGTTTAGAACAACCCGTTTTAACAATAGTCCCATTCACCATAACATGCACAAAATCTGGTTTGATATAGTCCAATAATCTTTGGTAGTGAGTAATGATTAAGAAAGATCTATTAGGTGATCTTAAAGCATTCACTCCATCTGCAACAATTTTAAGAGCATCAATATCTAATCCTGAATCTGTTTCATCTAAGATTGCAAGATCTGGTTCTAATAGTGACATTTGTAAAACTTCATTACGTTTTTTTTCTCCGCCAGAAAAACCAACGTTTAAAGCCCTTCCTAATTGCTCGTCTTTAATTCCAAGTTTTTTAGCGTGTTGTTTAACAAGAGATAAGAACTCAACTACATCGACTTCTTTTTGACCTTTTGCTTTTTTAACTGCATTCAAAGATGTTTTTAAAAAATTATTCATAAATACCCCTGGAATTTCTATTGGGTATTGGAATGCTAAAAATATTCCCTTCTGCGCTCTTGCATCAGCTGGAAGCCCAATGATGTTTTCGTTCTTAAATATGATTTTTCCATCAACTTCATAACCATCTTTTCCGGCTAATACGTATGAAAGTGTGCTTTTACCAGATCCGTTCGGTCCCATAATGGCGTGAACTTCACCCTTACCAATCTTAAGATTAAAATCTTCTAAAATTTTTTTATCACCTACACTTACATTTAATTTTTCAATACTTAACATTAACCAACACTCCCCTCTAAGCTAATGCTTACTAATTTTTGTGCTTCAACGGCAAATTCCATAGGAAGCTGCTGTAGTACTTCTTTACAAAAACCGTTTACAATTAAACTTACGGCTTCTTCTTGGTTTAAACCTCTTTGCTTGCAGTAAAATAATTGCTCTTCACTAATCTTAGATGTTGTAGCTTCATGTTCTGTTGTTGAAGTTGAGTTTTTATTATCAATGTATGGAACTGTATGAGCGCCACATAAATTTCCAACTAATAATGAATCGCACTGAGTATAATTTTTAGCATTACTTGCTTTTGAATGAATACTTACAAGACCTCTATAAGTATTATCAGCATGCCCTGCTGAAATACCTTTTGAAATAATTCTGCTTTTTGTATTTTTACCAAGATGAATCATTTTAGTTCCCGTGTCTGCTTTTTGATAATTATTTGTAATTGCAATTGAATAAAATTCACCAGATGAATTGTCACCTTGTAAAATACAGCTTGGATATTTCCAAGTAATCGCTGAACCTGTTTCAACTTGTGTCCAAGAAATTTTAGAATTTTTCCCCTTACAAATTCCTCTTTTTGTCACAAAGTTATAAATTCCACCTTTTCCTTCTTTATCTCCTGGATACCAATTTTGAACTGTTGAATATTTAATCTCAGCATCATCTAGTGCAATGAGTTCCACATTTGCTGCATGAAGTTGATTTTCATCTCTCATAGGTGCAGTGCAACCTTCTAAATAACTTACATAACTTCCTTTATCTGCAATGATTAAAGTTCTTTCAAATTGACCTGTGTTTGATGCATTAATTCTAAAATATGTAGAAAGCTCCATTGGACATCTAACGCCTTCTGGAATGTAAACAAATGAGCCGTCTGTAAATACTGCTGAATTTAAAGTTGCAAAGTAATGATCCGTTAAAGGAATAACTGAACCTAAATATTTTTTAACAAGTTCTGGATGTTTTTGTACCGCTTCAGAAATTGAACAGAAAATAATTCCAATATCTTCTAATTTCTTTTTAAAAGTTGTTGCAACAGAAACAGAGTCAAATACAGCATCCACTGCAACTCCAGCTAATCTTTTTTGTTCATTAAGAGGAATACCTAACTTTTCGTATGTCTTTTTAATTTCAGGATCAATTTCATCTAATGACTTTGGTCCTTCTTTAAAACCTTTCGGTGCTGAGTAATAATATAAAGCCTGATAATCTATTTTAGGGTACTGGGGTTTTTGCCAGTTTGGCTCAGTCATTGTTTGTAATCTTTCAAATGCTTTTAATCTCCACTCCAGCAACCACTGTGGTTCCTTTTTTTGTTTGGAGATAAATTGAATAACTTCTTTATTAAGACCCTTTGGAGCTCTTACCGATTCAACATCCGTTACAAATCCATAAGCATAGTCCTGCTTAATTTGTTCTTGGATTAGATTATCTGACATTTAATGCTCCATTTTTAAAACAATCTGATTTCCAAACACTAAAAAAAGTCTCAATTTGCTCTTTAGTAGAATCCCAACCTAAACTCACTCTGATTGCAGAATGAATATATTTATCATCAACTTTCATTGCCTTTAAAACATGGGAAGGCTCAACTTTTCCAGATGAACAAGCCGCTCCTGAACTCACACAAATTCCTTTTTGATCAAGGGCAATCACTTGATTTTCGCTCGTCATCGAAGGATAGGCAAAATAACAAGTGTTTCCTAATCTATCTGTATCTTCACCGAAGATTTTAATTTCATTCGATAATTTTTTTAAATTCGTCTCTAATAAATCTCTATTATTTTTAATTTCCGAATTACAAATTTTTGTTAAATTATTAACTTCACTAATAGCCTCACCAAAACCTAAAATTCCAAGAAAGTTCTCTGTTCCAGATCTTAAATTCTTTTCTTGGCCACCACCTATAATTTCGGGAGTTATATTGTTTCGATTGTTAATTAGTAAAGCGCCAATTCCTGTAGGACCACCAATTTTATGTGACGAAATTGAAAACAAATCTACATCAAGACTGTCTAGATCTATTTCAATTTTACCAAGGCTTTGAACACCATCACAATGAATAATACCTTTATATTTTTTAACAATTTTAGATATTTCTGCGATTGGATTAATAATTCCAGACTCATTATTTGCAAACATAACACTAACTAAAAATGGACTTGTTTGTTTTGAAAGCAAATCTTCAATTTCTTTTAAATTAACTGTGCCATTTAAATTTGTTTTAAAGAATTTCTTTTCAATATCTAAACTTTTAACAACATCAATGACTGATGCATGTTCTGTTTCAAGTGAGTAAATAGTTTTAATATTATTTTTTTTAATAAATCCTTTAATAGCTAAATTGTTCGATTCCGTAGCACCACTTGTAAAAATAAGATCATAATTTTTTGCTTTTAAATTTGATAAAATATTTCTTCTTACTTCCTCGACAATTTTTTTAGAATTTCTGCCGATTTTATGAACTGAAGAAGGATTGCCGAATTCTTCAAATTTTAAACTTTGAATTTTCTTAATTACATTTTTATGCAATGGTGCTGTTGCATTATAATCAAAATAAATCATCTATTCACACCTTGTGATTGATTTATTGAGTTTTCAAATGGAATATTTCTTGGAATTTTATTCTCTAGAACATCTAGTAAAGTAACGGATGTAAAATAATTATTAATGTGCCTAGATAGACCATCCCATAGATTGTGCGTAACGCATCTAGTAGTTTTGCCTGTACAGCCTTTTTTTGATTTTAATTTACATTTTGTAGTTTTAATATCTTCATTGACCGCTTCAATAATTGAAGACAAATGAATTTTATTTGGATCTCTTGAAAGTTTATAACCACCTAGATTTCCTCTAACACTGGTAACTAAGTCTTTATTTTTTAGTTTTAAAAATAACTGCTCTAAAAAAGAAAGAGAAATGCTCTGCCTTATAGAGATGTCATTAAGACTAACTGGCTTTTGCTGCTTATTAAAAGAAGCAAGATCGGCCATCGCCATTACAGCGTATCTACCTTTTGCTGTTAATTTCATTGTAAATTAATGGTTAATTTTCATTAAATTTATCTATTCCTACTAATTTAGTCAACTTTAAAAAAAAACCAAAAGTGATTAGCTTTTATGGTATAAGAGCCGCTTGTTAAAATAATAATTCTTCAAAATTCTATGAGCGTAGTTAATCCAGCAGGAACTTTTATTAATGGACCAGACGGAAAACTAGAAGCTAAGTACGTTCAAGGGAAAAACTCAACAGCACCAACCGTTCTAATTCTTCATCCACATCCAGAGTACGGTGGAACTATGAATAACAAAGTAGTTTATAATGCGTTTCACACTTTTCTTAAAAATGGATTTTCAGTTTGTCGTTTTAATTTTAGAGGTGTTGGCAAAAGTGAAGGCAAATTTGACAATGGTCAGGGAGAATTGTCTGATGCAGCTGCAGTATTAGATTGGATACAAAGACAAAATCCTACTACTAATGAAAGTTGGATTGTAGGTTTTTCATTCGGTTCTTTAATTTGTATGCAATTACTAATGAGAAGACCTGAGATTTACAGATTTATAGCCATTTGTCCTCAGCCAAATATTTATGATTTTAATTTTTTAGCACCCTGTCCTTCTTCAGGTATGGTTTTATATTCATCTAATGATCAGTTAGTTCCACCGGATGCAACTAAAACTTTAGAAACCAAACTTAAAAATCAAAAAAGTATTAATGTAGATTTTGTTAAAATTGAAGGTGCTAATCATTTCTTTGCTGGAAAAGATAAAGAGTTTAATGGTGCTATAGAAAAGTATATTAAAAAAGAATCTAGATTTTAATTAGAATAAACAATCCCACCTGTTACCGGCTCACTTACCCCAGTTGTTGTTGGAAGAGATAAATGTTTTTGCTCTAAACTTCTTATTGCAAGATAAGCAAATGCTTGTGATTCAATAAAATCACCAGCAAGTTTATACTGATCTATAGATTCAACGTTAATATTTAAAAGTTTTGATAAAAATTTAATTAAAGTTTTATTTTTTCTACCTCCTCCTGCTAATATAATTTTATCTTTTTTTTCTTTTATATTTTTAACGAAGTTTGCAATTAAATTTGCAGTTACACTTACAAGAGTTGCAGCGCCATCTTCTAATTTAAGACCTCTAAATTGGGCAATATTAAAATCAGTAATATCTAATGATTTTTTTTTATCATGATAATTATAATGGTTTAGAAAATCTTCTTCCATTAATGAATTAACCTCACCTTTTCCTGAAATATTTCCTTCCCTATCAAACTCTAAGTCTTTTGAATTTAGTCTAATCCATTGATCTAATAGACAGTTTCCAGGACCAATATCGTTGGAATGAATAACTGAATTTTCAAAATAACTTCCATTTGCAATCCCTCCGATATTTATAATCACCCCGTTATTTATTAAGTTTAAATTTTTTAAAATTTGTCCGTGATAAAGAGTGACTAAAGGTGCGCCTTGTCCTTTGTTTTTAATGTCGTTATCTCTAAAATTAAAGACAACTTTAGTTTTTAATAACTGTGTCATCAATTCAGGATTTCCTAATTGAAATGTAAACCCCTGCTCAGGTTTATGAATCAATGTGTGACCATGATAACCAATTAAATCTAATTTGACTGTGGAGTTCTTCTTTAAAAATTCCTGAATAGCCTCAACATGAAGCAATGTAATTTTTCTTGATAAGTCGTTAATAAGTGCTTTTTTCAATGTTAAATCGTCCTTTTGCAAAACTTCTTTTCTAATATTTATTAATTCTTTTTTGAAATCAGAACTGTATTCGAAAAAAAAATTATCAATAATAGAGGTGTTCGTTTCTCCATCAGAATTTATAATAGAAAGATCAATTCCATCCATGGAAGTGCCACTCATAGTTCCTAAAGAAATGTATTTACTCATTTTATATAGATTTAATATTATTTAATTTTGTATAATACTATCTTATTGAATGAATCAGAATCTTATCAAAACCTTTCAACAACGAGGATATTTTAATCAGTGCACTGATTTAGATAATCTAAATAAACTCTTAGATAATAAAAAAATTAAATTATATATCGGTTTTGATTGTACCGCACCAAGTCTACATGTTGGCAGCTTAGTACAAATCATGTGTCTTAGACTGTTTCAACAATTTGGTCATACTCCAATCGTTTTATTAGGAGGAGGTACTACTATGGTAGGTGATCCTTCTGGAAAAGAAGAGAGTAGAAAAATTCTTACAAGTGCAGAAATTAAAAAAAATACATTAGGTATTAAAAAAGTTTTTAATAAATTTTTAAGCGGTAAAGGTAGTAATAAATTTGTTTTTTTAAATAATGAAAAATGGCTCACTAAAATTAATTATATAAATTTTTTAAGGGACTACGGAAAACATTTTACTATTAATAAGATGTTAACCTTTGATAGCGTTAAACTTAGACTGGATAGAGAACAGTCTTTAAGTTTTTTAGAGTTTAATTACATGATCTTGCAAGCTTATGACTTTCTTGAGCTTAATAATAAAAATGATTGTATTCTTCAGATTGGTGGATCTGATCAATGGGGAAATATTATTAACGGAATTGAATTAATAAGAAGAGTGAATGGTAAAGAGTCTTATGGATTAACTACACCGCTCATCACTACAAGCTCTGGTGCTAAAATGGGAAAAACTGAAAAAGGTGCCGTGTGGTTAGATGAAAAGCAAACCTCTCCTTATGAGTACTGGCAGTTTTGGAGAAATGTAAATGATGCCGATGTGTTTAAATATTTAAGATTATTCACTGAGCTTCCCTTAGATGAGATATCTAATTTTGAAAATAACAAATCTCGAAATATTAATGATTTTAAAGTTATTCTTGCAAATGAAGCAACTAAAATTCTTCATGGTGAGAAAGCATCATCCAATGCTGAGGCTACTTCTAAAAAGACTTTTGAAGACAAATCCTTTGGCGATGATCTTCCTAAAATTGAAATTAAGAAATCTGATTTAAATAATGGAATAACGTTTAATGATTTAATTATTAAAATTAACTTTGCAAAATCTAATGGTGAATACAGAAGAAATATCGCAAATAAGGGGTATCGAATTAATAATGAAATTGTAACGGATGAGAAAAAAATAGTTACAAAAGAAGACTTTAATGGTGAAAAAGTTATTAAAATTTCATTTGGAAAGAAACAGCACGTCTTAATTGAGACTATTTAGAAGATCTAAATATATCTACAAATCTTTGAACAAATCTTGGTGTTAGCGTTCGAACTGGATTTATTGTTGTTTCAAAGTTGTCATCTTTGCCTTTAATTTTAAAACTCACGCCAAATACTCCGTCACCACTCTTTCCAGTTAAAATCTGCCCCAGTATTGGTATATTTGATAAAAGACGATTAACTTCATATGCTGGGATTACATTTCCATCCAAACTTACAAAGTTATCCGCATTATTAATTTTGCCTTCAACAATAAAACCAAGGGATGGTCCTGTTCCATAAAAATCTTTAAAGGTGAAAAACTTTTCATCATTTTCATAAACAATAACTGTATTATCAAATCTAATTCCCTCTCCTTTTAAGGTGTCTAAAATTCCTGTAACTGAGGCAAGGGATAATATTTGTGCAAGCACTGGTATTTCTTTAATTTTAAAATCAGTAATAATAATTTTACCCTTAGATGAAGTTGCGCTTAAATCTTCAGAGTTAAATTCTAATTTTCCTTTTTCAAATCCTTTTATAAAACTAAATCCTGCAATAAACGGCCTTGCTCTATCTGAGAGCATATAGGTTGCGATGTTACCGTTTTTATTTTTGCTAATTTTAATGGTAATTTTTTCTTTATTAGAAAAGACTCCATTTGCATCTAATTTCGAAAATTGTCCTTTTAAGATAGTTCCAGTTAAGTTGAAATCTCGAATATCATCATTAGTTCCAGTATCAACAGTATCTAAATTAGCGCTAATAGTTCCGTTAAATTTTTTTGAAACTACTGTTGATGGCTTTGAGCTTGTTAAGCTATCAATAATATATTTAGCGTCTAATCTTTTTCCTGTAATTTCGATATGACTAATATTACTTTTTTTAGATGAGGTAATTTTAAAATTACTTTTATCGGTATTAACTGCAATGCTATTAAGAGAAGTTATAGAGAAATTCTCATCAAAATTTATATCAAATAATTCAATATTATTTTTACCAGCATTAATTGTAAC
>OFSB01000142.1_pt1 | contig 12919 bp, 11 predicted proteins | sample 1543251 | NCBI WGS metagenome assembly OFSB01 (sample SAMN05442521, study PRJEB24371) | freshwater metagenome | isolation source: Freshwater Lake | place: Canada: Niagara | collected 2012-08-03
CAATCATGGAGGCCGTGTTGGACCACTGCCCGCCGCTGTCTTTGGCACCGGCAATAACGGGGCCGTACTTGTTGAGCAATTTTTCAATGAGTTCCATTGAAAAGCCAATTTGCGAAACAGGGGGGATGTGGTACAGATACACACGCAAACTGCTGTCGCCCACACGCTCAATGAGTTCGCTGAAAAAGGCGTACAAACCATCGTCGCTGACGCCCTTGTAATAAAAAGGTGGCAACACCAACACGTCTTTCACGCCAGCTCTTAAACAGGCTTGGGTCAGGCTGACCACATCGGGCAGCGCGCAGCCACCTGTGCCGGGCATCATGCGCTTGGGGTCAATGCCTTGGGCTACCAGGTATTGCACCAAATCGGCGCGCTCGCCAGATGACAAAGAATTGCCTTCGGAGTTGGTGCCAAATACGGCCAAGCCCACATTGCAATTCAGCAGCCATTGGCACTGGGCGGTTAAAAGTTCTTTGTGAACCGATAGATCTGGCCGAAAAGGCGTCAGAACGGGAGAAAGGACACCCTTCATTGCCAGGCTGGCAGAGCCGGCGCCGCTAGGTTGTGTCATTGTTGCAGTCATGGTGAGAATCCTTATCGTTTTCGTATGATTTAAGTCATTTTAAACAGGCTAACCCATCTTAAGTCAGCTCAAATAAGGGGATACCCCTCTTGAAAAGCTTGCGCCCAAATGCAATGCTTGAAGATGACATTCATTTTCAAGGGAAACACATGAAACTCCTCAAATTAATCTGCTCATTCGCTGTGCTGGCCAGCTCCAGCCTGATGGCTCAAAACATCTCCATTGCCACGGGCGGCACAGGCGGCGTTTACTACCCCATGGGTGGCGGCTTGGCCAATGTGTTGTCAAAGCACGTGCCTGGCATGCAAGCCACCGCCGAAGTCACAGGCGGCTCTGTTGACAATTTGAACCTCATTGGCAGCGGCAAGCCCTACGTCGGTTTTTCAATGGTCGACGCAGCTTTAGATGCGGCCAAGGGCCAAGAAAAATTCAGGGGCCGCAAGGTCGATGTGAAAACTTTGTTGGTGCTGTACCCCAACCGGATGCACGTGGTGACCACTGAAGCCACCGGCATCAAAACCATGGCCGATTTGAAGGGCAAACGCATTTCTGCTGGCAGCGCTGGTAGCGCCACAGAAGTCATGGCCTTCCGCCTGATGGAAGCCGCTGGCATTGACCCCCAGAAAGACGTTACCCGCGAGCGCTTGGGTGTGGCCGAATCGGCCAATGCCTTGAAGGACAAAAAGATTGACGCCTTCTTTTGGGTCGGTGGATTGCCTACAGCTGCCGTCACAGACTTGGCCAGCACCCCTGGTACCAAAATTCGCATGATTGACCACGCAGACGCAGTGGCCGCCATGAACAAAAAATGGGGCAACTTGTACTATGCAGACGTAATCCCACAAAGCACTTACTCTGGCATGGGCGCCGACAACAAGATGGCATCCGTGGCCAACATTCTGATTGCCAATGCCAACATGCCCGATGACCAAGCCTACAAAATTGTGAAGGCCGTTTTTGACAATCAAAAAGATTTGATTGCTGTGCATCAAGAGTATGCCAACGTGAAGATTAGCTCACAGAAAAATGCAGCCACATCAGTGCCTTTCCACCCAGGCGCTGAAAAGTACATCAAAGAAAAAGGTGGAAAGCTTGACTGATCAGTCGGCTGATACCCTCGACGCCGAAACCAGAAAGCGCGTCGAGGACCTGATCAAAGAAGAAGAAGGCGACGCCAATCAGTACAAAGGATTCTTGGGGGTGGCCCTCACTGTGGTGGCCGTCTGCATGTCCTTGTTTCACTTGTATGCGGCATACGCCATTGTTCCGGCGCACATCCTTAGGACCACCCATGTCACCATGGTGTTGGTCTTTATCTTTTTAACATTCCCCATTGCGGCTCGCTTTAAAAACCGGCTGATGGTATGGGATGTTGGCTTTGCCATGCTGGCAGTGGCCACGCTGGCCTATGCGGTCATGGGCGGCGATGATTTTTCAGACCGCAACACATTCCCCCTCACCATCGACATTGTCTTTGGCAGCATTTTAATTTTGCTCATCTTAGAAGCACTGCGCAGAACCAATGGCTGGGTTTTGCTCACGGTCACTGTTTCGTTTTTGCTTTACGCCTTGTTTGGCAATCATTTACCCGCTCCCTGGACGCACAAAGGCTACGAGCTTTCGCGCTTGGTGGGCTTTATGTACATGACCTTAGAAGGCATCTTTGGCACCGCCGTTGATGTGTCTTCTACCCTCATTATTTTGTTCACCATCTTTGGTGCATTTTTGCAGTTCAGTGGCGCCGGCAAGTTCTTCATTGATTTCTCGTTCTCCATCATGGGCGGTAAAACGTCCAATGTTGGCAAGACCGTGGTGCTGTCTTCATTTTTATTGGGCGGCCCTTCTGGCTCTGGTGTGGCCACCACCGTCACGGTGGGCGCAGTGGCGCACAACATGTTGGCCAAAGCCGGCTATGAAAAAAATGCAGCAGGCGGTTTGTTGGCAGCAGGTGGTTTGGGTGCCATCATTTCGCCACCCGTGTTGGGTGCCGCAGCTTTCCTCATTGCAGAGTTTTTAAAAATCTCTTACCTCGACGTGCTGCTGATGGCCGTCGTGCCAACCTTCTTGTTCTATTTGGGCTTGTACGTCATGGTCACCATTGACGCACGCAAATACAACATGAGCGAGCAAAGGATTGAAAGCATTGAAAGCGCTTGGGTTTTAACCAAGCGGTATTGGTTCCATTTCTTCTCGCTCATCTCCATTGTGGTGTTCATGCTCATGGGTTTCTCGCCCAGCATGTCGGTGTTTTGGGCCACGGTGGCATCTCTGGTCACAAGTTTCTTGCGCTCAGACTCGGCCATGATTTCGCATGACACCTTCACAGGCAAAGCGCCATTTTGGAAAAGCCTTTACAAGTCCAAATTGATTGAAGCGCTGTCGGGTGGCTTTACGCAAGTGCTGTCCATCGCCGCTACATGCGCGGGTGCGGGACTCATTGTGGGCGTGGTGGTTTTAACCGGGTTGGGCTTAAAGTTCAGTTCCATCGTGCTTGACTACGCAGACGGCTCCTTGTTCTTAACCGCCTTGTTCACTGGCTTGGTGGTTTGGATTGTGGGTTTGGCTGTGCCTGTCACAGCGTCGTACATCATTTGTGCCGTCATTGCAGCGCCTGCCATGATCAAGTTGGGCGTGCCCGACTATGCGGCGCACATGTTTATTTTCTACTACGCGGTGTTGTCTGAGGTGTCACCGCCCACGGCTTTGTCGCCCTTTGCGGCCGCTGCCATTTGCAAAGGCGATCCGTACAAAACAACTTTCCAAAGTTGGAAATACGTAGCGCCGGCCATTTTGGTTCCGTTTATTTTTGTCCTTGACCCTGCCGGTGTGGCGCTGCTTTTAAACGGCAACATGAAAAACTTGGCCACGGCCAATTGGAACGACATTGGCTGGATTGTGTTCACAGCATCTGCGGGCATTGTGGCCTTGGCGGGTGGTTTGCAAAACTGGTTTATCTTGAAAACAAACTTTGTTGAACGATGGGTCTTGATTGCATCGGGCGTGGCCCTCACCTACCCCTCTACTGTTGGCGACATGGCTGGCTTTGCCGGACTGGCATCCGTGGTGGTGGTTCAATGGCTCAGGCAATCTAAGCTCAAAACAATTTAGTTGGTTTTTTAGGAATTCGATTCGATGTCAAACAAAAAAGACACCCAGACCGAGGGCATGTCAAAGGGCCTCACGCAATATGGCGATCCCGGGTTTTCACTTTTTTTGCGCAAAGCTTTTATCAAAGGTGCTGGCTACACGGACAGCGCATTAGATCGCCCCGTCATTGGCATTGCCAACACGGGCAGCGCCTACAACCCGTGCCACGGCAATGCCCCACAACTCATTGAAGCCATCGAGCGCGGCGTCATGTTGGCGGGTGGCTTGCCCATGGTGTTCCCCACCATGTCCATCCACGAAAGCTTTACCAAACCCAACAGCATGTTCTTGCGCAACCTCATGTCCATGGACACCGAAGAGTTGTTGCGCGCTCAGCCGATGGATGCTGTGGTTTTAATTGGGGGTTGCGACAAAACCGTACCCGCTCAGCTCATGGGCGCAGCCTCTGCAGGCCTGCCTACTGTGCAACTCATTACGGGTTCCATGCTCACAGGTTCACACCGCGGTGAGCGCGTGGGTGCCTGCACAGATTGCCGACGCTATTGGGGCAAATTCAGAGCCGAGGAAATTGACCAAGCCGAAATTCACCAAGTCAACACACAATTGGTTGCAAGCGTGGGCACCTGCTCGGTCATGGGCACAGCCAGCACCATGGCCTGCATTGCAGAAGCCTTGGGCATGACTGTGCCAGGCGGCGCTTCACCCCCCGCCGTCACAGCAGACCGCATTCGCATTGCAGAAGAAAGTGGCCGCATTGCCGTTGAAATAGCCAGAAAAGGCTTGACCATCGACAAGGTGCTCACAGAAAAAGCATTTGAAAACGCCATGCGCGTGTTGTTGGCCATTGGCGGCTCTACCAATGCCATCATTCACCTCACTGCAATTGCTGGACGCATGGGTTTTGAGATGGACCTTCAAGCCCTAGACCGCATGGGGCGCGACACGCCTGTGTTGCTAGACCTGAAGCCATCGGGTCAGTTTTACATGGAAGATTTTCACCATGCGGGCGGCATGGCCACCTTGCTGCGAGAGCTCAAACCCCTGTTGCACTTAGACGCTTTAACAATCACAGGGCATACCTTGGGCGAGTGGATTGAAGCTTCGGGTCCTGGGTTTAAACAAGATGTGGTCAAGACCCGCGCCAATCCTATTTTCAAAGAAGGTGGCATTGCTGTTTTGAAGGGCAACTTGGCGCCAGGTGGTGCCATCATCAAACAATCTGCAGCCAGCGCCAAGCTCATGGAGCACGAAGGCCGTGCGGTGGTATTTGAGAATTTGCAAGACATGGCCACGCGCATTGACTCAGATGACCTAGATGTGACCATGGAAGATATTTTGGTTTTGAAGCACATTGGACCAAAGGGAGCGGCCATGCCTGAAGCGGGCTATATGCCTATTCCTAAAAAGCTGGCCAAGGCAGGTTGCAAAGACATTGTGCGCATTTCAGATGGCCGAATGAGCGGCACAGCCTTTGGCACCATTGTGTTGCATGTCACCCCAGAGTCTGCGTTGGGTGGGCCCTTGGCTTATGTTCAGAATGGCGATCGCATTCGTTTGAGTGTGGCCAACAGAGAGCTCAGCCTTTTGGTTTCAGACCAAGAGTTGGCACGTAGGCAAGAAGCCAACCCTGCTGTGGCCCCTACCGCACAACGCGGCTATCAAAAGTTGTTCTTAGACAGCGTGTTGCAAGCAGACAAAGGCGCTGACTTTGATTTCCTCATGCCGCCCCAAACGAGTGTGATTCCTAAATTGAAGTAGAAGCCTCTCCCGAATAATTGGGGTCAGATCAACATTAATTTCCAATCAGTGGGGGTAGAGGCTAAGAGGGGCTCAATAAATGGGGTCAGATCAACTTTAATTTGGTCAATCAAAGGTGATAAAGACTAAGGGGGGCTTCCTCATGGTGGGGTACCACAAATCGTTCAGCCCCCCTTAGTCTTTATCACCTTTGATTGGAAATTATTGTTGCTCTGACCCCATTTATTGTTAGCCCCCATTAGCCTGCTCCCCTTTTGATTGGAAATTAATGTTGATCTGACCCCAATTATTTAAATGAGATATGTTTCTCATTTATATTTGGCTCTATGAATCGCTTTTTAATCACTTGGGTGTTCTTTTTGCCGCTTGGCGTTTTTGCACAAGACGTCGGTGTCGGAAGCCCCGCAGAGCCCGGTGTCAGTGCACAACCCAGTGTCATTCAGCGTGTCGAAATTGTGGCCAGACAAGGCTCTACCGAGTTGCGACGTGCTGCCAGTTTTGCGAAACAAATTTATGGTCGTGAAGAACTAGACCGTTACGGCGACACCAATGCACTGGATGTCATGCGTCGCCTGCCAGGCGTGAACGTTGACAGCGGCGGCCCGCGCATGCGCGGTCTTGGTTCGGGCTATACACAAATTCTGATCAATGGTGACCCTGCTCCGCCAGGCTTTAACTTAGACCAGTTGAGTCCGTCTCAAATTGAGCGCATAGAAGTCATTAAGGCATCGACCGCCGAACAAAGCTCACAAGCTGTTGCTGGCTCTATCAATGTCATTCTGAAAGAGACTTCACGTCGCTCGCTTAGCAGCTTGCGCTTAGGGCTTGCCAGCGGCAAAGACCGGCCCTTGGGCAACGTCAATTATTCAATCAGTGAATCGGTTGGCCCCTTCAACATGTCCTTGCCCATTTCTCTGTTTGAATGGAATCGCGCAATTCGCAATACTGTTGATCGCAAGATGGCCGGTAGCGATGGGCAAACTGCAGTCTCGGAGCAACTTGGCAAAATCAACTCGTGGGGCTGGGGTTACAACCTCGCTCCCCGTTTTAATTACAAAGTGAGCGACGAGCAAACCATTGCATTGGCGACTTTTTTCCAAAAAGGCTACTGGAACTATCGCACCGACTACACCAATCGCGCCGCGTTGGGCAATCCCATCTTTGATGACAATGCCATTCAAGATGGCTATTGGGAAAATCGCCGCGGCAACCTCACTTGGATTAACCGGTTCAGCGAAGACCAGCGCATTGAAATCAAGGCAGGCGTTCAACAGTCGCGCTCTGCTTTCGATCTGCGCAATCAGCGCGCAGGCGCAACACAGCTGCAAACTGCGGGCAGTAACCAAGACGATGCCATCACCCAAGCTGGCAAATACAGCCAACTGCTGGGCAGTGCGCACACTTTGACTGCAGGTTGGGATTTAGAAAATCGTGAGCGGCTAGAACGGCGCACCACCACCAATGGTGCCGGCATTGCTTTGTTGCCTAGTTTTGAAGGCCAAGCCTTTGAAGCGCAAATGCGCAGACAGGCCTACTACATTCAAGACGAGTGGGAAATTTCACCGCAGTGGCAACTCAATTTGGGGCTGCGCAATGAACGCATTGCGTCTGAAAGCAAAAATGCAGCCTTGCCGGTTAGCAATGTGAGCAGTGTGCTGTCACCGCTTGCGCACGTCACTTACAAGTTTGACCCCAAGAGTCGTGACATGGTGCGTGCAAGCTTAACGCGTAGTTACAAAGCGGCTGGCCTTAACGCCTTGTTGGCCCGCCCCATTGTCAATGGCGCCTACACCAACACCAGCCAGACCAACACCTATTTGGCACCCGACCGCATTGGCAACCCCACGCTCAGCCCCGAGTTGGCCACAGGCTTAGACATTGCTTACGAAAATTATTTAAGCAACGACGGCATTTTCAGTGTTGGCATTTTTCACCGCAACCTGACCAACGTGGTTAGAAACTTAACTGAATTGCGCAATGTGTCATGGGCCGCAGCGCCGCGTTGGATTACACAACCGCAAAACTTTTCGGACGCAACAACCAGTGGGCTTGAGTTTGAACTGCGCGGCCGCGCTTCAGACTTGATGCCTAAGCTCATGGGCCATGCCAAAGCTCTCAACCTTCGGTCTTCTCTGAGTTTTTACCGTTCAAGCATTGCAGCCTTGCACGGCCCCAACAACAGACTGGACGGTCAGCAGCCATGGTCGGCCAACATAGGCTTTGATCAGCGCATCAGTGGCTTGCCACTGAGCGTGGGCGGCAACCTGAGCATCACGCCTGGCTACGACACACGACAGACTACCGAGCAATATTTCAAGCGCTCAAGCACAAAGGGCATTGACTTGTTTGCCATGATGCCCCTAAGCCCCACCATGTCATTGAGGGCCGCAGCCAGTGCAGGTGTTCAGCAGTTTGGCCCGCCCAATGGCAGCACCCAAACCTTGATGTCGAATGGTGACTACATACTGACCGATCGGTATGCAAAGCCCCAATTGAATATCACACTTGATATGCGACTCTGAAGTTGCGGCCAATTTGACTTATTTGGCGCTTTGCGCAAGCCATCGAATTCTGCGGCAGTAGGCCACGAAGCGACTTGCACGGCGCTGCAAAAATTTTTGCCAAAAAGACGCGGCACCTCGCCAGCGTCCTACCCTCGATGGCAAGTGGTGTATCAACAACAACAGCCCGGCATAAAGCATCAGCTTTCCAATGCAGACCATGCCAGCGATCAAGAAAGGTGTCACGCCGCTCAGGGATAGCAGCGCGATAGAGGCACGAGGCGTGTCTGGAAATATAGTAAAAAAGACCATGCTAGCGGGTCCCCAATCTCGCACAATGGCCATTGTTCCTGGCCCTTGCGTACCTAGAAGCTGCTGGCTCCACGCATCGGCAGATGAATTTAAGGTGCTTAAAGCCAAGGCCAACAAAAATGCACTGAAGGCAGCAGACGCAGCAAACAATAGCACGATGGTTTTGCCTTGACGCGGCTGAAGGATGCACAAAGCAATCACGAAAAGTTCGGCAGGCAACACAGGTAAAAAACTGTCCAACACCGATAAAACGGCAAGGAAAAAGATAGTTTGCGGTTGTGTACCGTGACGCAACAATGCGGATTCAATCCTTTGAAAAATGCGCTTCATTGACACTCATACCAAGGGCTGACTTTCAGACCGCCATGACATCATGGCTTTTTGGTTTTGAACTTCTGAATGCTTTCTTTCAAGTCTTGTAGCTCTTCACATCCAAACCTACAAGCTTTGTCTAATCGGGCAAGCATTTTCTCGGCGCCGGCCAGATCATTTTTAAGCAGCAACAGTTCACCGTAGTATTCCAGCGCGCCCCTGTGATTGGCATCCAAGTTCAAAGCCGTTAGATAGAATTTTTCAGCTTCAGTCAAATTAGGAGCTGCTTTTTTTCTAAGGCTATAGCCCATTAAGTTGTTCCAGTCAGCCGATTTATTGAGATCAGCCTCGGTTAACAAATCAACGGCCTTTTCATAGTTGCCAGCTTTGATGGCATTTCTGGCGGGCTGCAGTATGGATGAAACCGACTTAGCTGCAGGTTGTGCCGGCTCTGTATCTGCCGACCACGCCTGACAAGAAAAAACGAGTAACGATGCAATCAGAATATTTTTCATTTTCCAAGCGGTCCTTTATTGAGTTCTTGAAGCATATTAAACAAAGTACTCTTTTGCTTTGGATCTGAGGCCTCATGCATGGCATCTTCCAAAACGGCGCTGATATCTTCGGCTGCCACCAACTCCATGTCCCAGTTGGGAAACAGCCTTTCACGAAACTCATCTTCTTTTGTAAGCAGCACAACATCCGAATGGCGAGAATCTGCAGAAATCTTCTTGTACAAACTGGTCACGTTGTCTTTAGGGCCTTCTAACCATTGAAAGAAGATACCGCTGCCAAAGACCAGCAATCCAGTGATACCGAATCTGGGGTTGTGGTGCTTGGCTGTGGCAATTATTTTTTCTAGCGCCTCGTCGTCCATGTGTTGTACAGCTTGGCTGCAGTAAACAATGTGATGGATAGATTGCGTTGATTGGCCTTCGTCATTTTGCATGGCTCAAGTATGCCTCATAGAAACGAAGACAGGTAGAGCCAGCCCCGTTCCAAGGGCTTAAAGCCGGGCAGCTATTTTTTTGGCCAGCAACGGTCTTAGATTGGCATGAACGAACTTGCCAAAGACAGCTTGGACACTACCCTGTCGCAGTTGAATCATTTCATTCAAGTGACTCAAAGTGTCAACTCGGGTCAAGGATCGAACAAATTGCATTTCAGAGGTTTTTAAACCAACTTTGCTTTCAATCTTTAAGCTGTTGCCTTCAACAGTTAGTTTTTCGTAATCGTTGGCGTGAATGGCGTTGTAGATATAGGCAAGCAGAAGTACAGCAATTTCTACCAGTGAAAAAGGAAGAACCAGCGTAGCGCCTAGCCAATAGAACCCAGCGCCAATGAGCAAGGAAACAAAACCCAAGCCTATAAAAATCCAAGCCATGGTGACCGGAGAGATTGAAATGTTTCTCTTAAGGTGCCAGACCCAAGCAGCGCCCTGACTTTGGCCGAGAATGTTTTCAGAAACAGGTGCATCAATTCTTTTGAGAAAAGATGGATGATCATCCATGAAAATTTCCAAATGCTGTATTGAATTGCAGCTTTATACACGTTGGCGCAAATTCAATCCTATGCCGCCTGCAAATTTAAAAAATTCGACAAGTCAAAAATCGAGTTGGGAGCAGCAGGCATCTTCCGAGTTGGCAGGGGCTTGAAGTTCATTGCCAAAGACTTTGTTGGCTTGGACGCGGGCGAATCAATGTACTTGGGTACTAACAAAGCCAATGGATAAGACTGGAGAAACTCTTTTTCGATCTCCGAAGCTTTCTGTGCGATGGCATTTGTTGCACTGGTCTCGGACGAAGCGTGGCCTTTGTACGAAGCAGCATTTGGCGAGCAAAATGACACAGCGGCATCCCAAACGGACAGGTCTGTCAAAGGAACACAGAGCTGGTAACCACCGCCTGGGCCACGAGTGGCGCGAATAAGGCCTTGCTCTCTTGCATCCCTCAAGATGCCTTCTATGTAAGACAAAGAAACATTGGTCATAGATGCGATTGCGTCTGCCGTGATGGTTCTGTGACTTGGCGTCTGGGCGATCAAAATGATGACGTTTAAACCTAGAGTTGAGCGTTTAGTGAGCATCGTGTTTCCTTTAAGTTGTACGAAATTTATCACTTAATTAGATTTTTCTTATGCAAATATACAAATATTCCATATAATCTACTCAAAATTAACTCAAAACATTAAAAATGACAAAAGAAATTGAACAATCGCGTAGCTTTCACAAAATCGGCGCAGTGTCCAGCCTCAGTGGCGTGCCGACCCCAACACTTCGCGTTTGGGAGACGAGGTACCAGACCTTCCAACCCCACAAAACGGAAAGTAAGCACCGCTTGTTCACAGACGACGATGTTTTGAAGGCAACTCTGCTCAAACGACTGACAGAACAAGGCCATGGCATTAGCAGCATTGCCAAACTGAGCACCACAGACTTGAACAATTTGTTGCAGCAACAACAAGAAACCAATCAGAGAAAAGCACGTTCAGAATCGCAAGTTCAGTCTGTGTCTGTGGCGGTCGTTGGACTAGCCCTTGCCGCTCGAATTGAGTCAAAAAAATTCACCTTCAGCTTTAACAATCAGGCAATTCGCATTACGGATATTTTTACGAACGTGGCGGAGGCTTTGTTGGCCAAGTTTCAAGAGAAGTCTCAAATTCTCATCATTTACACAAACTCTTTGCACGCTGGCGTTCAGGTTGACATTCACCGCTTGGCCGAAATCAACCACGCCTTGCAAGTCATCGTGCTTTACAACTATGGTCAAGAGCCCATCATTGAATCTATGAAACGCTGCGGCATGATTGTTCGCAGAGAGCCCATCAGCGATTCAGATTTAGCTGACCTGATTAACTCAGTGCGCGTTGTGAACACTGAATCTGGCACCGCAGGACTAACTTCTGGCATGCTCATTCCTCCCAGAAAGTACGACGACATTGAACTCATGCGTGTTGCTGGCATATCGACCAACGTGTTGTGTGAATGTCCTAAGCATGTTGCAGAAATCATCACGCAACTGGCTAGCTTTGAACAATACAGCCGCGAATGCTTGAACAATTCAACAGAAGATGCACACTTACACTCTTACCTCAGTACAGTCTCTGGCTCTGCCAGGGCACTTTTTGAGTCTGCACTAGAGATGGTCGCCAAGCATGAAGGCATTGATCTCAAAGCATCACCGAAAAATTCTGATTTCTCTTAAAAGGCTGCAAGATGTTATTGTCATTTCCCCTGCTGCGCCGTACTTATTTACTTGCTGCATTTGGCCTGCTTTTAAGTTCGGTCGTTCAAGCCAACGGGCCAGTTCGTGTTGGGTCCAAAATCGATACCGAAGGCAAGTTGCTTGGCAACATCATAGTGCTGGCACTCGAGGCCAACGGCATTAAGACTGAAAACAAGGTATCTCTTGGCAACACCAAGATCGTTCGCACCGCACTTGTTGCCGGTGAAATTGACATCTACCCCGAATACACCGGCAATGGCGCCTTCATGCTGGGAGCCGAAAAAAGCCCAGCCTGGAAGGACCTAAGAGCAGGTTACGAGTTGGCCAAAAAAATGGATTTTGAGAAAAACAAAATTGTGTGGCTAGAGCCCGCCAATGCCAACAACACTTGGGCCATTGCCATACGCAAAGACCTGGCCACTGCCAACCAACTTCGCAGCATGGACGATGTAGGCCGCTACATCGCCAAGGGCGGTACTTTCAAGCTAGCCGCATCCGCCGAGTTCATGGAGCGAACCGACGCCATGCCTGCATTTCAGACGGCTTACGGATTCAAACTGCGCGCTGACCAAGCCCTTGTTTTGGCAGGGGGCGACACAGCCGCCACCATCAAGGCTGCTGCAGAAAAAACATCGGGTGTGAACGCTGCAATGGCTTATGGCACAGACGGGCCCTTGGCCGCGCTGGGCCTGTTGGTCATGGAAGATCCTAAGGGCGTACAGCCAGTCTATGCGCCGGCACCCTTGGTCCGTGAAGAAGTGCTCAAGCGCCACCCCGCCATTGCCACCATATTGGCCCCCATCTTCAAATCGCTTGACACGCCTACCCTGCAAATGCTGAATGCACGCATTCAACTGGAAGGTCAAGACCCGCGCAAAGTGGCAAGCGGCTACCTCCAAAGCAAGGGGTTTCTGAAGTAAATTCAACATGTCACTGTCGCTCGTGCAACGCTCCAACCCGGTGCTAGCGCTTTATGTGGCACTGGCCATTGGCGCTGCAGGCGGCCTGCCGTTTTTGCGAGTTGCACCCAACCGACTGCTGTCTGGCGAGCCCGTTTATTTATGGGATGTGTTGCAGCAACTGGGCAGCCAACAAATCGATGCACTGATACTGGCCTT
>OFSB01000148.1_pt1 | contig 12723 bp, 10 predicted proteins | sample 1543251 | NCBI WGS metagenome assembly OFSB01 (sample SAMN05442521, study PRJEB24371) | freshwater metagenome | isolation source: Freshwater Lake | place: Canada: Niagara | collected 2012-08-03
AGAAGACGGCATACGAGATGTAGAGAGGTCTCGTGGGCTCGGAGATGTGTATAAGAGACAGCTTTAGTACCTTGACCCCCCGAGAAAAAGAGGTTTGTGCCTTATTAGTAGAAGGACTGATGAACAAGGAAATTGCCGAGCAACTTGGTACAACCGATGCAACCATTAAGGTCCATAAGGCACGTGTCATGGAAAAAATGAGGGCAAGCTCGCTCCAAGACCTTGTTCGATATCACCTAGAGCTCAATTAGCCCTATAGAACATAGTTTTTATCTTAAACCTAAGTTATAGTAGCTAAAGAAAAGAAAAGTGTCTAAATAGCTGATATTTATACGAAAAGAGACAAATTGGCTAACGATCAAAAACTGCCTGATATTCGTGCAGATGTTATTAAAAAGGCTCGCGAAGCCAAAGGAATTTCTATTCCTCAAATGTCGAAAGATCTTTGTTTTTCTGTCAAGCAAATTGAGCAAATCGAGTCCGGTGAGCGAAGCCATTTTTATTCTTTGGCAATTAAGGTTTCTGCGACCAAACGAGTCGCTGAATATTTAGGACTTCCATTCGAAGAGGTCTTTGATTTTGGCCCCGATTTGTTCGAAGCCATCCAATCTCCTGATGAGCAAATTGTCCCTGAAAAAACTACCTTGCCGGAGTCCAAATCTACTCCAGTGATTACGCCGGCAACTCCCAAGCCAGCTGTTGTCGAGAAAATGCCAGAGCGCCTTGAACGCTTTTACCCTCCCGCTGAAGAAAAAGAAGTGAAGCGATCAAAGACGAAATATATTTTCTTTGCATTGGCTGCCATGATTGCGGCTATCGTTTTGAATATTGATCTACCAGCAAAAGATAAGAGTACTGAACCGATCGTTGCAAAACTACCAACCGAGTCCATTGAAAGTAATGCCAAGAAAGAGGATGCCCCTATCAGCCCTGGCTCGATTAGCCCACCATCTTCTTCTGCGGTCGTTCCCGTTGTGACAGTTGGGGTAGGTGCCGAAAATTGTCCTCCTCCTGATGCCAACCAGCTTACTTATCGATCCCCAAGTCCCTCAAAGGCAGGGAATATGGTCTATATTTCGACAAGGATTAAACAGGTGGTTTGTGTGAAAGATGCGACCGGTAAACTCGAGAAAAGAGCCCTCGATGTTAACGGCTCCCACTCCTTTTTTGGTAAAGCGCCCTTTGTGCTGATGACCTCAGGAATTTCTCAAGCGGATATCTTTTTTCAGGGATTTAAAGTTCGGATCGACGATCAGAATGCCAATAGCATTATGTTAGAAGAAGTTTCTTACTAGCTTGGGTAGTTAGACCGCAGCGTCATCTTCCTCGCCTGTTCGAATGCGAATAGCATGTTCGATTGGGCTTACAAAAATCTTGCCATCCCCAATCTTGCCAGTACGAGCTGCTTTGACAATCGCTTCTGTAACTGTTTCAACGCGATCGTTTGGAACGACAACTTCGACCTTCACTTTGGGTAAAAAATCGACGACATATTCAGCGCCACGGTAGAGTTCTGTATGGCCTTTTTGGCGACCAAATCCTTTGACCTCAGTGACCGTTAGGCCTGTAACCCCAATTTCTGCCAAAGCCTCACGCACTTCGTCTAACTTAAAGGGTTTGATGATAGATGTAATGAGTTTCATAATGGCCTCCTATGGACCCAATCATACCCAAGGATTACGAATTCCGGGATATCCCTTTAAGCCCTAGAGTTTTGCTCCAGAAGTGATGGGGTAGCGCCAGTCCCGCCCAAAGGCTCTAGCGGTAATCCGAACGCCTGGCGGAGCCTGACGGCGTTTGTATTCATTGAGTTGGATTAAATGGGTTATTGTGAAAACCGCTGCAGACTGAAAGCCAGCAGCAATAATTTCAGCGCTCGATTGGTTTTGCTCCATATAGCGCATCAAGATGGCATCTAAGACCTCATACGGGGGCAGACTGTCTTGATCGGTCTGATTAGGGCGCAACTCTGCGGATGGAGCGCGGGTCAAAATACGCTCCGGAATGACCGATTGGATTTGATTGCGGTAGTGACAGAGTTTGTACACCAAAGTCTTGGCGATGTCTTTGATGACCGCAAAGCCACCGGCCATATCTCCGTAGAGGGTGCAATAGCCAACGGCCATTTCACTTTTATTACCGGTCGTTAATACGAGCCGTCCAGTCTTGTTCGAGAGTGCCATCAATAGAGTGCCTCGTACCCGTGCCTGAATATTTTCCTCCGTCGCATCGGGTTTGCGATTAGCAAATTGCTCTTGTAAAACACCTTCGATTGCATCAACCGGTTGACTAATTGGGATCTCGTCGTATTGCACACCTAAGTTCTTGGCGAGCTCGCACGCATCGATCCAAGAAATCTCAGCTGTATAGGGTGAGGGCATCATCACCGCACGGACATGATCCGCCCCGAGAGCATCAACCGCAATGGCTAGTACTAAGGCTGAGTCTACCCCGCCCGATAAGCCAATGATGACCCCTGGGAATCGATTTTTACGAACGTAATCCCGCGTCCCCATGACTAAGGCTGAGTAGACCTGAGCTTCAAGAGCTAAAGGCGGAGTGATTTCACCGTGCAAGGGTTGACCATCTTGGATTGATAGAACAGTAAGCGCCTCTTTAAACTGAGGCATGGCCATCACTAATTCACCTTTGGAGTTTAGAGCGCAGGAGCCGCCATCAAACACCAGTTCATCTTGACCGCCCACCATATTGAGATAGACAACTGCCAAACCAGTATCTTGGGTGCGTTCTTTGAGAATAGCTAAACGGGTATTATCTTTTTCAAGATGATAGGGCGAGGCATTCATAACCAGTAAAAGTTCTGCCCCATTCGCTCTCGCATTCGCCGCCGGCTCTGCATGCCATATATCTTCACAGAGCAAGAGCCCCAGCTTTAGACCGTGATGGCTAAATACACAGGATGTGTTGCCGGATACAAAGTAGCGTTTTTCATCAAACACTTCATTGTTTGGTAGAACCTGTTTGTAATAACGTGCAATCACTTTGCCATCTTGTAATACCGAGGCTGTATTGTGCAATCCCACAGGATCTTGGCTCGGATGACCCACCACGACTGCTAGCCCCTCAAACACGGCTAAACGTTGACATAAATGATCTAGGACCTTCTGCGTATCAGCAATGAAGGCAGGGCGCAAAAGAAGATCTTCAGGCGGGTAGCCGGTGAGCACTAGCTCAGGGGTTAATACGAGGGACGCACCTTGGGCATGAGCGGCTTCCGCTGCTTGATAAATTTGCTCCGCATTGCCGATGCAATCACCCAAGAGAGGGTTGATTTGTGCTAAAGCAACGCGGATCGGATTGTTCACCTGGATTACCTTAGCGCGGGGTTACTGAACATCGTTATTATTTTTCTTTCTGATAGCGCGCAATTCCATCAAGGATCTCTTGTTGGGCATCGGCAATCGATCCCCATCCTTTGATCTTGACCCATTTACCTTGTTCAAGGTCTTTGTAATGTTCAAAGAAGTGCTGGATCTGATGAAGACGCATCTGATTGATATCGTCGGAGCTTTCCCAGTGGCTGTAGATCGAGAGGATGCGATCTTCCGGGACGGCTAATAGTTTGGCATCATCACCTGCCTCATCTTGCATTTGTAAAACGCCAAGGGCGCGACAACTAACCACCACTCCGGGGATTAGAGGAAAGGGTGTAATGACCAAAACATCGACGGGGTCACCATCGCCAGCAATGGTTTTGGGGATATAGCCATAGTTACAGGGATAGTGCATGGCTGTACCCATAAAGCGATCCACAAAGATTGCCCCCGTTTCTTTATCGACCTCGTATTTGATGGGGTCGGCATTCATCGGGATTTCAATAATGACGTTAAAGTTCTCAGGAACCTTTTTACCGGGGGTGACATTGTCAAGACTCATACATACTCCAAATTAAATCAAATAAACCAGCCTGCTCAGTAATAACCCTGATCTTAGCAAAGCAGGAAAGATCAAAATCTGTTGGATACTTTGAGGGCTAAATGAAGTCCTATTTTAAGGCTTTCAGCCTTGGACTATGATTTGGCCTAAATAGTAGTACAAGATGAATTTCATTAAGGGAGTTATGCAGCATGATTAATGTCACATACGGGTTGTACTTTGCATTGATCTGTGGGGTACTGGCAGTGATCTACGGGTTTGTGATGCGAACCTGGATCCTTAAGCAAGATACTGGCAACGCCAAAATGATGGAGATTGCTGAGGCAATTCAACAAGGCGCGGCCGCTTACCTGTCACGGCAATATAAAACTATTGCAATCGTTGGGGTGGTTTTAACCATTCTGATTGCGATCTTTCTGGATCTCGCCACGGCTGTTGGCTTTGTCATTGGCGCCGTACTATCCGGCGCTTGCGGTTTTATTGGTATGAACGTCTCGGTACGTGCCAACGTTCGAACCGCACAAGCCGCAACGGTTGGTATGAATGAAGCCCTAAACGTCGCCTTTAAAGGCGGTGCGATTACTGGCATGCTAGTGGTTGGGCTTGGGCTCTTGGGAGTTGGGCTTTTCTTCATGCTCTTGGTGTCGATGGATAACGGCCAAGATTTGTCAGACGTCTTACACCCCTTAATCGGTTTGGCGTTTGGTTCTTCATTGATCTCGATTTTTGCGCGTCTAGGCGGTGGTATTTTTACTAAAGGGGCAGACGTTGGTGCCGACCTCGTTGGTAAGGTCGAAGCTGGTATTCCAGAGGATGATCCCCGCAATCCAGCCGTGATTGCGGATAACGTTGGTGACAACGTTGGTGATTGCGCCGGTATGGCAGCAGACCTGTTCGAGACCTATGCGGTGACATTAATTGCAACGATGGTCTTGGGTGCTTTGATGGTCGTGGGCGCACCAGTGGCCGCAGTCATTTATCCGCTCGTATTGGGCGGCATCTCGATTATTGCTTCTATCATCGGTTGCTCTTTTGTAAAGGCATCCCCAGGTATGAAAAACGTTATGCCAGCTCTTTATAAGGGGTTAGTTATTTCTGGGGTGATCTCTTTAATTGGCTTTTACTTTGCAACCAATTTAATTGTTCCAGATGATGCCCTTGGCATCCAAGGAAGCCAGTGGCGTTTGTTTGCTTCCTCTATTGTTGGCTTACTCTTAACCGCAGGTTTAGTTTGGATCACCGAGTACTACACCGGCACAGATTACAAGCCCGTCAAGCATATTGCCGAAGCCTCTACCAAGGGTCACGGTACTAATATCATTGCAGGCTTAGGTGTATCGATGCGTTCAACTGCGTATCCAGTCATCTTTGTCTGTATTGCAATCTACGCATCCTATTACTTAGCTGGTTTATATGGCATTGCGATTGCTGCGACCGCCATGCTCTCGTTAGCGGGCATTGTGGTGGCGCTTGATGCATACGGCCCGATCACTGATAATGCTGGCGGTATTGCCGAGATGGCTGGCATGCCAGATTCGGTACGCGATATTACGGATCCATTAGACGCGGTGGGTAATACCACCAAGGCGGTGACCAAAGGCTACGCGATTGGTTCAGCCGGCCTCGCGTCCTTAGTGCTCTTTGCGGACTACACCCATGCCTTAGAGAAAATTGGCCAACAGGTAACATTCGATCTCTCCAACCATATGGTCATCATTGGCCTGTTTATTGGCGGCTTGATTCCTTATTTGTTCGGTGCCATGGCCATGGAGGCAGTTGGACGTTGTGCGGGCGCAGTGGTAGAAGAGGTGCGTCGCCAATTTAGAGAAATCCCCGGCATTATGGAAGGGACTGCAAAACCAGAATACGGCAAGGCAGTTGATATGCTTACCTCGGCGGCAATTAAAGAGATGATCATCCCATCGCTCTTGCCAGTGGTTGTTCCAATCTTGGTCGGCTTGTTCTTAGGACCCGCAGCTCTCGGCGGATTACTGATGGGCACCATCATTACCGGACTCTTTGTAGCGATCTCAATGTGTACCGGTGGCGGTGCTTGGGACAATGCCAAGAAGTACATTGAGGAAGGTAATCATGGCGGTAAAGGATCTGAGGCTCATAAAGCCGCAGTGACCGGCGATACCGTCGGCGATCCATACAAAGACACCGCAGGACCTGCAGTCAACCCATTGATCAAAATCATTAACATCGTGGCGCTTCTCATCGTGCCTCTGTTGCCCGTGATGCGATAACGAAGTTCCCGGATGGCAAAACGCCCAGCAGCGCTGGGCGTTTTTTATTGGGTCAGTCGCTTTTTACTATTCCAATGCCTCTAAATAGCGCTGAGCATCCAGAGCCGCCATGCATCCTGTCCCAGCGCTGGTAATTGCTTGGCGATAGATATGATCTTGTACATCTCCGGCAGCAAAGACCCCAGGAATGTTGGTGGCAGTTGCATTGCCCTCAAGACCGGAATACGTTTTGATGTACCCATTGCTCATATCGAGCTGACCTGTAAATAAATCAGTATTGGGTTTATGGCCAATTGCAATGAATGCGCCGGAGACCGCAATATCTTCTTTGGAGCCATCTTGCTTTTTAATACGCACCCCGGTCACACCCTTTTCATCACCCAAGACCTCATCTAGGGTTGAGTGGAGCTTAAGGATTACTTTTCCCTCAGCAACTTTAGCCATTAAGCGATCATTCAAGATGGGCTCTGCTCTAAATTTATCTCGACGATGAATGACGTTGACGGTCTTCGCAATACCGGTGAGATAGAGCGCCTCTTCTACCGCCGTGTTACCACCACCGACAACGCAGACATCTTGACCTTTGTAGAAAAAGCCATCACAGGTTGCACAACCCGATACACCCCGACCCATAAAAGCCTCTTCGCTCGGTAAGCCTAAATATTGCGCCGAGGCACCCGTGGAGATAATTAACGCGTCGCATGTGTACGTGCCTGAGTCGCCAACCAGGCGAATGGGTTTCTCGGTGAGTGCAGCTGTATGAATATGATCAAAAATAATCTCGGTATTGAAATGCTCAGCATGCTTTAGAAACCGCTCCATGAGTTCGGGGCCTTGAACTCCATTGGGGTCTGCTGGCCAGTTCTCAACATCGGTTGTGGTCATTAACTGACCGCCTTGGGCCAGACCAGTAATGAGGGTGGGTTTCAGGTTGGCACGGGCAGCATACACGGCAGCGGTATAGCCAGCAGGGCCTGAGCCCAGAATTAAAACTTTGGAGTGTTTAGTAGTAGAAGTCATAGGTAAATTATAGAGTTCTATCGCCACACCTTGTTTACAATCTAAAAAACATGGCTCGTAGCTCCTACCCACAAACCAAAAATTCCATACCCCCTCAGGGTGGGACCGGAAAGATGTCGCGTTTATTAGCCGAGGTACGGTGGTTGCTTTTGCTCGCAATTTGTCTAGGGCTCTTTGCAGTCTTAATTACTTACACCAAATCGGATCCCGCTTGGTCGCACGCAAGTTTTGAGACCCCCAAAAATATTGGGGGGCGAATGGGAGCTTGGGCTGCTGACTTAATGTTCTATATCTTTGGGGTCTCGGCCTTTTGGTGGGTGATTTTATTTGCCCGGCGCGTTGTCACGCAATGGCGTGAGTTGTGGAGTGTGCCGCTACCCCCAGATCCCAGTGTTAAACCAGAATCCGTTTGGACCCGCTGGCTAGGATTTGGTTTAACGTTAACTTGTAGCATGGGGCTAGAGTCGATCCGTTTACATTCATTGCAATGGGAGCTTCCAAGGCCTCCTGGGGGTATTTTGGGTGAAGTAATTGGTGACCCGTTGCAAATGGCCTTTGGCTTTACAGGTTCTACGCTCATTTTGTTATTTGGTTTGGCTGTAGGCTTATCTCTCTTTTTGCATTTCTCGTGGTTAAGCCTCTCAGAGCAAGTGGGCCGCTATATTGAGTTAGGTCTGCGGCGTTTGCGGGAGAAACGGGAGAAGCAAGAAGACCTCAAAATTGGTGAGCAGGCAGCCGTTGAGCGGGTAGAGCACGTGGAAGAAGTGCGTATTCGTGAGGAGATTTCGCCAAAAGTACAAATCTTCAATCAACCCCTCAAGATCGTGAAGAGCGAGCGCGTAGAGCGCGAGAAGCAGCAACCTCTCTTTGTCGAGATCCCTGATTCTGAGTTGCCACCACTCTCTTTATTGGACCCTGTACCAGAGGCAAAAGAAACTATTTCTGCCGAGACCTTAGAGTTCACCTCACGTTTGATTGAGCGCAAGCTCGACGACTTTGGTGTGCAAGCCAAAGTCATTGCAGCCTATCCAGGTCCCGTTGTGACCCGCTACGAGATCGAGCCCGCAGTGGGCGTTAAAGGCAGTCAGATTGTTAACCTCTCGCGCGATTTATCACGCTCACTCGGTGTGGTGAGTTTGCGCGTTGTTGAAACTATTCCTGGTAAAACGTGTATGGCCTTGGAGTTGCCAAACCCAAGCCGTCAGTCGGTTTACCTCTCAGAGATCTTAAGTTCGCAGGTCTATAACGACAATCACTCACTCCTTACGCTAGCCTTAGGGAAAGATATTTCAGGTAGCCCTACGGTGGCAGATTTAGCGAAGATGCCGCACTGCTTAGTCGCCGGTACAACTGGTGCCGGCAAGTCAGTGGGGATCAATGCCATGATCTTGTCGATCCTTTTTAAGGCTAAGCCTGATGAGGTACGTCTCATCATGATTGATCCGAAGATGCTCGAGATGTCGGTCTATGAGAAGGTGCCGCATTTATTGTGTCCCGTAGTGACCGATATGAAACAGGCCTATAACGCACTCAATTGGTCAGTCAATGAGATGGAGCGGCGCTACAAACTGATGAGCAAGTTTGGGGTGCGTAACTTAGCTGGTTTTAATAAAAAGATTATGGATGCCGAAGCCAAAGGTGAAAAACTCACCAACCCATTTAGCCTGACGCCTGAAGACCCAGAACCCATTTATAAAGCACCAGTCATTGTGGTGATCATTGATGAGCTGGCTGACCTAATGATGGTCTCGGGTAAGAAGATTGAAGAGCTGATTGCGCGGATTGCCCAAAAAGCACGCGCAGCTGGTATTCATTTGGTACTCGCAACACAACGTCCCAGTGTGGATGTGATTACTGGCCTCATTAAGGCCAATATCCCAACGCGCATCTCGTTTCAGGTGAGCAGCAAGATCGATAGTCGTACTATTTTGGATCAGCAAGGTGCCGAAGCTTTATTAGGAATGGGTGATATGTTGTATATGCCACCAGGTACTGGCTTGCCGATTCGGGTGCATGGTGCTTTTGTTTCTGATGATGAAGTCCATCGTGTAGTGTCATGGCTTAAAGAAAAGGGCGAGGCAAACTATATTGACGGTGTTCTAGAGGGTGCGGACGAGTCCACCATGGACGCTCTCAATGGCGGCGGTAATGGTAGCGGTGAAGCTGATGCGCTGTATGATCAAGCAGTCGCTATCGTCTTGGAAAATAAACGTGCTTCAATCTCACTCGTACAACGCCATCTACGCATTGGTTATAACCGCGCGGCACGCTTACTCGAAGATATGGAGAAAGCCGGCCTAGTCTCGAAGATGGGCGGTAATGGTAATCGTGAGATTTTGGTCTCGCGTCCTTCTGAGTAGTATCTGTTTAATCAAAACCCATTCTTTTCTGTGAAGTTCATTCATTATTTCCTTGCTTTACTCCTAGGCGCGTTTAGTTCGGTCACCTTCTCTCAAGATAGCCGCCCTAATGGCGTGGAGCAATTGCGCCAATTTGTGAAGACCGTGCAAGCTGCGCAAGGCGAGTTTGCGCAGCAGCAGATGCGCTCCCCAAAACCTAATGAGCCACAAGACAAACCCAAATTAGTCCGCCAGACCTCGGGTCAATTTATCTTTCAAAGACCTGGTAAGTTCGTTTGGGACACGCAAAAGCCCTATGAGCAAAAACTAATTGCTGATGGCAAACAGCTCTTGATGTGGGATAAGGATCTCAATCAGCTCACGATACGCTCTGCCAATCAGGCCTTGGCAGCATCGCCGGCTGCTATTTTGTTTGGTGAAAGTGCGCTTGATGCACAATTTGAGCTTGAGGATGGAGGAAGTAAAACCGATCTACAGTGGGTGAATCTTCAGCCTAAGGTAAAACCTGGACAGGGCGATTTACCGTATACCAAGATTGCCATTGGGATGGCTGCAGGTTTACCAAAAGCCTTGGAGTTAACCGATGGCTTTGGTAGTGTTGTCCTGGTAGTTTTTAATCAGAGGCAAATCAACCCCAAGATTGAACCTAGCCGTTTTCAGTTCAAAGCCCCACCAGGGGCAGAGGTCTTGCGACTAAACTAATGGTTTAGATCAATAAGGAATACCATGCTGGATCCCCAACTGTTACGTAAGGACTTAGAGAGTGTCAAAACCCGCTTAGCAACGCGTAAGTTTGAGCTTGATACTGCTTTATTTATACAACTCGAGACCGAGCGTAAGGAGCTGCAAGGGCGCACCGAAGAGTTACAAGCTAAGCGCAACCAACTTGCCAAAGCCATTGGCATAAAAAAAGGTAAAGGTGAAAATGCTGATGCCGAGTTAACTGAATCAACTGGCGTCAATAAAGAGTTAGAAGGAAGCGCAACACGCTTAAATGCCTTACAAGTGCAAATTCAGGACTTTCTCCTGGGTATCCCAAACCTTCCTGATGACAGCGTTCCGGCGGGTAAAACCGCGGATGAGAACAAAGAAATTAAAGTGTGGGGTAAGCCAACGCACTTTGAATTCACGCCGAAGGATCACGTTGATTTAGGAACCCCAATTGGCCTCGATTTTGACTCTGCTACTAAAATTAGTGGGGCGCGCTTTGTGGTTCTCAAAGGGAATGCTGCTAAATTGCATCGTGCTTTGGCACAGTTTATGTTGGATATACATACTGTCCAGCACGGCTATCAAGAGATCTATGCACCCTATATTGTTAACGCAGACTCCATGCGTGGCACAGGGCAGCTACCGAAGTTTGAGGCGGATCTTTTTAAGGTCCCAAGGAAGATGGGTGGTGAGCACCCCGATGATGGTGGTGAGCGTATCGAAAACTTCTACCTTATTCCAACAGCCGAAGTCCCGGTTACCAATTTGGTGCGCAATGAAATTATCAATGCAGACCACCTCCCCCTGAAATACGTGGCGCACACTCCTTGTTTTCGTTCTGAGGCAGGCAGTTATGGGCGTGATGTACGGGGCATGATCCGGCAACATCAGTTTGATAAGGTGGAGTTAGTGCACATCAGCAAACCCGAGAACTCGATGCAGGCACTCGAAGAGTTGACTGCCCACGCTGAGAAAATCTTAGAGCTTCTAGAGCTACCCTATCGCAGAATGCTCTTGTGCACCGGTGACATGGGATTTGGTAGTACCAAAACCTATGACCTTGAAGTTTGGATCCCCTCGCAAAATGCCTATCGAGAGATCAGCTCCTGTTCCAATATGGGTGATTTCCAAGCCAGACGTATGCAAGCCCGCTATAAAGTTGGACAGAATAAGCCGGAGCTCTTACATACCCTAAATGGTTCAGGCCTTGCCGTAGGAAGAACTGGCGTCGCTATTTTGGAAAACTTCCAACAAGCAGATGGTAGCATCAAGATCCCCAAGGCGCTACAGCCCTATATGGGCGGCCTAGAGGTGATTCGATCGCTATAATCGTTTCAATCGAGTGGAGAGGTGGCAGAGTGGTCGAATGTACCTGACTCGAAATCAGGCGTAGGTGCAAGCCTACCGTGGGTTCGAATCCCACCCTCTCCGCCATGTTGTCAAGCAAAAAGAGACTTCGCAGCTTTTTTCTTTTTGTTACCTCAAATATTCCCTCTTTAAGGTTATGCAATTACATCGTGACAAGCCATGGAGGTCGTATCAATATGCGAGTCAGCAAGATACTGGCGCAGCATTCAAGATTACTTTTACAGCTTCGAACTAAATGCACAGTTTGTTTAGTTAATTCATTTTTTTGTATCGCGTTATTCCGCTGAGCAATTCTTCAGACTCAAAATCTGCTTTAAAGATACTATTTTTATCAAAAAGATAGGATCGATAAATGCCAGAACTCCAACTCATTTTTAAGCGAATGATGCGGTATGAACCATCGCTTAGGTCATCCAAAGTCTTCTTAGTTTGCTCAATTTGATTCTTTTGATCCTCATTTGGATTAGCAAGGCTACTAGTATATTTTTCAAAGTTACTGAGTAGAGCGGCTTTACTCACTGTCTTGCTGTAATAAAAAATCGGCTCCATAGGGTTCTCGGATGGTTCGCTACCAAGCCATTTGAAGGGCAATTCGGTTTTTGTTTCTAAATTAGTGATCATGAAGGAGTTTTCAGTGATCTGGATTTGTGTATTGCCATCAACCCATTTCCCAAGCCACCGTTTATTAAGAGGCTCTGAAGCCACTAAGGGTGGTTTAGCAACCACCACAGCAGGGCCGCTACTTTCTTCATTGGCTTGAGGTTTGATGGTGGGTTCGATTGTTTCCTGTTGATTTTGCTTGACGTAATAAATAGCCGCACCAACTAATCCTATGACTACCAAAACAAGTGCAATGAGACGATGATTTGTGTCTGCCGATTTTGGTGCTGGACTTCGAGCAATATTCGATTTCTCTACTGCAATGGGTTTTGCAATATGTGCAGCAGGGGGTGGAGCAGAAAAAGGCGGGGGCGTGGTGGCTGATACGGTTGAGACTGGAGCTGTTGGGGCGGGAGAGCTAGCTTGTGCAGGAGTTACTACAGGTTCGGTACGGTTTAGTATCGTGTTTTCATTCGGGCGGCTAAAGTTAGTTGGCGGGGCTGTTAAATGGGGTTTGG
>OFSB01000175.1_pt1 | contig 11169 bp, 10 predicted proteins | sample 1543251 | NCBI WGS metagenome assembly OFSB01 (sample SAMN05442521, study PRJEB24371) | freshwater metagenome | isolation source: Freshwater Lake | place: Canada: Niagara | collected 2012-08-03
TTAACAAGGTCAAACGCATCGTCAAGGTGATGAGTCTGGTGAATTCAACATCTGAATTCACAGAGCAACACCTGGTGACCAATGGCTGCAGTGAGTTGTTGGGCCAGGTATTTGGCGATGCCGGCGCGCACGCTCGAAGTGCTTTTGGCGTTGCTCAACTGCCCATGGGTGCCTGCGTCGAGATTGAATTGATCGCCGAATTAGCCTAATTCAACAAAATTGCCACACTGCCTATCTTTGCAAGTTCATAGCAAGGCAAAGCAACTATTGATAGTTTTGAGAGGGGAAATGGCGTTTTCCTAAAATAATTAATCACTTTTAACTACAAAATTATTAAATATTGATTAATAAATGCATACAAAAAGAATTATTATGAATTCTTAAGTAAACATTTAGACAGGAAATCCGCCATGAAACCACTCTGTGTCAGCTTCGTCGAACAAGACTCTAATTTGGCGGAACAGGTCCTTGCCCACCTTCACACTGCTGGCATTCAATGCCATCACTACATTGACGCACAGGACTTAGCCGCACAAAACGCCCACCAAATCAGTGATGTTGTAGTTTTAGATGCCCTCACATTGGGCGAGCAAAGCCTGACCTATGCGGCCAAATTGGCCAAGCACCCAGAAGTTCGAGTGGTCATGATTGCCCCTGCCACCGAGCCCCAAGAGCGCATTGCCGCAATTGCTGCGGGTGCTGACGTCTGCATTAGCAAACCGTTTAACCCCAGTGAATTGATCGCCATCATTGAACGCTTGGCAGCAAGGCTTCCCAGAACCCTCAAAACCGGATGGACCATCGATCCGGTGCGGGCCTTGCTAACCGGCCCAGCCAACAATGCCATTGGGCTGACCGCCATGGAAACCGTTCTGCTGACGCAATTGGCCATGGCCCCCGAACAAGCATTGCGCAGCGATGCCTTAGAAATGGCCATCTGGGGCCTCTCAGATTTTTACAACAACAAACGCTTGCAAGTGTGTGTCTCAAGACTTCGCAAGAAATTAACCCACAGGAATGGCCCCGAAGAGTTGTTAGCTACTTGCTGGCGTTCCACTTACCAGTTTGTGCCGCGCATGCATTTCGCACCCAAAAGATAAACCTCTGCTTTATTCAACGCGTGAAATTTGGGTTGGCTTGAAGCCCAAATCAGCAGCCTTGCCTTTGCGCGCTCTAGCCGCCCGCGCATTGTTCAAGCTTCTAATTTCAAGCGTTTCTTCGCGGTCTTTACCGCCACGTCCAATACCCGTGAGCTTCACACTGCGGGTGTAGGCGGCTGCGCCAGCCAGCGTGTCTTTGGCTTCCAAATCAAGCAGCATCAATCCGCGCCCCCCCTTCTCCATCAGCTTGAGTTCACTGATTTCAAAAGTGAGAATGCGCCCCCCTGTGGAAGCGCACGCGACATGCGTTGCGGCAGGCATCACTTTAGCGCCTGGTTGCGGCGTAGCGTTTGAGCCCGACACATGTGATGGTGCGCACACCGATTCGCCCTCGCCCACTGTGAGAAAAGCTTTGCCGCCTTTTTGACGCGAAATCATGTTGTCCACTGTCGCCATGAAACCATAGCCGCCCGAACTCGAAAGCAAGAGTGTGGCGTTTGAAGGTCCTGCAAAGTAATGTGCAATCTGAGTTCCGGGTTCCAGTTCAATGAGCGTGGTCACAGGCTGGCCATCGCCACGCGCTCCAGGCAACGCAGCCACAGGCACAGAGTAAACACGACCACTGCCTTTTTGGGCTGTACCAAAGGCCAGCAGAGTGTCGACAGTGCGGCACTCATAGGCGCCATATAAACCATCGCCCGCCTTGAATGCAAAACTGCTAGCGTCGTGACCATGACCTTGGCGTGCACGCACCCAGCCTTTTTCCGAAACCACCACAGTCACAGGTTCGTCAACCACTTTCACTTCGGCCACAGCCTTCTTCTCTTCTTGGATGAGTGTGCGGCGCGGGTCGGCAAATGCTTTGGCATCTTGCTCGATCTCTTTCACCATCAAGCGTCTGAGTGCGGAAGGGTTGGCCAAAATTTCTTCAAGTTGTGTTTGCTCGGTGCGAAGTTCTTTCAACTCTTGCTCAATCTTGATGCCTTCCAAACGGGCCAATTGGCGTAGTCGAATGTCAAGGATGTCTTCGGCTTGACGCTCGCTCAGTTTGAAACGAGTCATCAAAGCCTGCTTGGGCTCATCGCTTTGGCGAATGATGGCAATCACTTCGTCAATGTTGAGCAACACCAGCTGACGGCCTTCCAAAATGTGGATGCGGTCCATCACCTTGCCTAAGCGATGCTCAGAGCGGCGAACAATGGTTTGTTGGCGGAAAGTAATCCACTCAAGCAACATTTGGCGCAATGACTTTTGCACCGGCTTGCCATCAATGCCCACCGAGGTCATGTTGATGGGCGAGGAGGTTTCCAAGCTGGTGTGCGCCAGCAAAGCCGTAATGAGTTCTTGTTGTTCAATGCGGCTGGTTTTGGGCTCAAACACCAAACGCACTGCAGCATCTTTGCTGGACTCATCGCGCACCACGTCAAGCAAGGACAAGACACTGGCCTTGAGTTGCATTTGGTCTGGACTCAGGGCTTTCTTGCCTGCCTTCACTTTGGGGTTGGTGAGCTCTTCAATTTCTTCCAGCACTTTTTGCGAGCTCACACCAATGGGCAGTTCAGTGACCACCAATTGCCATTGACCCCGCGCCATGTCTTCAATTTTCCAACGTGCGCGCACTTTCAGAGAGCCACGGCCTGTGCGATAGGCATCTGCAATGTCGGAGGCTGGGCTGATGATTTGGCCACCGCCTGGATAGTCGGGGCCGGGTACCAAGGCAAACAATTCTTCGTTGGTGAGCTTGGGCGACTTGATGAGGGCTACGCACGCATCGGCCACTTCACGCAAATTGTGACTTGGAATTTCAGTGGCCAAACCCACTGCAATGCCACTGGCACCGTTCATCAACACAAAGGGCAAACGCGCTGGCAACTGTCGCGGCTCTTCGGTAGATCCATCGTAGTTGGGAATGAAGTCGACGGTACCTTGGTCTATCTCATCCAACAACAAAGTGGTGATTTTCGAAAGACGTGCTTCCGTGTAGCGCATGGCCGCTGCGCCATCACCATCGCGGCTGCCAAAGTTACCTTGGCCATCAATGAGCGGGTAGCGTTGGCTAAAGTCTTGAGCCATGCGCACCAACGCATCGTAAGCAGCTTGGTCGCCATGGGGGTGGAAGCGGCCCAGCACATCGCCAACCACCCGCGCACTTTTAACCGGCTTGGCACCCGTAGCGCCCGAAAAGCCCAAACCCATGCGAGACATGGCATACAAAATGCGCCGCTGGACTGGTTTTTGACCATCGCACACATCGGGCAAGGCACGGCCCTTGACCACGCTCAATGCATATTCAAGGTAGGCGCGCTGCGCATAAGTGGCCAAATTCAGAGAGTCATCGGACTCGCTGTTTTGAAGGTCTAAGGTCGGTTGATCGTTCATGTTGGGATCATTTCAAATCTAAGCAATTCAGGAAGGCGTTGACTGAGCACTTAGATGTCAACTTCAATGTCATCACCATGCAATTCCATGAGTTCGCGGCGCGCTGCCGCTTCGCCCTTGCCCATCAATTGGGTGATCAAACTTTCGGTTTGTGCAAAGTCTAGGGTGCCTAGTTGAACAGGCAGCAAACGACGTGTATCTGGATTGAGTGTGGTTTCCCACAATTGCTCTGCATTCATCTCACCCAAGCCTTTGAATCGGCTAATGCTCCATGCGCCTTCGCGCACGCCGTCTTTGCGCAGTTTGTCTAAGATACTTTGCAATTCACCCTCGTCCAATGCGTACATCTTGGCGGCTGGTTTTTTGCCACGTGCAGGCGCATCCACGCGAAACAAAGGCGGACGCGCCACAAACAGATTGCCAGTTTCAATGAGCTTGGGAAAGTGCCTAAAAAACAGCGTCAAGAGCAAGACTTGAATGTGCGAGCCGTCAACATCGGCATCGCTCAAGATGCAAATCTTGCCATAACGCAAACCCGACAAATCGGGCGAGTCGTTGGGGCCATGTGGATCGACCCCGATGGCCACAGAGATGTCGTGAATTTCATTGTTGGCAAACAAGCGATCGCGATCGACTTCCCAAGTGTTGAGTACCTTGCCGCGCAAAGGCAGAATGGCTTGACACTCTTTGTCGCGGCCCATTTTGGCACTGCCGCCCGCCGAGTCGCCTTCGACCAAAAACACTTCGTTGTGTGCAATGTCTTTGCTTTCACAATCTGTCAGTTTGCCGGGCAACACTGCCACGCCTGAACTCTTGCGCTTCTCCACTTTTTGGCCAGCTTTTTGACGATGCTGCGCGGCCTTGATGGCCAACTCGGCTAACTTCTTTCCGTATTCCACGTGCTCGTTCAGCCACAACTCTAGGCTGGGGCGAACAAAACTAGACACCAAACGCACGGCATCGCGTGAATTCAAACGCTCTTTGATTTGACCTTGAAATTGTGGGTCGAGCACCTTGGCCGACAACACAAAACTGGCGCGCGCAAACACATCTTCGGGCATGAGTTTGACGCCCTTTGGGAGCAAGCTGTGCAGTTCAATGAAGCTCTTGACTGCCGTGAACAAACCATCTCGCAAACCACTGTCGTGCGTGCCGCCTGCGGTGGTGGGAATGAGGTTGACATAGCTTTCGCGAACAGGCTGACCATCTTCTGTAAATGCCACCGCCCAACTGGCGCCTTCACCTTCTGCAAAGCTGTCGTGGTTGCTGTCTGCAAAGCCTTCATTTTCAAACAAAGGAATGACGGGATCGCCATTCAAAGTTTGCATGAGGTAATCGCGCAGTCCGGCTTTGTATTGCCAAGTTTGGGTCTCTTTGGTTTTTTCGTTCAACAAGGTCACTGTGACGCCGGGCATCAGTACCGCTTTGCTGCGCAGCAAATGCGTCAGCTCGGTCATGGGCAAGACACTCGATTCAAAATACTTGGCATCGGGCCACACGCGCACCGTGGTGCCTTGCTTGCGATCGCCCTCACCGGCTTTGCGCGTGACGAGTTGCTCAATCACATCGCCGCCAGAAAATGCCAATGCAGCCACTTGACCTTCACGGTAGCTGATGGCTTCCAAACGCTTGGCCAGGGCGTTGGTGACACTCACACCCACGCCATGCAGGCCGCCCGAGAAACTGTAGGCGCCGCCACTGCCCTTGTCGAATTTACCGCCCGCATGCAATCGCGTGAAGACCAACTCAATGACTGGGGCTTTTTCTTCAGGGTGCAGCCCGAACGGAATACCGCGACCATCGTCTTCAATGCTGACCGAGCCATCGGCATGAAGGGTGACTTTGATTTTCTTTCCATGACCGGCCAGCGCTTCGTCTGCTGCGTTGTCTAGCACCTCTTGGATCACGTGCAGTGGGTTATCGGTTCGGGTGTACATGCCCGGCCGTTGCTTGACGGGCTCTAAGCCTTTGAGGACTCGAATAGAGCCTTCGCCATATTCGGGAGATGGTTTTGCAGAGGTAGATGTGGCCATGGGCGCAGATTGTAGTGCGAATTCAAACAAAGTACTGGATAAATTTACAGTTCAACCGAGCATTTGTCTACACAATCGGGCATCATGCGGGGCACGCAGCTTTCCAAAAAACGAGATTCAACAGGAGTATCCAGACGATGCACGGCACAGAAGCCCCCTCCCTTTGGGTTCAGCGATGGTCGCACTTGGCAAAACCTCAAAGTCAAGTTTTGGATCTGGCTTGCGGCGCAGGCAGGCACATGAAGTACTTTCAAAGCCTAGGGCACCTTTGCACAGGTGTAGACCGCTCGGCCGAGGCCTTGGCTGAAGCAAATGCCTACGGAAAGGTGGTCGAAGCTGACATCGAAGGCGGGCCCTGGCCCTTCAGCGGCCAGACCTTTGATGTGGTCCTCGTCACCAATTACTTATGGCGCCCACTGATGCCTCGCATTTTGGAATGCTTAAAGCCAGAAGGGCTCTTAATTTACGAAACTTTCGCTCTGGGCCACGAAAAATTTGGCAAACCTTCGCGTCCCGAATTCTTGCTCAAGCCTGGCGAGTTGCTTCAAACATGTGCCCAGTTGCATGTCATTGCCTATGAGAATGGGTATTGGGATCAACCCGCTAAATGCGTTCAACGAATTGTGGCCGCACAGAAAGTCAATGACTTGCCGCATCCGTTTTGGCTTAGCAGTCGTTAGAATGCTTATTTGTCGACCACTTCATTCGCCATGACGAAAACATTTCAACCCATTACCGGCAGCATTCCCGCCATGGTCACTCCCATGTTGGAGGACGGCTCTGTCGATTACGACAGCCTGAGAAAACTGATCGATTGGCACATTGCCGAAGGCACCGATTGCATTGGCGTGGTGGGCACCACCGGCGAGTCGCCTACTGTCAATGTTGAAGAACATCGAGAAATCATTCGGGTGTCGGTTGAACAAGCCAAAGGCCGCGTACCCATCATGGCCGGTTGTGGCGCCAACTCCACCGCTGAGGCCATCGAGTTGGCCAAGTTTGCCAAAAGCGTTGGCGCCGATTGCCAATTGCAAGTTGTGCCCTATTACAACAAGCCAACGCAAGAAGGCTTGTACCAACACTTTAAAGCCATCGCAGAAGCGGTGCCCGATTTGCCCGTCATTTTGTACAACGTGCCTGGCCGATCTGTTGCCGATATGCAGCACGAAACTGTTTTGCGTTTGGCGCAAGTACCAGGCATTGTGGGCATCAAAGAAGCCACTGGCAACATTGAACGCGCACAGTGGCTCATTCGCGATTTGCCCAAAGAATTTGCTGTCTACTCGGGCGATGATCCAAGCGCTGTGGCACTCATGCTGTGCGGAGGCAAAGGCAATGTCAGCGTGACAGCCAATGTGGCACCCCGCTTGATGCACGAACTGTGCGTAGCTGCCATGGCGGGTGATGTTCAAAAAGCCATGGAAATTCAATTCAAATTGATGCCCATGCACAAGAATTTATTTGTCGAAGCCAACCCCATTCCAGTCAAATGGGCCATGGCCCGAATGGGCTTGTGCGGCGGCACCTTGCGTCTGCCAATGACCGAACTCTCAAAATCTCAGCAGCCCGTGGTTGAAGCCGCGTTGCGTGCCAGCGGACTTATTTAAGGACACCCCCGTGAATCGATTTGCCCCATCTGCTCGTCGCTTGAATGCAATGGCTTGTGCCGCAGCACTTACCTGCTTTTTAACCGGCTGCTCTACGTTAGAAGAAAGCAAAATTGATTACAAAAGCGCCAGTCAAGCACCCACGCTTCAAATCCCGCCAGATCTCACACAGTTAAGGCGTGACTCTCGGTATCAAGTGGCCGGCTCGAACAGCGCATTGGCCAGTGCCGCATCGGCAGCATCTCCCGCTCGTACCGCCCAAGATGCTGGCACCGCTGCCAATCAAGCGGGCGAAGCTCGCATTGTGCGCACAGGCACTCAGCGTTATTTGGTCATCAACAGAAGCGCAGATTCCGTTTGGGAGCCATTGCGTGAATTTTGGAAAGACAATGGTTTCGTGCTCAATCTTGACCAACCCGAGTTGGGCATCATGGAAACTGACTGGGCCGAAAATCGCGCTAAATTGCCACAAGACTTTTTGCGCAAAGCAGTTGGCAAAATATTTGACTCTCTCTACTCAACTGGCGAACGTGATCGCTTTCGCACCCGCATTGAGAGAACGGCCAATGGTTTGGAAATTACCATCACCCATCGCGGCTTGGCTGAAATTTATACCAGTCCCCTGAAAGATGCCACAGTTTGGTCGCCTCGTGCAGCCGATCCAGAATTGGAAATTGAATTTCTGCGCCGTCTGATGATGAAATTGGGCGGCCAAAGCCTCTCTGCCAATGCTGCTTTGGCCAGTTCAGCCAGTTCAGCCAGTTCAGCCAGTTCAGTCACGACAACATCATCTGGCACAGCCATGCCAGCCGATGTGAAGGTGATCAAGCAAAACAATCTGCCTGCCATCGAAATCAAGGACGGTTTTGAACGCGCATGGCGACGCGTCGGTGTGGCCATTGATCGAACTGGATTTACAGTAGAAGACCGTGATCGCGCCCAAGGTGTGTTCTTTGTGCGTTACGCACCACCCGGCACCACAGGCAAAGAACCAGGCTTTTTTGCCAAGCTGTTCACAAGTGACAAAGTCATTCCAACACTGGCCAAATACCGCATTGCCGTGACCAGCAAGGGCGACGTTTCAACCGTGATGGTTCAGGGCGCTGACGGTATTCCTGAAACCTCGGCCAATGCAGACAAAATCATCAAACTGTTGGCTGACGAAATCAAATAAGCCCAAGTACTTTTTCAGACTCACAAAGTCTGGGCGAAAAAAAACCCCGCAGAGCGGGGTTTTTCTTTGACTGCCAAGAATTACTTCTTAGGCGCTTCTGCAGGAGCAGCAGCAGGTGCTGGGGCTGGCGCAGCAGCTGCAGGAGCAGCAGCATCAGCTGGCTTAGCATCAGCAGCAGGCGCTGCAGGAGCGGCTGGCGCTGCAGCGGGTGCTGGTGCAGGTGCTGGCGCAGCAGCTTCTTTTTTACCGCAGGCAGCCAAAGCAGCAGCAGCGATCACGGCAGCCAAAACGAGGGACTTGGTCATGATTATTATCCTTAAAGTTAGTAAAAAACAATTTCCGGGAAATTGTCATCAGGTTTAAAAAAGCCTGTTGACAGAACAGCAAGCACTCGAGCTCTTGATGTCCAGCCTCCGATTATAGCTTTAATCATGTCACATCATTCTCGATCAAGTCAGATGGGTGCCACCACCCCTCCTCCCACCAGGCCTTCATCAATTGAGCAGCCGCCTCGCTCAGGCCCGAAGCCTCTTTGGCAGTTAAGTACTTCTCATTGGCCAACTTTTGAAGCAGCTTGGCGTCCCTTCCAGCTGCCCTAAAACTCTCACCATTGACAAAGATGTGCTTGGCATCAAACAACATTTTGGTTCTTCGATCGAGGCGAACACCACATGGCCATGCAAATGCACTTAAGACGTCCTGATTCGGGGGGTCGAACCACACACTGGGTTTGGGCTCTGTCAGTGTTTCACCCAGCAAACAATTCAAAATTTGGGGATCTTTGAGCGCTTTGGCAACTGCTTGCGAAGCAAATTTTTGCAGCGCCGCGGGAATAGCAGCGTCCTTGATAGCGGCTGTTTGACTGGGGTCTTGGTAAATCACATCCAAACTTGAGCCTGCATTTTCAGTCATCTCTTCAGACAAGCCCATCAACAATTCACTGGCCAACTCGGCACTTCGAGGCACCTTGAAGCCAATGGAATAAGTCATGCACTCACCCACAGCCGTGCCATCGTGGGCATATCCCGGGGGCAAATAAAGCATGTCACCAGGGTTCAGCACAAATTCAGCTTCGGGCTTGAATGCTTTCAAAATTTTGAGGGGCACACCTTCTTGCAACTCAAACTTTTTCTGTCGCCCAATGCGCCACTTGCGCTGACCATGCGCCTGCAAAAGAAACACGTCGTAGCTGTCGAAATGGGGCCCCACACCGCCGCCCTCCGTGGCATAACTGATCATCAGGTCGTCCAGCCTCGCATCGGGCACAAATCGAAATTGTTGCAATAGCGCATGAACGGCATCGTTGTGCAGATCCACCCCTTGGATGAGCACCGTCCAGTCGGGCGTTTTCAGGGAAGGCAAACTTTTTCGGCTGATAGGGCCTTTTTTCAAGGTCCATTTCTCACCTTTCCTAACAATGTGTCGCGACTCAACCTCCTCGCTTTCAACCATGTCCAACAGGGCCGATCGGTCGATCAAGGGCTTCATGCCCGGGATGGCTTGCCGAATGAGCAGGGGTTTCTTCTGCCAATGGCGTTTCATGAATTGAGCAGGCGTCAATCCCGCCAACAAGATCAAGGGTGTATTTTTTTGCATCACATTCAATTCAAAAACGATTTCAAAACTGCGACAATTCTCAGATGGATATTACTTCTCAATGTGTGGTCGAACTGACCTGGACGCTCAAAGATACTTTGGGCGAAGTTTTAGACGAGCTCGATGAGCCGGTTGCCTTCTACCTGGGTGGTCATGATTTGCTGCCCAAAATAGAAGAAGCGCTTCAGGGCCATGCCGCCGGAGCCAAAGTCGATTTGCACCTTGAACCCGAAGATGCATTTGGAGATTTTGACGAGAACTTGCTCTTTTTAGAACCCCGCGCGCTCTTTCCCAAGGACATTCAGGAAGGCCTCACCATCGAGGGCAACGCCTTGCCTGCTGGCTGCAACCCAGATGCGCCGCGCAATGTGCTTTACACCATCACCGAAATTTATCCCGATCACGTGGTGCTAGATGGCAACCACCCTTTGTCAGGCATCGCTTTGCGCATTAGCCTCAAGGTCAATCATGTGCGCTTGGCCACAGACCAAGAGCAAGAAGCTGGCACCTGCGGAACTGGGTTTTTCAAAATTGAACTAGGCGACACACCTGGATCGGCTGGCGGCTTGCTTCACTGAGCTTCACTGAGCAAAGGGCCTTGGGCTTCACCCCTTGCCAGTTGATCCATATCCACCTTCACCACGTTCGCTGGGTGCATCAAACTCTTTGACCACCTTGAATGTGGCCTGCACCACAGGCACGATGACCATTTGTGCAATCCGCTCCATGGGTTGAATGGTAAAGGCCTCTTGACTTCGATTCCAGCAACTGACCATGAGCGGCCCCTGATAATCGCTGTCGATCAAGCCCACCAAATTGCCCAGCACAATGCCGTGCTTGTGACCCAAGCCAGAGCGCGGCAAAAGCATGGCGGCATAAGCAGGGTCTTTGATGTACACAGACAACCCGGTGGAAATGAGTTGCCATGCGTTGGGTTGCAGGGTGATAGGGGCATCCAAACAAGCCCGTAAATCCAGCCCCGCACTGCCCGGCGTGGCGTAAGCTGGCAATTGATCGGCCATGCGGGCATCCAAAATTTTCAAGTCAACATTCATCGTCGTGAGATCCAAATTAAGGGAGAGGTCAGTGCTTGAATCGGCTTAATTGCGTGAGTGATTTTTACCCATTCGGCTGGCTATTTCTTTCACCAAGTCTTGCGCCAGATGCGTCTTGGTGTCGCGCGGCATCTCTTTGGCACCCGTGGCATCAACCAACAGCAAAGCGTTGTCGTCTTGACCAAATGTAGACGGACCAATGTTTCCCACCAACAAAGGCACATC
>OFSB01000176.1_pt1 | contig 11151 bp, 9 predicted proteins | sample 1543251 | NCBI WGS metagenome assembly OFSB01 (sample SAMN05442521, study PRJEB24371) | freshwater metagenome | isolation source: Freshwater Lake | place: Canada: Niagara | collected 2012-08-03
TTTTTGAAACTCACCAGTTTCAGCGTCCACTAGATAGGCAGCGTAATCATTAGCATCTCTTCTAAATAATGTATTAGAAAGTGAACAATCTCCCCACCAAAATCCAAGTAGGTGAAGTCTTACTAAAAGTAATGCTAGAGCGTTTGCCATATTTAAAATCTCAGTTGGTGTTACCTCACCACTTAGTATCACTCGGTATGGCAGTGAATACGGTAGGTATTTTGTAACTAAGGCAGATGGTAATTCATTGCCTTGCCCATCAACTCTGCCTTCAATTACTGCAACTGGTTCAACGCATGGCGCTGTTCTTTGATTTAAATCTCTAAGTAATGTGTACTCACGATTTGCAAACTCAGGCACTGTCTCTTTAACTGCAAAGATCTCACTATTGCTTTTATTTGGATTAGATCTAATTAACCTAACAACGTGGCGAGAGATACCGCGCATGCCGGTGAGCACCTCATCCTCAGGCCAGTTCTCAAGGCTTTGATCCCAAGGCAGGTTAGCTAAGGTGGCTATTTCCTCACCTAAACCCTTAATTCTTAGTCCGCTCACCCCAGTATTCTCCCTTATTTAACTACTTAGCCACTAATCAAGTCATATAAGAGAGTTAAAAGAAGGTTAAAATTCTTCTTATGGCCAGATTTAGTAAACCAAAAATTGGTGTGAAATTTCCAGCACTTCGCAGGGGAAAGAAAAATGTGGCAACTGATGTTGATTACGGCAAGGCCGGTAATCCAGTAAGTACTAGTAATCCTTTCTACTTCGGCTTTATGGTCACAGCTGGAGCATTAATAGCCTTCACCTTGCTGCAAGCACTTGCATCAGCGAGCGCCGTATTTATTTTAATTATCATCTCACTATTTCTAGCAGCTGGTTTAAACCCAGCAGTTCTCTTTTTCCAAAACCGTGGCTTAAAACGAGGAGCCTCCGTTGGCGCAGTAATGGGCTTAGTACTTTTATTTGTAGCCGCCTTTATTGCAATCGCTGCCCCACCATTAATTGATCAAGGTAATCAATTAGTTAATAACGCACCACAGTTAGTTAAGGATTTAAACAATAACGCCTTTATTAATGATCTAAACAATAGGTATGGCGTAATTGACTCTTTGCAAACCAGGGTTGATTCAGTAATTAAAGATGGGCAGTTTGCTATCACAGCCTTTGGCGGCGTAATTGGAGTTGGTAAAGCAGTTGTCTCAGGCTTGGTCTCTACCTTTACGATTTTAGTTTTAACTCTTTACTTTCTAGCAGCTCTTCCGCAGGTTGTGCAGATTAGCTTAAGGTTTGTGCCCGCTACGCGCCGTGATCGAGTATCAAAATTAAGTAATGCAATTATTGCCAGAGTTGGCTCCTTCGTTGGTGGGCAAGGAATTATTGCAATCCTGGCAGCTTTATTTATTTTAATTATGGGCTTAATAATTGGTATGCCATACACCGCACCCCTTGCAATGGTGGTGCTAGTTTGTGGTTTTATCCCACTAGTTGGCCACTTTATTGGAATGAGTATTGTTACTTTAGTTTCATTAACAAAATCACCAACAACTGCTTTAGTAGCACTGGGTAGTTATATTATTTATGTTCAGATTGAAAATTATGTGATTACGCCAAAGATAATGCGAAAGTCCCTGGCTATTCCAGGACTTGTCACAATTATCGCAGCCCTTCTTGGCACATCTCTACTTGGTTTAATTGGCGGCTTACTTGCAGTGCCAATTGCAGCCGCTGTCCTTCTTATAATCGATGAGGTAGTTTTTCCAAGAGCTGATCAGTCTTAAACCTCTGTTGCTAGTGGCAATCTGCCTGGCGCAATAATCTTTACAATCTCACTTAATACTAAGGCCACCATTGGCTCACCCACCCAAAGATGTTTAGCATCTTTAACATCAATCTGCTTAAGATTTGAAATACCGGCAAATCTTTTCCTGGCATCCTCCGGTGTTAAATACTCATCTAACTCTGGGATTAAAGCGGTAATTGGGCGGCCATCTTTTGCCCAGAAATCTAAGTCGTCCTGCGTTGTTGATAACATCGGAGGGCTTAAAAGAATTAACTCTTTGATTCTTTTATCCCTGCCATATTGAAGAGCAAGTTCTGTGCCAAAAGACCAACCAATTAGATATAGATCTTTTACATTTAACTCATCAAAGCAGTAATTAATTGCAGCTAATACATCTAGTTCTTCACTCTTACCTGAGTCATACTCACCATCACTTGTTCCTGCCTCACTTGACGTGCCCCTTGTGTTAAATCTAATTATTTGAATACCAGAAAGGGATGGCAATCTGTTTGCTGCCTTTTTATAGATATGTGAATCCATCATGCCCCCACCTGAAGGATTTGGGTGAAGCATTAGAAGTGAGCCGGTTATCTCACCAATTGGGGTGGCAACTTCACCAATTAGATTAAGCCCATCGCTAGTTCTTATGGTTATTAGGCTGCGATTAGCTGGCAGCACCGTTGAAGGGCGGATTAACTCTGGCATGAAAAGAGTTTACTCTTACCCTATGAGCACAGATGCCACCTTTGAAAAGTTTGATCCAGCAACTGGTGAGGTGATCACAACGTACAAGAACTTTTCACAAGCTGAAGTTTTTGCAGCCGTTGATGCTGCCGGGCTTGCCGCAATTAGATGGAATGAGTTTGGCTTTACGTCGCGCAAGCGAGTTTTGCTTAAGTGGGCCTCATATATAACAAATAATCAAAAAGAGATTGCTAATTTAGTAGCAACTGAGTGTGGTAAACCAATTGGGGATGCATCCCTTGAAGTATCAATTGCTGTTGATCATATTGCTTGGGCAGCAAAGCATGCACAGCAAATAATGAGCAGGCAAGTTAGACCATCTGGATTATTAATGTTTAATATGAAGGCGCAGGTGCAAAGATCACCCCTTGGTGTTGTGGGAGTAATTGGTCCGTGGAATTATCCAATCTTTACCCCAATGGGCTCTATTGCATACGCACTAGCTGCAGCCAATGCAGTTGTATTTAAACCATCAGAGTTCACACCCGGTGTTGGTAAGTGGCTAGCTGATTCATTTGCGCAAATCGCACCTTTTGAAAATATTTTAACTACCGTAACTGGATTACCAGATACAGGTAAGGCGCTTACTCAATCTAAAGTTAATAAGGTTTCTTTTACCGGTTCAACTAGAACTGCTAAAAAAGTTGCAGCCTCCTGTGCTGAGCAAATGATTCCGGTAGTACTTGAGTGTGGCGGAAAAGATCCAGTAATTGTTGCTCATGATGCTGATATAAAACTTGCTGCTGAATACGCCCTCTGGTCTGCGATGGCAAATGCTGGCCAATCATGTATTGGAGCAGAGCGAGTTTATGTTGTTGAATCAGTGGCTGATGAATTTATCGAAACTATTGTTGATATGGCAAAAAAGATTAAGCCTGGGCAAAGTTATGGCCCTGCCACAATGCCATCACAACTTAAGGTAATTCAATCTCATCTAGATGATGCTAAAGCAAAAGGTGCTAAGTTTTTATTAGGTGGGCCAGACTCTGTTAAGGGCGCTTTTGTTGAGCCAGTCATTATGGTTGATGTGCCTGAGGATTCATTAGCTATGACTGATGAAACCTTTGGGCCAACTCTTGCAATTAATAAGGTTATGAATACCGATGAAGCGATCAAGTTATCTAATGCAAGTAGTTATGGCTTAGCAGCGGCAGTATTTTCAAAGCGTGAGGGTGAGAAGATTGCATCAAAGCTTGCCTGCGGAATGGTTTCAATTAACTCAGTGTTTTTATTTGCAGCAATTGCTGCTGTGCCATTTGGTGGGGTTAAAGATTCTGGCTACGGACGTATCCATGGGGCTGAAGGCTTACTTGAATACACCTATGCAAGATCTGTTGTTAAAACTCGATTTAAGATTCCACTTAGATTTACTACCTTTAAGCGAACTAAATTATCTGAAAAAATACTTACTTTGTTGATTAAAAAACTGTACGGCAGAAGAAAGTAAATTATAAAACTTTAATAAGCCGTTCAAATGCCTGATTAATAATTTCTTCACTTGTACCAAAGTTAAACCTTACAAAGTTTGAATGCTTAGGTCCGTATAACACTCCAGCGTTAAGGGCTAACTTACTTCGTTCTAAAATCTGAGCAGCCGGATCACTACCTAGCCCTAAAGAGCTAACATCAAACCACGCTAGATAACCAAAATCAGGGATACGATATTTAATGGTAGGTATTTTGGTATCAATTAATTTTTTAACTAAATTTCTATTTTCATCAAGAGTAATTAACACGCCATCTAACCACTCCTCAGAATCACTATATGCTGAAGTAGAGGCAACTGCTCCGAATAGAGATGCCCGCCAGGTTACTGCTGGTGGCATAGTATTTATCTTCTCTTTTAATTTAATTGATTCAGTAATGATTAATGCACACTTTAATCCAGCAAAATTAAAAGACTTACTTGCGCTAGTAATTATTATTCCAACCTCTTTTGCATCATCACTTACTGATAAGAAAGGGAAAAACTCTTTTTTGTTAAAGGTTAATGGGCCATGAATCTCATCACTTAAAACAATGACGCCATACTTTTTAGCAAGTGTTGCTACTGTTTCTAACTCTGATCGAGTATAGATAATTCCAACTGGATTATGTGGGTGACATAAAATATGTAGTTTTACACCTTTTGCATACTCACGCTCGATCGCCTCTAAATCTAATTTATAATTTAGCCCATCCTCAGATAGTGGTACATCAACTAGCTCTGCGTGAACTTCAGTGATCCATTTCCAGATATTTTCATATACAGGTGAGTTAAGCATTACCTTATCGCCAGCTTTAATAAGAGTGCGCATTACTTCAACAATTCCAACACCAACATCTGTTGCCATTCTTATCTGGCTTGTATCAGGTTGCCAGTTCCAACGGCTTTTAGAAAATTTAGCAAATGCTTCAAATAACTCAGGAAATTCTCCTAAGTAACCAGTGTCTGATCTATCGAGCATGTCTTGCAGGCCAGCCTTTACAGCAGGCGCCATTGGGAAATCCATCTCGGCAACTGGCAGAGGCAAAACATCATTTGGATAGTGTCGCCACTTTGAACTTTTTCGCTTACGTAATTCATCAAGTGCTAATGCGCGTACTGCCTTAGTCATAGTTGCTAGTATGCCACTAAAGCAAACATATGATAAATATTTTTAGTAAGTAGCCCGACCACCTGAGATATCAAAGGTAAAGCCAGTAGTAAATGAGCATGCTTTTGATCCCATAAAAGCAATAATTTCTGCCACCTCACTTGGCTCACCAAGGCGTCCGGCTGGAATCTTTGAAATCATATAATCCAAAGTTTCCTTTGCGGTATTAACATTAATTGGAGTTGCAATTACTGCAGGTGCTAATGAGTTAATAGTAATTCCATCTGTTGCAACCTCTTTTGCCACACCTTTAACAAAACCAATCAAGCCAGCCTTTGCAGTGTTATACGGCGCCATCTTTGGATTACCTTCTTTACCAGCTATTGATGCCACCTGAACAATTCGGCCATACTTTTGTTTTTTCATTACCGGTAGTACTGCTTGAGTCAGCCAGATCGCGCCAAATAGATTTACCGTAATAACTTTTTGGTAATCATCCCAGCTAATGTCCTCTACAAATTTTCCAGTTGGACCTGGATAGCCTGCGCAATTAATTAGCGCATCAATTCTTTGGTGCTTATTCACAACTGATTTAATTAAATCATTAATTCCATTTTGATTTGAGATATCCAGCAGCGCACTCTGAGCTTGGTGACCAGATTTTGTAATTAAGTTAACAGTTTCATCTAGGCCAGCCTGATTTAAATCAACACAAATTACGTTAGCACCGCGGGATGCAATTAATTCTGCGCTAGATCTGCCAATTCCGCTAGCGGAACCAGTAACAATTACCACCTGGTGGGCGTAAGAAGTCTGCTCAAAACCGCTGTTGTTACTCATTATTATCCGATTATACTTGCCACCTCTTATATATAAAAGTGATTTGAATGGAGCATCATGGCAGCTTGGCCAAGCACGCGTGATCCAAAAGGGCCAATGAAGCGCTCAATTGGGATATTAAATAAACAAAAAATTACTCATCAAGATGCCGATGCTTTGCCAGAATCTGCCAAGCGATTCGCTGATGGCGCGCGATATAAAATTGAGATTCCATCTGTAGAGGGCCCAGCTGCTTTAAAAACCGTAATTGATGAATCTAAGAAACATAAACTAATTATTCATCGAATCTCTCAAGGCTCTGGAATTATGATGCAAACTGATGCTGAGATTAAAGAGATGGTGGCGATAGGTAAGAAGGCAAAGATTGAGGTTTGTTTATTTGTAGGACCACGGGCGTCTTGGGATATTGGTAAACAGGTATCAGCTACTGCTGGCGTAATCGCTTCACCAACACTTCGTGGGGCTGATCAACTTAGATTTGCGTTAGAAGATGTAATACATGCAGTGAATTTAGGACTACGAAGTGTTTTAGTTGGAGATATCGGATTACTAAAAGTACTTGGCCAAGCTAAAGTAAAGGGAGATTTGCCAAAGGATTTAATACTAAAAACCTCAGTTGCAATGGTCTGTAATAATCCAGCAACTGCTGCCGTGCTTGAGGATCTTGGCGCATCTACTCTTAACCTTGCAACAGATCTATCTTTGCAGCAGATTGCATCCATTAGATCACAAGTTGATATTCCAGTTGATGTCTATGTTGAAGGACCAGATGATTTTGGTGGCGCAGTTAGACATTATGAAACTCCAGATTTAGTAAGAGTGGCTGCTCCAATATATTTAAAGTTCACTGTTAGAAACTCACCGGGGCTATATCCATCAGGAGCACATATTCAAGGATTAGTTGAATCCACTGCAAAAGAGCGAGTACGCAGGGCCGCTCTAAGTAAAGCTATATTAGATAGGTATGGTTTTAAAAAGTAATATGGCAAATCCTACTGCGCTTAAATTACTAATATTTGGTGGCAATGGCGTCCTAGGTACTGCAATAGCTAATAAGTTTAAAGCCGAAGGATATGAAGTAACTTTTGGTGTTCGAAAAGTTACTAATTCTGCAGATCAATTCCAACTACCCCTAACCGATGAACCAGTGCCAGAGCTGCTAAAGGGTCAATTATTTGATTCAGTTGTATTTGCCCAAGGTGCTAATAACAATGACTCTGTTATTAATCACGAACCTGATGAGTTAACTAGATTATTCCAAGCAAATGTCTCATTTATTACCGATACAACTAAGGCTTTAATGCAACACAATCTAATTAAACAAAAGGGCAAGATTGTTATCTTGAGCTCATTTTGGGAGCAGATCACAAGACAAGAGAAGATGTCCTACACAATCACCAAGGCAGCAGTTGGTGGCTTAGTTAGATCAATGGCAGTTGATTTAGGAAATGCTAAAGGTATTTTGGTAAATGGTTTACTACCAGGAGTAGTGGATTCACCAATGGCAAGAGGATTATTAAAGCCAGCCCAGATTGAGAATGTGCAGAGCCAAACCCCAGGACACAAGATGGTAATTCCTCTTGATGTGGCAAATGCTGCCTACCTACTTGGCTGTGAAGATAACAGCGCTATCTCTGGACAATCTTTATTTGTTGATTATGGCTTTACTATCGCCCGAGTTCTTTAAGGAATCACTTTTTGTGAGTGTTGAGTTACTAAATCAAGAAAGCGTAGTTGCCTACTTAATAGATAAAAAAGTAATAAGTGGTGGTGATAATCCCCAGGTTGAGGTATTAACTGGTGGGGTTTCAAATGTAGTACTTGCAATTACTACCAGTAATCAAAAGTTAGTTTTAAAACAAGCTTTAGCTGAGCTAGCTGTAAGTGAAAAGTGGGAGGCAGATCAGCGTCGGGCAATTGTTGAAGCTGACGCGCTTAACTTGTTTAATCAATTAAGCCCAGATCAGGTTCCCAAATTAGTATTTCTAGACCCACTTCGATTTATTTTGGTATTAGAACGAGTTCCAGTTGGCAGTACCGTTTGGAAATCTGATTTATTAGCTGGAGTAATAAATCCAGATATTGGATTAAAGCTTGGCGCAACCTTAGCTTCATGGCATAACTACGGTGAGAAGAATGCTGAAGTGAAAATAAAGTTTATGGAGGACTCATTATTTGAGCAGTTAAGAATTGATCCTTTTTATAGATTTGTAGCAGCTAAGAATCCACAGATTGAGGTTTCAATTCGTAAGTTAATTAATGAATTAGAGGGTGATAAGACCACAGTTGTGCATGGTGATTTCTCTCCTAAAAATATTATGGTTGCAACAAATGATGATGTTTACATACTTGATTTTGAGGTTACCCATGTTGGAAATCCAGTATTTGATTTAGCCTTCCTAATAGCTCACCTACTTTGCAAGTTCTTTAGAACCGATGATCGATTACATGCCAAATTACTTGCCAACACCGCTATTTCATTTGTGGAGGAGTATCAAGGAGTAAGGCGCATCTCACCTACCCTTCCCAAGCATGCAGCTCTAATTGCACTTGCTCGTGTTGAGGGCAAATCACCTGTTAATTACCTTTCTACTGGTGCTCAACACAAGCTTCAAACCTTTACCAAAGCTATTTTGGCAAATAACGGTAATCTTTCAGTTACTGAGTTATTTGAGATGAGTGCAAAGTGAAAATTAGTAAGGTTATTGGTTATCAAGTTTTAGACTCTAGAGGCCGGCCAACAGTTGCAGCTGCAATCACATTAACAGATGGCTCTACTCACACCGCTCGAGTTCCATCAGGGGCATCAACTGGAAAACATGAGGCTAAAGAGTTACGAGATACCGGTAGTAAGTACTCAGATAAGTTTTACTCAGGCCTATCAGTACAGCAAGCAGTAGCAAATATAAATGAGAAGATCGCTCCTAGATTAGTTGAGGAGCAGATTGATTTAAATTTAGTAGATGCCCAACTGATTGAGTTAGATCCATCAGTAGATCATTCTTCCCTTGGTGCTAATGCCACCTTGGCAGTTTCATTAGCTGCCAGCCTTGCCACCGCGCATTCACAAAATAAATCTTTAGCTAGATATTTCTCACCCGATGGCCCACTGCAAATTCCAATGCCAATGGTAAATATTTTATCTGGCGGAGCACATGCAAATCGCACCATGGATATTCAAGATATTTTAGTTGTGCCAGTTGGCGCTAAGACATTTACCCAAGCACTCTCCTGGATTGTTGCCATAAGAGAGATGGCGGCAAGGTTAGGTAAAGAGGATGGAAAGGTCACTAATTTAATTGCTGATGAGGGTGGTTTAGCTATTTCCTTCACCAGCATTGAAAAAGCTTGCGAGTTTGTAGTTACGGCAATAGAAAAGGTTGGGCTAAATGTTGGTAGCCAAGTTGGCTTGGCTTTAGATATCGCAGCCACCCAGTTTTATGATGGCAGTAATTACAACCTTGCTACGATGGGTAAGAGTTATAACCAAAGTGAGTATCTGCAATTTATTAACTCTTTGGTAAGTAATCAGCCAATAATTTCTATTGAAGATCCATTTGCCGAAGATGATTGGCAAAGTTGGCAGAATTTTTCATCCCAGATGCCAGCAAAGCTGCAACTTCTAGGAGATGACTTGTTAACGACAAACTTAGATCGATTAAATAGAGCTATTGCAGAAAAGAGCGCGAATGCGATTTTAATAAAGCCAAATCAAAATGGTCTTGTCAGTGCAACTTTGAATGTATTAAAACAAGCCAGAGCTAATAACTTTAATACCGTTGTTTCAGCAAGATCTGGTGAGAGTGAGGATTCTTGGCTAGCTGATTTAGCAACTGGCTGGAGTGCAGGTCAGATAAAGGTTGGCTCAACCCATGGCTCTGAGCGAAATGCTAAGTGGAATAGATTGCTTGAGTTTGAAGCAACTGAAAATACTAAGTTTTTAAATCCCTTTAATTAATGTGAATGGCGTGGCACATAATCGCCACTGCTGCCAACTAAGAAATCTAGATCAGCGCCAAGGTGTGCTTGTTGGACATGTTCGATATACATCTTGCTCCAACCACGCTCAGCTTTAGGTTTTGGTGGCACCCAAGCAGCTTTACGTTTTGCTAACTCTTCAGGTGAAATGAGTAAATTTAATTTACGGTTTGGAACATCTAATTCAATCTCATCTCCATTTTCAACAAATGCAAGTGGTCCACCAGCGGTTGACTCTGGTGAAACATGTAATACAACGGTGCCGTAAGCAGTTCCACTCATTCTGGCATCAGAGATTCGCACCATGTCGGTTACACCTTGTTCAAGCATTTTCTTTGGCATTGGCAGATTGCCAACCTCTGGAAATCCTGGATAACCCTTAGGTCCTGAGTTCTTCAAAACCAAAATAGTGTCTGGTGTTACTGGCAGATCTGGATCATCTGCAACCTTTAAATACTCCTCGATCTCATTAAATACTAATGCTTTTCCTTTATGTGTTAATAATTTAGGAGATGCAGCAGAGACTTTAATAATCGCACCATCTGGAGCAAGTGAGCCACGAACCACCACAATGCCAGCACCTGCTGCTTGGAATGGTTTATCAGCTGGAGTAATTACCTCTTTGTTCCAATTTTCAGCGCCTTCAATATTTTCCTTAACAGTCTTGCCAGTAACAGTAATGTGATCGGTATGAATTAGATTTGCAATCTCCTTCATCACAGTTGGCACACCACCTGCGTCAAAGAACTCCTCCATTAGGAATTTTCCACTTGGCATCATATTTGCAATTACTGGAACATCTTTTCCTAACTTATCAAAATCATCTAAATTCAATGGCACGCCAACTCGGCCAGCAATAGCTAGAAGGTGAACAACTGCATTAGTTGAACCACCGATAGCAGCTAAAATTTTGATCGCATTTTCAAATGCTTTTCGATTTAACACCTTTGATAGTTTTAAATCCTCCTCCACCATCTTCACAATTCGGCGGCCAGAAAGATGAGCAAGAGTAAATTTACGTGAATCAACCGCTGGAATTGCAGCCGCTCCTGGTAATTGCACACCAAGTGCTTCAGTAACACATGCCATAGTTGAAGCGGTTCCCATAGTCATACATGAACCTTGGCTGCGTGCTGAGCAAGACTCCATTGCCATAAATTCTTCAAAAGAAATCTTTCCACTTCTTACTTGCTCGCTATATTTCCAAACTAAAGTTCCAGAACCAACTGGTTG
>OFSB01000192.1_pt1 | contig 10306 bp, 9 predicted proteins | sample 1543251 | NCBI WGS metagenome assembly OFSB01 (sample SAMN05442521, study PRJEB24371) | freshwater metagenome | isolation source: Freshwater Lake | place: Canada: Niagara | collected 2012-08-03
GACCCCACCGGACCGGTCTACCTCACATTGCCCAGAGAGGTTTTGGCAGCGCCTGTTGACGCTGCCAGCGTGGGCGCTTATGGCCATCAAAATCACTTACCCGTAAGAGCTCAGGGTGCAGATCCAAGTGCAGTTCGAGCCATTGCTGAGCAGCTCATGCGTTCAGACAATCCAATGCTGGTCACCGCCTATGCTGGCAGAAACCGCGAGGCGCCTGCACTGATAGAAAAATTGGCTGTTTTGTGCGGCATGCGGGTTTGTGAATTCAATACCATCTACATGAACATACGGCGTGACTCGCCTTATTTTGCCGGCTACAACCCTGCGGCATTCACGGAGCAAGCTGACTTCGGATTGATGGTTGATGTCGATGTCCCTTGGATTCCCAAAACGACACGTGTCAACCCCAACGCCTATTGGGCTCAGTTGGATGTAGATGCCATCAAGCGCGATATTCCCATGTGGGGCTTCCCACTCAACGCGCGCATTGAAGGTGACAGTGTTCGCTTGATTGCGCAATTGATTGAGATCATTGAAAGCAGTGCCACGCCAGAGTTCAAAACAAAAGCGGCGGCAAGGGGCTTGGCCTTGAAAACAGCGCACGCACAAAACAGACAGAAGGCAGCATCCCTTGCCCAAGCAAAGGGTGTTGTCAATGCCATCAATCCGCATTACCTATGCGCCGTGATGGGTCAAAAAATTGATTTACACGACGTTGTTTTGAATGAGGCCATTCGCAACACCATGGCGGTCTTTGAACAAATACCGCGCGAGGTGCCGGGTAGCTTGATGGGCTTGTCGGGCGGAGGCTTGGGTTTTTCAGCAGGCACAGCGCTTGGCATCAAGCTGGCGCAAGCAAAAAACAGAGTGATTCATTTTGTGGGCGACGGCTCTTTTTACTTTAGCAATCCAAGCTCAGTCTATTCCGTTGCAAACCAGTATGGCTTGCCCATTCTGACGGTGCTACTAGACAACGGTGGATGGTCTGCAGTGAAAGAGTCCACCTTGCGCATGTACCCACAAGGTGAAGCCAAGAGCACTAACCAATTTGCTTCTGATTTAGGATACGCCACAGACTTTGCCGCCATTGCTGAAGCTGCTGGCGCGCATGGCGAAAGATTGACAGATCCTGAGCAAGTTGAAGCGGCCATTGAAAGATGTTTGGCCGCCTTGGATGCAGGGCGAAGTGCATTGCTTCATGTTCGCATCACGCCGCTCTGATTGCAGCCCCAGATCCCAGAAGCCCAAAATTGATGATCCAAATTTGACACCGTTTAGACAGGAGATTGAAATGAAACCATCACAACTTATGACACACAAACGCAAGACACTTGTGGGTGTGGCGCTCCTCATGTTGGCCGGTCTTTGCACATCTGTGCAAGCTCAAACCGCATGGCCCAACAAAGCAATCCGCATTGTGGTGCCTTACGCGCCTGGTGGTGCCAATGACATTTTGGCGCGTGTTGTGGCTGAGAAACTAGCGCCTGCATTGGGCCAGCCCGTTTTGGTAGAAAACAAACCGGGTGCTGGCGCGGCAGTGGGTACCGAATTGGTGGTCAAGTCACCCCCCGATGGCTACACCTTGCTGATGGCTGCCAGTGGCCCCATTGTGTTCAACCCCGCCTTGGTGGCCAAATTGGCCTACAACCCCGTGACAGATTTGACGCCCATTTCATTGGCGGGTTCATTCCCCATGATTCTGGCGGTCAATGAAGCGTCGCCAGCCAAAACTTTTGCTGAATTGGTGACCTTGAGCAAAGCCAATCCATCAAAGTTCAACTATTCTTACCCCTCGGCCTCGTTTCAATTGGTGATGGAGTTGGTAAAAGCGAAGACGGGTTTGAAAGCCCTCAACGTTCCCTACCAAGGCAGTGCACCCTCGATCAATGCGGTCTTGACTCAAGAGGTGCAAATGACCCTGATCGATTCTGGCCCCATTGCGGCTTTGTTAAAGGCCGGTAAATTGCGCGCCTTGGGCGTAACCTCAGAGCAGCGCCTGGCAGCCTATCCGCAAGTGCCCACCTTGAAAGAACAAGGCATCGATGTGTCGGTGAATTTTTGGAGCGGATTGTTGGCGCCTGCTGGCACGCCTGCACCCATTGTGAAACGCTTACAAGAAGAAGTGGCTCGCATCATGGCTTTGCCTGATGTGCAAGAGCGCATGGGCAAACTCGACATCAAACCTGTTGGCAGTTCTTCAGCAGATTTTGCCAAAGTCATTTCGCAAGAAATTCAGCTGTGGACGCAAGTGGCCAAAGAAAACAACATCAAAGCAGAATGACCGAAAAGCGAATTGCCATAGCAGGTGCGGGTATTGCAGGACTGACCACGGCACTTGCACTTTTGCAGCAGGGTTTCAAGGTTGATGTCTACGAACAAGCTTCGCAATTGGGCGAGGTAGGCGCGGGCTTGCAAATCTCACCTAACGGCACAAGGATTCTAAAAAGTTTAGGCTTAGAAGAAGCTTTGCTGGGCTTGGTATGCCAGGCGAAGGGCAAAGAAATTCGCATGTGGAATACGGGGCAGCGCTGGAAGCTGTTTGATTTGGGGGACGACTGCCTATCGCGGTTTGGTGCGCCTTATTGGATGGTGCATCGGGGCGATCTGCACAAAGTTCTGTTGGAGGCGTTCAATGCGCGTTCAGACGTGCCTGTTCGTTTGAATGCGCGGGTTCTTAACGCTCAAAGCACTGCGGATGGTGCAATTTTTGAGTTGCAAGACGGCAGCCGCCATCAAGCCTTTGGATTGATCGCGGCAGATGGTGTTCATTCCGTTTTGCGCGAGAAGTTATTGGGCGAAGACAAAGCGCAATTTACGGGCTTGTTGGCTTGGCGTGGGTTGGTTCCTATCCATACCATCTCTTCACATTTACAAGCCCAAGTGGGTACCAATTGGGTGGGGCCTGGTGCGCATGTCATTACCTATCCTGTGCGCGGCGGACAATTGATGAACGTGGTGGGCATTATTGAAAAAGATGGCTGGCGTGGCGAGTCGTGGACAGAGCGTGGAACTCACGAAGAATTGCTTCAAGATTTTGGCCACTGGCATGAAGATGTGTGTGAGTTGATGCGCAAAATTGAACAGCCTTTCAAATGGGCATTGCTTGGCCGATCGCCTCAAAAAGGTTGGGCGCAAGGTTCGATTTGTTTGGTGGGCGACTCTGCGCATCCCACTTTGCCTTTTTTAGCGCAAGGTGCCAACATGGCCATTGAAGATGCTGCGGTCATGGCGCGTTGCTTAGCCGCGCAAGACAATTCCGCCAAAGCCTTTGAACAATTTGAAAATTTGCGCTGGCAACGCACAGCCGACATCGTGAACCGGTCGAGTGACAATGCCAAACGCTTTCACAACCCGCAGTTATCCGATCCCGCGAAGGCAGTCGACTATGTCAGCTCTGAGTGGGAGCCTGAAAAAGTGAGAAGGCGCTACGACTGGATGTTTGAATACGATGCTCTGAAGATGGCTTTATGAAGTTAGCATCCCAAATTGACAAGCCCGTGCTCATAGTGGGTGGTGGCCCCGTTGGCATGACCATGGCTTTGTGCTTGGCCAAGCGCGGCATACCCAGCTGCTTGGTTGAGTTGCGGTCGGCAGAGACCTTGCCTGATGTCAAGTGCAATCACATCTCTTCTCGCAGCATGGAGCTTTTCAGGTCCTTGGGTATTTCTCAAGATTTACGAGCAGCTGGCCTGCCAGATAACTACCCGCATGATGTGTCTTACAGAACCAGCACATTGGGTGAAGAGATCGCAAGAATACATATTCCTGGCAGAAACACCCGCCTCACCGATCATTCAGGGCCAGACGGCAATTGGCCAACGCCAGAACCACCACACAGAATTAACCAAAGGTACATTGAACCCATCTTAAGACGGCACGTTCAAAAACAATCGTTGATTACCTGTTTGTATCGGCATCAAGTGCTGTCTTTCATGCAAGATGAAAATCAGGTCACAGCACAAATTCAAAATCTAGATTCACCTGAATCGCAAGCCTTCACCTTGTCTGCTGCTTACATGGTCGGATGCGATGGCGGTCGATCAATGGTTCGAAAAGGCATGGGCGCCAAACTGGTTGGCGATGAGGTGGTGCAGCGCGTTCAAAGCACCTGCATCAGGGCGCCACATTTAATTGAGCACATGAAAGCACCGCCAGCTTGGGCCATGTTCACGGTTAACCCAAGGCGAAGCGGCAACATCTACGCCATCGATGGCAAAGAAGTTTGGCTCATTCACAATTACCTTCGTGATCATGAAGCAGACTTTGAGTCAGTCGATCGCGATTGGGCCATACGCACCATCTTAGGCGTCGACGATCAATTCGAATACGAAGTGATGAGCAAAGAAGATTGGTTTGGCCGTCGCTTGGTGAGCGACAAGTTGCAAGAAGGCCGAGTTTTTGTGGCGGGTGATGCTGCCCATTTGTGGGTACCCTACGCGGGCTACGGTATGAACGCTGGCTTGGCAGATGCTTCGAATTTGGCTTGGCATTTGGCGGCGCAAATCGAGTCTTGGGCCTCACCATTTGCTTTGAGTGCTTATGAAAAAGAACGGCACCCCATCACTGAGCAGGTTTCTCGCTTTGCCATGAACCACGCGCACGCCATGAGCAAGCGACGAAAAGAAATTCCTGAAAATTTAGAAGAGCAATCTGCAGAGGGGGCGATGGCCAGGGCCGAATTTGGCCAAGATTTGTACGACTTGAATGTGCAGCAATATTGCTGCGCAGGTTTGAACTTTGGCTATTTTTACGATCAATCGCCCGTCATGGTTTACGACACTGAGTCAGCACCTGACTACAACATGGGTAGCTTCACAGCTTCTACAGTGCCCGGCTGCAGAGCCCCCCACTTCTGGCTTGAACAAGACACTTCTTTGTACGATGCCTTGGGCGCTGCTTACACATTGCTTTGCTTCAAGCCCGAATGCGATGCAGAAGTAAGCGCTGTTCAAAAGGCAGCTGGTGAAGCCAACATGCCTCTCAAAATATTAGATGTCAGTGCTTATACAGATAGGCCGCCTGAATACAGCCATCATTTTGCAATCGTCAGAGCCGACGCGCACACGGTATGGCGAGGCGATCAGCTGTACGCAGAAAATGCAAAGCAAATCGTTGCCAAACTTTGTGGCTATTGAACCCCCTCAATTTGAAGAATTCAAAAATTTAACCCCTTTAGAAATTGCGGGATTGGCCGTTTATTTGGGTTTTGCAGAATCAATCGGCATGACGGGCCAGTCTATTCACGTCGATGGCGGCATGGTTTTAAGTTAAATGCCAATCTGTTGACATTTGCGTTGCTGAATTGGGGATAACCATAGTCTTGGTACGGCGCCCCATAACGCACAATGAGCGTCGTTGAAGCCACAGCCATCTTGCTGTGTGCGTTTTCTAGAATTCGGTGCCAAGCTTCATGACAGATGATTTCATTTTGAAAACCAATGAACTTGTAAAAGAGTTCAAGGGCTTCGTTGCCGTCAGCGGCGTTAACCTCAGCGTCAAGCGAGGCCAGATCCATGCCTTGATCGGCCCCAATGGTGCTGGCAAAACCACTGTTTTCAATTTGCTGACCAAATTTCACATTCCCACCAGTGGTCAAATTTTGTTCAATGGCAAGGACATTACCCAAAGCAAGCCAGCGCAAATTGCGCGTCAAGGCATTGTTCGATCTTTCCAAATTTCGGCCACGTTTCCCAATCTCACTGTGATGGAAAACGTTCGCATTGCATTGCAGCGTGCCACGGGTACTTCCATGCATTTCTGGCGCTCCGAGCGCATCTTGAATCAGTTAAACGACCGCGCCATGACTTTGTTAGACGAGGTGGACCTTGCAAGCATGGCCAATTTAACCGCTGTGGAATTGCCTTATGGCAGAAAGCGCGCGTTGGAAATTGCAACCACCTTGGCCATGAACCCCGAACTCATGTTGTTGGACGAACCCACGCAAGGCATGGGCCATGAAGATGTAGACCGCGTCACTCAGTTGATTAAGAAAGTAAGTGCCAATCGCACCATTCTGATGGTGGAGCACAACATGAATGTGGTGGCCAGCATTGCCGACACCATCAGTGTGTTGCAACGTGGCCAAATCATTGCCGAAGGCCCTTACGAAACAGTTTCCAAGAATCCACAAGTTTTGGAAGCTTATATGGGCACAGCAGACAACGAGTTGGAAGGTGCCCATGGCTAATTCCACAGAGTTCTTGCGCATTAGCCAGCTGCACGCCTACTATGGTGAATCGCATATCTTGCATGGCGTTGATCTGACCGTCAATCATGGCGAAGTTGTCACCTTGCTAGGTCGCAACGGTGCAGGCCGCACAACCACCGTTAAATCTATTTTGGGATTGGTAGGGCGCAGAACGGGCTCGGTCATCATTGACAACCAAGAAACAGTCAATTGGCCTACGCATGAAATTGCCAAGTTAGGTTTGGGCTATTGCCCTGAAGAGCGCGGTATTTTTTCTGCGCTCACCTGCGAAGAAAATCTCATGCTGCCACCTGTCATTGCCCCAGGTGGCATGACCGTAGATGAAATTTATGAAATGTTTCCCAACCTGTACGAGCGGCGCAGCAGCCCGGGTACAAGGCTATCTGGCGGTGAACAACAAATGCTGGCTGTCGGCCGCATTTTGCGCACAGGTGCCAAATGCCTTCTATTGGATGAAATTTCTGAAGGTCTAGCGCCTGTCATTGTGCAAGCACTGTCCAAAATGATCACGGCTTTAAAAGCCAAGGGCTTCACCATCATCATGGTGGAACAAAACTTTAGATTTGCCGCACCGCTGGCCGATCGTTTTTATGTCATGGAGCATGGTCAGATTGTGGAAGGTTTCTCCTCGCAGGAACTTTCTAGCAAGATGGGCATGTTGCATGAGTATTTGGGTGTCTGACTTTTCTTAATTCAACTGGAGTGATCACGATGAAACGCAATCTTATTTCTTTGGCCGTAGCGGCCGCCTGTGCTTTTGCCGGATCGGCTCAAGCGCAAATTTCCGACGGCATTGTCAAAATTGGTGTGCTCAATGACATGTCTGGTTTGTATTCAGACATTACGGGACAAGGCTCTGTCGTTGCCGCCAGAATGGCCGTTGAAGACTACATCCGGGCTTCAAAAAGCACCTTGAAAGTTGAAATTGTTGGCGCGGATCACCAGAACAAGCCTGATGTTGGCTCCAATGTTGCGCGTCAGTGGTACGACACAGAAAAAGTCGACATGATTGCCGACGTGCCTACATCTTCTGTCGGTTTGGCCATTGCCAAAATTTCGGCTGACAAAGGCAAATTGCACGTCAACTCTGGCTCTGCCACGGCTGATTTGTCGGGCAAAGCTTGCAATGCCAACACCATTCATTGGGCTTACGACACATGGATGTTGGCCAACGGCACAGGCAAAGCCATTGTTAAAAGTGGTGGTGACACATGGTTCTTCTTAACGGCTGATTACGCTTTCGGCCATGCCTTAGAGCGTGACACCGAAGCCGTTGTGCTTAAAAACGGTGGCAAAGTGGTGGGCAAAGTTCGCACGCCATTCCCAACTCAAGACTTCTCCTCATTCCTGTTGCAAGCGCAAGCTTCAAAGGCCAAGATCATTGGCTTGGCCAATGCCGGTGGCGACACCACCAACTCGATCAAGCAAGCTTTTGAGTTTGGCATTACCAAAGGCGGTCAGAACTTGGCCGGCTTGTTGGTCTTCTTGCCTGACGTTCATTCGCTCAGTTTGGAAAAAGCTCAGGGCCTGATGCTCACTGAAACTTTCTACTGGGATTTGAATGATCAAACCCGCGCATTTACCAAGCGATTTTCTGCTGCCAATGGCGGTAAGTACCCATCGATGGTTCATGCGGGTGTTTACTCCAGCGTCATTCACTACCTGAAAGCTGTTGACGCAGCCAAAACCGATGATGGCACCAAAGTGGCCGCCAAGATGAAGGAGTTGCCAACGGACGACGCCTTGTTCGGCAAAGGTACGGTTCGCCCAGATGGTCGCAAAATCCACCCTGCTTATTTGTTCCAAGTTAAAAAGCCTTCTGAATCCAAAGGCCCATACGACTATTACAAATTAGTCTCAACCATTCCAGCAAACGAAGCCTTCCGCCCATTGTCGGAAAGCGAATGCCCACTGGTCAAAAAGTAAACCAAACCTAAAGCAAGCTGAATTATCGCCATGGAAATTTTTGGTATTCCTTCCCAAGCTCTTTTTGGGCAACTCCTAATTGGTCTCATCAATGGGTCCTTTTATGCGCTGCTTTCTTTAGGCTTGGCGGTGATTTTCGGCTTGCTGAACATCATTAACTTCAGCCACGGCGCCCAGTACATGCTGGGTGCGTTTGTGGCTTATCTTTCTCTGAATAAACTCGGCATCAATTATTGGGCCTCACTGATACTCACCCCTTTGTTGGTGGGCGCTACGGGCGTGCTCATTGAAAAGACCATGCTCAAGCGTTTGTACAAGCTTGACCATCTGTATGGCTTGCTTCTCACCTTTGGCCTGGCCTTGATCATTCAAGGCGTCTTCCGACATGAATTTGGTTCTTCCGGCATGCCATACCCGTCACCTGAAGTGTTTCAAGGTGTTTTCAATTTAGGTTTTATGTTTCTACCCAAGTACCGTGCTTGGGTCATTGTGGTTTCTCTCGTCGTCTGCCTGGGTACATGGTATGTCATAGAGCGCACCAAACTTGGTGCCTATTTGCGAGCAGCCACAGAGAACCCCAGTTTGGTTCAAGCGTTCGGCATCAATGTGCCCCGCATGGTCACATTGACCTACGGTTTTGGTGTGGCGCTTGCAGCCTTGGCAGGGGTCATGGCTGCACCCATTTATCAAGTCAGCCCCTTGATGGGCGCTGACATCATCATTGTGGTGTTTGCTGTGGTGGTGGTGGGCGGCATGGGCTCCATCATGGGCGCCATCGTGACCGGGTTTGGCTTAGGCTTGATTGAAGGTCTGACCAAGGTTTTTTATCCAGAGGCATCCAACACCGTCATCTTTGTGATCATGACCATTGTTCTGCTGCTTAAACCCGCCGGACTGTTCGGTACTCAAAAGTAATGCCCATGTCCAACGCCTCGCCAACCGTTTTCAAAACTCAGTCGTTCACGCATCAGTGGGTGGCATTTGCCATCATGGTGTTGTTCTTTGTCATCGCACCCATTTGGGTTTATCCCATCTTCCTGATGAAGGTCATGTGCTTTGCATTGTTTGCCTGCGCATTCAATTTGTTGTTGGGTTTTGGGGGTTTGTTGTCTTTTGGACATGCCATGTTCTTGGGCACTGCAGGCTATGCAGCAGCACATGCCGCCAAAGTCTGGGGCTGGAATCCAGAGATGGCCGTACTTTTTGCAACAGCGTGCTCAGCAGGACTTGCGCTCATAGCAGGCTCCTTGGCCATTAGACGACAGGGCATTTATTTTGCAATGATCACCTTGGCGCTTTCGCAAATGGTGTACTTCTTCTATTTGCAAACACCTTTTACAGGTGGCGAAGATGGCATTCAAAGTGTGCCACGGGGCAAATTGTTTGGTATCTTTGACCTCTCAGAAAATACAGCCATGTACATGTTTGTGCTGGCCATCTTCTTAAGCGGATTTACCTTAATTTGGCGAATTGTCCACTCACCATTTGGACAAATTCTGAAAGCCATTCGTGAAAACCAAGACCGTGCCGTTTCGCTTGGTTATGACACCGATCATTTCAAGCTGCTTGCCTTTGTCATCTCTGGTGCATTGGCAGGCACTGCTGGCGCCACCAAGGCCTTGGTATTTCAACTTGCTTCACTCACAGACGTGCATTGGTCCATGTCGGGTGAGGTGGTTCTCATGACTTTGTTGGGCGGCTTAGGCACTTTGTTTGGACCCGTGGTGGGAGCGGCCATCATTGTCTCGATGCAAAACTATTTGGCGCAGTTTGGTGCTTGGGTCACCATCATTCAGGGCCTTATCTTTGTCATTTGCGTCTTAGCATTTCGCCGAGGTGTCATTGGAGAAATTGCCAACTGGCTTAAAAAGCCACTGTGATTTTCTGAATCGCCATCAAAAAAGCCTGCTTAGCAGGCTTTTTTTTATTTGGGCTTAGCGCATGAAATTCTTGACGTAGTCGGCGCCTAGGCCAACGTTTTCAAAGTGCGCTCGGTATTTTTCGATGCGTGTAAACACATCGTCGTAGCCTGTGGCATTGCCTTGAGGGTCTACATACATGAGAGCGCCATGCACGGTGAACAGGGTAATCATGTCTTGGCAGTCATCTGGCACCACCAAGGTATGTGTCTCGCCAGGGGGTTCAAACACATAGCCACCTTCTTCAGCCACC